>Ga0193955_1000041_pt1 | contig 79154 bp, 71 predicted proteins | sample BB_6_MG_FD_140343 | JGI IMG/M metagenome (GOLD analysis project Ga0193955, IMG submission 140343) | Microbial mat bacterial communities from the Broadkill River, Lewes, Delaware, United States - BB_6_MG | ecosystem: Environmental > Aquatic > Freshwater > River > Microbial mats | place: USA... | reverse complement strand
TTAGCCAAATTTATCATTTCTGCGTTGCGAAGTTTTGCAAGGTCTAGACATTCCTGCAACTTCACGCCTTGACCTGAAAAATTTGGCGTTGCCAGAAATTAATCTGATTCAATCAGAGGTTCCCTAATTAATGCGTTGACGGTTGATAATTAGCCCGACCGTTTCCGCATTTGGCACGGCTTGAGGTTTAGAAATCGCTAAACGGATTTCGCTGACTGCTCGTTGTTTCTCAAAAATCATTGTGCAAAGCTGTTCGGCTAATGTTTCCAGCAATTCTACTCGCGACGCTTCAACAAAATTTGTCACATCTTCGGAGACTTCTGCATAGTCCACCGTATCCGCAATATCGTCGCTTTTTGCCGCTTTGATTAAATCAGTTTGCATTTCAATATCAAATACCAACGGTTGAGGTTCTTCTCGTTCCCAATCATAAATTCCAATAATTGCGTTGGTCTGTAATCCCTGAATAAATATCGTATCCATATAATTTCCTTTTGGTTTTTTACCGGCCGGTAAAGTTTTGCCGAAAGTGTAAGACTTTTCTGTAAAATCGCCAACCATAATAAACGTAAAAACATAGAGGCGTCTTGTGTTTGAAATAACCGAATTTTCTTCGATTGGGTTGACTGTAATTATCGGTGCTTATTTATTGGGCTCTATCTCAGCAGCAATTGTGGTCTGTCAATTAATGGGGTTGGAAGATCCTCGCAAAGATGGTTCAGGAAACCCAGGGGCGACCAATGTTAAGCGTTTGTACGGCAATAAACCGGCCGCTTTTACGTTAGTGGGTGATATGTTGAAAGGTGTATTGCCGGTGGTCTTGGCGCATTATTTGGGATTGAATGCACTTGAAGTTATCCTCGTCGGTTTTGCTGCCTTTATCGGTCATCTTTATCCGGTGTTTTTTGGATTTAAAGGCGGCAAAGGGGTGGCGACCATGCTGGGCGTGATGTTTGGATTATCGCTGCCCATCGGTCTGGCGGTGGCTGGAACTTGGCTGTTTGTGGCCAAGGTGTTAAAGATTTCATCACTTTCTGCTCTAGTTGCGACCGCGCTGGCACCGGTTTACATTTACTTTTTATCCGGTGAAATGAGTTGGGTATGGTTAACTTCTGTGATGACGGTGATTTTATTCTGGCGCCATAAAAGCAATATTCAGCGGATTTTGAGTGGCGAAGAGGATGCAATTAAGAAAAAATGATGACTGATAGTTTAGTTGTCTTAAATTTGTTATTTCAGATTATGGCGTGTTATGAGCTAGCACTAAATCCCCCATTCGAAGTAAGTTCTTGACCAACTTAGAGAAGGTTTCTGAAAAAGAGATGAGCTTGTTTGAGCGTTAGTTGGATAGAACGAAATGAGAAGGTTGTTTTCTCTCGTTTATTTCTTTGTCAGGACAAAGAAATCAACGAAGAGTTGACTTCGATAAGCTTAAAAGAAATTAACGGAAAGCAAAATTTTATTAAATGGCTTCCAACTCTTCCAGTGACCATCTTGGCTTCGCTGCAAAACTCAATTCTTCCGCTTCACCTGCTAATAATCGTTGAGTTCCAGCATAGGCAATCATGGCACCATTGTCGGTGCAGAATTCGAGTCGTGGATAAAAAGCTTTACCTTTGCGTTTTGCCATTAACGCATCGAGTTTGGCGCGTACTTCACGGTTGGCGCTCACACCACCGGAGACGACAAGAGTGTTAATGCTCTCTTGTTCCAAGGCGCGTTTGCATTTAATCGTAAGTGTTTCAGCGACCGCCAGTTCAAACGCACGACAAATATCGGCTTTGGTTTGTTCGGTTGCATCATTTTCTTTAACGGCTTTTTGCCAAGTGTTTAGCGTAAAGGTTTTCAGGCCGCTAAAGCTCATATCTAAGCCTGGACGATCCGTCATTGGACGAGGGAATTTATACCGGCCGGTAACGCCTTCTAATGCCAAATTTGAAACTTTTGGTCCACCTGGGTAACCCAGATCTAGCAGTTTTGCAGTTTTATCAAATGCTTCACCAGCCGCATCATCGAGAGTGTCGCCTAGCAATTTATACTGACCAATGCCGTCTACACGAATAATCATTGAGTGACCACCGGAAATCAGCAAACAGATAAAAGGAAATTCCGGTTTTTTTTCTTCCAGCATTGGTGCGAGTAAATGACCTTCCATGTGATGTACACCAATCGCAGGAATATTTAATGCAAAAGCTAGAGAGCGAGCGACCGATGAACCCGTTAAAAGCGCGCCCATTAATCCCGGTCCTTTGGTATAGGCAATGCCATCAATTTGATTGAGTTCAATGTTTGCTTGTTTGCAGGTGGCACGAATCAGCGGAATGACGCGTTGGATATGGTCACGTGAAGCGAGCTCTGGAACGACACCGCCATAAAGAGCATGTAATTCAACTTGAGAATGCAGTTGATGGGCGAGCAACCCTTTTTCGCTGTCGTAGAGAGCAATTCCCGTTTCATCGCAAGAGCTTTCAATTCCTAAAACAAGCATAATTTCCCCAAGTTTATGTGATAAGAAAAAGTGTTTTCAGGCAGCAGAGTTTGTTTTCGAATACGCCGAAAAATCATTTAAGATCAATTGATTCAAGCGACACCTTAGCCTTCGGTGTTTCGAGAACAAAGCTCTGTTGCTTTTGAATGAGTGATTTCATTTTCGCCGGTTGAAAATTAGATTTGCCTCAAAAGTGGCTGAATTTTAACAAAAATTTGGCTTTAAACGCTTGGAAAAATTTGCAATCTGCCTACGACGAATTTATAATTCTGCGTTTTCTGCTATTTCCCACTCTTGCGAGGGAAAGAAAGGGCGTCTCGAGTTGAATGTAGAGATATGCGCAAGTCCGCAGCCCTGAGCAACAGATTTAAAGAATTTTAAAAGGTAACTATTATGCCAAGCGTAAAAATCCGTGATACAGAACCATTTGACGTAGCTCTACGTCGTTTCAAGCGTGCTTGTGAAAAAGCAGGTGTTTTAACTGAAACGCGTAAGCGTGAATTCTATGAGAAGCCAACTTGGGCGCGTAAGCGTATGAAGGCAGCGGCAGTTAAGCGTCTTGCTAAGCGTCTTTCTCGTGAAAACCGTCGTACAACACGTATGTACTAAATCTGAGTCATTAGGAAACTTCCCGTGTCAGAAACTTTAAAAGAACGATTAAGCGCTGAAATGAAGCGTTGCATGAAAGCGAAAGAAAAAGAGCGTTTAGCTGTGGTTCGTTCGCTACAGGCAGCGATTAAGCAAGTTGAAATTGACAGTCAAAAAACTTTGGAAGATGAAGCTGAAGTTCTTGCGATTTTAGATAAAGCAATGAAACAGCGTAAAGACTCGCATCAACAATATATTGATGCTGATCGTCCAGATCTTGCTGAGCAAGAAGCGTTTGAAATGAGTGTCATTCAAGACTTTATGCCACAGCCGCTGAGCGAAGATGAAATCAATGCATTGATTGATCAAGCAATGGCTGACACAGGCGCCAGCTCTATGCAGGAAATGGGGAAGGTCATGGGCCTTCTTAAGCCGCAAATGCAAGGTCGCGCTGACATGGGTGAAGTGAGTAAATTAATTAAAGCTAAATTAAGCTAATTAATTTCTTTGACTTCGGTAAAAAAACCCACAAGTAGAAATGCTTGTGGGTTTTTTTGTTTGTAGAATAAGCTTTCCACCGGCCGGCGGTTAAAATTGTTCTCAAGGACAGGCGAGAGTTGCTAGAAGGTTGATTTATTAGCCTCAATGTTTTCTTTAAAGGTTATTCATGGCGAAAGGTTCGATTCCAAGACCGTTTATTGATGATTTATTGAATCGCGCAGACATTGCTGAAGTGATTAATGCACGTGTGCCTTTAAAAAAAGCCGGTTCAACCTATAAAGCGTGCTGCCCGTTTCATGACGAGAAAACGCCTTCATTTAATGTCAATCCGCAACAGCAGTTTTACCATTGTTTTGGCTGCGGTGCCTCCGGTGATGCGCTTAAGTTTTTAATGGAATATGATGGCTTGAGTTTTGTTGAAGCGGTGGAAAGTTTGGCTTCGCAGTACGGCATGCAAGTGCCTTATGAAGTGAAATCTCCGCAAGCTCAAAAAGCACAGCAAGAGCGGCAACAGCAGCAAGCAAATTTGTATGATGTGATGTTGTTGACCGCGAAATTCTATCGATTCCAACTGCGTGACCACCCACAATCTGAAGTGGCGAAACAATACCTTCGAGATCGTGGTTTGAGTTCTCAAGTGGCGAAAGATTTCTATATCGGTTTTGCACCGGCCGGTTGGGATAACCTCATTAAAGGTTTGTCACAAGCCAATACTCAGATTACAAATTTAAAGCCGCTGTTGGTCGAGTCCGGAATGGTGGTTGAGAAACCGGAACAAAACAAAGCCTATGATCGTTTTCGTGAGCGAATTATGTTTCCGATTCGTGATGGTCGTGGGCGAGTGATTGCTTTTGGTGGACGTGTTCTGACCAAAGAACAGCAACCGAAATATTTAAATTCACCTGAAACGCCTATTTTTCATAAAAGTCAGACGCTTTATGGGTTGTACGAAATGCGGCAAAGCCGCGAAAAATTCGAGCATATTCTAGTGGTTGAAGGCTATATGGATGTTGTCGCTCTCGCGCAATTTGGCATTCGCAACGCGGTGGCGACACTGGGAACAGCGGTAACGGCCGAACACTTGCAGACTTTGTTTAAGCAAGTCAGTGAGGTTGTTGTCTGTTTTGATGGTGATGCAGCCGGCATGAAGGCCGCCTGGAAGGCATTAGAGCTCGCTTTGCCTATGATGGAAGATAAACGCTCGGTGAAGTTTTTGTTTTTGGATCAAGGTGAAGATCCTGATTCCACAGTGCGTCAAGAAGGCGTCATCGGCTTTAATGAACGAATTGATAGAGCTATGTCTTTGTCACAATTTTTGATACAGGGTCTCGAGGCCAAATTGGGTTATGCGCCCAGCACGATTGAAGGGCGACAGCAGTTGGTTTCTTTGGCGACCCCGTTTATCAAACTGGCAACGGGGTTGTATCAATATTTGTTAATTGAAGGCTTAGCTGAAAAAGTGGATTTGCCGACTTGGCGCCTAGAAAAACAGATGCAGATATTCACTGGTTTTGCTAAATCACCTCGAGATGCTCGAAAGGCGTCCCAAGAAAATTTACAATCGGGTGGTATGTATGGCGGTAAGGTGTTTAGTGTGCCTTTAAAAATTGCACGAATCTTATTTGAAACTCCGGTTTGGTCCACTGTGTTTTATGCCGAATTGTTGACGGATTTACGCCATGCATCGGATCCTGATTGTCAAGCATTGGTGATGTTTGTTCAATCATTGCAAACAGTTGATTGGACACAAATTGAAGAAAGCGCGCAAAAAACAATGATTCGCAATTGGCTATTGCAAAACGGCCATAAAGAATTTCTCGATTCTGTTGAAGCGTTAAATTTACCGCCAGCTGATGCTCGATATGAAGAATTCGACTCCTTGTTGCATCGCTTGATTGGATTGCTGGATGAACAAAAGTTGGGTTCTCAAGGATGGACGGATGACGAATTGAAGCGTTTAACGGAGATGAAAGGTGGAAAGTCTTCAAAGGAGACATAATCCGACTTAGAGCTGAAAGAAATCCTTGATACTGCATAAAAAATCCAAAAAAACAAGCATCTAACACAAATTTTGCCTATAATACTCTGTCCTAATTTTTATGGCTTAGGTGCAACCGAGCCAGAACGGCACTTTTTCAAACTCAACCAGCAAGATAGCACGCTTGCTGACCAAATCGGGATAAAAAATGACCAAAGTCGAAAGAAAACAGCAGTTAATTGATCTGATTGAACGCGCAAAAGAACTTGGCTACTTGACGTTTGCCGATGTTAACGATGTTTTGCCAGATGATATCGAAGAGGATCAGTTGGGTCAGGTGCTAACGATTCTGAAAGACTTTGGTATCCAGATGTTTGAAAGTGCGCCAGATGAAGATGAGCTGATGGCGCAAGAAGGTGGAGCCTTTGACGATGCCGCTGCGGAAGCCGCCTTGGCAGCACTTGCAGAAGTTGACAGTGAGTTTGGTCGTACGACTGATCCTGTGCGTATGTATATGCGTGAAATGGGGTCTGTAGAGTTGCTTGACCGAGCTGGTGAGATTGATATTGCGAAACGAATTGAATGGGGCATCCGCGACATGATGGATGCGCTAGCGAAATATCCAAATTTCGCACGCGATATTTTGGTTGCATTCGACAGAATGGAACACGGTGAAGGGAAAGTTGCCGATGTGGTTCAAGGCTTTATTCGTCCAGAAGACTTAATTGATATTCCTGTTGAGGAGTTGTCACCGGATAGTGACAACCAAGAGCCAAAAGAAGATGGTATCAACGAAGAAGAACTTAAAGCATTCTTGGATAAGTTACGCGAACTGCAAAATGCAGCGTTAGACGTTGAGAAAGAATTCGGTCATGCGGCTCCTGAAGCAGAAGAGAAGCGTGCGGAAGTCGTTAGCCATCTTCAAGGTATTAAAATCACTCCGATTTTTACCAATAAGAAAATTCGCCATATTAAAGATCGTGTGACACAAATTCGTGAGCAAGAAGGAATTGTTGTTAATCTGGTTCAACGTCGCGTAAAAGTCCCTCGTCCACTATTTTTGGAAACGTTTATTGGTTCCGAAACTGATTACGACTTGGTTGCAAAATTACAAGCTGCTTGTCCTGATTTAGCATCAAAACTCGAAACGGTTGCTGTGGATGTTAAACGCGCACAAAAACGTCTTGGAATGATTGAAAAACAAGAGCGTATGGCGATTAGCGCTTTCAAGAGTACCTATAAAGAGCTCAGTAAAGCTGAAACCAATGCGCGTGCTGCGAAGCGCGAAATGATTGAGGCTAACCTTCGATTGGTTATCTCGATTGCGAAGAAGTATACCAACCGTGGGTTGCAGTTCTTGGATTTGATTCAAGAAGGGAATATCGGTTTGATGAAAGCGGTTGAGAAATTTGAGTACCGTCGTGGTTACAAATTCTCGACCTATGCGACTTGGTGGATTCGTCAGGCAATCACGCGTTCTATTGCTGACCAAGCGCGTACGATTCGTATTCCTGTGCATATGATTGAAACGATTAACAAGTTGAATCGTATTCAGCGTCAACTTTTGCAAAAAATGGGTCGTGAACCGACACCAGAAGAGTTGGCTGAAGAGATGGAAATGCCGGAAGATAAGATTCGCAAAGTGATGAAAATTGCTAAAGAGCCTATCTCAATGGAAACGCCAATTGGTGATGATGAAGATTCGTCATTGGGTGACTTTATTGAAGATTCCAACATCTTGTCACCGCAAGATGCGGCCGATTCGGAAGGGCGCTTGGAAACCGTTCGCGAAATGTTGAATACCCTTACGCCTCGTGAAGCGAAAGTGCTTCGTATGCGTTTTGGTTTGAGCATGAATACAGACCATACTTTAGAAGAGGTTGGAAAGCAATTTGATGTCACGCGTGAGCGTATTCGTCAGATTGAAGCGAAAGCGTTGCGTAAGTTACGTCACCCAAGTCGCGCCGAGCGTTTGAAAAGCTTCTTAGATTAAGGCATTCAATTTGTTCGAGCAAAAAGAAACCGGCCGGTAAATAATTTTTACCGGCCGGTTTTTTTATGCCAATGATTTGTATCAAGAGAGTTATGAAATTAGCTTGGTATTCGTGCCCACCTTAAAATGTGAAACCGCTTGTTTTAAGTCCGAGCTTTGTTTCGTCAAAGATTCGGCCGCCGCAGTGGTTTCTTCAACCAAAGCAGCATTTTGTTGCGTACCATTGTCAATATCAGCGATGGCATGATTAATTTGCGTTACGCCTTGCTGTTGTTCTTGTGAAGCGGCAGAAATCTCTGCAACACGTTCAGCGACTTTGATGATTGAATGATTGATTTGTTCGAGCGATTGCCCTGTTGCTGTTATTTTTTGCGTTCCATGCTCTATGCTACTGACGGTGTTTTCGATGAGTGTTTTAATCTCTTTTGCTGCATCGGCAGATTTTCCAGCAAGCGTTCTAACTTCACCGGCAACGACTGCAAATCCTCGTCCATGCTCACCGGCTCTAGCGGCTTCAACTGCGGCATTGAGGGCGAGTAAATTAGTTTGGAAGGCGATAGAGTCAATCAGACCAGTAATTTCCTCAATTTGTTTACTGGAATGATGAATGTCAGTAATTGCTTGTTCAGTTTCCTGCATAATTTTTTGACCTTCTTCGGTCTGGTGCATAGCTTCTTTGGCAAGCTGATCTGCGTTGAGTGAATTACTGGTGTTATTGCTGATTGTGGATGTCAGTTCTTCCATTGCAGCGGCGGTCTCTTCCAATGAGGCGGCTTGAGATTGGGTGCGCTGATTTAAGTCGTTATTTCCTGCGCTTACTTCTAGACTTGCTTGGTTAACGGTATTCGCGGTTGAGATAACACTGCTGACAACTTGATTTAAGTTCGATGAGCTTTCATTCAGTGCTTGTTTGAGTTTATTTAAATCACCATGCATTTCTTGGTGAATTTGTACGGTTAAATCGCCTTGGCTTTGTGCGATGACGGCATCAACGATATGGTCAAAAGCAATCTCAAGTCGATCAATCGAGTTATTGGTGTGTTGTTTGAGTTCGTGTAAATCGCCTTCAAGCTCACCGGTGACACGCTGATCTAAATTTCCTTCGCTCAGTGCATGGATGACTTCACCAACTTCCTGAATAGCTTGTTCCATCGTAGAGAGTGCCTTGTTCACACTGTCCTTGAATTCACCTTTGACTTCATTTCCAAGGCGCATAGAGAAGTCACCATGGCGAATTGCTTCCATGGCCTTTGTCAAATGTTGCATAGTGTTTTGCACACTATCAGCAGAGGCGTTGACGTTTTCTTTCAAAAGCTTTAAATCGCCTTGAAGGTCAGCAGTAATTCGATGTTCAAATTTACCTGCCGAGATTTGTTTCATGGTTGAATTTACCGATTGAAGCGCCGATTCGGTTGAGTCGAGCAAATCATTAAAGGCCTGAGCTGCTTGTCCAATTTCATCTTTGGAATGAATTTGGCAGCGTTTGCTAAAATGGAAATCTTTTTTGACTTGTGCCATTAAGTTAGCCAGTGACAATATCGGGCGGCTGATGGTGTTGGCAAGTAATTTACCAAATACTAAGATAACTATCGCCATCACAAGGACTAATATCATTGCATAGTTTTGAACTTGATTTGCAGCGGCGAGTGCTTCGCCAGTTTGCATCTCTGCAAGGAGTATCCATTTAAGACCGTTTTCCTCAATGGGCGTAAAGGCTGAAAAATAAGGGGTGCCATTGCGTGAAATTTCAATTTCTCCAGTATTTCCCTCTGATGCTTGAATAACACTCTTGCTTTGATTTCGAGTCGTTTCAGGGTTGCGATACGAGTGAATAACTGTGTAATGGTCTGATCTGAGTATTGAGTTAGAACGCATTAGTCCATCTGTACCGACCAAATAGGTTTCCCCTGTTTCCCCAAGACCATTGCGCTGTTCCATGATGGCACTGATTCGATCTAATGGCATTTGAAAAACAAGGGTTCCAATTCGACTGATTTTTCCACGACGACTGGTTTTAAAAATAGGGGTTGCGCCGAACCCGGCCGGTGCATTGTAAGAAGGTGTATATAAAGAGAGGTCTGTGAAAGTTGACTCGCCTAGCTGTAATTCTTTAGCTTGGTTGTAGACTTCGGCTAATCCGGAATCTTTCCAAGGGCCTGTATCTAGGTTGGTTGCAAAATCTAATTCTTTGAAAACGCTATAGACAACATTGCCTGAATTGTCGATTAGGAAAATGTCATAGAACCCAAAGCGCTGTAAGTAATCATTTAGCCAAGCGTGCACAATATGGTGGTATTTGTTGTAGCCATATCGACCCTCGTCTTCCAATTCATTTAATAGGTTTTTTTGGCCTAGCGGATTTGGATTTTTTGCGATAAATGCGGCTTGAAGAGCATAGGCCGTATTGTTCATTTGACTAAGCATTGCGTCATAGTCGGGAGTATTCAAATCAGGATTCTGTTTTTTGTACTCAGGGCCGAATTGAGTTTTCCAGTACTCAGTCACAAGTTTTTTATTCTCTTCTAGAGCACCAGGATCTCCCTCATCCATACCGTCTTCTGATCCTCCAAAGGATGGAAAATCAATAGCAAAGTTATCCATGGTTTCAATAATCGTTTGGTTGGTTGCGAGATTGGTCAGCTGATTGTTAATGTCTTTAAGATAATTCGATAAGGCGGTGGCTTTGATATCTCGAACCGCTTCCAATTGGTGAAGTGTTTGCTGTTTCAGTGCTTCTTTGCTACTTGAGTTGGCTATCCAAGCGGTGATAATCATTGGGACAATTCCAACAACTAAAAGCGCTGCTAAAATTTTGGTGCTGATTTTTTGTAATGCCATAGGCGTTCCTTTAAGTAATGCAAACGTATTAGGATTAACGCTTTATCCAGAATTAAAGTTAGATGAATTATAGCAATCTGGTTTATAAGCTTTAAATCAGTAAGACTTATGAGGTTTTTGTTTGGCTATTAATAGAGGCACAAAGAAAGGGATGTGCATACAAAAAAGCCCCGCTAAAGCGAGGCTTTTAGAGAAAGAACATTGGCTAAAAATTAACCAAAAGTATCTGCTGTGATGTTTTCGAACCAAGAGTGAGCGTAAAGCACTTCACGCTTACGTAGTTCAGCATCATAAGCGCCTGTTAAGCCACCAGAGCCCTTAACTTTAACAATCTTACCACCTTCATAGGCATAGACCATCGCAACAGAAATACCATCAACTTTAGGTGCGATAACTGAGTAGCAAGTGTTAACCCATGAAGGTTCAACCATTTCAACACCATTCAGAAGTGAAGCAACAGCAGCGGCACAAACTTTTGCTTGTGAGTTAGCTGAGTATCCTGATTTAGGCATTGGAGATGCAATTGAAGAATCACCAATAACGTGGATGTTTTTGTGAATCTTTGACTCAAAAGTTTTGTGTTCAACAGGGCACCAATCGCCTTCTGTTAGGCCAGCATCAAAAGCAATTTTTCCAGCTTTTTGTGGTGGAATGATGTTAAGAACATCCGCTTTATAAGTGTCACCTGAGTCTGTTGTAACCGTTTTCGTTGCCGCATCAACTTTAACAACTTTTCCACCTTCATCGGCTTTCACCCATTTGATAATTGACGCATCAGTGCCATAACCATAGTGACGTTTCCAACCATCCATAAATAGACCAAATTTAGAGAACTTGTTTTTTGGATCAAGTGCAATGATTTTTGACTTAGGCTTGTTTTCTTTTAGATAAGCGGCAATTTGTGAAATACGCTCATAAGGTCCAGGAGGACAACGGAATGGATTTGGTGGACAAGCAATAACTACTGTGCCGCCATCTTTCATTTCTTCTAGTTGCTTACGAAGCAATTTTGTTTGAGGACCTGCTTTCCATGCGTGAGGTGCAGTGTTCGCTGCAACATCCGCATTGTAACCTTCAATGGCTTCCCATTTGTAATCAACACCAGGAGAAACGATACAACGATCGTAGGCAACAGATTGGCCACCTTTGGTCTGAACAGTTTGAGCTTTTGCATCAATACCTGTTACGGTGTCAAAAATTACGTTAACACCTTTAGCTTTTAGCTTTTCATAGGTGAAATGGATAGATTCGATATCACGGTTACCACCGATGACTTCGTTTGACATGAAGCACGTGTAGTAATCTTTGTTATATTCAATGATAGTAACATCAATTGAAGAATCCATTTTCTTTAGGTAGTTTGCAGCAGTTGCACCACCGATACCACCACCGACAATGACTACTTTCTTGCCAGCGGCTGAAGCGATAGAAGATTGAGAAGCGGCAGCGACACCGACGGCTGTCGCTGCAGTTGCTTTAATTAAGTTACGTCTAGATAGGTTTGTCATGCTTTCAACTCCTGCTTACTTGGTCGCGTAGAATTCAACAAGGGCATCAATCCCTTCTTGACCGTATTTGTCATAAAGCGCGTTTAGCTTTTTAGCCATTTTCTTTGGCATTTCACGGTTTCCAGAAGTGAAATCATGCAGGTTATAGTGAAGGTATGGTTTCCATTGACCTGCAAGAATACCTGACTCATCTTCAGCTAAAGAACCTGCTTCTGTGTGACATTTTTCACAGAATTTGTCATGCAGTTTCTCACCTGCTTTGGCAAGTTTATCGTTAGCAGTTTGTTCTGCAGAAATGTATTTCTGTTTTGAGAAGTATTCACCCATTGCTTGGAAATCTTCAGTTGAATAACCTTTTGCAATACGTGTCATGATGGTTGAAGGGCGGTCACCAGACTTGTAGGCTTCCATTGATTCAACAAAATATTCAACACCCATACCAGCGATAGTAGGGGTGGCAGGGCCGTGACTTACGCCCATAGGACCGTGACAACCTGCACAAGTGTTGGCAAGTAGTTCACCGCGGTCGAGTGCATAGGCACTGTTTGAAACCAGCATGGTGCTGGCAAGGATTGCTCCTGCAATCAAGCTTGAGTTAGCTTTTTTCATGTAAACTCCTCCTCAAGAGTCTAGGTTTGTTCCAGTAATAAACTGGTAAAAGTTGGCCAAGGCCTTTAGGGTGGAGTAACGAGTAATCCACCCTAAAATATGATTATTTTTTAGGCAAAATGTGATCTGCTGCGTCAGCGGAAAGATCTAAATCTAATTCTAGGTTTGGATCTTCAGGCTCTGTATGAGCAATCCCTTTATGGCAATCGATACAAGTTTTGCCGTCTTCCATTGCACGAGGGTGTTTGCGAGCCGCTGATTTACCTTGCTCGTCAAAATCCATCGCTGCAAAAGAGTGGCAAGTTTTACACTCACGCGAATCTGATGCACGCATTTTGTCCCATACGGCATTTGCCATATCCCAGCGATGTTCGTTGTAGTGCTCTAAGTAAGCTTCTGGATCGTTCTTTAACTCGTCGCTCACCGCAAAATCTCCTAGAAATTCGTGGTAAACGTCTTTTGCTGCAATAATTTTTGCTTTTAGCTTAGGAAGGAACTCTTTTGGTACGTGGCAATCTGCACATTCAGCGCGGACACCAGATGCGCTTTTGTAGTGGATAGTGTCTTGGTATTCAACCAAGTTTACTTTCATGCTGTGGCAAGATGTACAGAATTCAGTGGTATTAGTGTAGGAAAAAAAGGCATTCATCGCACCGAATGATGCAAAGCCAAGAGCAAAAATTGCTAGGAATAGTCCAGTTTTTTTATTAAACATGTGGTTTTTTCTTTTGTTAATCATTCGCAATGCGGATGTTGCGAATAAAAGTTGCATAGAGTTAATTTGTTAGGGGATAAAAATCCCTCTGTTTCAATGTAGCTCGTATGGTAATAAAGAAAAAATTTAGTCACAAGAAAGTAAATTTAATGACTAATAGGGAAAACTTATTCCAGTAAATATTAATATTAAAGTTTTATGATGAATTTAGCGGCTTCTCCAGCGTTTACAGTTTGTTCCTGTTTTTGAATAACGGTTGATTGGTCAACTTTATTACTGGATGAGATACGATAGCCAAGAATCAGACGATGAAAGGATTTGAGCTTTTTTTCAGGTAGTAAAGTATTTTTTTCTGTTAAGTAAAGTGTGTTTTTACCGGCCGGTAAACTTTGTAAGGAATGCTGAATTGCGGCAATCGGCATCGGCATTCCTCCTGAGGGTTGTTTGGCATACAAAAACACAATTGCAGTAGGGTATTTCTGCTTGAATGCCTCGGAAATTTCCAACGTAAATTGCGCTTCATCAAAATGTTTGATGGTTGCTTGGCTATTAAAATTCATATTTTGCGCTGGCAATTCTTGTTTTTCAGCTTCAGTAGATTTAGAGCCCCTAATGGGTTTTGACTGAGTTTCTTGTTCGGATATGGCTGAAAAACCGTGCATACCTGGAATATAACCAACAGACGACAGAAGTCCTAAAACGGTTGTACGATCCGTATGATCTTTGGGAAGTATGTCATATAAACTTAACCAGTAATCGGTCGCCTGTTGAGGATTGTTCCGCTGTTTTTCGGCCATACCGAGTAGCCATAATGTCATGGCGTTTTTGGAATCGATCTCATAGGCGGTTTGTAATAATTGATAGGCTTGGTTATTGAGTTTACCTTTTTCCTGAATTGCTAAAGCATCTGCAAGTGGCAGAAGTACCCGCAGGTCTTTAGGTGCTAGTTTTAATGCTTTTTCGTAAGCTTGGATCGCTTTCGGGAGATTTTCTTCGACCATATAAGATCGCCCCAAAAGTAACCAACCAGTAAGGTCTTTAGGATCTTGTTGTAAACGCAATTCAAGTTTATCGACTAAAGTGACTACTTCAGGCTGAATCTGACTTTTTGAAATATCAGCAAATTGTGGTGTGCCGAGTGTGAAGTACATTGCCATGGTAAAAACTGGTACAAACAATCCGATACCTAAGAGGACTTTTGAGTGTTTACGGGTGAGTGTGCCTTGTGTATTGTCTGCGGATTGGAGTTGATTGTTTTTAAGTAATGGCCACAAGAGCAGAGCCAAAGCAATGACCAATAAAACAGAGAACCAAATGGCGAGCGTTGTCATAACTGAATTTCCTTTTTAGCCTCGGCTTAGGTTAATTTTTAAGATTAGGGTCGAGTGGTTCATCCGGTGCGTTTTTTTGGGCGTTGATAAAACGCAATAGGGCAATTAAACCAATAACTAAAAATAGTAAAGGCCCTGCCCAGAGTAATAGCGTGTGGCTTTCAACCGGTGGTTTATAGAGCACAAATTCACCATAGCGAGCTACCATGTAATCAATCACGTCCTGTTTACTAGCCTTGTCTTCGACCAATAGTTTGTGAACTTGTTCTCGAAGATCTTTAGCTAGTCCTGCATTAGAATCAGCTAAATTTTGGTTTTGACAGACCAAGCAACGCAGTTCAAAAATCAGTTCTTTATAGTCTGCCTCTTGTTGAGGATTATCAAATTGATAAGTTTCAATTGAAGCGTGTGACAATGTCAAAAAGAAGCTTGCCAAAAGGTAGGTGATGACAAAAAAATGTTTGATTGTCGCGTGCATTATAGGTTTTGCTCTTGTTTAATTTGTTCAAGCAGGGGAACCAATGTGGTTTCGATTAATTCCTTTGTGACCGGGCCGGTAAATTTATGCCGAATCACCCCTAGATGATCAATAACAAAGGTTTCTGGTACACCGTAAACGCCCCAATCAATTCCAGATTTTCCTTCTGGATCATGCAAAACCAATTTATACGGGTTGCCGAGTTCTTTCAGCCACTGTTTTGCATAATCTTCTTGGTCTTTGAAGTTTAAGCCGACTAATGTCACGGAGTATTGTTTAGCGAGTTGATTGAATAGTTTATGCTCTTGGCGGCATGAGGTACACCAAGATGCCCAAATATTCAAAACCCAAGGCTCGCCTAATAAATCATGTGTGTTAAATGATTTGTTGAATTTAAGTTGTTGTAATTCGAGTGTTGGTGCCTGTTTGCCAATTAAAGGTGATGGCACGTCTTTGGGGTTTAGGGTTAATCCTATGCCTAAGAAGGCAATGAGAATGGCAAAAATTCCCAGTGGAATCAACTGCTTTTTCATGCCGTCTCCGTCAATTTTTTACCGGCCGGTAAAGATTCTTTTCTCTTGGTTGATTGGGGGGATGTATTCGAAGTTCTCATTCGAGATTGCCAAATTGCCAGGAATGCTCCGAGAGCCATAAGAATCGCACCTAACCAAATCCATCGAATAAACGGCTTGTATTGCACACGCATTGACCAAGCGGTATCGGTCAGTTGTTCACCTAACGCGACAAATAGATCACGGCTTAAGCCAGCATCAATCCCTGCTTCTGTCATCGGCATAGTTTGGCTTAAATACAAACGTTTTTCAGGATAGAGTGTGTTGATAAGCTGGCCGTTTTCGTACACCTTAACTTCACCCTTCGAAGTTAGGTAGTTGGCAACTTCTTGCTGTTTTACGCCCAAAAATTCAAATCGATAATCGTCTACGCTGTAACTTTCGCCGATTTCCATACGAATGTCTTTTTCAATGCTGTAAATCGAGGTCATGGTGATCCCCGTAATAGTCACGGCAAATCCTATATGCGCCAAACTCGCCCCAAAGGTTTGCATGGAGTTTGGAAGTGATTGTGGGCGAGCGCGAATCAGCCACATTAGCGCAGTACTTGCAATCCATGCAGCCATAAATAGCCCGATGATTGCCCAGCCTTCAACACTTGGTAACAGTAAAAGTGGAATCAGTAATGCGATCAGCGCACTGATCACGAGCGGTAGCCACAAACGTTGTAGCAGGCTTTGGGGTTGGTCTTCAATCCAGTTTGCCGCAAACCCTAAACCCATTGCTAGAGCAAGAGGAATCGTCAAAGGCACAATCACGGTATTGAAATAAGGTGCGCCGACCGAAAGCTTGGCAATGCCGAGAGCATCTAAGATTAACGGGTAAATTGTGCCAAGAAGCACGGTTGCCATCATGGCGACTAACACCACGTTATTCAGTAATAACAAACTTTCTTTGGAAACCATTACAAAGCGTTTACGTTGGTGAACCTCCGCTGCTTTGATGGAATAAAGCCACAGAGAAAGACCTACGGCAACCACCAGAAAAATCAGAATAAAAACTCCGCGAGATGGATCGGATGCAAATGCATGCACGGAAGTCAAAACACCTGAACGAACTAAAAAAGCGCCGAGCAAACTTAAACCAAATGCAAGAATGGCTAATAGAATCGTCCAAGATTGGAAAATCCCACGTTTCGCCGTTACACCCAAAGAGTGAATGAGGGCTGTGGCAATAATCCATGGGAGTAAGGAGGCGTTTTCAACCGGATCCCAGAACCACCAGCCACCCCAGCCAAGCTCGTAATAGGCCCACCAACTTCCAAGGGCGATTCCAAGGGTTAGGAATGCCCAAGCCACCAAGGTAAATTGTTTTGCCCAATGCGCCCAAGCCATTTTAAATTCGCCATGCAGTAATACCGCAACCGCAAAGGCAAAAGAGACTGCCATGCCCACGTAGCCCAAATATAGCATTGGTGGGTGAATTGCTAAGCCTATGTCTTGCAAAAGAGGGTTTAAGCTTCGACCTTGTTCAGGAATTTCGCTCATGCGCTCAAATGGGTTTGAGGTAATCAATAGGAAAAGAGTGAAGCCAATCGCAACCATTCCTAGCACACTGAGCATTGTGGCTCGAAGGTTCTCAGGGAGTGGTTTGCTTAAAAAGGCGGCCGCCAGCGTCCAGCCAGCCAACACCCATCCCCAAAGCAGTAGAGAGCCTTCATGTGCTCCCCACGTTGCCGAAATCTTGTAGATGATTGGGAGTTCGGTATTTGAGTTCGCCGCCACATAGCTCACCGAAAAGTCGTCCATTAAAAAGGAATAAATTAAGCAAGCAAAGGCAAGCCCCATAAAACCAAATTGACCGATTGCAGCCGTTTTAGCTATTTGCATGAAAGGTTGATGATTTTGACGCACGCCATAAAGTGGCACCGATGCCAACACAAAGGCAAAACTTAAAGAGAGAATGAGGGCGAAGTGACCGACTTCAGGGATTGCCAATGTGGCAAAAAGTCCGGTGTTTTCAGAGGGCATCATTGTATTTTCGCCTGTTCTAATTGTGTTTGTGCATTTTGAACTAACTGTTCACGATGCTGGTGTGCCTTATCAATTGAATCTTGAACTTCAGGAGGCATATAGTTTTCATCATGTTTTGCGAGGACTTCTTTAGCGACAAACACTCCGTTCTGATTCAATTGGCCTTTAGCAATAATTCCTTGTCCTTCGCGGAAAAGGTCGGGAAGAATGCCAGTATATTCAACGGTCACAGGTGTTTGGCTGTCTGTCAGTTCAAAACTGACCAGTAATGAATCTTGTGCACGTTTCACCGTGCCATTGACCACTAAGCCGCCGATACGAAAGTCGCGGTCAACCGGAGCGGTACCGTTTTTGACTTCCGTCGTTGAGTAGAAAAACATCATGTTTTGATTAAATGCTTGGATAATCAAAAAGGTCGCAATGGATACGGCTGATAGTAGCAACACAACCATGGATAAACGTTTCTTTTTTACCGGACTCATAAAGTTTTTCTCTATTTTTATATCGTTGTCTTGAAACAATTTGGTGTAGTTTGTAAGTGTTTAGAAACCATACAAAGGTGTTAATTTTATTATTTAAAGAGACTCTTCACTATAAAAGTCATCAGCCTCACGCAGTGCTTGTCGATGTTGTAGGATTGGTTGAAGCACATTCATCACTAAAACGATTGCGGTAATGCCGAATGAGCCCCAAACATAGAAGCCATATCCGCCCATATTGAAAAACTCAGCCATTATTTTTGCTCCAATTTACCTTGTTTCTGCCAGATAATTTTTTTGACCCAGCCGTTTGCGACATCTTGCTCTAATAAGTTTGCACGCATTTTAAGCATTAATACCCACAAAAACAAAAATTGGAACGCGGCCGCCATAATCAATAGAGGAATCAGCATATCAACGTGAATCGATGGTGTATCAAATTTGCTGACGGTTGCTGCTTGGTGAAGCGTATTCCACCAAATCACTGAATAATGAATGATTGGTAAATTTACCACCCCGACGAGTGTTAACAGGCTCATAGCTCGACCAGCGGTTCGTTTGTCTTCAATCGCGTTATAGAGCGCAAAAATGCCTAAATAAATGAACAGTAAAATGAGTTCAGAGGTGAGGCGAGCGTCCCAAACCCACCAAGCTCCCCACATAGGTTTACCCCATAAAGCCCCCGTTGCTAGGGCGATGAGTGTGAAACTGGCACCAATTGGAATACTGGAAATAATCATAATCTCAGCCATTCGCACTCTCCACACCAGTGCAATGACTGCCGCAACCGCCATTGCGGCATAGACAAACATCGACATCCACGCAGCCGGCACATGGACATAAATAATGCGGAAACTATCGCCTTGCTGGTAATCGGCTGGAGCAGTGACCAACCCCATGTAGAGTCCAGGGAGCAACAACAAGAAAAACCCCGTTGCAAACCAAGGCGCTAATTTTCCGGCTAAAGGATAAAAGTAATTTGGTGCACCGAGTCGGTAATACCATTTTAAAAATGCATTCATAAGATTTTTTGTGGGTTAAAAGTTATCTATTTACAAAGCCGTTGATTGATTTTTTCAAAAGACGCCATGAATCCATCCGTGGAGGCTCGGCGAAGACCGTCCTTGCTCTTCGTCGCTTTTGCAAAATCAATGAACGCCTATCAATTAATTACGCTTTGCTTATTGAGACAAACTCATTTTTAAGGCGCTGGCTACGGCAAAGGGAGCAAGTGCTATCGCAAGTACAAACAGGGCTGCTAAAACATAAAGTTGACCGGCCGGTGAAAAACCGCTGGCACTGACTTCGACCGCGCTAGCACCAAAAATCAGCACCGGAATATAAAATGGCAACACTAATAATGGTAATAGCAAACTACTTTTATTTAAGCCGGTGGTCAGAGCAACGCCAATGCCTCCGACAAATACTAAAAGTGGGGTGCCTAATAATAAACTGAGTTCCAAGACCCAAATGCTACCGGCCGGTAAGTTTAACGAAATCGCTAAAACCGGAGCTAATAGAATTAAAGGTACGGCAGAGATTATCCAGTGAGAAACCAGTCTACCCCAAGCAAAGCTGAGCAAACCTGCTTCACTTAATGCCCATTGCTCCAAAGTACCGTCCTGAAAATCTTCTTTGAACAGTGTTTCTAGCGCCAACATGGTTGATAGTAACGCAGCAATCCAGATTAATCCGGGCGCGATTTCACGCAATAAGTTTTCTGAGGCGCTAATGCCGATTGGAAACAGCAGAACGACCAAGGCAAAGAAAATGACGGCTTGAGAAAACTCTCCGCGGCGACGAAGTGCCAAACGTAAATCTCTTTGGATTAAATGCCAAACTGCTCGGAATGACGAACTCATCCAATAGTTCCTAGGTTTAGGTTCTGGATCAATTGTTTTTCAATTCCAACCGAATGATGAGAGGTCATGATAATCATGCCATCATTCTTAAGATGCTGATGCGCCATTTTCTCAAATAGAGCAATTCCATGCTTGTCGAGTGCAGTTTGTGGCTCGTCAAGAATCCATAAAGGCGTTTGCTTTATTAATAACATTGCTAAAGCTAATCTGCGTTGCATACCGGCAGAAAAGGTTTTGACCGCTTTATGTTTGACTTTTCCTAGGCCAACTTGGATTAGAGCTTCTTCGAGTCTAACGTCTTTTGTGTGTCCTAAACTGCTGAGTGTTTGTAAGTTTTCCATTGCAGTTTGTTCTGCTTTCAAGGGGTTTTGATGCCCCAGCCAAGAAAGGTTTTTCGCAAACCGAACCCGGTCACTGTGTATGGACTGGTTCTGCCAGAGAATGTCGCCATGATCTGCCATACGCAAACCACAAAGAATTCGCAATAAACTGGTTTTTCCTGCCCCATTCTTGCCTTCAATGAGTAAGAGATTTCCAGGCTTTAATTCAAAGCTTAAATGCTTAAATAGAGGGCGATTCGCTCGAATACAGCTTAAATTTTGGGCATTAAATGTCATGAGCGCGATGGCGGAGTTCCACTGAAAAATCAATTGGAGAAGTCTAGCAAAAAAACTTGGAAGTCCACATAACAGACAGTTGAACTTTCCCTTGTTTTTCTTATGTGGGTATAAGTTAATATGGGTGCAAATGCAGTAAACAGGAGCTTTTAGGCTTGCTTGCCAAGCCTTTTATCGTTTTAGGGGAAATGGGGTTAAACGAAAATCAATCAAACTTGAAAGATATTGGGATTAGTCTTCGTTTTCAGAGCGACTTTCTAAATCGGGTGTTTGCGTTTCTTGGAACTTTAGCATTTTTTTGTAGGCTTTCTTGCAAGCTTTCGCAACGTTTTTCTCGGTTTCCAAGTATTGCTCTGGGGTCATGAAGAATGACATATCGATGTCATAGCGAATATAACGAGGTTCAAGGCGGTTCAGAGCGATACACGCCATGTCGGCCAGTTCTTCAGAGTCCAGTAAGTCAGTGTAATTTTCACGGATTTCGTTAAATACCAAACGCTCGTAGTAATTGTGGACGCTATCTAAAGCCATGTTTCGTCTCCCGTTTCAGCCAAGGTTACCGGCCGGTTAAATAGTTTGATCAAGTCACTATAACTGTTTTTAAATGATAAAAAAAGCGCCGACTTGACCGTTAATAAAAGGCTTGGCAAGGAATTGCTGAAAACTTAAAACAAATTAAGATTTTGAAGAGGTTATTGCGCTCATTGAGTGTGTAAAACGGAGTCTTTAAACAATTTCGTTTAGTAAGTATTTGCAAAATTTATCAAGGTATACTTTGGCATATACTTTTAGTTGTGGAGAAGGTGACTCTATGTATCGTTTAATAATGGGTACTTTAATAAGTGTGTGTTTTTCTGCTTTTGCACAGGCTGAGAGTTTCTCGATTGCAGTGCCTGAGTTGAATGAAGAAGTGACGGTCTCTGTGTATTCATCGACATTTGCGAATAATGAAGTATTTGACAATCAGGTTCAAAAGGTGGATTCGAATCAAGTATCCAACTCACCTATTCTGATTTGGTTTACCGAGGGCTATGCCGAGCGAAGCACATTTCGAGGCTTGATCCAGATGCTCAATGACACTGGTTTTGATGTTTGGCAGGTTGATTTACTTGAATCGTATTTTATTGAACGGACGCCAAGCAATGTCCGTCAATTAAGCGGTCACGGGGTTTCAGCCGTGTTTTCTGCGGCGCAAGAAACCGGTAGACCGTTTGTACCCATTTCTACCGGCCGTATGAATTTGATTCTATTACGCGGAGCACGACTTTGGCAATTAGCGGATAAGCCTGAAAATGGAATTGGTCACCTTTTAACGACGGTTTTATTTTTCCCGAACCTTTATGATGCAGCTAAAAAAGCGGGTGATGCCCCACAGTTTTTTCCAATTGTCTCAGCTACCAGTTTGCCGGTTACCATTGTGCAACCCAGTGAAGGAACTTATCGCTGGAAGCTTCCCGAGTTACAAGCGGCTTTAGAGAAAGAAGGGAGTCGTGTATCGATTGCCGCTATTGCAGGCATGCGTGATTGGTATTTTTTAAGACGACAGTTGGATGAACCGACTCGAATTGCAAGGGATGACATTCCCAATCAGCTTCAGAATTGGTTAACTTTGAGTTCGTCGATGAAACCTTTGCTTTATAAGCCCTCTAAGGAATTAGAAGAGTTTGCAGTCACGCAACGAGTTAAAGGTTTGGTGGAAATTTCTGAGCGAGAAGCGCCTCGTTTTGAACTGCAGAGCGCAAAAGGGCAGTCGCTTAATCTATCGGATAAACGAGGAAAAGTTGTACTGCTTAATTTTTGGGCGAGTTGGTGTCCGCCTTGTGTGAAAGAAATTCCATCAATGAATCGTTTGGCTCAGTCGTTTGATGCCAATCAGTTTGAGATTGTCTCGGTAAATTTTAAAGAGTCGCCGGAGGTCATTACAGAGTTTATGAGTCAGGTTCAGGTCGATTTTCCGGTGCTAATGGATTTAGATGGAAAGGTTTCAGCGGAATATGAAATTTTCTCGTTTCCAAGCTCCTTTTTGATCGATGCCAATGGTCAATTGCGTTATTCGGTGAATGCAGCGATTGAATGGGACGAAGAAACCGTTAAACAAATCATTCAAGAGCTGATAACCCACTCTTAGAAGAGAAAAATCGAAAACTAAAGAAAATCAAAAGAAAAAAGCGCCAAAGGGTAATTCCATTGGCGCTTTTCTCAGAGTTGTTGAAAGCGAATTTTCGTTATTCAGCTTCGCGTTTCACCGCACGATGACCAATATCGGTACGATAGTAAACTTTCTCCCAGTTGACTTTCGCCACACCTTCATAAGCGCGTTTTTGCGCCGCGGTCACATTTTCGCCCAGTGCTGTCACACACAATACTCGACCACCGTTTGTCGTAACATCGCCGTTTTCATTGCTTGCAGTTCCTGCATGGAAAACTTTAGTATCGTCTGAGTTGGCATCTTCAATGCCGGTAATCACATCACCTTTTGGATAGGCACCTGGATAACCACCGGCCGCCATGACAACACCTAAAGCCGCGCGAGAATCCCATTTCGCTTCAGCAGTATCAAGTTTGCCCTCTAACGCATCTAGACAGTGTTGAACTAAATCAGATTGTAAACGCATCATAATAGGCTGGGTTTCAGGGTCACCAAAACGGCAGTTAAACTCCAAAACTTTTGGTGCACCGTTCGCATCAATCATTAAACCTGCATATAAAAAGCCGGTATAAGGCAGACCATCTTTTGCCATGCCTTCAATGGTTGGCATAATCACTTCTTTCATTGCACGATCATGGATCTCAGGAGTGACGACAGGAGCCGGTGTGTAAGCGCCCATGCCACCTGTATTTGGCCCTGTATCACCGTTATCACGTGCCTTATGATCTTGTGATGTTGCCATTGGCAGAACATTCACACCATCTGCCATAACAATGAAACTTGCCTCTTCACCAACCAAAAATTCTTCAACCACCACGCGCGCACCGGCATCGCCGAACTTGTTGCCTTCAAGCATATCTTCAACTGCGGCAATCGCTTCATCAATGGTATCGGCCAAAATAACGCCTTTACCAGCCGCTAGCCCATCGGCCTTGATAACAATCGGGGCGCCCATTTCTTTAATGTAATCGACAGCCGGAGCGATTTCCGTGAACACTTGATACGCAGCAGTAGGAATATTGTGTTTGGCTAAGAAATCTTTTGAGAATGCCTTTGACCCTTCAAGTTGCGCAGCGCCTTTGGTTGGACCAAAACATTTCAAACCAGCGGCCTCAAATGCATCAACCACGCCCAAAACCAATGGAACCTCAGGGCCAACAATCGCTAAGCCGATGTCGTTGTTTTTTGCAAACTCAACCAAACCGTCTAAATCTTCCACGCCAATTGCCACATTGGTTAAATTCGGCTCAAGATCCGTTCCTGTATTACCCGGTGCAACAAAAACCTGCTCTGCCAGTGGCGACTGTGCCGCTTTCCATGCCAAAGCGTGCTCACGCCCACCACTACCGATTACCAAAATATTCATGATTCTTATCCTGTTTTGCACTTCAATAAATTTGCGCTAATTATGAAGGATTTGGGCAAACACTGCAAAAAAATGGCGTGAGTACTTAGTGTAATTTATTGCCTTGACTTCTTCTGAGTGGTTTATTTTTAAATACGGTGATTGATTGGGTATGTTTTTGATATGAATATCATGTAGATTAGTAACTTTAATTTTTAATTTGGAAAAATATTCGGTAAAGAATTTTTGAAACTTAATAAGTGCTTAAAAGAGTGGTTGTTTAGAAAATGTTTTGAGTAAAAACACTTTTAAAGTTTTTACTCAATGAGGAAAGCGAAGATATTTTTTGAAATTCGGTTAAGCCGTTAAGTATGAGATTGAGGGTTAACACAAAATGCTTAAATATTATGCCCATTCGGGAAAGAACAACGACAAATCTGATTGGCAATTGCTTAGAGACCATTTATTAGTAGTTGCCGAAACAGCAAAAAAGAATGCACGTTATTTTGGCGCAGAAGAACTGACTTATCTCGCTGGAATATTGCATGACTTAGGTAAATATACGCCCGAATTCCAAACGCGATTAGAGGGCTCTTCAGTGCGAGTGGATCATGCGACAGCAGGCGCTAAAATTATCGCCGAAATGTTTCCCGAAGAGCTATTTGGGTTCCCTTTGTATAAGCTGGTTGCTTATGCGATTGCGGGGCACCATGCAGGGTTGGCGAATGGCTATGAAGAAGGTGAAGGTCGTCGCTCATTAAATGAACGTTTAAAACTGGAATTTGACGGTGTTCAATTAAAGCAGCTTGATAATGAGGCTTGGCATGAAGAGTTGTCATTGCCAAAACCTGAGGAGCTTTTGCCAGAGTTGTTATTTTCTCCAGATGACAAAATCCGAGGTTTCCAGTTTGCCTTTTTAATTCGCATGATTTTTTCTTGTTTGGTGGATGCTGATTTTATTGATACCGATAAGTTTTACAAAACCTTGGAACACAAGCCTTTATTGCGAGGTAAATATCCCAACTTGTCTGAATTAAAAACCAAGTTGGATCATCATATGGCAGCAAAAACACAAGCCGCTGATTTAACCCAAAAGGTCAACCAGCTTCGGCATGAGATTCTTCTTTCCGCACGAGAGAAGGCGCATTTACCACCCGGGCTATTTACATTAACGGTTCCAACGGGTGGTGGTAAAACTCTAAGCTCCATGAGTTTTGCTCTAGATCATGCGCTAGCACATGACATGCGTCGCGTGATTTATGTCATTCCTTTTACCAGCATTATTGAGCAAAACGCCAAGGTGTTCCGAGAAGCCTTTGGCGATTTGGGTGAATCGGCTGTTTTGGAACATCACAGCAACTTTGATGATCGTCATATTAAAAACGAACAGACGCAAGATAAACTCAAACTGGCGATGGAAAACTGGGATATGCCGGTTGTGGTGACTACCGCCGTACAGTTTTTTGAATCGCTTTTTGCAGACAGGCCTTCTCGTTGTCGCAAGCTACACAATATTTCCGGTAGTGTGATTGTGTTGGATGAAGCGCAAATGTTACCGCTAGCGTTTTTACGCCCTATTATGGCGGCGATTGATGAACTGGCACGTAACTATCAATGTTCTGTGGTTTTATGTACCGCAACCCAACCGGCCTTAAATGAACCTAACTTTGAAGGCGGGTTCAAGAAAGAAGAGGTTAGAGAAATTGCCCCCTCGACGGATAAGCTTTACGAAGCTTTAAGTTTGGTAACCATCAATCATTTAAGTGAATTATCAGATGACGAAGTATTAGAACGTATTCAGTCGAATGAGCAAATTTTAACCATCGTCAATAATCGTCGTCATGCACAATCGCTGTTTCAAGTGTTAAAAGCCGATGAAGTTGAAGGCATCTTTCATTTAACCACTTTAATGTGTGCCGCGCACCGAACTAGGACTTTAGATGAGATTAGAGAACGACTTAAAAACCACCAGGCCTGCCGAGTGATTTCCACATCCTTAATTGAAGCGGGTGTAGATGTGAACTTTCCATGTGTTATGCGTGCCGAAGCCGGATTGGATTCTGTTGCGCAAGCCGCAGGCCGTTGTAATCGAGAACGACAATGGGCAAAAGAAGACAGTCATGTCTGGATTTTTAAACCGATTGGTTGGAATACGCCACCCGAATTGAAAGAGCTGGCAGAAGGAATGAAGTCAGTTTACCGTAAAGGTTATGACAATTTATTGGGCCAAGAAGCCATTCAAGACTATTTTTCTACGGTTTATTGGATGAAAGGAAAAAAAGAATTAGACCAAAAACAGATTTTGGAAGAATGTTTGGAGGGGGCTAATGACTTGAATTTTTCATTTCAAAAAATCGCTAAAGACTTTCAGTTAATTCAAAGTGTTATGCAGCCTCTATTTATCCCATTTGATGAGGAAGCAGAAGCCTTGTTAAAGGAATTGGAAACAACGAATGAAGTCAGCCGAGTTTTACGTAAGCTACAACCCTATATTGTTCAGATACCGAAAAAAGGCTTTGAAAGTTTAGAGCAAGCAAAGGTGATTCAAACCATTGCCCCACACAAATTTGAAGATCAGTTTTGGGAGCTTTTAAATATGAATATCTATGATCCAGAATTTGGAATCAGTTGGGATAAGCCAACTTTTATAAAAGCAGAGAATTTAATTTGCTCTTAATAAAAATATTTACTAAAAATATACAGATGTTTACCAAATATATACAGATGTTTACCAAATATATACAGATGTTTACCAAATATATACAGATGTTTACCAAATATATACATGTTTACCAAATATATACATGTTTATGTTTACCAAATATATACAGAAGTAATAATATAATCGAGTCATACTTCAATTTGTATGTGGATTGAAACTGTATCTATTTTGTAAAGGGGAGGTCGCGCCCCATGCGGGCGCGTGGATTATGCAACGAATTTAAGATAGCCAAAGAGGAGAATCTTATGGCTTATGGAATAAAGCTTCATATTTGGGGCGATTACGCTTGTTTTACTCGCCCAGAAATGAAGGTGGAGCGCGTATCTTATGATGTGATTACGCCTTCGGCGGCAAGAGGCATTTTAGAAGCGATTCACTGGAAACCCGCCATCCGTTGGGTGATTGACCGCATTCATGTGTTAAAGCCCGTGCGTTTTGAGTCCATTCGGCGTAATGAATTAGGAAACTGCAAAGTTTCTACATCCAAAATCAGCGGTGCGATAAAACGAAAAAGCACACAAGACTTAAATTTTCTCATTGATGACGGTGATAACCGTCAGCAAAGAGCGACCACTCTGCTTAGGGATGTCGGTTATGTGATTGAAGCACATTTTGAACTCACCGATAAAGCCGGAGCCGATGATTCAGTTGGTAAACACCTTGATATTTTTAATCGTCGCGCTCGTAAAGGGCAATTCTTCCATCAACCCTGTTTAGGGAATCGCGAATTTCCTGCTTATTTTTCGCTGATCGAGTCTGAAGGTGATTTTCCCAATTCTGAATTGAGCGATGAGTCTAAAGACCTAGGTTGGATGTTGCATGACATTGATTTTGCGAATCATGCGGAACCGAAATTTTTTAGAGCGGAATTGAAAAAAGGTGTTATTGAGGTACCAGCTTTTAAGTCCTCGGAGGTGGTGCAATGATGTTAACCGCCCTAACTCAATACTATGATCGGCTGGCACAAAAGGGTGATAAAGTGCCTTCGTTTGGTTTTAGCGAAGAAAAAGTCGGCTATATTTTAGTCCTTTCAGAAGCTGGTGAACTGCTTGCAGTGCGTCCTCATTTGACCTCGGACAAAAAACCAAAACCTCGCCTCATGAATGTACCTCGGCCGGAAAAAAGAACGTCCGGAATCAAGCCTAATTTTTTATGGGATAAAACGGCTTATGTTTTAGGCGTCAGTCTGCCTAAAGATAAAAAAAGTGAAGCAGTTTTTGAATTGGCAACACCAGCTTTTGAGGCTTTTCGTGATACGCATTTATCACTTTTAAACGAAACTGAAGATACCGGTTTACGAGCAGTCGTCCAGTTTTTGACAAGCTGGGAACCTGAAAAATTTGCAGAGTCGATTCTTGAACCGGAGATTTTGGATGCCAATCTGGTTTTTCACTTGGACGGTGTTCGACAATATGTTCACGAATCAACCGAAGCCAAAGCCATTTGGGCAGAACAAATAAAGCCGAAAGACACGAAAGAAGAAATGTGTCTGATTACTGGTAAAAAATCCTCTATATCTCGATTACATCCTGCAATCAAAGGTGTGTCAGGAGGGCAAAGTTCAGGTGTTTCCATTGTGTCTTTTAATAAACAATCGTTTGAATCCTTTGGAAAAGAGCAAGGGGAAAACGCGCCAGTTTCCGAAGAGGCTGCCTTTGCTTACACCACGGCTCTAAATTACCTGTTGCGCCGAGAAAATAATCAAGTGATTTCTCTTGGGGATACCAGTGTTGTTTTTTGGGCGTTGGCAGATACACCTGAAAAAGCTGAAAAGGCAGAAGGTTTTTTCAAACTTTCATTCAATCCACCTTCTATGGCAACAACGACTGATGAAGCTGAAAGCAAAACACTTTTTGCAGACTTAGAGAGGTTGTCAAAAGGTCGGCCTTTGACTGAAATTGCACCGGATTTAGACCCTAAAACCCAGTTTTTTATTCTAGGACTTGCCCCCAATGCGGCACGATTATCCATTCGTTTTTGGCTACAAACCGATTTAGGGCAAATCCGCCAACGGTTTGCCGAGCATTTTCAAGATTTAGCCTTAGACCCTTTGCCATGGAAAACACCGCCTTCGGTTTGGCGTTTGTTATTGCAGTTGGTGCCGCATCGTGAAGGGCAACAACCAAAAATAGACGACGCGCCTGCGCATTTAGCAGGAGAACTTATGAGGTCTATTTTGACAGGGCAGCGTTATCCAAGAGCGATTTTGTCACAGCTTTTGGCTCGTTTTAGAGCAGATGGGGATATTAGTGATTTAAGAATAGCTTTGGGAAAGGCTGTATTACAAAGAGACTTTAGACAAGGATTTATTACAGAGGAGATTCCTATGAGTTTGGACGAATCAAGCACTGATACTGCTTATTTACTTGGAAGATTATTTGCTCTTTTAGAAAATATTCAATATGTGGCTTTGGATGGCAAAATTAATGCAGGTATAGCTGATAAATATTTTGCATCGGCATCAACTGTACCCTATTCAGTTTTTCCAAGATTAGTTTCTGGAAGCAAACACCATATTTCAAAAATCAAAAAAACAAAAAAAGGGAAAGCTATTTTCTATGACCAGCAGCTTGATCTAATTTTTGAGAATTTACCTTTAGATTTACCGAGACATTTTTCGATAGAAAAGCAATATAGATTTTCTCTTGGTTATCACCAACAAAGAAAAGAAATATTTAAACGAACAGAAAAAGAAGTTCTGGAGACAGAAAATACTACAGGAGCAGAATAATGACTATCCAAAACCGCTATGAATTTGTTTACTTTTTTGATGTAACTAACGGTAACCCAAATGGTGACCCGGATGCAGGTAATATGCCGCGTCTTGATCCTGAATCGAGTAAAGGTTTGGTGACGGATGTTAGCCTTAAACGCAAAATTCGCAACTATATCCAGCTGAGTGAGGAAAATACGCCGGGCTACGATATCTATGTTCAAGAAAAAAGTGTTTTAAACCTACAAAATAAGAAAGCCTATGACGCACTTGAGATTAAATCTGAACCTAAGAAATTGCCAAAAGACCAAGCTAAGGCAAAGGCCGTCACTGAGTGGATGTGTGCAAATTTCTTTGATGTTCGTGCTTTTGGTGCCGTAATGACTACCGAGGTGAATTCTGGTCAGGTACGCGGTCCTTTACAGTTGGCGTTCGCCAAATCAATCGACCCGATTATTCCTTTGGAAATTTCGATTACTCGTATGGCTGTCACCAATGAAAAGGATTTAGAAAAAGAACGCACGATGGGGCGTAAACATATTGTGCCTTACGGTTTGTATCGAGTACATGGTTTTGTTTCTGCTAAATTAGCAGAAAAAACCGGATTCTCGGATGCCGATTTGGAAAAAGTTTGGAAAGCTTTAGAAATGATGTTTGAGCACGATCACTCTGCCGCAAGAGGCGAGATGGCAGGACGTAAACTAATTGTATTTAAACATGAAAATGCATTGGGCAATGCTCCTGCACATAAACTGTTTGATCGTGTCACAGTCGAACGAGTTAAAGGAGAAGATGGCACACCGGCAAACAGCTTTGAGGACTACAAAATTTTGTTTAATGCTGATGGACTAGAAGCTTTAGGCGTAGAAGCAAAAGAAGTTTTTTAGCCATGGACACCACCCGTTTGATTCCTTTGTCGGCTTTGCAGCATTATGCGTTTTGTCCGCGTCAGTGTGCGCTCATTCATAATGAGCAGGTCTGGTCGGAAAATTGGCTCACGGCGCAAGGTCAGCAATTGCATCAGCGGGTAGATCATGGTTTGCCGGAGTCTCGCAAAGGAATTCGTTATGAACGAGGTGTTGAAATTTCAGCACTTCAACTGGGTTTAATTGGAAAGCTAGATTTGCTGGAAATTGAAGTTGCCAGTGGAGCCTGCTTTCCAGTTGAGTACAAACGCGGAAAACCAAAAGTTGACCCCATTGACGAGATTCAACTCTGTGCCCAAGCCTTGTGTCTGGAAGAAATGCTGAATATTGCAGTGCCTTATGGAGCGCTTTGGTATTGGCAAACACGTCATCGTCATCAAATTGAATTTAATGATGCGTTACGCCAACAAACCTTACAAATTATAGAAGCCACTCGCGATCTGCTTAATTCAGGTGTAACACCCAAGGCAAAATATGACAAGAAATGCGATGCCTGCTCTTTGTATGATTTGTGCAATCCAAAACTGACGTTTCGCGACAAAAGTCGTGCTTATGTAAACGCGATTTATCAGGAGAGTATTGTTGAAGAAACTCAAAAATAGTTTGTATATCACTCGGCAGGGTGCTTATTTACATAAAGAGCGGGAGACGTTGGTAATAGACGTTGAGAAGGAAAAGGCCATGCAAGTGCCGATTCACGCAATACAAGCCATTTACTGTTTTGGTAATGTAATGGTTTCACCGTTTCTAATTGGTTTTTGTGGTGAAAATGGTGTGCATTTAGCTTTTTTTACCGAATACGGTCGATTTCTTGGGCGAATGCAGGGAAAGCAAACTGGTAATGTTTTATTGCGTAAGTCTCAATATAAAGCAGCTGAGGCTTCTCCTGAAAAAATAGCTCAAAATATCATTGCTGCAAAAATCAGCAACTCACGTTCAGTGCTATATCGGTATTTACGTAATCATGGCGAAAATGTTGAAGTGAAACAGGCGATTACCCAGATTTCTTCCGCGTTGAATCGACTCAAATTAGCGGAAAGTTTAGACACAATTCGAGGTATAGAAGGAGAAGTCGCTTCCTTTTATTTCGGTGTGTTTAATGAATTGGTTTTGGCAAAAGTGGAAAAAGAGTTTACTTTTTCCAAACGCTCACGCCGTCCGCCATTAGATAGAACCAATGCGCTACTGTCTTTTCTTTACAGTATTATCGGCAATGATATTTCCGCAGCTTTACAAGGTGTCGGGCTAGACCCTCAAGTAGGTTTTTTACATCAAGACAGACCTGGTCGAGACAGTTTAGCGCAAGATATTTTGGAAGAATTTCGAGCTTGGTATGTAGATCGTCTCGTGCTAAGTTTAATTAATCGTAAGCAGATCAAAGCCAATGATTTTGTGATTGAAGCCAGCGGGGCGGTTAAGTTGAAAGACAATGCTCGAAAAGAAGTGTTGGTTGCTTTGCAAAGTAGAAAACAAGAAACCGTCAAACATCCATATTTAAATGAGGATGTTCCTATTGGTTTACTCCCCCATGTGCAAGCGATGTTATTAGCGCGCCATTTACGTGGCGATTTAGCTGAATACCCACCGTTTGTTCCGCGTTAGGTGAAATTTTATGATGATATTGGTTACTTACGATGTTTCTTTTGATGACCCCGGCGGACAACGTCGGTTAAGACATATTTCAAAAGCCTGTTTAGATCATGGAGTAAGGGTGCAATATTCAGTTTTTGAATGTGAATTAGAGCCCTATCAGTGGGTACGATTAAAAGCCAAATTGCTTGAAATTTACAATGAAGAAACGGATAGTTTGCGTTTTTATATGTTAGGAAAACGGTGGAGAGGTAAAGTTGAACATTTTGGTGCTAAAAAATCATTGGATATATTCAAAGACAGTTTAATTGTGTAAAGTTAGTTAAGTAGCAAATTTTTTAAACCTCATTTGTTAATCGCTAACGTCAAGTGCTCTTTAAAAACCTGGAACTTTAGCGAAACACCTGACCTCCTATTAATTCGGTCCCTTTAGTCTTTTCTAATGTTCTCATTTGGTAAAATGATAAACCTTATTTTCAAGGTTAGCGAAATCTCTTCCAAAGCCGCCCAGTTTTCTAGGCTTGAAATATAAGGTGTCGCTTCCTTCGCGGGAGCGTGGATTGAAACCCATTTGGCCGCCTTGCGCGCTTTGTTGCGACTGGGTCGCTTCCTTCGCGGGAGCGTGGATTGAAACAAAGCTGCGAGTTTTGAGTTGTTCCGAGTTGCGAGTCGCTTCCTTCGCGGGAGCGTGGATTGAAACTCTTGTTACGTCCACTTTTGCCATTATTGCGCCCGTCGCTTCCTTCGCGGGAGCGTGGATTGAAACATGAATCTCATAATATTGCTTACAACCCAGAAAAGTCGCTTCCTTCGCGGGAGCGTGGATTGAAACATTGTAGAACCCATAGCGACAGTTGAAGTTGCCTTGTCGCTTCCTTCGCGGGAGCGTGGATTGAAACCAGTTTTATCAATGCCAAAGCCGCGCAAATTTGGTCGCTTCCTTCGCGGGAGCGTGGATTGAAACCGCATCAAATACATTGCCTGTCACTGTCACACCGTCGCTTCCTTCGCGGGAGCGTGGATTGAAACACCGTCTGAAAAAATGGATTCTTTTAAGCCTTTGGTGTCGCTTCCTTCGCGGGAGCGTGGATTGAAACTCGTATTAAAAATCTAATTGATAAAGAAGATTGGTCGCTTCCTTCGCGGGAGCGTGGATTGAAACTATTCTTTCTTGGGAGTTACTTAACCAAATCTTTGTCGCTTCCTTCGCGGGAGCGTGGATTGAAACAAAATCTTCAGTTTGTTCATCAGGGGAATCATTATGTCGCTTCCTTCGCGGGAGCGTGGATTGAAACATCAAATAGCAGTCCCATTGGTCAAAAAATGGAGTCGCTTCCTTCGCGGGAGCGTGGATTGAAACAAGCATACGAATCACCCAAAAACCCGAACAAAATAGTCGCTTCCTTCGCGGGAGCGTGGATTGAAACTGATAAATCTAAAATTCTTACTTTAATGTTGCCCGTCGCTTCCTTCGCGGGAGCGTGGATTGAAACAGCCCAAACCAGTCGAATATCGACTTGCGCATAGTCGCTTCCTTCGCGGGAGCGTGGATTGAAACAAATCAGGCAAAGAAATTACCGAGGTCAACCATGGTCGCTTCCTTCGCGGGAGCGTGGATTGAAACAATAATGATTTCGTCGCTCGCACACTCATCTCTGTCGCTTCCTTCGCGGGAGCGTGGATTGAAACAAATCAGGCAAAGAAATTACCGAGGTCAACCATGGTCGCTTCCTTCGCGGGAGCGTGGATTGAAACCGCGCTTGCTTTAGGTTTGACCGCCTGCGGTGGTGTCGCTTCCTTCGCGGGAGCGTGGATTGAAACTTCGCATCGTGCGGACCTTCTAACCACTCAACCTGTCGCTTCCTTCGCGGGAGCGTGGATTGAAACTGCAAAATAAGAATAATTATTGTAATAACTCAACGTCGCTTCCTTCGCGGGAGCGTGGATTGAAACTGTCAGCGTTTGGCGAGAGTTAAGACGCTTAAAAGTCGCTTCCTTCGCGGGAGCGTGGATTGAAACAACCATTGAAGCGTTTGAATGCTTTATGAAATGGTCGCTTCCTTCGCGGGAGCGTGGATTGAAACAATACATTATGCTTTCTCAGCGTGTCAGTGCCCTGTCGCTTCCTTCGCGGGAGCGTGGATTGAAACCATATTCTTTTGCGCTTCGGATGCAATCTTTGAAGGCCGCTTCCTTCGCGGGAGCGTGGATTTAAATGAGGTTAACTTGGATAAGTATGAATTAAAAAGGCACGATAAATCGTGCCCTTTCTAATTTAGAGTGTTTTGATGTTGTTCCTAGAGCTAAGAACGCTAAGAACAAACGAGTTTTTAGTGCTTAAAGTGACGCATGCCTGTGAAGACCATGGCGATACCGTGTTCATTTGCGGCATCAATGACTTCTTGATCACGCATTGAACCACCTGGGTGAATCACTGCGGTGATGCCTGCTTCGGCTGCGGCATCGATACCGTCGCGGAATGGGAAGAATGCATCCGATGCCATGACTGATCCAGGAACTTCCAGACCTTCATCAGCCGCTTTAATGCCAGCAATTTTAGCTGAATATACACGGCTCATTTGACCGGCACCGACACCAATTGTCATGCCGTCTTTAACATAAACAATTGCGTTAGATTTAACGAATTTGGCTACTTTCCAAGCAAACATTAAATCTGTCATTTCTTTATCTGTTGGCGCTCGTTTGGTAACAATTTTAAGGTCGTCTAGGGTGACGGTTCCAAGGTCTCGGTCTTGAACCAATAACCCGCCGGTAACTTTTTTGTAGTCGTACGCTTTGTGCTGACCATTAAATTCACCACACTCTAATAGGCGTACATTTTTCTTTTCAGTAATGGCTGCTTTCGCCGCGTTTGAAACGGTAGGTGCAATAATGACTTCAACAAACTGACGATCCACAATCGCTTTGGCTGTTTCTTCATCGAGTTCAGTGTTGAAAGCGATGATGCCACCAAATGCGGAGGTTGGGTCGGTTTTAAAAGCACGATCATAGGCTTCAAACTGAGTCGTTCCAATTGACACACCACAAGGGTTGGCGTGCTTGACGATTACACAAGCTGTTTCGTCAAAGGTTTTTACCAGTTCAAGAGCTGCATCGGTATCAGCGATATTGTTGAAAGATAGCTCTTTTCCTTGGATTTGGGTTGCCGTTGAAATCGACGCTTCTTGTGGGTTGCGTTCAGTGTAGAAAGCCGCTTCTTGGTGAGGGTTTTCTCCGTAACGCATGGTTTGCTTTTTCACATACTGAGTATTGTAGGTACGTGAGAAGTTATCGCCTTCTTCTGCAAACATTTTGCCGAAGTAGTTTGAAATCGCGCCATCGTAACGTGAAGTTTGCTCGAATGTTTTAATCGCTAGGTCAAAACGAGTGGCGTGAGATAGTTGACCGTCGTTGTCAGACATCTCTGCAAGAATACGACCATAGTCAGCAGGATCGGTGACAACAGCAACGTCATTGTGATTTTTCGCCGCAGAACGCAACATGGTTGGACCACCGATATCGATGTTTTCAATTGCATCTTCTAGTGAACAATCCGCCTTCGCGACTGTTGCTTCAAATGGGTAAAGGTTCACTACAACCATATCAATGGCATCAATTCCGTGCTCAGCCATCACTGCATCGTCTTTGCCACGACGACCTAAAAGCCCACCGTGAATTTTTGGGTGCAACGTTTTTACACGACCATCCATCATCTCTGGAAAACCTGTGTATTCAGATACTTCTGTCACCGGTAAGCCCGCTTCAGAAAGTACTTTGTAAGTACCGCCGGTTGAAAGAATGGCAACGCCCATGTCGCTAAGTGATTTGGCAAATTCAAGAATGCCGTTTTTGTCAGACACGCTGATTAAAGCACGACGAACTGGTTTCATGGTTTTTCTCCAAAAAGTTTAAAAGTAATTAGGTGTTTGATGTATTCATAAATCAGGGCTGTGATTGGCTTAAACTGCCACGCAGAATAAGGGGTGATTGCGTCGAACGACCATGACGGTGAACATTGCTTTTTAGTCTATCACCGGTCGGATATGATCACTTTCCATAACCTCTAAGATTCGATTAGCTGATATTTGAGCATTTTTTTACGCAAAGTATTACGGTTAATTCCAAGCATTTTTGCGGTTTGGCTTTGATTGAAGTCGTTCTGTTTCAACACGGCCTCTAGTAAAGGTTTTTCCACTTGTGCGATGACAGTTTCATATAAATCACACGTATTTTGGTCTTGTAAATTCTGAAAGTAGGTTTCCAGTGTTGCGGTTACCTGAGCACTTAAAGAAATTGAATGATGTGTTTTGCCCATAATTTTCGAATGCTTATTTCGATTGCTTTGAGCCCTCTGCGTTAGCGTGGGGCAAAAAGTTGCTTAATTAAATCAAGTTGTGTTTGTGCTTGATCAAGTTGGTTAAATTGGCGGCGAATTGCTTGATGATTTTCGATACCGGCCGGTGAGTTTTGCAGATACCAGCCGAAATGTTTTCGTGCAATTCGAGGGCCAAGAATGTCGCCATACAGAGAATGTAGTCCCTGAATATGTTTGAGTAAGGTGCTGAAAAATTCTAACTCTGTTGGGCCTGCAAGCATCTCGCCTGTTGTTAGGTAATGATTTGTTTCACGAAACAACCAAGGATTGCCTTGGGTTGCTCGTCCAATCATCAGGCCATCAGCACCGGTGTATTTTAATACAAATTCTGCTTGCTCGGGGCTGCAAATATCACCATTTGCAATCACAGGAATCGATACGGTTTGTTTTACTTTTTTTATGGTGTCGTATTCAGCATTTCCTTGAAATTTTTCTGCTCGGGTTCTGCCATGAATTGTGATGGCATCAAGCCCACATGCTTCAGCAATTTGTGCAAGATCAACGGCATTTTTGTGTTCAGAGTCCAAGCCTGTTCGGATTTTGACGGTAACAGGAACATCAACCATGTTTTTAACTTGCGTGAAAATTTCTTGTACTTTATCTGGATGGCCCATTAAAACTGAACCTGCGGCAACGGAGCAGACCTTTTTGGCCGGACAGCCCATATTGAGATCAATAATTTGCGCACCATTTTCAACTTGCCAAGCAGCAGCTTCAGCGAGTTCTTCAGGATTTGTCCCTAAAAGTTGAATCGCACGCGGTTCTGGATCATTGAGATTGACATGGCGAGTCGAGGATTTTTTCGATTCCCAAAGTTCTTTTTTTGACGCAACCATTTCGGCAAGGGTATAAGCTGCGCCATTTTGCCGACAAATTTCTCGAAAAACGGCATCGGTAATCCCAGCCATTGGCGCGAGTACAAGAGGATTGTCAAATTGATAAGGGCCGATTTTTAGCATATTTACCGATGTTGAATATTAGAAAGTCTTGTAAAGTTTTCTGGAAAAGGGATGCAGTACAAAGAGAATTTTCCCGCACAGATTCGGGTATAAAAGCGATCTTAGGTGAGCTTGTCATGTCTTTTCCAAAAAACCTTTCAGGTCTAAACCAAATTAGGGTTAAACCTTATGTCCACTTAGTCTAGCCCATTCGTCCGTTGTGGCAAGTTCACTAAGTTCAAAGCCAAATTTTTTATAGTGTTCAATCAATTCATCTGCCTGAGTGGTCAATAAGCCTGAAAGCACTAACTCACCACCGGATTTTACTAAGCGTTCAAATTCGCTTGCCAGCTCTTTTAATGGGCCAGAAAGAATGTTCGCGATGAGTAGATCGACCGGCTCGGAATTAAAATTTTGAACCAATGCAAAATCAATGGAGGCATGGTTTCGTTCAGCGTTTTGTTCTGACGCTTGAATGGCTTGCGGATCAATATCTGTTCCTGAGACCTTAGTGGCTCCAAGCTTTTGAGCGGCTAATGCTAAAATTCCAGAGCCACAACCGTAATCAATCACGGTTTTACCGGCCGGGGGATTTGTGTCTAACCATTCTAAACACATCGCGGTGGTTGGGTGAGTGCCTGTGCCGAACGCCATGCCTGGATCCAACATGAGGTTAATAGCTTGGGCGTTAGGTGCTTTGTGCCAGCTTGGCACAATCCAGAGATTTTGACCAAATTGCATCGGTTGAAATTGATCCATCCACTCCCTAACCCAGTCTTTGTCTTCAATTGCTTCAACTTTAAAGTAATGGTCTTTAAGGTCTGGCATATTCGCTTGAATGGTTTCAACAATAAGTTTGGCATTGGTCTCTGCATCAAACAGTGACATAACTTTTGTGAGTGACCAGATGGGGGTTGTGCCAAGTTCTGGTTCGTAAATCGGTTCGTCTTGTGCATCCATAAATGTGACAGATACCGCTCCGATTTCCGTCATCATATCGGATAAAGGTTCTGCAACGGGTTCAGCTACGTCTGTGGTGATTTGAATCCATGCCATGATTTTGCCTCCAACAAGGAAATATAGTTACCGGCCGGTAATGTTTAAGGTCGTTTTGAATGAATGAGAGATAGAGTGCTTTTAAGAAAAAACCACAAGGTTTGACGCCTGTGGTTTTTTGTAAAAATCTAGTTTTTACAGTCTAGACTAGGTGTTCAAGACGGTTTTCAAGGTAGTGGATGTTTTGACCACCTTCGACAAAACCTCCATCATTCATGATTTCACGCTGCATGTTAATGTTGGTCTCAATCCCTTGAATAATCATTTCTGAAAGAGCGGTGTTCATTCGAGCTATCGCTGTTGAACGGTCGCTACCAAAACTAATTAATTTGCCAATCATTGAGTCATAAGTGGATGGAACCGTATATCCGGTGTAAATGTGAGAATCCCAGCGAACTCCTAAACCACCGGCTAAATGCAAACGTTCGATTTTACCCGGTGAAGGCATAAAGTTTTTTGAAGGGTTTTCAGCATTCACTCGACATTCAATTGCATGGCCGGTGAGTTTAATGTCTTCTTGTTTTAGAGTCAGAGGTTTGCCCATTGCAATTTCAATTTGCGCTTTGACCAAGTCAATGCCGGTGACCATTTCTGTAACACAGTGTTCGACTTGCAGACGGGTGTTCATCTCAATGAAATAGAACTCACCATTTTCATATAGGAATTCAAAGGTTCCAGCTCCGCGGTAATTAATATCTAAACAGGCTTTAACGCATGCAGAACCGATTCTTTCACGTTGTTCTGGTGTTACACCCGGTGCAGGGGCTTCTTCAACGACCTTTTGGTGGCGGCGCTGCATTGAACAATCACGTTCACCAAGATGAATTGCATTGCCTTGACCATCCGCCAAGATTTGGATTTCTACGTGACGAGGGTTCTCTAAGAACTTTTCCATGTAAACTTCTGGGTTTCCGAAGAAGTTATTGGCTTCGGTACTGGTTAAAACCACGGATTTCAATAAGTTGGCTTCTGTATGAACGACGCGCATGCCGCGACCACCACCACCACCGGCTGCTTTGATGATGACTGGATAACCAATTTCTTTGGCAATTCTTAGATTTTCTGCGTCATTCTTGGGGTCTAGTGGGCCGCCAGAACCTGGAACTGTCGGTACGCCAGCGGCTTTCATTGCTTTGATTGCTGCAACTTTGTCGCCCATCATGCGAATGGTGTCAGCTTTAGGGCCGATAAAAGCAAAACCTGATTCTTCAACTCTTTCGGCAAAGTCGGCATTTTCTGACAAAAAGCCATAGCCAGGGTGAATAGCTTCTGCATCGGTCACTTCTGCCGCAGCAATTAAGGCTGGAACATTTAAGTAACTTTGAGCGGAAGGGCCGGGGCCAATGCAAACGGTTTCGTCGGCCAGTAAAACATGTTTTAGGTTGGCATCTTCAGTGGAGTGGACAGCAACTGTTTTAATGCCAAGTTCTTTACAGGCACGCAATACACGCAAGGCGATCTCACCGCGGTTAGCAATTAGAATTTTTTCAATCATTTGGAACCTCTTAAATGGCAATATGTGGCTTATTCAATAACAAACAGCACTTGGCCATATTCAACTGGTTCACCATTGACTCCCAAGATTTGTTTAATGGTTCCAGCTGTATCTGCTTCAATTGGGTTCATGATTTTCATTGCTTCAAGAATACATAGAGTGTCACCGACAGAAACCGTATCACCTACTTTTACAAATGGGTCGGAATCTGGAGACGGTGCTTCATAGAAAGTTCCAACCATTGGTGAGGTGATTTTGTGTCCTGATATTTCCGCAGGTGCTGCGTCAGTTGAAGCCGGAGATGCTGGCGTCGGATCCATTGCCGGTGTTTGTGGCGCAGCGGCTGCCATAGGAGCGGCCATTGGGGCCTGGATGTAGGTTGGTTCTTGAGAGCGTGTAATACGGATATTGTGTTCGCCTTCTTTAATTTCGATTTCAGCAATATCTGATTGTTCGACAATTTCAATCAATTTGCGAATAGAGCGAATGTCCATATGAGTATCCTTTCTTGGTTTTGTTATCTGACCGATACCGGCCGGTAAATTATTTTTACTTATCGTTTTTGTAACGTTTTACAGTGTCTTTTCGACCGCATATTGCAAAGCTAGTTCATAGCCTTTTGTGCCTAATCCGGCAATCACGCCTTGGGCTAAATCCGAAAAATATGAATGCGCACGGAAAGCTTCGCGTTGATGGATATTACTAATGTGAACTTCAATAAACGGAATAGCAACCGTTGCCAGCGCATCTCGAATCGCGATGCTTGTATGCGTGAAAGCGGCTGGATTAATGATAATAAAATCCGTGCCGTCATCCATTGCGAGATGGATACGTTCAATGAGTTCAAACTCGGCATTACTTTGGAAGTGTGAGAGGTCCACGTCAAATTCGTCGGCGAGAACTTCCAAGTTTTCGATGATATCTTCCAGCGTGTCGGAACCATAAATTCCAGGTTCACGTCTGCCAAGCATATTCAGATTTGGGCCATTTAAGACAAGAATAGAAGCCATAGGCGGTGGCAATTCCTTTAGTGAGGCGTTGAAAACAGTCGAAAGAGTGAATTGTTAATCCCTTATTTTCATGAGGATTAAACAAAATGTGACGAAATTATAAACGATAGGGACAGTTAAAACTATTTATAAAATCGGTAAATTTCATGAAAAGTATTGAATTGCGGTAAAAGTCCGTGAAAACTCATAAAATCGTGGAGAGTAGATGTTTAATCTGTTTATGAGGACAAGTAGGGAGTACACCCCATGAATTTGATCATCATGAGGTGTTTGAGAAGTTTTTTACTTTTGGAATGCGTTTGTAATGATTTGTGTAAAGTCTTCGGCATTTTTAAAGCCAACAACACGTTGCGCTTTTTGTTCCGAACCATTCTCGAAAAACAGGATGGCTGGAGGCCCAACGATTCCAAAACGTTTCATCAATTCCTTGTCGATGTCATCATTTGCGGTCACGTCGGCTTTTAGCAAGGTTACGCCTGAAAGTGCAGCTTGAACTTGTGCGTCTGAAAAGGTGAATTGTTCCATCTCTTTACAACTGATACACCAATCTGCATAGAAATCGAGCATGATTGGTTGTCCGGTTGCAACGATTTTGTCTAAATCTTCAGAACTCTTAATTTTTTGGAAAGCGAGTTTTTGCTCAGTCGCAGCAGCGTTTCCACCACCTTGAAGAACTTTTAATGGTTGCAAGGTGTCTTTAGAACCGGCCAGCATACCAATGAATAATGCTAAACCGTAAATAAACATAACGAGTCCAAAACCTTTGAAGAGTTTGAACCAGCCTGATTTATCAGCAACTGAGTTGAAGGCTCCGATATAGACAGCAGAGGTAATCAGCAGCAATGCCCAAAGTGTCATGGTAATTTCAGCTGGCATAATGCGGCTTGCCATCCAGATGGCGACACCAATTAGCATGACGCCGAATACTGCTTTCACATTGTCCATCCATGCACCGGCTCGTGGGAGAAGTTTGCCGGCCGATGTTCCTAAGAGTAATAAAGGAACGCCCATACCAATACTCATTGCAAATAGCGCGGTTCCGCCCAGAAGCGCATCACCGGTTTGCCCTATATAAATCAGTGCACCAGCCAAAGGAGGCGCGACGCAAGGCCCGACAATTAAGGCAGATAAGAAGCCCATAATAGCAACGCCAGTGAGTTTTCCGCCTTCTTGTTTGTTGGAGATATTGGTTAGTTTAGATTGAACTGAGCTAGGTAGTTGTAACTCATAGAAACCAAACATGGACAGTGCTAGCAGAACAAAGATCACACTGAATGAGCCAATGATCCAAGGATTTTGGAAAGCCGCTTGTAGGTTTTCACCGAATAGACCGGCTAAAACACCGGCAACGGTGTAAGTAATGGACATGGCCAAAACGTAAACCAGTGACATGGTAAAGGCACGGCGAGTGGTGATTTGGTCACCTTGCCCAGCAATAATGCTCGACAGGATTGGAATCATTGGGAATACGCAAGGCGTCAGTGACAGTAATAAACCGAACACAAAGAAGGTCAGAATCACAATCCATACACTGCTGTTTTTGAGTGTGTCGGCAATTTGATCTGTTTCAGAAAGTTCACCGGCCGGTTGCGTTTGTGCCGTTGCGAGAACCGGTGTTGCAGATGTGTTTTCTGTGATTTGATCTGCACTGACAGTAAATGTTTTTCTCTCGGGTGGATAACAAACCCCTGCGTCTGCAGAACAACCTTGATATTCAACTTCAACATTCACTGTGCCGGTTAGGCTTGAAAAAGGCAGAGTGGCTTGTAACTGATTATGGAAAACGTTCGTTCTGCCGAAAACGGGATCATCTATTTCGATCGCTTCTGGAAGCTGTAAGGCACCGAGTTGTGCGTCACCTTCGATAATTTTGGTTTTAATTTTATCTCTGTAAAGGTGATAGCCTTGTGCAATGTTCCAGCTAAGGACGACTTGGCCGTTTTCGATGGTTTGCAAGAATTGGAAAGCCTTATCGGCCGGTAAAAGTTCGTTCGAAGCGTTCCCACTTTGTAATAGATTGTTTAGTTCACCCAGTGAAGAAAAGCTTGAAGGGTTACCGGCCGGTGATGTTTGTGCAGTTTTTTCGGGTAAATCGACAAAGAATTTACGAGTTTGCGGAGGGTAACACACGCCTAATTTATCCGCACAACCTTGGTATTTAATGGTGAGTTCAGTACGTGTTACATCACCGTCATAGGCTATTTTGGCAATGGCTTTTTGATTGAATACTTCGGTTTTACCAAAAATTGGATCATCGACGCTTTTAGTTTTTGAAAAACTTGCCGGTTGTAGAGTGATGTTGGTGGCCGTAAAAGACATTTTGTCTTTATAGAGTTTATAGTCGTCGGCAATTTTCCATTCAACCTTGATTTTACCGTCTTCAACGGAAGGCTCAAGCAGTTCAAAAGCTTCATCTACTTGCAGCAAGTCAGCTTGAGATGTGGCCGGTAAAAAAATGATCAGAGCCATCATTAAGCCAGCAAACCACATATTTATTGCAGTATATAAGTTAGAACGAACAGCAGAATCTGCCATAGTCGTTTTGTGTTGTAAATAAGAATTTGCTTCAGCCATAAGAGTACCCGTTAAATAAGGATTTAATTTTTTTGTGTAGCGCATTTTATACCACTAACAAGCGTTCGAAAAAGTGAATCATTTTGGATTAATACATAAAATTTATTAACATGCTCTAAAAGAAATTTATGGTTTGTGGAATAATAATCTGTCAAATTGAATTGCAAAGTTCAAAAGAGGCAAGTAAGCACAAAAGGTGAGTCCTATGAAATTTTTATTGTTTTTTATTGTCATTCCTCTGATTGAGTTATATGTATTGATTCAGGTCGGTTCAGAGTGGGGTGCCTTAAATGTGGTTTTATGGACGGTTGTCGGTGCGATTCTGGGGTTGGTTTTAATGCGTCAGCAAGGTTTGGCGACTATGCAAGAGGCGCAATTGGCAATGGTCAAAGGAGAGCCAGTGCAAGGTGCACTCATGAATGGTGTCTTTGTATTTTTAGGAGGATTACTGCTGTTTTTGCCAGGCTTGATTTCGGATGTGATTGGATTGATTCTGTTAGTACCGTTTATTCGAAGTGCAATGATTTCTCAAGCTGTCAAAGGTATGAATCAGCGTGGAAAAAATCGCGCTCATAGAGGTCAAAGTAATGTCTATGATGGTGATTGGCAAGAGAAGCAGCCTGAGTCACCAAAGGTTTTGGAAGGTGAAGTGGTTTCTAATTCAAAGGATTCTAAAAAAGACTAGAGCCGGAGTTTGTCGAAAATTGACCAGAGGTCGAATGTCTGTTCGACTCTCTGGGAAGTATTTAGAAACCAAGAGGTTATTCAAAGGTTTCGTTTTCTATTAAATCTGTATATCCCAACCGATAGTTCGGAAATTTAAATTCATAACCACTTTCTAAAAGACGTGCGTTAGAAATTTTCTTATTACTACGCATTAGACGAGAATTCTCGGTGGGTTCCATATGTTCGATCTCTGGAACTGACAATTGCTCTGCCAACCAGCTATAAACTTCGCATGATAAGCTAGGTTCACAGTCCACACCTAAGTAAATGTTTTCCAGTTTAGCGCCAGAAACGTCTAGGTTCAGCAGGTGTGCTAAAACCCCAACACAATCATCTGAGTGGATACGATTGCTCCATACATCTTCCATGCAGTGAGCTTTGCCTTCTCTTACCAAATCAATTAAATGTGTTCGTCCAGGACCATAGATGCCACCTAAACGAATAATTGTGGTTGGAGTAGAGCTACTAAGTGCTAGTTCTTCACCTTCAAGAATGCGTTTGGTAGAAAAACTGTGTGGATCTGTCGGACTTTCTTCATTCACGACTTCTCCGTCATTTTGTGAAAAAACCGATGTGCTGGAGATAAAGAACAAACGCTTGATGTTTTTATCTTGCAAACCATTTAAGAGATTTTTCAGGTTTAGAACATACGCATTGTAGTAGGCGCTGTCTTTGTATTTCCCAGCGGTAGGCATAAAAAATGCGTAATCGATTTCATCTGGTAATTGTTCGATTTTGTGATTTAAGTCAGCTTCAATCGCATGCAAATTGTCGGGCACATATTCGGTAGTGCGGCGCAAACCGTAAACGGTGTGCTCTTGAGCGAGCTGTTGTCCTAATTGACAGCCTATACTGCCACATCCTGCGATTAGAATGGATGCCATAATCAAATCCTTTTAACTGAGAGACGGTCGATGAAACAGTCTCTATTTAAAGCGACAATTTTTGAAGATTCAAGGGATTTCTTGGTTGAATTACGTATTCAGTGTTTTGCTTAAGGATTAGGTATTCGTAACTCATTGGTTTTGAGGTTGCAATTTAAGAGCCGCTTGACGAATGCGCATTAACACTGCTTGTCTGACTTCATTGGGTACAGTAAAAATATCATTAAAAGTGCCCATTTGTTCGTTGATTTTCTTTTGTTGGTAGTTTTGGATTGCGCTGTCGGGAACTTTGAAGCTTGAATCGCAATATCCATCGGTAATTTCCGCTAATATTTCTGGGCGTTTTTGCATCATGCGTTCGATGTCACCTATGAACGCCTCGGTGTTAAAAATTATCCGACTTTTGGTGGCTAGGGTAACGGATGCATATTCGTTGGCTTTGAAATCTTTATGGTTGATGATTCTGGCGACAATAGATTTTTGGTCATCAGGCACAAAAGGTTCAATGGCACGCATGAATTCACGCTTTTCCAAGCGCATCATTTGTTGTATGGCTTTGTGCTTGGCTTCTTTGATTTGGTTTTGAAAAATAAGTGCATAAACAATGCCGGCTAAAATGGTGCAAGAAAAGGTAATTGCGAGTAAAACTAAGGCTGATGCCTCTAATACGATTAACCAGATGACAGCTAGAATAGCGAGAAGAACAAGCCAAGAGAGTCCGTTGATTAAAATTCCTTTTGTGTGCATATACCAAGGATAGTAACGTTCTGGATTCAGAATGTTAGTGTCCATCTCCATTAAATAATTGATGGCTTCAAGATAATCAAACTTTTTCATAGGCAGGCTTTTTAAAATTTTTATTGATTTTAAGCGATTTTCACGGGGAATGTATTCTTTAACGGCTAGGCAGAATAGATGCAAATTTTATGCCGGCCGGTAAGAAAGTAAGTGACTTCTGGATGAAAATTTAAATTTTATATCGTTTTGGGGTTAGAAAAAGAACGCTGAAAAACTTCTAAGTTATTGATAAAATGGAAGTATAGAGAGGAAAGTCTAGCTTGGGTTCCTAATTTTTGACAGCTCCTCTAGAGGGGGAAAGATGTTAGACATCGGTGGTTTATCAAATTTTGCAACGATTAGTCGTCAGCAACCTGTTGGAATGGTTGAGGCTGAAAGAATTGTTCGTGAGCAAGAAAAAGCCAGCATTGTCTCTAATAACTCTCAATCAAGTAGCTCTATTCCGGTTAAAGATAATCAAGACCTTAATACCTCACCAAGTCAGCGCATTAATGATACAAGTGGAGTCAATGCGCAATCTCGGATGAATGCCCAAGATGACGAGCAATCCTCCCAAGAGCAACAAATGAAAATTGACCAAGTGGTTTCACAGCTGAAAGCACGTGATCGGGAAGTTCGTGCGCATGAACAAGCGCATTTAGCGGTCGCTGGTCAATATGCAACAGGTTTGAGCTACACTTATCAATCTGGACCCGATGGAAAACGTTATGCCATTGGTGGAGAGGTGGGGATTGATACTTCTGCCGTATCAGGAGACCCAGAAGCGACCATTCAGAAAATGATGGTGGTACAAAGTGCAGCAATGGCGCCTGCCCAGCCCTCTGCGCAAGATTATCGAGTGGCTTCATCTGCTAGACAAGCGATGGCTGAGGCTCGTGCAGAGCTCTCTGCACAGCAAATGGAAGCCTCCCAAAGCAGTAGCAATGTCAGTAATTCAGAGAAAGAGGTTGTTGACAATGAAGAGGCTCAGCAACCAAGGATGATTGCTGATAGAGCCGCATTTGAGACGAGATTACAAATGCCGACTGGACATGAAATGGTGGCAGATTTAGTTAATCCAAGTTAATCACAGGTCGTTGATTTGACAGAACGTTTGTTGCATAGTGTCCATCAGGTTTAAAATTTTCGGGTCTCGGATTTTGCACAAAATTTTGCTTCCTTCCCGGCGTGATGTAATGATTTCCTTTTCTCGCAAGATGTCGATGTGTTGAGAAATATTACTTTGTGTTGTGCCGACTTGTTTCACAATATCCATTACAGGTAATTCCTGACCGCCGATGACGCAAAGAATTTTTAGTCTCAATGGATGTCCCATCGCTTTGAGCGCCTTCGATGCTTTGCTAATGTTTTCTTCTTTCATTTCAAATGGCGATTCTGATTGAGTGCTCATAAATCCTATCACTATATAACTGTATTATTGTTTAAGTATATTCTTACTTAGTTATTCAGCATCTATTCTAGAAAAAGCCTGGCAAACTGTCACTTAAACTTAATTTATACTGCACAAGAAATTTTTTGCTTTAATAAATCAAATCGCCAAGTCACGTGATAAGAATTGAACTTTGGAAAGTAACAATCATTTCGTGCATAATGACTTTTCATTGTCAAAATAATAAAAGCAAATACGCAAAAAACCAAAAAAATGTCCTAGGAGAAACTGTGGCAACTTCCAAATTTACAAAAACCTTGTTAGTCGGCTCTGGTGTGGTGCTCGGAGCCTTGATTGCGGTGGGCACAAATGTCATGGCAAATAAGCAGGTGGATTCTGAGGCGCAGAGCCCTGGTATTCCTCTGGAGGATCTTCAGGCATTTGCGGAAGTCTATGAACGTATTTCAACCGACTATGTGGACGTAATTGATGATAAAAGTCTGATTGAAGGCGCGATTAGCGGCATGTTGTCCAGTTTGGATCCGCATTCTGCTTATTTGCCACCTGTTGATGCGAAAGAGATGGAAGAGCATACCAGGGGTGAGTTTGGCGGCTTAGGTATGGAAGTCGGTATGGAAGATGGCTTTGTCAAAGTTGTTTCGCCTATTGATGACACACCAGCTCAGAGAGCCGGAATCATGGCGGGTGATTTAATTGTCAAATTAGGCAATGAACCGGTTAAAGGAAAAAGTCTAAGCGAAGCGGTTGATATTATGCGTGGCAAGCCAGGCACCCAGCTAGAGTTGACCATTGTCCGAAAAGGGGAAGATAAGCCTTTAAAAATTGAGCTGACACGGGCTATTATTAAGGTACGAAGTGTTCGTCAGCGTATGTTGCCTGAAGGGATTGGCTATGTTCGAATCTCTCAGTTTCAAATGCGAACAGGGCCGGATTTAATCAAAGCCATTGATACGTTGGAAGAAGAGAATAAAGGTGAATTAAGTGGCCTGGTTTTGGATTTGCGTAATAATCCAGGGGGCGTTTTAAATGCTGCGATTCAAGTATCGGATGCATTTTTGAATGATGGTTTGATTGTCTATACTGAAGGTCGCATCCGTAATTCACAAATGCGCTTTGAAGCTGAAGAAGGGGATGTCATGGATGGCAAACCTGTCGTTATTATTGTGAATGAAGGTTCTGCCTCAGCGTCTGAAATCGTTTCAGGAGCACTTCAAGATCAGAAGCGTGCAATTGTTGTGGGTCGTGATACCTTTGGTAAGGGGTCTGTGCAAACCTTGTTACAGTTAAATAATAATGCTGCGATTAAGCTGACGACTGCGAGATATTTTACGCCCAATGGACGTTCTATCCAGGCTGAAGGTATTAAACCAGATGTTGAAATTGAACGAGTTAAGGTAGAAAAGGTCGAAGAATCTGCGATTGGAAATATAAAAGAAAAAGATTTAGCTGGTCACCTTGAAAGTGAACAAGAGGCGACTGAAGAGAAAAGTGAAGAATCAGCAGAAAACAAAGCGATGAAAGAGACTCAAGAGCTTTTGGATAAAGATTTTGAATTAAATGAAGCGCTTCGTGTTGCTAAGACAATGATTCTTGCGCAGAAAATGCAAAAATAAGATCGCAATAAATCAATATGGCCCGCTTATGCGGGCTTTTTTGACTGTGTAGAATATTTAGAATCTGTATTTTTCTTATGGAGAAAGTGATGCCTAAAGTTTTAGTTCCCTTGGCGCAAGGGTGTGAAGAGTTAGAAGCGGTTACTATTACCGATATTTTAGTGCGAGCAGATATTGAGGTGGTGACCGCTAGCTTGGACAATGAAAAAGTGATTCAGGCGAGTCGAGGAATGCAGTTGATTGCTAAGACGACGCTGGCTGACGTAGAAAATGAAGTGTTTGATTTGATTGTGTTGCCAGGTGGTTTGCCAGGGGCTGACCATTTGCAGAATGATGTGCGATTGCAAAAAATGCTCCAAAAAAATATCCAGCAAAAACGTTATGTGGCTGCGATTTGTGCAGCGCCTAAGGCGCTTGTTGCGGCTGGATTGTTGGATGGAAAACAAGCCACCAGTTTTCCAGGCGTGATTGATGAAAACCCGGCACCGAATATGCAATACCTCGAACAAGCTGTGGTTCAAGATGGTCAAGTGATTACGTCTCGTGGCCCCGGCACTGCTATGGATTTTGCATTGCACTTAGTTGAGTTGTTGCAAGGAAAGGCTGTGCGAGATTCAGTTGAATCCGTTTTGCAAAGAGTTTAAGTATGCAAAAAATCTTTATTTCTGTTGCTTCATTTGTGGATCCTTATTTGCCGTTTACAGTTCAAAATGCGTGTGAGTCGGCAAAGCATCCTGAAAACTTGGTGTTTGGAGTGGTAGATCAAGCGCCAGATAATCGTAGAAAAACATTGCAAGCATTGGAGTTGTCAGCTGAGATTCGATATATCCATATTGATCCGGTGGAAAGTCGCGGAGTTTGTTGGGCTCGTTCATTGGTCCAGTCGCTTTATCAGGATGAAGCCTATTATCTGCAAATTGATTCTCATACCTATTTCGAAAAAGATTGGGACATTCGGCTGATTGAGCAATTGAAATCATTAAATGATATGCACGCAAAGCCGATTTTGTCGATCTATCCATATGGATTTGAGTTTGAAGAAGACCGGCCGGTGGTAAAGGTTCGAGTAGGTGGCCTGACAACTTTGGTGTTAAGAGTGAAGCCTAATGAAGCTCTTGAGGGAAAAAATCCTGTTTTGCATTTTAGGGCTGAACATCAGAAAATCAGGGAGCCTGTATTGGGGTTCCATTTAGCTGGCGGGTTTATTTTTACCTTTGGCCAGTTTGTTAATGAGGTGCCTTATGATCCAAGGCTGTATTTTCATGGTGAAGAACAGAGTTTGGCCGTTAGAGCTTATACACACGGTTGGGATATTTTTCATCCGCCAGAAATTCCGCTTTATCATCTTTATAAGCAACCTGAAAACGCTTACACAACGCACCATTGGCATAAGGATTGGGATCAACAACGGGATTATGCTTGGCATGAATTGCGTGCCAGCGCAGTGGAGCGTTTAATTAAATTACTCTATCAGCAGCAAGATCTTGGCGCGTATGGGGTCGGCTCTGAGCGAACTTTGCAACAGTTTGCTGAATTTTCAGGCATTGATTATTTACGGCAAACGATGAATTTTGAGCATTTACCGAAAACTTTATAAGTAATAGTCATTCGCTTGTTGGTAAAAACGGTTGGCTAGCTCGGATAAGTTGCGAAAATTTTTTGTTTCTTAAACCAACCGTCCCAAAGCACATTATTCTGTGTCAGCGCTGCCAAATCCACCACCACCGGGTGTTTGCATAATTAAAGTGTCGCCAGCTTCAAAGCTTTCGCTGAATGTGCTTGGCAGCCATTTGATTGAAGTCTTACCGGCCGGTTGTTTACCATGCCTACCTGTTTTTCCGGCTTCTCCTCCTTGCATTCCATAGGGAGGAATTTGCCGGTGATTACTCAATACGGATACCATCATGGGCTGTAAAAATTCGATATGACGTTCGCAGCCGTTTCCACCTGGGTATTTTCCTTTGCCGCCACTGTTTTCACGAATCGCAAATTTTTTTAAACGAACTGGGTAGCGTTGTTCAAATATTTCTGGATCGGTAAGTCGAGAATTGGTCATGTGGCTATGCACTGCATCTTCCCCCTTGTAATTTTTTCCAGCGCCTGTGCCACCGCACAATGTTTCATAGTATTGCCAAGTCTTATCACCAAAGGTGAGATTGTTCATGGTGCCTTGTGAGGCCGCCTGAATTTGCAAGGCACCATAAAGGGCATCAGTGACCACTTGTGATGTTTCAACGTTTCCAGCCACGACAGCGGCAGGATAGTTAGGATGTAAAATGCTTCCGGTCGGTACAATTAATTCGATAGGACGTAAGAAACCATCATTGAGTGAAATATCCTGATTGATTAATGTTCGCAAGACATACAGTGTCGCTGCGCGAGTGATGGCAAAAGGGGCGTTGAAGTTGTTATTTTGCTGTTCACTGCTGCCAGAGAAATCAATGGTGGCGGTCTGAGAGGTTTGATTTATTCTGACCTCGACACATACTTGTGAACCTTGATCTGTCTGATAACAAAATTCACCTGATGAGAGTTGTGGCAAGAGTGCTTTGACCTGTGCTTCAGAGTGTTCTAAAACAAAGTTTATGTAGGCTTTTACTTCTTGCAGACTGGTTTGGCGACAAAGTTGTTGGAGTCCATTGATCCCTGCTTGATTTGCGGCAATTTGAGCCTGTAAATCATTCCAATTTTGTTGCCAGTTTCTGGCTGGGTATTGGGCTTGTAAAAATCTGGTTTTCAGAGTGCTAGATTGTTCTTTTCCTGCCAACAGGACTGGAATGCAATCCAGTAATACTCCTTCGTGTTCAATATGTGTGCTGTCAGCTGGCATGGAGCCAGGTGTGAGCCCTCCTACATCCGCATGATGCCCGCGTGAGGCGACATAAAACGCACACTTGTCATCAATAAAAACGGGTGAAATCACCGTAATATCTGGCAGATGCGTTCCTCCAGCGTAAGGATTGTTGAGCGCGTAGGCATCACCGGATTGTAATTGATTGCCATGTCGCTGAATCAGTGTTTTGACGGATTCGCCCATTGAGCCAAGGTGCACGGGAACGTGTGGGGCATTGGCAATTAATTGACCTGACTGATCGAAGAGTGCACAACTAAAATCGAGGCGTTCTTTGATATTTACCGAATGCGCGGTTTTAGCGAGAATTGCACCCATTTGCTCGGCAATCGACATAAAACGATGATTATAAAGTCCAAGTTTAATCGGATCAGGTTTAAATATTTTTTTGTTATTTTGAGAAATTTGAGCACTTTTTGCAGAATTTAACTCTGGTTTTACAGCATTTTGTGTCAGCTGTAGTTGTCCATCAGCAAGCAGTTTTGTATTCCAACCGGCCGGTAAATAAATGGTTCCTGTCGATTCTAGGATTAATGCGGGACCACTAAGCGTTTGTGACTGTGTGATCGCGTTGCGTTGATACACAAGAGTGTCCTGCCAAGAACCGTTCGCATAAGTTTGAACAGTTTCAATTGGCTTGGCGCTGTGGGGGTTAGTGTTTGGCAAACTGTCGGCTTGGTGCGCTTGATTAAGTACTTCAATAGTAATGCTGTGAACCACAATATCTGCATCGAGTTGAAAGCCAAAGCGTTGCTGGTGTTGTTCTGAAAACAACATGGCGTAGTCCGTTTGCCAGTCAATAAATTGGATGTCCAGACTGGTATCGCTGCCTTGATAGTGCAGATGCAAAGTCATTTTTTCTTCAGCGACTTCTGAGTTTTGCGCTTGCAGTTCTTTGATAGCCGTTTGGCGTTGTGTTTGGATCAGTGGTTTAAGTTGAGGTAGTTCGGTGATATGAATCGAATAGGACTGAGTATGCATAACCGAGTTTTGTGCCAACCCCATACCATAGGCTGAAAGTACGCCTGAGTAGGGGTGCAATAACACGGATTGAATTCCCAGTTTTTCTGCGACTAAGCAGGCATGTTGACCGCCGGCACCGCCAAAACTTACAAGTGTGTAGTCGTGCAAATCATAACCACGTTGTGTGGAAATTGTTTTGACCGCATTGGCCATATTTTCAATCGCAATATCCAGTGCGCCTTGCGCCAAATTTTCAGGTTCCATTGATAAGGCGTTGGCCATTTCCGCAAACTTGTTACGCACAGCAATCATATCCAGTGCTTGATCGGCGTTTTCACCGAATACACTAGGAAAGTGACTTGGTTGAATTCTGCCGAGCAAGACATTGGCATCGGTGACCGTTAAAGGGCCACCTCGACGATAGGCTGTTGGGCCGGGATTCGCTCCGGCGGATTCTGGTCCAACTCGCACTTCACCTTGTTGTGAAGTGATAATGGATCCGCCACCAGCGGCAACAGTGTGAATGTCCAGCATTGGCACGCGCATTTGTACACCTGCGACTTCGTTGTCAAAGTTGCGTTGCAATTGACCGGCATAATGAGAGACATCGGTTGATGTTCCACCCATATCAAATCCGATGATTTTGTCGATTCCTGCATGTTGTGAGGTTTTGACTGCGCCGATAATGCCACCGGCTGGTCCTGAAAGAATGGCATCTTTTCCTTGAAAAGTCTTGGCTTGACATAAGCCACCGTGTGATTGCATAAATTGCAAATCAACATTTGGGAGTTGTTTGGCCACTTGTTGCACATAACGATGAAGTACGGGGCTTAAATACGCATCAACCACCGTGGTTCGACCACGAGATACATATTTAACGAGCGCGGACGTTGCAGAGGAAGTGGAAATTTGAGAAAAGCCGATTTCTTTGGCCCAAATTGCAATCTGTTTTTCGTGTTCTGGATTCAAATAACTGTGCAGTAAAACTATGGCAAGGGCGTTGAAGCCTTGCTGCTTTAAGCTCTTGAGGCCTTGTTTGATTGCTGCTTCAGCTAGGGGCTGAATTTCTTCCCCTTCTGCATTTAACCGGCCGGTTACTTCTAAGATTTGTTGATAAAGCGGTTTTGGGGTTCTGACATTCAGCGCAAAAATGTCTGGACGGTTTTGGTAGCCAATTTTAAGTGCATCCGCAAAACCCTGATTTGTGATTAGGGCAACTGGTTCGCCTTTTCTTTCCAATAGTGCATTGGTGGCCACTGTGGTTCCCATTTTGACCGATTTAATGTTTTCAACCGGAATGGAATGGTCTGTGGGCACTTTTAGAAAATGGCGGATCCCTGCGATGGCAGCATCTTGATAGTGCTCGGGGTTTTCTGACAAAAGTTTGTGGGTCAACAAATTCCCTTCGGGCGTTTTGGCAACAACGTCGGTAAAGGTGCCGCCACGATCAATCCAAAATTGCCATTGTTTTTTGTTCATTGCATTCCCACTTTCAAATCTTGTCTGATGTTTGCGGTATTATAGGCAGTTGAATGAAAAACTTAAAACTGACCGGCTTGCAAACCTTTCTTATCTTTAGTGAGATTGGTAATGACCTAAAAACCTTAAACATCCACCTTAAACATCAAATGTTGCTTTGACTATGACTGATTCCCCAAACTTACCAAGCACTTCTGCTTTAAAAATTATTGGCCATTGGCGTTTTTGGTTACGTTGCGCAGTGCGTTTTAAAAATCAAAAAGGCACGGACGCCGTTGCGATTTTAGCCTACACCTCTCTGGTTGGTATTGTGCCTATGCTCGCTGTGATGTTAGCGTTGTTTTCGGTGTCGAGTTATTTTGAAGCCTTTGAGAGTTTGGTGATGGATCAAGTGGTTACCAACTTAATGCCGAGTTCTCAGCCTGTGATTCAGGAATATCTCTTGGCGTTTTCGGTGCAGGCAACCAACTTAAAAGGCCCTGGTTTAGTGGTGATGTTCTTAACAACTCTAATGCTTCTATGGAAAGTGGATCAAAAGCTGAATGATTTATGGCCTCAAAGTCGAAAGCGTCGCTGGTGGGTGAGTATCCTGCATTACATGGGTGTCAGTCTTTTAGGTCCAATTTTATTGGGGTTGAGCTTGGTGGTGAGTTCAGCAATTTTGGCTTTGCCCATGGTGAGTGATACGACGCCGTTAATTGAAAAACTTCTCTTTGGTTTGAAAATCTTACCTGTGTTATTGGCTTGGCTAGGTTTTAGCCTGCTATTCAAGTTTGTGCCTGCTTGTAAAGTTTCGACCAAAGCGGCATTTGTCGGTGGCTTTTTGGCTATGGTGCAGATGGAAATTTTGAAAATAGGGTTTGCAACTTACGTAAAACTTTTCCCAACCTATGATTTGATTTATGGGGCTTTTGCTGCAGTGCCATTATTTCTTCTTTGGCTCTATTCGGTTTGGTTTATTGTCATTTGGAATGGAGCCGTCGTTGCCACCTTAAGTGATCATCTGACTTTAGGAAAACAGACAAAACAACGCAAAGAGAAGGTCGAAGTAAAAGACGCGAATGGTTCTGAACTTGAAAGTTCAAGAAGCTCAAAACTTGATACTAAAGTGAAGGAGCATTTTTCGGCTGAACATAAAGCTCATACAGAACTCGATAAACTCTAATGCATTCGTCCGATTCTAATACAAAGTCATTGCAGTTAAGTACTTCAAGCAATTTCCCTAAGCGTCATTTTGGTGTTTTGCTGTTGCTTTGCATTCCAGCAGTGTTTATTCATCTGGTAGTGGGGTATGAAGGGTTTGGATACCAAGCATTTAGTCTAGGGTTGCAACAGGGATTTTCTGAATCTCAGTTATTTGTTTTGTATGAATTACGTCTGCCACGAACGGTGATTGCCATGATTGTGGGCGCAGGGTTAGCGGTGGCAGGTGTTGCGCTTCAAGCGTTGTTTCGAAACCCACTTGCCGAACCGGGGTTGATTGGCGTTTCAAGCAGTGCTGCATTTGGCGCGGTGATGATAATGGTCATTGGTGGTGCGCTTTGGAGTCAGGTCTCGCACTGGCAAGTCGCAATGTCAGCGTTTGTGTTTGGGATTGCTTCAACACTGTTAATTTATCGTTTAGCGGAGCGTTCTGGGCAGACAGATGTCGCCTTAATGCTGTTAGCCGGCGTCGCTGTGAATGCTTTAATGGGTGCTGGCACTCAAATGATGATGAGTATTGCGGATTTAATTGAACTGCGAAATGTCACTTTTTGGTTAATGGGGTCTTTAGCCAACTTATCTTGGTCTTCTGTTGCTTGGGTTTCTGTTGTAGTAGCTGTTTCGACTATTTTTCTATGGCGAATGGTACGAGATATGAATGCTTTTGTGCTGGGCGAAAGTAGCGCTCGTTTTATGGGGTATAACACTCAAAGGTTTAAATGGCAGGTGATTTTTTTCAGTGCTTTGATGGTGAGTTCAGCAGTCGCTTTTGTCGGAGTGATTGGCTTTGTCGGTTTAGTTGTGCCTCATATCGTTCGCTTGTGGGTGGGTGCAGATCATCGTTGGGTTTTGCCTTTAAGCGCTCTGGCGGGTGCGTTGTTGTTGGTACTAGCTGATTGGTTTGCAAGGGTTTTGATTTATCCTTTGGAGTTGCCTATTGGTCTACTTATGGCTTTTTTAGGGGCTCCTTTCTTTTTATGGATGCTATTAAAACGTCGTCATGGTAGGTTTTCAGCATGAGCATTCGTTGTGAAAATTTAAGTTATGTGGTGAGTGATAAAAACGCGCAACGGATGCTTTTAGTGCAAATAGATTCTGAATTTCAGGGAGGCAAAATTCATGTCATTCTTGGTCAGAATGGGGCCGGTAAATCAACATTATTGAAAGTGTTATCCAGAGAAATTGAAGGTTTCCAAGGAAATGTTTTATGGAATGGAAAGCCTTTGGAACAAAAGAGTCTTCAATCTTTGGCTATTGAACGAGCGGTTGTTGAACAGAAGTCTTCTCTGGCATTTGATTTCACTGTGTGCCAGTTTGTCAGTTTAGGGCTTGAAGTTCAGTTTAGTAGTGAGTTATTGGATACGTATCACCGGCCGGTAGACTTTGAACAACGTTTGCGGCAAATTTTACGAACCTGCGACTTACTGTCGTTTGCAGAGCGTTCGGTGTTAAGTCTGTCGGGTGGTGAATTCCAACGTGTGCAAATCGCCCGAGCAATTGCTCAGATTTGGCCGCTTGAGTTCGATGAGCAGTCAACTCCTGATTTTTCAGGGCGCTGGTTGTTTTTGGATGAATGGAATTCGGGTTTAGATATTGCCCATCAGCAGTGCTTTGCATCACTTTTGCGTACATGGGCTGAAGCAGGGCTGGGTGTCATTATGGTTGTGCATGAACTCCCTTTAGCAATGCAGTTGGCGGATGAGGTGATGTTATTAAAAAACGGACAGGTTTTTGCTCAGGGTAGGCCAGATGATGTTTTCACTGACTCGGTCCTGGGAGAGGGATTGCAAATGCAACTGCAGCAACTGACCACTGAAACTGGGCAAAAGGTTTTTTTGCCCAAGTATATTTGAAAAGTTATTTAGAGTGTTTCAATGGCTTGCAAAACTAATTGCTTGGCTTTTGAAAAATCAACCTTACCATTGAGCTCCAACACCGGAACTTTGGAAAGATACTTTAGATAATCGCTTTCCGTTGGAATAACGCCGTTTTTTAGGAAGTTGCCATGTGCATCACTGTAAAACGGCCCCGGACTTTTCATTAGCGCCGGTAATAAGTAAGGTGATTCCGTCAGTGACGTTATTTTTAACTGGGTAGGTTCCTTAGTAACGGGTTTCCAATTCAAGATAATCATTGCATCTAAAGTCGTTTCCGGCTGGTAGCAATTTTCCCAAAAAATTTCATCAACAGGGGCATCAAATTTGTGTTCAAGTGCACGCAGCTCTTCAGTAGGAAGTGCTAAAAACACTTGGCGTTGTGCATCACTCATTAACGAATGAAGTCTTGGATTATGAACAATGGTTCCTGGATTGATACGGGGTTGTTTGGGAATCCCTCGCAAAGTTAACCGGCCGGTTATATTGGGACTAATCAAAACCCGGTCGTTACTAATAAAGTGCTGCCCAGATTCCAGTAGATGTAACATTAAGGTTGACTTGCCACCACCAGATAGCCCTGCGACTGCAATTCCTTTGTTATTGATTTGAAGTGCGGCCGCGTGTCCTAACAACCAATTTTGACGTAAGTGCTGATTTAGGTACTGGGTCAAAATAAAGTTGATGATTTGATTTGGATGCGACTCGGCTGGGCCAAAGGCCATTGCAGGTGGTTGATGATCGTTTGTTTTGCCAATTGCAGGTTGCACAAAGAGCATGTCGGTTTTGACTTTGTGTAACAGACGAACAGTTTGTCCTTGGTAGTCCAAATCAAAAATTGCATCTTTGCGACCACTCTTTCCCGCTTCTCGAGTCCAGTCTACCCAAGGTATTTGTTCAATTAACTCTAATTGCTGTTGGGTTTCATTCAGTTCAAATGTCTGATGAACTCTGTTTGTAGGTGTTTGTGTGACAAGCTTGCCAAAATAGCGGGCAAGTTCAGCCATCAGTGCTTCACTGTTAGTTTTTAGATGATAACAAGCATTTGGTAACTCAAAATAAAGGCTCTGAGTTGCAGAGCCTTTTGTTTCACAGATAAGTTTGGTCAGTTTTTTTTGTATGTTTGGGTTTGAGGTCATCCAGTCGTTATTCCACAATGTTTTTAGTCGTTTGAAGATCTTGGATAACATGGTCTACGTAGGCCTTGGCCATGTCAATGCCAAGACCTTCTTTTGCACCTTTAAAACCACCAAATGCCGACACTTCAAAACAGACAGGCCCTTGTTCTGTTTCGGCAATATCAACAGTCGTGTAGGTCAAATCAAATTGAGCTTGGGCTCTGTGCGCCATTTGAATGATTTCATCACTGGGTTCAACTTTAGCGTATTTTCCACCCGAATTAATGGTGGTGTTCCAACTTTCACCATTGCCAACACGGGCATAAGTTCCCTGGTATTCGCCATTTAAAAATACGACACCCATATCGTGACCAGGAAGTTTTAGTTTTTGCTGAATATAGAAGAACTGATGGGTGTCGTAGAATTCTTGTAAAGCTTGACGAATTTTTTTATCGTTTTGATCCGAACTTATCACCTGCATGCCTCGTGCTTTGGTGGAGAAGAGTGGTTTTAAAACAACTTCGCCAAAGGTTTTCACTGCTGAAATAGCGGCATCCATATCTTCTGTAATCAGAGTTTTAGGCATTGGGATTTTGGCTTTTGCCAAAGATACGGTACAACTCATGCGGTCAACTAGCCGAATGATTTCAGAGGGTTTGGAATAGATTTTGACACCGCAAGATTCTACAAAACGTAGAATTTCCAAACGGTCGATTACCATGGGACTGTAAGTTTGAGAAATTTTTTTAATGATAATAGCATCGAGTTTGCAGAGACATTCGTCTTCAAAGGTGACTGCCGGAGTTGATAAATCGGCAACAACCTTTTCAATGTCTATGACGCATCGAAAACCGGTTTTCGCCTCGATTTCATCGGCTAATACTTCGGTTGACCATTTTCCAGGTATACCGACAACGCCTATTTTTAAACTAGTCACTTAAAAGTTCCTTTGGTAGCTGATAGTGTTTTTGTTGCTCTTCTGTAAGATTAATCAGTTGTTCCAGCAAATATCGCCCTTTAAAAAGCATCGACTTGGCGTGTTTTTTATCTAGTACAAAGCGTGTTGAGCTTATGAAGGAGCGTGAAAGTCCGAGTGCCATGCGTTTGGCATAGTCATGGTCTTGATGTTGTTCTGCGTAATGTGCCCCAAAGTCATAGATGGCTTCCATGGAAAGTTGAATGCTTTTACGGATTTTCGGGTCGTAGATTTTCAAACGATAGAAAGAAACCATTAATACTGATAAATCTTGGGTGAAATCGTGATATTCCGAGCGGTGTAAATCAATAAAGCTGATGTCGTTTTTTTCAATGTCATACAAAATGTTGTCGACATTAAAATCGCCATGTATGTAAACGGCATTTGCAGGTTTGATCTTTTTCTCTAGCTGAGCCGCTTTTTTTATGAGTGTTTCAAGCGAAGCTTGTTGAGCTGATCCAATTCGAAGACCTTTGCCAGAAAGGTTAAATTCAGGATGTACCGCATAAACGCTTTTCAAGCGTTTTTGAAGCTGCGGCATAAAACTGGTGGGAATTCCTTGAGTCTGTTCTGTTGTTTGCCAAATATCAGTTAAGGTCTCAAATAGTCGATTAAGACCATTTTTGAGGGTTTTTCGGTCTTCGAGCAGCAGTTTTTCAAATGTTTTTCCTGTTAAATATTCGAATAATAGCGCCGCTTTATCGCCTTGTTTTTGGTATGAATACACCTCGGGTGCAATGCCAGGAAATTTCTCATGCCAGCTTTCAATACCGATTTTTTCTTCTAGAAGCTTGTCCTTTTGACCCTCTTTGAAAATTGCCAAGATTTCTTCTTGAGCTTCGCTGGCTGAAGTGACTCCAGAAATTGTACAGCCGGATTTGGTCTCGCCCATGGAGTGAATGGTAATGGCGGGGTCTTCGAGGTCATAATCGATTTTTGACAGGCTTTCGCTCAGAGTGTGGTAACGATCAATTTGGATAAATTGACCGAGTTTGCCCGATAAAATGCCTTCGCCGACTTTCAGGAGTGTTTCGGCCATGGCCTCAATATCTTTTACAATAAAACTACTCTGCATTAGGGCTTGGCTATTTTGTCCTGTTTTTAAGCGATCTTGATAACGTTTAATTTGTTGATCGCAAAGTTTTTCAATGCGGCTTTGGAATTTGCATAAATCAATCGATAAAGATAATTCATCACTTTCAATGGCTGGTTCAATCAAGGATAAACCATTATTTAGCAGCTCCAATGCTGTCAAGATTCGTTTTTTTTGAATGAGTTTAATTGAACGACATTTTTTTAAGCCATAGCTCAATCCTTCCAATTGGCTGGAAAGGTTCTTCAAACTGTAGGAAATGTGTTCATAGCCTTGAATTTGCGGCTGAAAGCTTGGCTCTAACTCTCGACCAGCACTAAAACAGCGGTTGAGTATATTGACGTGAGCATTTTCAATATAGTCAATTCTCTGTTGGCTTTTTTCAAATAATGAAAGGTCTGATTCTTGGATGCCGTCCGTAATCGCCTGCAACTGTTTTTGCAGATCGATGAGTAAGAAGCGCAAGCTTTCATAGATGGCAGAAATTTGGTGCATGAATGTGACCTGTGAATGAAAGAGTAACGATCAAATAAAACGTTGCAAATTTTGACGTTATTTTTTGGTTTTTTTCTTGGAAGTATTTTTGGCTTTCTTCGCTTTAATAAACAGAGGTGCATTATCAGCGTCCTCATCATTTTTTTGTTTCCATTCAAGCTTTAAACGAAGTGATTGCTCATTTTTGCCTTTTTTGGCACGAATACTCATTAACGTTAGGTTTTGAGGGTTTAAAATTTGCGTGTCTTCTTCATCAGAGATTAAAATTTCACCCTTTACAATACCTTCGGATAAAGCGTTCAAATAATTCACAACGGATTCTTTATCCTGCAAGGATTCGTGCTCAAAATATTCTGTTTTCTTGGCCATATTACTCTCCCAGAACCCTATTCAGGCAGACTGAACACTCGGGCGAAATTGCTTAGGGGCTGGCAAGTCGTTACAAAGGGCGTTTACCGAGCCGTCAAGAGAAAATATAGTAACAGATTCGCCAAAAGTGTTAAGTCCTCTTTTTGCTCGACAGTTTTGGTTGAGTTCGGTGTCACATTCGAAGTTCAAAATGCCTTCTCGAAGATACAGTTTTTGGCCATCAGTATGACTTCGATGTCCATTTACAATGGCATAAATCCCTTGTTCTTTGAGTGCTTTGGCACCTTTGCGAGTAAAGGCAAAATTTTTGTCACGGTATTTAGTGCGGACAACGTTGCCATAAGAGCTATAGTAAATTTCAAAAATCTTACCTGCCATTAACGTTTGCTGAAAAACATTATTTAATTCATCGCATGGATCACGTAATTCGCTGAATAATTCTGCGATTTCATCATCCAATCCTGCATGACAGAAAAGATAGTTTCCGCTTCGATGGAGTAGTTTCAGTTCTTGAAAAAACCAAGCAAATTCACCGGCCGGTTCAATAAACAGTTGTTGTGCGAATTTAATTGCTTGATATAGGTGTTTAGGCTCCATACCCAGCTCGAAGCAGGCATCAAAAATATCACGTTGTTTTTTGCGAATCTGTTTGAATTCTTTTGCTAATTGTTTCTCATTCAGAGTGTTTTTTGAGAACTCTGCAAATGAATCAAACCACTGTTGTGGTGGCGTTAGTTTTTCAATCGCTTGAGCATTTGTAACAGGGCAGGGGTGTAGGTTCAGTTGGTAATAATCAAAGACTTCTTTAAAGAAAGCGACGGTTTTGCGACCCATGCGCACAATAAAATGCACTTGGCGCATATCATCTGTATGTTCCAGTGCAATCATCCCTGCTAATACTCGGATATCATGATTCCCTGCTAATAGCACCAAATCGATTCCTGTTTCACGCAATTTGGCTAACAATTGGAATAGTTCAAGATTGCTTGGGCCTTTGTCAAAGCAGTCACCACCAATAATAATTTGCGATTTCTTAGCGTTTTCGGTGAGTGTAATGTTCTGCAAATCACTTTGCGCATGGATTAACTGGCTCAATTTCAGGGAGCGTAAAAACGCGTTTGCATCAGCATGTAAGTCGCAAAAAAAATAGGCTTTTTTATTGGGCTTGATTAGATGTTCAAGTTCAAAATCTTGAGTCGATTCAGGAATCCAGTTTTGGAAATTTTCAATGTTTGCATCGTTTTGTAATGTGTGAGTTGTCATGAAAAACTCCTTAATCTAACCATTGCATGATTTCTGAGGTCAGCTGTGTTTCACTGATACTGCGGTGGACGGTGAAGTCTGTCGTTTCGGGGGTGAAATGAGGGCGGATTTTCCAATTGCCGGCCATATGCAGAAACTTCTGTTGCGCTGCATCCCATTTAAAAAACATCGGTGAGGCATAATGCATTGAGTATTGCTTGATTTGCTCAAATTCTAAAATGCCCATTAAATGTGCTGCATGGCGAAAACTTGCGCCATGACCGATAAAAATTTGAAGTTGGCTGTGGTTAGCGGGCTTGCTGAGCTGCTGTTGGATGAAGTTAGCAACTCTTTCTCCTGCGTCCATGAGCGACTCAGCACCATCAAAAGGCAGTCGATAATATGAGTCGGATTTCCAAGCAAAACCTGGGTGTTCAAATCGTGGGTCCGAATGTAGGATGTCATCGATTTCTTTCACACTTAGGTTTGCCAATGCTCCAACTGAGCGTTCGTTAAGTGCTGAGTCTGATTCAATATTTGGGGGTGTCGAGAAGTTTTCGGCTAAGACTCGAGCGGTTTCCCATGCGCGTAGTAGATTTGAGCAGAAGATTTTTTCAGGTAAATTGAGTGCATGATTGTTTGCAAATTCAATAATCTTTTGAGCTGCTAACTGACTTTGTTCAATGCCATGAATATCTAATGCATAAGGTTGCCATGCACTAGGTACATTCGGTTTTTGATGGTAACTGCCGTGACGCAGAAAGGCGAAAATGTAATCTTGGTTCATTTGTCCATTTTAAAAACTACCGGCCGGTAGGAAATGAACGTTTTTTAATGCTTTAATGACAGTAATATGAAAATGGATGGAGTGGTTGCTTAGCCCGATCTTAGGCTAAGCAAGTAAAATGTGTTTGCTAGGACTTGGTCTTTAAGCCTAATGGATTTGATTATAAATCAAAGTCGCTAAAGTCTGAGCTATCGACTTTGGAGTCGACTTGACCAACCAAATAAGATGAGATTTCTGATTCTTGTGGTGCGACTTGAACATTATCTGAAACCAACCAGTTATTCATCCAAGGCAATGGATTACTTCTATTTTCGAAAATAGGGTCAAGGCGAACCGCTTTCATGCGTACATTGGTGATGTACTCAACATAGTCTTTCAAAATTGAAGCATTTAGGCCAATCATTGAACCGTCTTTAAACAGATAATCTGCCCACTGCTTTTCTTGTTCCGCTGCTTGGCGGAAAATTTCAATGGTCGCTTCTTTTTGTTCTTTGGCAATAATCGCCATTTCTGGATCATCTTTGCCGTCCGCCATAAGATTCATCATGTTTTGTGTGCCTGACAGGTGGAGCGCTTCATCGCGAGCAATCAATTTAATGACTTTTGCGTTACCTTCCATCAGCGAGCGTTCGGCAAAACTAAATGAACAAGCAAATGAGACATAGAATCGAATGGCTTCTAATACATTGACCGAAACCAGTGTGAGATAGAGCTGAGTTTTGATTTGTTTACGGAACGCATCATTTTTTTGCAAATCAATTGCTTCAGCATACATTTTATTGGTCAATGCAATCAATTCGTCATAGTGCGAGGTTACCGCCAATGCGCGTTTGGTAATTTCTTCGTTATCGACGATATCATCAAATACTTCAGAAGGGTTGGTGAAGATATTACGGATAATATGTGTGTATGAACGCGAGTGAATTGTCTCGGAAAATGCCCAAGTCTCAATCCAGGTTTCAAGCTCTGGCAGAGAAACTAACGGCAACAGAGCGACGTTAGGAGAACGGCCTTGAACCGAATCCAAGAGGGTTTGGTATTTTAGGTTTGAGACAAACACGTGTTGTTCGTTGTCAGGAAGTTGTTGGTATTGGGCACGATCGGTTGAAATATCAACTTCTTCAGGGCGCCAAAAAAATGAAAGCTGTTTCTCGATTAATTTTTCAAAGAATGGAAATTTCTGCTGATCATAGCGAGCAACATTGACGTTTTGACCAAAAAACATTGGTTCTTTCATTGCATCGTTATGCCCTTGGCAAAAAGTTGAGTAGGTATTTTTTTCTTGGCAACTCATATCCGTTTTCCTTGAATCTGTTCCATCGAAATGACCCGCTATTTTACTCACAAATGAGAGGCATTGTCATTTAAATTCATCTTGTCAGTTCGGAGTCATTTTTTACTCAGGATTTACCGGCCGGTATTTTCTGTTCTGGCATTTATCTGAGTCGTGTCATGTGAGTCAAGGTTTTCTTGTTCTTGCGCGGTGATTTCTGCCTCATCAAGATTGGAAAAAAGTTTGAAATTATCCTCAAAGTTATCAAGACCGTATCTTGCTAACGTTTTGAGGGGTTGGAATTGCAGTTCACTTAAATAGATAGCCTTGTTATGTTGATTCGCTAAACTTGCGAAGCGACGCAGAGCTGCGAGCCCTCCGGAGTCGAGAATAGTAACGGAGTCCATTTGCAAAATAATCCCTTTTTTGTCGGTTAGATCACCAGCTAGCTCGTCGAAAATCCGTTCCGCAGCGGCAAAGAATAAAGGTCCTTGAATGCGATACATTCCCCAATCTTCAGGCAGCAACTCGCTGTGATAACGTTTGCTGAGATGGATGTCTTGTACTTTGGTCATTTCAGCGATTTCTTTGACGAATAAAATTGAGGCTAATACCATTCCGGCAATTACAGCAGTCACCACATCAAACAGTAAAATCATCGCGAAACAGCTTAGATAAACCCAGGTGTCGCTGTCGATGTTTTTCATTAATCCTAGCGCTCGGGAGAAGTTGCTCATTTTCCATGCAACTAATATCAAAAGTGCCGACATAGCTGGCATAGGTAAATGCACCAGTAAATCCGCTAAGAAGAAAATGGCAAATAGGACAACCACCGAGTGAAACATGGAGGCAATAGGTGAAACTGCGCCGGCCTTGAGGTTGGTGATAGAGCGAGCGATTCCTCCTGTGGAACCGAAACCACCAAACAGAGAGGAAAATATATTGCCTAATCCTTGTCCGAAAAGCTCACTGTTCGGTGAGTGACGATTACCAGATTCGTTGTCAAGTACAACTGCGCTAAAGAGAGATTCCATTGCACCCAGCAGAGCTAATACAAAGGCCATAGGTAAGAGTATTTTGAGCATTTCCCAAAGTTCTGGGTAGCTCATGATTAATAGGTTTTCTGTAAGCCAGTCGCCTTTAAAGTTTGGTAAAACATGTGGAATTTCACCAAACAAATCGCCAACTGTCAGAATTTGCGCCCCTTGCTGATTCCAGTAATAGGTAAGGATACTGGCTAAGATTAATCCTGGTAGGTGTCCGGGGAAACGCCATTTCATCTGTGCCCAAACAATCATGAAAATGGCGGTTCCAAAACCGATTGCAGCGGTTTGCCAGTGAACATCCGTAAGGTTTTGTGCCATTATTAAAAGTTTTTCCCAAAAATTACTGGGGAGTTGGTCAAGTGGAAGGCCAAAAAAGTCTTTCATCTGTAACAGAATAATTAATGTGGCAATGCCGGTGGTAAAACCCAAGGTAATGGGTTGCGGTATGTATTCAATCCAGCGTCCAAAACGGAAATAGGCAATGAGCAATAATAATAGGCCTCCGATGAATGAGACAAAGACCACGCCAAACAGACCGTAAGCCTCGGCAGCAGGAATCAGTAAAATGACAAAAGAGGATGTCGGCCCAGCAACACTGTAGCGAGAACCGCCAAAAAGGGCGGTAAAAAAACCTGCAACAATTGCGGTGTATAGTCCGTAAATTGGAGAAATACCAATACCCGTGGCTAAGGCCATAGAAATCGGAATCGCCATAATCCCGACTGTAAAGCCGGCTATTAAGTCTTTGCTTAACGCTTGTCGGTCATAACCCTCTTTTTGCAAATAGTCGCGAAGAGCATAGCCGATTTTTAAATTTGTCGATTGAGTGGACTGTGGCATAACATTACATTTAGGTGGCGGCGTTTATAAATTTTGAAAAATAAGTTTTGGGAAGAATTGTTTTTAAGTAATGCTTGAAATTATGCCAGAGTTAACGGGTTATTTGCTTGCCTTAAAACAATTACCGGCCGGTAACCATTGATGAATTTGCTGTTGAGTTTCTGGAAGTACAAAATATTCTCCAAAGCAAGGGGGACAGTTGACGGAAATTTCTTGATGGTTCCAATCAAATTCCAATGCAAAAGCGTGTAGATAGCCACGATCAAACTCACTAGCCTGTTTGGCTTCTTGATAGCGCTTATCCCCTAGAATAGGTGAGCCTAAACTTTTCAATGCTACTCGCAATTGATGGGTTCTTCCAGTGTGCGGCTTAAGAAGAAATAACCGTAGTTTTGGGCGAATTGAGGTAGAAATAAATTGTGTCACTGCAGGGTTATGCTTGGTTGGCAATAATTTATAGTTTCCACGACGCGCAGCCTCCATGTCTCCTTTTATCCATCCCTGTTTTTTTTTCGGTTTTTGGTTGGCAAGTGCTAAATAATATTTCTGGATTTGGTGGTTTTGAAATAGTTCACTGAATTTCGCAGCCGCTTCAGAACTTTTTGCAAAAATTAACAAACCAGAGGTCATTTTGTCGAGTCGATGCACCGACCATAGTTTTTCAATATTGAGAGCTTTTGCTGCCCAATCAGCGACGCCTAAAATATAACCGTTTTGGGTTTGCTTGCCATGAAAATTCATACCGGCCGGTTTATTGATAATTACAAAATCCGGATGATCATAAACTAAGTTGTTTGGTTCAAAATGAGGGAGTTGCATTGCCATGCTCCAAAAGAAGAAAAAGCGACTTGGGAAAGCCCCAGTCGCTTTTTAAGCGTCGATAAAAATCATTTTATCTTAGGGTCTGTTGAATGGTTAACAGAGCTTAATGTTTGGCAATTGCGTTGCCATGATTATGCACTTCAATTAAAGTTTCATGCAGGGCTTTGACAGCGGTGGGGTAGCAATCGGCATCAACAAAAATCTGCATTTCAACCTGACGCGTATTTTGGTGCATCGCTTCAATATTGATTCCTTTATCCGCCAAGCTGCTTGTTGCTTGAGCCAATAACCCTTGAACTCGCATATTTGACCCCATCGCAGATACCATGCAGAGTTTGCTAGTAGTAATTTGTGCTGATGGAAAAGCTTCTTTTAGTTGGCTAGTTGCACGACTTACTTTTTTCAAAGAACCATCAATGTATAAAGTGATGGTATTGGCATTGAAGTCTTTGGAAACCACTTGGCACTGAAGGCGTTTGGTAATTTTTAGAATATGCATTTCATAGTCATTGACCTGATTCACCATTTCTTGGTCAAAAATCTCGACGGCGATCAAGCGCTCCATGCCGGCGATGATTTCAACCATTGGCTGTTCTGATTTATAGTCTGCGGTAATCAGTGTTCCGTGGTGGTCAGGCTCGAATGTATTCATAATGCGCAGTGGAATATTTGCTTGACGCAAGCCTTTACCAGCACGAGGGTGAATAGCTTCCATGCCTAAGTTTGCCAGTTGGTCGGCAATGTCATAGCTCGTTTTCCCAATTGGCACTGCGCTATCTTCACCGACTAGACGAGGGTCTGCTGATGATAGGTGAAATTCTTTGTGAATTACGGCTTCGGCTGCCTTTAACATCACGGCAATACGGCTAAAGGTCATTTCAGAATAACCGCGATCAAAAGTCGAGATTAAGTTTTCTGAGCAGTGGGCATAACCGGTGACAATTGGCAAAGTCGTTGTGAAATCAATATCTGCAAAGGCTTTTAAAATGTGTTCATCGAGTGGCATTTTTTCGTTATTATCCCAGCCCGATAGGTCGATAAAGGCGGTATCAACCCCATGATTTTTAAGTAGTTCGGCTAAATTGTAGGCTGAATGAGCCTCTCCTATTGACGCTAAAAGTTCACGTACAGTGAGCAAGTGTTCACTCAGTTCAAAGTGGCCGTGGCTACAAATATCATGCAGATTGATTAGTACTTCGCGGGTATCAGTGATACGCTCGTCAATAAATGCATTGGCGTGCTTAAGTTGCTCGGAGTTTGAGAATAACTCTGAGTTAATTTTAAGTAGTTCCGCTCGAAGAGTTTCAAGTGACTCTTGCCAGGCGCTGTTATTGTCACCACGCGCAAATAAACCGTAAACACCTGGTTCGCCAGTTTTTTTGTGTTCAAGTAAAAGGTTGGTGACGCCGCCATAAGCCGATACAACAAATGCTCGGTTATATGGAGTTTCTGGGTACAAAATAATATTGTCACGCACCGCTTCATAGGCACTCATTGAGGTACCACCGATTTTTTCAACACTTAAGTTAGCTGGTGCGGAGTTTTCTGAATTTGACATGATTTGTACAGTCTCGTAAATAATTGTTTAAAAAGGGAATCTCATTGAATGAGCACCCATTAAAAAATGGGCGCTATTTTACCGATTGTCAGCAATCTTGTGAATGCTTAGTTTCATTAATTTTCACAAAACCTATTGTTGTGATGGCGTGCAAAATCAATTAAAAAGAAGCTATGCCCAAAAGAGTTTTGAGCTTAATACAGCTATACAAACATCGGTTCAGTGCAATCTGTCATGAATGGTTTATCAGTCATTTTGAGATTTAAGGTGAGGGGCGTGTCTGCTTAAATGCGTAGCGAGTCTTTCAAACTAAGGACAGAGTGAATAGCCTTAGTTCAAAAGCAACGGTGAAAATATTGTCGGGCGTATTACGACTCGGCTGGCAGATTGTAAGAGCCATCTTTGTCATGCGTCTCACGACCTGTTACCGGTGGGTTAAAAACACAAACCATCCGCATTTGCACACCTTTGTTGGCACTTAAAATGTGTTGGTCATGTTGATCCAGTGCGTAAACCGTACCTTCTTTAATTTCGTGGGTAATGCCGGTGGCTTTGTCGTAAATCTGACCTTCACCCTCAATGCAGTACACTGCTTCTAAGTGGTTTTTATACCAAAGATGTAAATCTTCACCGGCTTTGATCAGGGTATCGTGTAGAGAAAATCCCATACCGTCTTTGGCTAGTAATAAGCGGCGGCTAGTCCACTGTTTTGAATCTACGTCTGAGTCTGTGCCAATAATGTCGTCGTATAAATTTCTTACAATCATTTTTCGTCCTAAAGTTTTTAAATCATCTTCTTAAACGGGTAAATTGGATAAAACAATTTCATACTCTGATTCATAAAGGCTTTATGGCAAGCCTTTATGAGGTTGTGTATCGATTTGTTTGTTCAGTGTTTTTTGTGAGACTGCTTAGTAGTCTGCTTTATTACTGCAAGTTTCAATGGCATTTTTCAAAATATCAAAACCTTCGTGAATCAGCTCTTCGGTGATGACGAGAGGGCCTAAGAATTTAATGACATTACTTTCCGAACCTGCGGTTTCAATAACAAGACCGTTTTCAAAGCACTCAGAGCAGATATTTCCACAAAGCTCAGCATCGCGGAATTCGATTCCCCAGATAAAACCAAGACCGCGCACATCCTTAGTAAGATGTGGGAAAGTTAAGGCCAAATCTTGCATACGCTCTTCGATAATTTTCGATTTTGCTTTGACTTCATTTGAGAAACTATCATCAGACCAATATTCATTGATGGCTGTCGTTGATGCCACAAAGGCAAGGTTATTTCCACGGAAAGTCCCAGAGTGTTCACCCGGAGACCATTTATCCAACTCTGGTTTCATAAGCACTAAAGACATCGGGTGACCACCGCCAATCGATTTAGATAGCGTTACGATATCTGGTTGAATGCCTGCACGTTCAAAGCTAAAGAAGTCACCTGAACGGCCATTACCAACCTGAATGTCATCGGCAATCATTAAGATGTCAAAGTCATCACAGATTTTGCGTAGTTTTTTCAACCATTCAGCATCTGCTACGTTAATGCCACCTTCTGCTTGGATGGTCTCTAATACGATTGCTGCTGGCAATTCTGTTCCCGAAGAGTTGTCTTCCAAAATTTTGCGAAGATAAGCGATGGTATCGACTTTATCGCCAAGGTAATTATGGAAAGGCACTTGATAGGTGTAGCCAGGAACGCCATAGCTGTCATCGTGGTAATACTGGTTCCCAGTAATACTCAGAGACCCCATAGACATACCATGGAAACCATTGGTGAAACTCATTACCTGTTTACGACCCTTGACTTTACGCGCAATTTTTAAAGCGGTTTCAATGGCATTGGTTCCCGTTGGGCCAACAAATTGCAGCTTGTAGTTTAAGTGACGAGGCTGCAAAATTTTGGTGACAAAGCTTTCAATAAAGTCTTTTTTCGCCACTGTTCCCATGTCTAAAGCGTGACCGATACCATCGTTCTGCAGATAATTAATTACGGCTGAGTTAATGTGTTCGTTGTTGTGGCCGTAGTTTAGCGCCCCAGCACCAGCGAAAAAGTCGATATAGCGTTTTCCTTCGGTGTCCCAAATTTCCGCATTTTTCGATTTTTCAAAGACGGTTGGAAAAGAGCGAATGTAACCACGAACTTCGGATTCATAAGTGTTAAATATTTCTAAAGGCATAGTGTCCTCGTTTGTAAATGTAGTGTTTTTATTATTAAACGTAATAAAAATAGTTGTAATTCTTATTACGATTTTATGAATTTAGTTGTTTGACTTGTCTTAAATTAAGTCATAAGTTTGTCGTGCAAAAAGTCGTTTAAAGTTTCACCGGCCGGTGCAAAAAGCTTGTATTCATCTTCCGCTTCGTGGTCGCTGCCAACAAAGTGTTCTTCGGTCAGGAATTTTGAGACTTCAAGCTGTAAACCAAAATATTTGCCCAAACTTTTAAAGACGCCTTGAGATGCAAGGTTGCTTGGACTAATGGTGCAACTTATGGTTAATAGCTTTGACTGACGTTGCCTTTGTAGCTCTATTGCTTGTGTAATCTGTTGGCGAACCAGTGCCTTAGCAACGCCTTGCCCACGACCGTTTTCGCCGACCACTAGCTGCCAAACAAACAGTTCGGTTGGTGCGTCGGGGCGCATGTACCCTGAGACAAAGCCTAGAATTTCTCCATCTCTTTCTGCGACTACACACGTGTCTGCAAAGTGTGAGCTTTGCAAGAAATAGAGGTAGCTGGAATTCAAATCCAGTGGAGGAGAATTCTTGATCAATTGGTGAATGTGAATGCCATCTGCAAGTGTGGGACGGCGATAAATAATCGTTAAGTTATCGGTATCAGACTCCATAATAATCACAATCTAAGGTTAAAGATGAATCTTTGACCAATCGCATTTGGGTCGTAAACTGACCTCGAACAAAATAAGTTTTGAAAAATACAAAAGACGTATAGAACTCATTGGTATCCATGAAATTGATCATGGCATGAGTCTTTCGATTGATCCTGAGCAATGCCCTAGGGAATAGACTTGACCGATTTTGACGGTCTAAAAATGTGCGTCTAAACGCAGAAGACAGCAATGTAATTGCAGTTGAATAAAAGATAATAAATCTTTGGGGTAGTTAAAAACGTCCCTTATGTTAACAAACTCAGAGATTATGTCAACTGTCAATAGTTTTAGGTGGTGTGTCTTGGCATTGATAAAATTTATTGAGTGGACATTATTTTTTGTTGTCGTAATATCCTTAAAAAATTTACCGGTTTATAAAAAACTGTTACTTTCAGTAGGGTGAAGGTATTGGGTTGATGAGTAACTATTCAATTCTGGAAAAACCATCGTTAAAAATGAGAAGTGTTAGGGGTCGTTGAAAACTCATTTGACAGACTTCTAGGGAGTGGGGTGTGAATGATCTGATTAGTACGAATTTTGTTAAGTCTTTTTTGTTATCAAGTTTTTTCGTCTTGTTTTTGTCTATCAGTACTGTGCAAGCTGAGACTGTGACGAATGTGATTCCTTCTCTAGGTTTGACGGCACAAGCGGAGTATAAAAAAGGCGATTCGCGCAAGCCGGTTGCTTTGATTGTCCATGGTTTTTTGACTACAAATCAATTCCATACGGTGAAAGCAATGAGTCAAGCCTTAAATGATGTGGGTGTGGCCACGCTAAGCCCTACTTTGACTTTGGGAATTGAGCAGCGAAAAGAGTCGGTAAAATGCCAAGCAATCCACACTCATACCCTAGAGGAGGACGTTGCTGAACTTGATGCGTGGGTGCAATGGTTGAAGAAACAAGGTCATGAAAAGATTATCTTGGTTGGGCATTCAAGTGGTAGCTTAGACGTTCTAGAATATTTTAATCGTTACTCTGATAAATCTGTGGTGTCTGGTATATTCACAAGTATGTTTTATTTGAGTGGTCCTGAATTGGGAACATCAAGTGATGAGATGACATTTGCTAAAAATGCAGTTGCTTCGAACCAGAAAAAATTACGCAAATATCATCTGAAATTTTGTCAAGGGGATTATTTGTCGACACCTGAATCGTATTTGTCTTATGTGCGTTTGACACGTGATTATGTCATTGAGTCAATGAAGAATCTTGGCATTCCGACGACGACAATAATGGGTGGTAAAGATAAGCGTTATCAAAGTGTTGGCCAAAATTGGCTCGATGACTTGAGAAGTACACCAACCCAGTTGGTAATCGTAGCAGGCGCTAATCATTTTTTTTCAAGTGAATATGAATTTGATCTTCAAGATCGACTGGTTGAGTCAATTCATAAACTCATTGATCAATAATCCATTAAGTAATTTCTGAAGTGAAGGAACTACGTTGAAAATTCCAGAAGGACTCATTCGACCGATTCGATTTTATTTTGCTGTTTTTTTAACCTTGTCAATTTTGGGACTCTTGATTATTAATTTTAAACTCTATAATCAAGGTGAGCAAATTCGAAAGGCTGTGGTCGAAAAAAACCAGGAGCAGGCGGCTCTTGAAATGCAACGAGTCTTAACCTTTTCATTGAATGATTTACAGAGTAAGCTTCGCAAAATTTCTGAATGGGATGAGGTTTTCCAGCAGTTGCGAGACCCAAGTTATTATTTTTTCTGGCATGACGAACGAATGCAAGAGAGTCGTTATTTTCATCCGTCTTTTTCTAATCTTGAACTTTATAACGCTGAAAAAACTTTGTTAATGCCAGCATCTCCTTCCAAAGGTTATGACAGCTCACTTCCCCAGACAATTGACCATTTGCAATCCATGGTTGTCTTTCGGGATTACAACCCTCCGCATTTGAATATTTATGAACCTATTTATCAACGTGGAAGCCGAAACGTGATTGGTTATGTCGGTGTGTCGGTTGATATTGTCGACTATCTCCTCCGAGAGAACACGTTCTATCATATTGAAAAGACTTCGATACGTCTTCATGGTTCTGGATCGGTTTCAAGTCGCGAAATTCAGGAACTTATCCAATTTAAGCCTGTACAAAACCCTGTAAGTGATGAGCTTTGGGAGCTAATTAAAAGTTTTATGATGGACATGTTTGTGTTTTTATCCATGGCCACGATTTTGATGTACTTTATTTTCAATTTGGCGTTTTACTCTCCTATTCAAATGTTGTCGCTCTATATTGAACGTCTGCAAAAACGAAGTGGAGAGATCAAACCTCCAGAAGAGCGATTCCTGTTAAAAGAATTTGAACAGCTCAAGCAATCAATCTATTTGTATCATCAAAACTTAAATAGAGCTCAAGCTAAGCTTGATGAGCAAAATCAAATCGTCTGGGATCAGGCTCGTCGTGATGTCTTAACAAACATATATAATCGCCGCGCATTTGATGAAGCTTGGAATGGGGTTCTTTATCAGTATGCAAAAGATCCGATTTCTACGACATTTATTTTGTTCGACTGCGATTTCTTTAAAGCATTAAATGATACATATGGTCATGAAGTTGGGGATGAAGTCATTCGATTGACGGCCAAAACGATTCAAGATCATCTGCCACTGGAGTCGCCAGCCTATCGTATTGGTGGGGATGAATTTGCAGTGATTATTCAGAATAAATCAGCGCAAGAAATTCAGCAGATTGCGCAGGTTTGCTTAACCGCTTTGGCAAATGCAAATTTCGCCCAGCTAGGGGTTAAAGAGATGGTGACTTTTAGTGTGGGTATCAGTCAAGCGGTTCCCGAGGAAAATAATGATGTCGCTAGTTTGCCAAGACAAGCTGATATTGCGATGTATAAGGCAAAGCAGTCGCCACAAAATAAGATTCAGGTTTACCATCAACTGCTTGATCGAGAAGCTCAAAGTTTAGTGTCAAATCAAGTCGTTACCACCGTAATGAAGGCGGTAGAATCAGGTGTTGGAATTGCGATGCATTATCAACCAATTGTTAATATGCAGACGTCTGGTATGTATTATGAAAGCTTGGTACGTTTGCAGGATGAAGATGGCAGCATGGTTTTTCCAAACGATATTTTTAGTGTCGTTAACCGCCGCCGTTTAGAGGTGGACTTTGACCAACAGGTTATTAAAAAGGTCGTCGAAGATTTGCAAAATGGTGTGATTCCCAAAAACACAGGGGTTTCTGTCAATGTATCCGCAAAGACTTTGTTACAGCCTGCGTTCGTCTCACTGTTTGATTCTATGGAGGCTTATTTAAACGACTATAGACTGGTGATTGAGGTGACCGAAAATTCGCTTGTTGATCATATGGAGTATGCAAAAGATGTGTTGAATGAGTTACGAGAAAAAGGCTTTAAAATCGCTTTAGATGACTTTGGTAGTGGCTATTCATCTATTCGTTATTTAGCACACATGCCGGTTGATATTATCAAGTTCGATAGAAGTTTGGTGTTGGCGTTATGTGAAGGAGATTCAAAAACTCGTAAGATTGTACAATCGACGGCGAGCATGATTCTTGAGGCAAATTACCAACTGGTTATGGAAGGGATTGAAGATGAAGCGATGCAAGCCACTTCGCTTGAAGCGGGCGCGACGCATATCCAGGGGTATCTGCTTGGTAAGCCTTCAAGAGAGCCACAGTCGGTATCGTTGTAGCGTTTCTTGCTACTTAGCAACTTCTTGTTGCGTGTTTTGGTTTGCTTGGGAAATCGCCACCTCAATGGCTAAGACTTGGATCTTAATTAAGTCTTTTTTACGAGATTCAAAAACTTGTTTAATGATTTGAAAACGGCTCATGATTACTTTCCTATTGAATTTTTCATATTTGGTTTATTCAGGATTTAGCATAAGCCGTGCCAAATTTAAGTGTCGTATTTTTGGCAGATTCTAACTGACGAATTTTACTCGTCAAATTCTCTGTTTTAGCTTTATTCAAGCATTGATTCCAGTTCTTCCCAACGTTCAAATGCGGCTTCTAACTCATTCTCTTTGGCTTGCAATTCTGCCAACTTTGCTTGCACGGTTTCTTGATCTTTTGAATAGAAGTCCGGTTGAGTCATTTCTTCATTGAGAGTTTCAATTTCGGCCTCCAAATCTTCCAATAACTTAGGCAAAGCATCATATTCGCGTTGATCTTTGTAGCTGAGTTTTTTCTTTGGCTTGTGAGTGCTGGTTGCCGGTTTTTGTGCCGTAGACGGTTTACCTCCGGCCGGAGAAGGTTTACTGTTGGATGAATTAGCGGATTTATCCGCTTTTGCGGTTTCAAGATAACGGACAGGGCGTTGACGAAGCCAGTCGTCATAGCCACCGACGTATTCATTGACATCACCTGGCGCATCAAACACTAGGGAGCTTGTACACACATTGTTCAGAAACTCACGGTCGTGACTGACAATTAACACGGTACCAGGGTAGTTCATGAGCAACTCTTCCAAGAGTTCAAGTGTTTCGACATCCAAGTCGTTGGTCGGTTCATCGAGAATTAACAGGTTGGAGGGTTTGGCAAATACCCGAGCCAATAATAGGCGATTTCTTTCTCCTCCTGAAAGGGCTTTTACCGGCTGGCGAGCACGATCAGGTGAAAATAAGAAATCTCCTAAATAGCCCATAACGTGTTTACGTTGGCCATTGATTTCAACATGGTCACTTTCTTCCAAGACACTTTCAACCACTGGCAAGTTTTCATCGAGTTGTGCGCGGTGTTGGTCAAAATAGGCAATTTTTAGATTGGTGCCCAATTTGATTTTGCCGGCTTGCGGCTCAATTTTGCCAAGTAGTAGGTTTAAGAGAGTTGATTTACCGCAACCGTTTTGACCAATGATTCCAACTTTATCACCGCGCATAATCACGCTCGTAAGGTCGCTCACAATTGGCTTGTTCGGGAAGTTAAATGTCAATCCGGTAATTTCAATGACTTGTTTTCCAGAGGTTGCAGCGGTGTTAGTTTGTAAGTTGGCTTTACCTTGTTGACTGCGACGGGCTTTATGTTCCTCACGCAGTTTTTCTAATGCCCGAACACGACCTTCATTACGCGTTCTGCGGGCTTTGATTCCTTGGCGAATCCAAGTCTCTTCTTGCGCCAGTTTTTTGTCAAACTCGGCATTTTGCTTTGCCTCAGCCTCGAGCCATTCTGTTTTTCGTTGCAGATAAGTTTGGTAGTCACATTCCCAGTTAGAAAGATTGCCTCGATCCAATTCGACAATGCGGTTTGCTATGGCTTGTAAAAATGAACGGTCATGCGTGATAAATACCAAAGCGCATCGAATTGAAGTTAAGAAACCTTCCATCCATTGAATTGATGGAATATCCAAGTGGTTTGTTGGCTCATCCAGCAGTAAGATATCCGGTTCTTGGACAAGCGCTTTTGCAAGTAACACTCGACGTTTCATACCACCGGAAAGGGTTGAAAATTCGACATCAGCCGCTAATCCGAGTTTGGAGATGACTGTGTCGACTTTTTGATTCAACTCCCAGCCATTTTTTGCCTCGACTTCTTGCTGAATTTGTGTGAAGTGGTTGAGTGTCTCTTCGGAGGTGTCGGATTGAAGCTTCAGGCTTAATTTGTGGAATTTATCCAGCAAGGGTGCAATCTCTCCCAAGCCTTGCGCAATAATGTGGAACACTGACCCGTGAGTGTCATGTGGCACTTCCTGTTGTAGTTTTGCAATGCACAAGCCATCTTGCAAAATGCGGCTGCCATCATCGGCTTGAATGGCTCCTTCGATGACTTTGAGAAGGGTTGATTTGCCTTCACCATTTCGCCCGACAATACAGACTCGATCATTGGGTTCAATTTGCAAACTGATTTTGTTGAGCAGTGGAGCTGCGCCAAAACTGAGTTGAATGTCGCGAAGGTGAAGCAATGCCATAAATTAAGTCCTTAAAGTATATACCGGCCGGTAAAAATAAATTTTTGCAGATTATAAACGATAGGATTTATAAAGGGTTAAAACGGGTCAAAACAGCTCGAAGCAACGTAAAAAACGTATCGGCATTGCATAATCTTTGCAACTTTACCGGCCGGTAATCATTTATGATGAAATTGGTCGTTTGAGTGGGTGAGTTGAGCTTGGTGCATTATGGGTATTCGAACAAAAGTTATTCTGTTTTTATTGGGGTTTGGATTTGTCATTTTGGCAACATTGCTCTGGAGTAATCAATTTGTTTTGCACAAAACCATGTTGCACTATGTTGATCAGAGGGACCAGCAACGTTTAGAACGTTTGCAAACTAACTTCCAGATTTTTCTTCAATATGAACCTTTCAGTAAAGCCATTGAGGTACCAGAGCCGCAGTGGCGAAAAATCCTACATCTTTCGCACCGTATTGATTTAAAGCAGATGCCGAGCATGATTCCTTTAGTGCTTCGTGAACCCCGTAGACGTTCGCCGCCTCCGGACGAGTTTGAGCGTCGAGTGAGCTTGTTGACGCCAGAGGGGCAAGTTGTTTATGGGCCACAAATCGATAAAGCTTGTCATAAGTTACCTGTCTATCTCGGCGATCAACCGATTGCTTTGATTGCTTATGCACCATTACAAGAACTTATTCAGCAGGCAGATATTGAATATGCTCAATCACAATTGCGAGTTTTGACGATTGGTGCGATTTTGATTACTGGGTTGGCATTGATTTTACTGTGGCCTTTAGCCAACCACTTTTTAACGCCAATCCGCCAATTGAATAAAGCCATGCATCGCTTAGCCAGTGGAGATTTGACCGGCCGGTTAAATGTTCAGCGTAAAGATGAGTTTGGAACTTTGCAAAGGGATTTCAATTACTTAGCTAAAACGTTGGAAGCTGCACAACAGAGTCGAAACCAATGGGTGGCAGATATTTCGCATGAATTGCGTACGCCTTTAACCGTTTTAAATGGCTCGATTGAAGCTATGAGTGATGGTATCCGGCCAATGAATGCCGAAAACCTCCAAAAATTGAAGCAAGAAGTTTCGGTGTTGCAACGACTTATTGAGGATCTTTATCACTTGAGTTTAAGTGATGTCGGTGCTTTGCAGTATTCAATGGAGAAGCTCGACTGGAATGGTTTGATTGCTCAAGTTGTGACCTCTATGCAAGATAAAGCGCGGCATAAAGGCTTGAAAATTCAAACGAATATAGCATCGAATGCGTGGGTCTTTGGTGACCGCAATCGTTTAAATCAGATGCTAAGTAATCTTCTGAAAAACTCAATGGATTACACAGACTCCTTGCAGCAAAACGGGATGCCAGGTGTCATTGAAGTGAAACTTATGGAAAACTCTGAGGAATCGGAATGGGTTTTAGAAATTAACGATAGTGCTCCGAGCGTTGATGAGGCAGAATTACAGAATTTAACACAGCGGTTTTATCGCACAGAGCCTTCTCGAAATCGTCGCACAGGTGGCGCGGGGCTTGGTTTGGCGATGGTGAGCCAAATTGTCCAAGCACA
>Ga0193955_1000040_pt1 | contig 81022 bp, 70 predicted proteins | sample BB_6_MG_FD_140343 | JGI IMG/M metagenome (GOLD analysis project Ga0193955, IMG submission 140343) | Microbial mat bacterial communities from the Broadkill River, Lewes, Delaware, United States - BB_6_MG | ecosystem: Environmental > Aquatic > Freshwater > River > Microbial mats | place: USA... | reverse complement strand
TCGGGATCTACGGTCAAATATGAAATGAATTTGAAATATCCATGTAGGTTAGAATTTATTCTGACACGGGGCAATAAATTACCCCCTACATTGGGTATAACACTTTTTGCTGAGTGAAGTGCGCTACCATGAAACAAAATGATTTAAGTTTACCCACAGTACAATGTTTTGAAGAAAGAACAAGATAAGGTAAACTAAAAATGAGCAAAACAGAGTAAGGAAACTATCAAAATGCTGCTTTTTGTTAAAACCCTTCCTATCGCTGAAATGACTCAATAAACAAAAATCATAAAAACAGTATCTTAAAGTGCTACCTAAAAAGGAATTTGTTGATCTGGTTAGTCTAGTGGTAAATGCCCATTAAAAACTCTAAACCAATGTTTAGATTATAATTCAAACGTTAAAAGGAACTTAAAAACCAATGAGTGAAATAATTTTATGTAATCGCAATTTTAGCGCAAGTGCGTTTAAAAATGCATGTGGTATTGAAGTTGACCAAGCGTCATCTCTCACCTGTCCGAATCCAAACATGATTATCGCTAATAAACCTTATTTATTACAAAACGCTCGTTCTACTATGGGTGCTACAACGCTGGCAAAACTTTCTAACCCTACAACTACAAAAAATCTTACAGACTTATCTTTATCTTTTGGTGGAGATATCATGATAGGACTTTTGACAATTTCTGCTAAATTGAAGGAATACAATGTTGCGTTAATAGGGGCATCAACTAGTATTTACGCCAATAGAATGGGTGATTTTGTTGGTGCGGTGAAAGACTATCAAGCCGCGTTAATGGACTATCGCCAAACAGCGATAACAAAATCTCCTACAAAAGTAGCAGCTAAACAAAAAGCAAAAATAGCGTTTGATAAAATGCAAAATAGCTTCCAACACGAACTTAAGGTTGTGACTAGTCAAGTTAAATCTAGCCGAGGTACGCCACTGACAAATTTTGAAAGGGGGGGCAAATGTTGCGCGAAGTAGTAAAAACATTGCAAAATTAGATATTATGACACCTGTTCAAGCTGACAATATTGTTAAATTTGCTAAGCATGCCAAATTTCTCGGTAATGGCCTTACTATTATCGACTTTAGTAGTCGTGTGGGTAATATTACTAATAGTTATAAAGCCCATGGCAATTGGAAGCGCGAAATGTTTATTGAATCGAGTAGTTTTGCTGCTAGTGCCATGGCTGGAACTGCAACAGTAAATATTGGTGGTGCAGCTTTAGGTTTTCTTGTTGTAGCAACTCCTGTAGGTTGGGTTGGCTTAATCGTGGGTGGCTTAGTTGTTGCTGGTACGGCTGCTGTGGCTTCTATAGCGACAAATGATACTTTTAAAAATAATGGTGGTGATTGGTATGACTCTATCATGAAATCAATAGGTGCCCTGTGAGTTTGTTTTCTCAGCTCTTAGGTTTTGTCGCTATTTTTATGTTTATTTCATGTATCTTGTATGTGTTGTTCGGACAGTTAACCGTAAGGAAACTAAGAAAAAATCAAAAGACAAAAGACGCTCTTGGTCTAGAGTATGCCAGTGGGTGGGATATAATTAACGTTGCACAAGCTTTAGCGTTGCCTAAATCATGGAGCCGTGTATTAGAAAACAGCCCTCTTTCATTTATGCATGCAAATTCAGAGTTAATTTTTAAATATACTAATAGGTTTGATCGAGTGCTTGGTTTTGTATTTTACTGGTTATTTATATCATCTACATTAACTTGCCTATTGTTAATTTTACTAAACTATTTTGAACTCTTTAATTAAAGGATACTTAACAAAAAATAATAGTGGTGGTTGGTATGACTCTATCATGAAATCAATAGGTGTACTGTGAGTTTATTTTCTCAATTGTTAGCTTATAGTGTAGTTGGGTGTGTTCTTAGTGCTATATTATATGTGGCTTTTGGTCAAATCACTGTTCGGAAGTTAAGAAAAAATCCAAAAACAAAAGATGCACTTGGTCTAGAATACGCCAGTGGCTGGGATATTATTAATGTCGCACAAGTATTTGCGTTTCCAAGATCTTGAACAAAAAAAGTGGGAAATAGCAGGTTTTCGTTTATGTATGCTAATGCAACAGTGTTATATGACAATACAACTAAATTTGATCAAGTGCTCGGTTGTATTTTTTACTGGTTACTAACAATTTCAGGGTTATCTGCTGCTTTATTAGCATTATTAGATTCTCTTGGCGTTTTTGTTGAATAGAAGTCAGCTCTCTTTGGTTTGGTCAATAGTGAATTTTTCGGATGGCTTGCTCGTTCAAAAGAATACCAGTGGGTAAATACAAAGAGGGCGGCGTTAATACTTTTATCTTAATTCAACTTTACTTTTTTAGCTTTTTGGTTAATAATTAATCAGTAAGAATGTAGTTAACGTGAGGAGAGTTTGATGGAAATCCAATCAGCATTTAATTCAGGGGTTCAAGGTTTTCAACGAGCAACTGAAACGGCTAATCAAGCTGCGGTAGACATTGTAGCGGAAACTACTGTTGGTCAAGATGCCGTTGCAACAACACAGGCACCTGTTAGTAATGAGCAATCAATACCTGAATTGAATCAGTCAATTGTTGAATTGAAAGTAGCAGAATATCAAGGAAAGGCTTCAGCAGAAGTAATTAAAACCGCTGATGAAAGCTTAGGTACACTGCTTGATGTAACCGCGTAAGTTACCTAAATGAGTATTAACTGAATATAGTAGAGTATTAATTTAGTTATGAATATTACACCGCAAGTGCCTAATTTATCTATTCCCACTGTGCTTAATCCGCATACGGAAAGCTTGCGTCGTGAAAATCACCAACGAGAAATTACCCCTCCGCCTGTAGCTACGAGCCAATCAGCAGCTGAAAAAGGTGTTGCCTCTGATAAAGAACGCGGTAGGACGCCTGCTCAAAATAATGCCGACATAGATTTTGTCAGTATAAGAGAACAAGCAGAATTAGCTAATAGTAGTATTACTGAGCAAAATAAAGAACAAAACGAACAGCATCAGCAGGAAAACTCTCAACAAGGTAATGATACGAGAGAGGCAAGCGCAGATGGTGAACCTGTGGAAACAAAGAAACGGGCTGATGCAATAAATGACGAAACAAAAACAAGTGCTCAAACCGTAGAACAAGAGCGAATTATTAGTGAACTTAAGCAAAGAGATCAAGAAGTTCGCTCTCATGAAGCAGCCCATGCTGCAGTGGGCGGTTCGGTTACTGGCGCACCAAATTATTCTTATGAGAATGGCCCCGATGGCAAAAGATATGCGGTAGAAGGCGAAGTTTCTGTGGACCTATCACCTGTTAGTGGCGATCCCAGAGCAACTATCACAAAAATGCAGAAGGTACATGCCGCTGCCTTAGCGCCCGTAAATCCTTCATCGCAAGATACACGCGTCGCTAATACAGCGACACAAATCATCCTTCAAGCGCAATCAGAGTTATTGTCTGAACCACGCGTTGAAGGAGAAGAAGGTCAAGGTCGAAGTAGTACAGGTAAAAGCGGAGGTTCTTCTGCCACAGAGTCTTTGTCAGCTGATAACGATAATAACGCCTCAGATGAGTATGATGCATTCATGAATAAAACGTTAAAAAATCAAGATGATATTATATCAGGTCATTCAGATGATATTGTTCAACGCGCATTAAGAATTGAAAGTTTTTATGCAGAAATAGGCAAAGCTTATGAAAGGACACCTAGCAATAATTTTGAATTAACTGCTTAATTTTATTAAGGGAACATATAAATAATAAAGCCTGCAAATTGCAGGCTTTATTATTTTTTTAAGTCTAGTTGAAATACTAAAGTTAAATACCGTAATCTTGACGATATTGGGTAATGCTGGCTAAGCTAGTGGCTAATTCAGCATTATCTTTTTGTTTTTCTTTAAGATAAGTAATTACATCTGCTAAGGTAACGATAGAAATAACTTGGGTGCCAAAATCGCGCTCCACTTCTTGAATAGCTGACAACGCTCCTTGACCTTTTTCTTGACGATCAAGGGCAATTAATACACCAGACAGTTCAGCATTATGCGCCTTAATTATTTCCATTGATTCACGAATAGCCGTACCAGCTGTAATAACATCATCAACTAGCATCACCTTGCCTTTAAGATCTGCACCTACTAATGAGCCACCTTCACCATGAGTTTTGACTTCTTTACGGTTAAAACAATAGGGAACATCTAAGTTGTATTGATCAAATAAAGCAACCGTTGTCGTTGTGGCAATGGGAATACCTTTATAAGCCGGTCCAAATACTAGATCAAAATCAACTTTAGCATCTACCAATGCGGCGGCATAAAAACGGCCTAGACGCGCTAAATCACCACCTGTTTTAAATAAACCAGCGTTAAAAAAATAAGGACTTTTCCGACCAGATTTTAATGTAAATTCACCAAAACGTAAAACTTGTTTTTCTAGAGCAAACTCAATAAATTCACGTTGATAATCTTTCATTGTTTCTTTCCTACTTAAATTAATGCGGTTTTTTGTAATTCAAATAGTTCGTTGATACTGTTTTTAGCAAGATCGAGCATCGCATGCATTTCATCAAAACTGAATGGTTCTTCCTCAGCTGTACCTTGTATTTCAATTAATTTACCTGTGTCTGTCATCACCACATTCATATCGGTTTCAGCATTAGAATCTTCAGCATAATCTAAATCAGAGACTGGCTCACCTTTATAAACACCTACTGAGACTGCGGCAATCATATACTTAAGTGGGTTGGTTTTAATAATCTCTTTTGCGCGCATATAATTAAGAGCATCAACCAATGCCACACAGGCACCCGTAATAGAAGCTGTGCGCGTGCCCCCGTCAGCTTGAATAACATCACAGTCTACAGAGATAGTGTTCTCACCTAACGCTTTTAAGTCAACCGCACCTCGTAAAGCACGAGCAATTAAACGAGAAATTTCTAATGTGCGACCACTTTGCTTACCATTAGCGGCTTCGCGACGCATACGAGTATGAGTTGAGCGAGGTAACATACCGTATTCAGCGGTAATCCAGCCTTTACCTTGACCTTTCAAAAAACGTGGTACACCTTCTTCTACTGAAGCGGTACAAATAACTTTAGTTTCACCAAACTCAATTAATACTGAACCTTCTGCATGACTAGTAAATTGACGAGTGATGGTGACGGGGCGAATTTGCCCTAATGTTCTGCCGCTTGGACGCATGATGTATTCCTAAAATGAAAAATCGAGTAAATATGCGGGCATTATAATGCAGCAAGCAATAATTTGAAATATAGTTAGCTAAAACTAGGTCTGCTTATTTGTATCATGTTTAGTCTAATTACAAATATGGCAAGCTTAACCTATTTTTCAAACACGCTAGATCATTATTGTTGAAACAAAGTTGGAAGAAAATGAAATTATTATTACCCTTAGTTGTTACTCTGTTACTTGTTGTATTTAATTCTTCAGTTATGGCCAAAAACGGGCTTGTTTCGCTTGAACATAATTTACCCGAGTACAGTAAAATTTATGATGACCAACGAAGTCCTTTTACAGATGCAACAGATGCGTTGGCATTAGCCAAAGCAACTAACCGTCAGGTGTTGATTGAAATAGGGGGAAATTGGTGTAGTTGGTGTCATAAGATGGATACTTTTTTAAGTAATAATCCCGATGTTTATCAAACACTACATTCTAATTATGTGTTACTTAAAATTAATGTCAGTGACAGTAATGAAAATGCTGACTTTATGGCATCATTGCCTCCTGTATTAGGTTATCCGCATATGTATGTTTCAAATGCGCATGGTAAAATGTTGCTATCGAAAGATACCGCTGAATTATTAGCGGGCGCTGATTATTCAAAAGAGTATTGGCTTACATTTCTAAATCAATGGTCAATAGATAACTATTTAGTGACTGAGCAGGCTATGTTAACTCTGCAAGAAACTGGGGAAAAATAGCGTGTTATTCATTAAATCATTTTTTGATAAAAATTATCAAACACCAGGCTTTATTGAAAAAAAACAACAATCTCGACGCCACTTATTAAAGTCGGCAGCGGGTTTGGGAGCAGTGTCTGCGTTAGCTCCTTTTCGTTTAAGGGCTGGACAGCAAGAATCATTGATGCAATTAATGAAGCAAGATCCTTGGTTAACGCTCGACGCAACGTTAAACCAATTACTACCTGAATCAGCAACAGGGCCAAGTGCCTCAGATATTAATGCTACTGCCTATTTATACCAAATAATGACAGTTCAACCTACGGAGCAAGAGGAAAAAGATTTTATTCTTAAAGGGGTTGGTTGGCTTAATGGCTATGCAAAGAGTGAAAAAAAACGAGCATTTTCAACACTGTTGTTTAATGAAAAAGAACAATTACTTCAAGGGATAAGCAAATCAAGAGCAGGAAGTAATTGGTTGAATACGCTACTGGGATATATTTTCCAGGCGATGTTAGCGCCACCTGCTTATGGTGGAAATCCTAAAGGGGTGGGGTGGCAATGGCTTGAGCATAAAGCAGGTTTTCCATTACCCGAAAAAGACCAACGCTATTTTGAACTACCACCACGCGCTAATATTATAAAACTTACTCGCTTAACTCATCAGGATAATAAATCATGAGCTTTGATATTTGTATTATCGGCAGTGGGGCAGGTGCTTCTCCTGTTGCCTATCGTATGGCACAAGCCGGTGCCAAGGTACTGGTGCTAGAAAAAGGGCCTTGGTTAACAGAAAAAGAATTTTTCAAAGATGAGTTAACTGTCAGCCTTCATGATGCTTACAATCCTCAGCTGAACAATGAGCAGCATGTTATTGAAGAAGAATATGAAGATGCAGATGGTAATAGCTTTTGGCAAGGTCAACCAACCAGTGAATCTGGTTGGAGTTGGTGGAATGGCAATGTAGTTGGTGGGTCATCTAACTTTATGAGTGGTTACTTTCATCGATTAAAACCTATCGACTTTCGGTTAAAGTCTGAATTTGGTGATATATCTGGTGCTAATGTTGTGGATTGGCCTATTAAATATAGTGATTTAGAACCTTATTATGCCATGGTAGAAAAAGAGGTTGGGGTATCAGGGCGTGTTGTTGAACATCCTTATCAAGAACCACGTTCAACCAATTTTCCCTACCCACCTGTGGCCGAATTACCTGTGTCCTCATGGATAGATAAGGCTGCTGATAGTATTGGTTATCATGCGATACCTGTACCCCGAGCCATTTTATCTCAACCTGATATGGGGCGTAAAAGCTGTGAATATTCAGGTTATTGTAGCAGTTATGGTTGTTCATCTGGCGCAAAAGGTAGTGGTCGAGCAGCGCTACTTAATCACGCGGTTGCTAGCGGTAATTGTACAATTAAGCCTAATTCAAAAGTGTATAAAATAGCCACTGATCAAGCAGGAAAAATAACAGGTGTACATTTTTACGATCAAGTTGGTAGAAAGCAACAGGTGCAGGCTAAAATTTATGTTGTTGCTTGTCAGGCCGTAGAAACCTCGCGTTTATTACTGGCATCAACAGGCGAAAAATTTCCTAACGGACTTGCAAATAATAGCGGACAAGTAGGTAAAAACTTATTGTTTAGTGGTGGTGGTACTGGGCAAGGTGACTTTCTTTATTCTGAATTAAGCGAAGACAAAGTAAACGAATTAAAACAAGTAGGCCCTTTTATTAATCGTGCTTTACAAGATTGGTATCAAATAAATGACCAACAGTTTGTGCAACATCTACCTAAAAAAAATAGTGGTATCAGTCAAGACGGTCGTGCTAAAGGAGGTACTATAGATTTTCTTTTTCACCAAAATCCCATTGCTCGAGCACGAGGCCATCAGTGGCAATATGATGAAAATGATAAAGAGCAATTGATTTGGGGGGAAAAGCTTAAAAAATCGTTAAAACATGAGTTTACTAGCTACAAAACCCTGCGTTTTGAAGTGTTTAATGATTGGCTCCCCACGGATGATTGTTATGTGAGTTTAGATGATGAAGTAACCGACCAGTGGGGTGATCCTGTTGCCAAAGTACGTATAGGTTATCATAACCATGATTTAACCGTGGGTGAATACCTAGCTCAAAAAGGTGAAAAGTTACTGAGTGCGCTAGGCGCAAAAAATATATCTTCATCGGTCAGTGGTGCGCCATCAACCAATTTAATGGCTGGTGGTTGTCGGTTTGGCAATGATCCTCAAACATCAGTATTAAACAAAAACTGTCAAGCGCATGAAGTTGATAATCTCTATATAACAGATGGCTCATTCATGCCTACAGGTGGCAGTGTACCGTATACGTTTACCATTTATGCTAATGCATTTCGTGTAGCTGAGCATATAAAAGCACATTGGCATAGGATAGATAAACAGGCATAATTGCTTTATATACTAAATAAATTCCGGGTAACCATTATGATCCACAGCATGACAGCATTTTCTCGCCATGAACTTAAAGGCGATTGGGGCAATGCAGTTTGGGAAATACGCTCAGTTAATCAACGCTTTTTAGAAACATATTTTCGTTTACCTGAGCAGTTTCGTGGCATAGAACCTGTACTTCGAGAGCGATTTCGCAAACAGTTAAATCGTGGAAAAGTAGAATGTAATTTACGTTTTAATGCTAACGCGGCCAATAAAAGTGAGCTTACACTGAATGAAAAACTTGCTCTGCAATTATTGCAGCATGCTAATTGGATTAACGAGCAAACATTGAATAGCCAAATAAATCCCTTTGAAGTGATGCGTTGGCCTGGCGTAATGGAAACCGAAGAATCTGACATGTCTGTAATTCAATCAGAATTGCTCGCAGGTTTTGATATTGCTTTGAAAGACTTTATTAACGCCAGAGCTAGTGAAGGTGAAAACCTAACCGTGATGATTGAACAACGTCTTGACGCTATCACCCTTGAAGCTGAAAAAGTGCAAACTCAAATGCCAGAAATTATAGAATGGCAGCGTAATCGTATTATTGAAAAATTCACTGATGCAAAAATAGATTTAGACTCAGGCCGTGTAGAACAAGAATTAGTATTGCTTGCTCAAAAAATGGATGTTGCGGAAGAGCTAGACAGACTAAATAGTCATGTTAGTGAAACGAAAAAAATCCTCAAAAAAGGTGGTGCCCAAGGCCGACGTTTAGACTTTATGATGCAAGAGTTTAACCGCGAAGCAAATACCTTAGGCTCAAAATCGATAAACACTGATGTAACCGCTAGCGCGGTAGAATTAAAGGTATTAATCGAACAAATGAGAGAACAGATTGCGAATATTGAATAATTATTCTCTCTGTTTTAGGCGTAGGTTATTAAAGTATCCAAAAGAGTGATAGCTAAAAAGTATAATCAGGTATTACAATCTGATTAGGCTACATACATCAAATGGGACTGCTCTCCAATTGAGTTTGAACAGTTCACAAAAAATGTGTCTTATGCGGCTTGACCAGAACAATGCTAAATTATCGTCTCAATCAGCAATAGTTCATATCACAACAAGGTAAAAAGTAAATTTGGCAAAAAAGCAAGGTTTTTGATTGTTAAGAGAAAATAATCCAGTTAAAGTAATTTCATTAAAAAACGATATAAAAGTGAGTAATTCTACAAGCTCGTTAGTTTTTAGTAAATTTTAGCATCTGCTAAAGAGGAAATATAAGTGATAGATCTATTTTCATTATTTAGTAGTGGTATTGCATTTTTTGTCATAGCTGTTTCACCTGGACCTGCAAATATTTCTAATGCGACCATAGCAATGAGCAAAGGTAGAAGAACCAGTTTAATTTATGGTGCCGGCCTCTCTACTGGTCTAGTGTTTTGGGGAATTGTTGCCGCAAGTGGTATGGGAGCTATTCTTCAAAACTCTATTTATCTACTAATGGTATTGAAAATTTTCGGTGGTTTATATCTATTAAGGCTTGCTTATCTTTCTGTTAAAGAAACTATGAAATCTAATTCAGCTAATATTAAGACGATTGATGAGAATGTTTCAGGTAAGAGCTGGTTTTTGCGTGGTGTTGTTATGAATATTTCTAACCCCAAAACGGTAATTGCTTGGATGGCTGCACTTTCTGTTGGATTAGGGGCAAATGATGGAGTTCTTTCTCTTGTTTCTGGTTTGGTCATTTGCATGATTGTCGGGTTTGCTACAAATGCTATGTATTTAATTTGCTTCTCACATCGTGACGTTATGAACTGGTATCAGCGTGCAAGTAGGTGGATAAATGGTGTTACATCATTTATATTTTCTATTGCAGGCATTGGACTTCTGCGTTCAGCATTTAATCGTAGCTAAGTGAGTAATGAAAACTAACAAATCAATTATGGCAAGGGCGTAAAACGCATGGCTTGTGCTCCTTCGTCGTTGATTATAAACATGTATTTGAGGCGTTAGTAATTGAGAGAGTTGTGTATGAAAAGATGTGAATGGGCAAATTCTAATCCTCTAGAAATACAGCATCACGATGAAGAGTGGGGAGTTCCAGTTCATGATGATCGGATGCTGTTTGAAATGCTGATCCTAGAAAGTGCCCAATCGGGATTAAGCTGGGCAACAATTCTCAAAAAGCGTGATGGTTATCTAAAGGCATTTGACAAATTTGAGGCTGAAAAAATAGCCAAGTACTCACCTAAGAAAATTGAGTCTCTACTAAATGATCCTGGAATTGTTAGAAACAAGCTTAAAATAAATGCAACTATAGAGAATGCAAAGAAGTTCCTGGAAATTCAGGAAGAATATGGTAGTTTTAACAAATATATCTGGTCGTTTGTTGATGGAAAAACTATTCAAAATAAATGGAAATCGTTATCAGAAGTTCCTTCAAGTACCCCAGAGTCGGAACAAATGAGTAAGGAACTTAAAAAGAAGGGTTTTAAGTTTGTTGGTTCAACTACCTGCTATGCATTTATGCAAGCAGTAGGTATGGTAAATGATCATACAGTTTCATGCTTTAGATATAAGGAGGTCAAAAAACTATATAGTCAGACATAACAATGGCGACGAGAGGGACTTACCTCCGCGGCGGCTCTTTTTGTGCTGGAATAGCACATAAAGCCCACCACTACGACATGCCCATATGTCTATGAAGCAAAGCCGATGAAAGCTAGTGCTTCAATGCACTCTACGACGCATCTATTTATAATTAAAATGACTATTGCCCAAGGTAAATAGGTTTCCTATGTTCAATCCAAGCATTTAATCCTTCCATCGTGTCTTTAGTCGGTACTACTCGCGCGAATTGTTCCTTCTCTATTTCAAGCCCTTCACCAATAGTCGTGTTGATGCCTCGAGTCACTGCTGAAAGAATGCGTGCAGTGGCTATAGGAGAATGTTGTATAATACGATTAGCTAATTGGAGAGCTTTTTGAATTAATTCACAATGAGGTACAACTTGATTAACCAATCCCAGTTCATATGCACGTTCGGCTGTAAATGTATCACCTGTTAAGAGCAATTCTAAAGCTCGTTTCTTTCCAGCTAGGCGTGGTAGGCGTTGAGTACCACCAAAAGTAGGGGGAATACCAATACTAATTTCGGGTTTAGCAAAAACTGCTTTATCACTAGCAATAGCTAAGTGTGCAGCTTCAGTGATTTCACACCCACCACCGAAAGCTATTCCATTTACCGCGACAATAATTGGTTTTGAAAAAGATTCTAACCTTGATGTCATCTGTTGCCCTTTACACACAAAATCCTTAACTGCGATGTCAACCCCTTGCTTGATACTTTCTGTAAACTCGTGAATGTCCCCACCAGAGGAAAATGCTTTGTCTCCCGCACCAGTTAAAATGACAGCGCGAATTACTGGGTCGTCTTCTATTTTATCTAATATTTTCATCAGAAGGTCGTTGGTTGCATAGTTCAACGCGTTCAACTTTTTAGGACGATTCAATGTTAGCATCGCAACACCATTATTTTTTTCGAATAAAATCAGATCTTTCATAATATAACTCCTAGAAACTATTAACTGCTGAGATATGATATATGTATAATAAAACTAGATACACTCACTATGCGGTATACCTATTATGAGCAAGGAAAATATGAGTACTAAAGAACGTATAATTAATGCAGCTAACAAATTGTTCTACTTAACTGGGGTCAAGGGTACAAGCGTTGATGCAATTGCTGAAAAAGCTGGAATTACAAAACGTACTTTTTATTATCATTTTCAGAGTAAAGATGATTTAATCACGGCATACCTTAATTCTAGAGATCAACCAAACCTTCAAGCGTTTCAGAAATCTTTTACTGAACAGCAAGGTGAAATCACAGACAAAATACTAGCAGTTTTTTACGGTATTTCGAAAACTGTAAATCATCCAAAGTGGCGAGGATGTGGATTTCAAAGAACTGCCGGGGAATTAGCCAATAAGCCAGGTCATCCAGCCATAAGAGCGGCCTCTTCTCACAAAAAAAATATTGAGAATTGGTTAATGAAGGAATTTACTCTATATAAGCTTGCAAATGCGGAAATTACTGCACGTCAAGTTGCACTACTTTTAGAAGGAGCTTTGTCTATGATGTTGATACATCACGACACAAGGTACATAGAGGAGGCTGGCAATGCTGCCGCCCTTTTGGTTTCCTACGATTTTTCGAATACTTGACAACAAATTGGTCAAAAAGGAACGCCAAAAGCAGGCGCCCTTTTAGCCGAGTGTTGAGCTGCAGAATCACTAATTCATAAAAAATGAGTAATTCTACAAGCTCGTTATATTTAAAAGCGAAAACAGCAAGATAGCTCTATGAACCGCTTAATACATTTAATTAAACCAGTGCCGTTAATATTTATTTATATATGGAACGAGTGTCAGCTGTGTTTTCATTATTATGCCACCCAGTTTGAATTAAGGATTGTGCAGCAAAAGTTACCGCGCTTGAATGTTGTGTCTTTAAGCTCAAGCACATCTGCCTTTACGTTCCCAAAAGTTGTATCTGGCTTATGTTTAATACCATCATAGAATGCTTGAATGATATCGTTTTTAAAGTCAGCTGTTCGCGGATGCGCTGAAACAATAGCTTCGCGCTCTTCATTAGAAAATTTTGAATACGTTAAACCTAGTACATCCATTTCTACGCCCTCGGTAACGAGGGATATCACTGGGTGCATATGGCATGGGATACCTGGTGTTGTGTGTAAAGCTATAGAAGTCCATACAGTATTGGCATCTTCTTCTGAAATGCCACGCTGCCTTAAAAAGTCACTCGCGGCATTGGCACCATCAACTTCAAACCGCTCAGTTTTACTACTGTGTTTGGGTATTAAACCTATGTCATGAAACATTGCACCTGTATAGAGCAACTCAGGATCATATTTTAAACCTAATTGCTTTCCTCTAATGGCGGCAAAGTAATACACTCGACTGGAATGATTAAAGAGTAACTCCGTTGAAGTATCGCGTACAAACTCAGTCACCTCTCTAGCGAGTTGACTGTCAGGAATGACGATACCAGTTAGATCTTGAATATTTTTTTGTGCTTGGCACATAGTTGATACTCCACATGTTGTGTTGATTTGTTAATTAGTATAAGTTCACAGCAAACATGTCTCAATAATACGTTTACGTTACTTTAAGACAAATTGACGTACTATTTAGCCAAGAAAAATTAAAGGTAAAATATAGATGACCGACAAGCTGTTAACTATTGCTATCGCTGTTCCCCCTCAAGCTCAGTCGCTTGATATTTCAGGGCCACTGGCGGCATTTCGAGAGGCTGATCGACAAATTAAGGGGCAGAGCCTTTATAATGTAAAAATTATATCTATTGTGAAGTCTAAAACAATTGATATTGATGGTATGACTATTTCGGCTCACGCTTCTATTTACGATGATGATTTTCCCATTGATACATTGCTTGTTGCTGGTACTGATGCCTATGAGCAGGCATTCGGTATGGTTGATTTCCATCAGTGGTTGCGGCGTCGTATAACGACGCTTCGGCGTTATGGCTCGGTTTGCACTGGTGCTTTCTTTATCGGTGCGGCGGGTTTGCTCAATGGCAAGCAAGTGACGACACACTGGCAACAGGCTGCGGAACTTGCAAAATGTTACCCAGAAGCCGATGTTCTTGATGATGATGTTTATGTACAAGATGGTGCACTCTGTTCTTCTGCGGGCATGACCGCGGGCATTGATCTTTCATTAAAACTGATTGAAGATGATTATGGACGACAGCTTGCACTGAAAGTTGCTCGGCGACTCGTTGTCTTTCTACAAAGACCCGGTGGACAATCTCAGTTTAGCGCCCATCTTACTGCCCAAATTTCAGATAAAACTACTGTCCAGTCAGTTCAACAATGGATACTTGACAACCTTGACGTAGACCTATCTTTACCCGTTCTCGCTAATAAAGCAGCAATGAGTGTGCGTAATTTCAGCCGAGTATTTCGTGATGAGGCGGAAATTACGCCAGCTGATTTTGTTGAACTTGCTCGCATTGATGCTGCCAAGCGTTTGTTGGAATGTAGCGATACCGTGCTACAGCGTGTGGCCTCACATTGTGGGTTTACGAATGTTGATCATATGCGACGTGCTTTTATAAGGCGTGTTGGTATTAACCCTAGTGACTATCGCCGTCGTTTTTGTCGATCGATATAATTAAAAAATGATACATAAATTGTCTGTGATGGTAAAGATTATTTACCTCAAGTGACTTTCATTATGATGAAACAAGGCTAATTTGCTGATGTCCTACAGGCAATGACATGTGGCGAAGCTGAATAAATGTTAATAGCTATAATAAAAAGTACACACGATTTTACGGTTAGTTAAAAGGCTGAAAAATGTGTCCGCTGCAATAACAATGTATGCGAAAGCCGCCAATATAAAAACAAGAGGATAAGTTCAATTTAAAAATGATGATGAAAATAGACAGCCCCATGAGACAACGACAATATAGTAAGTGATTCGAGGCAATCGAATTAGTATTTGGCAACATTACCGTTAATAAAGGTATGAACAAGTTCACGTTACACAGTCAAGAAAAAGTAAACACTCAATGGCTCCAAAAGCACATTGTTAGTTCAAAACTCGCCATTGTTTAATGTTTATTGATAGGAAATTAAAATCATTAAAACGTAAATATTTTTGATTGTTAAAAGAAAATAATCCAGTTAAAGTATTTCTATTATTTAGTTTTTAATAAAAATGAGTAACGCTACAGGCTCGTTAACTAGCTAGCTTGGGTCTAGTAATATGATTTTAGTTTCAGATGTATTTGGTAAAACTCCTGCTTTAATAAAGTTAAGTGAAGAGCTAAACGCTAGAATTATTGTAGATCCTTATAATGGCGTGAATATGAACTTTAAAAATGAAGCTGAGGCATATTCATACTTTATGGAGTACGTAGGACTTGATGAGTATTTATCAAAACTACTAAAAATGATTGAGTCAATAGACTCAATTAGTACCTTAATCGGTTTTAGTATTGGAGCTTCTACAATTTGGAAGTTAGCTGAAAAATCATCAGTTAAAAATATAGAACGCGGGATTTGCTACTATGGTTCTCAAATTAGAAATTTTAAAGAAATAAATCCATCGTTTGAAGTTGAATTGATCTTTCCTAAGAAGGAATCTCATTTTGATGTTTTGGAATTACAATCTGAATTGTCTAGCAAACAGAATGTAAAAATTATTAAAGCACCTTACTTGCATGGCTTTATGAATTTATATTCTACTAATTACAGTCAGACAGGTTATGTTGAGCACTTGAATTGGTTACGCTTAAATGCCAGTTAACACACATGAGCCTTCTACCCGTCAATAGGCAATAGCGTTTTATTTGTAAGTGCGTAATTAGCCTCTCACACCAATATTAATCAAGCCTGTGCATAATTACTACTACATATTTACCTGAGGTAATTAATGATGAAAAAACAGCAAAAAATACAACATTGGCAAAGTATCTTTGAACGCCCTTATAATATTCGCTAATCAGCACGTGTAACACAATTTCTGCCTTTTGATTTTCCAAGATATAATGCATTGTCTGCACTCAACACGATTGAGTCAGCAGATACTTTCTGCCCTGGTGGAATCGTTACAACACCTAGTGTTAACGTAACAAAAGCACTTGTTGTTGACTTTTCATGAATAATTTCCAAATGTTCTACCGCTAAACATAAGCGGTTGGCTATAAAGGCTGACTCTTCTATCGATGTATTGGGAAGAATAATAGCGAATTCTTCACCACCATAACGACAATTGGCATCAGTAATGCGTGCCGTGTTAGTACGAATACATTGAGCTACTTGTTTAAGGCAATCGTCTCCTTTTTGATGGCCATAAAAATCGTTAAAAGGTTTGAAATGATCAATATCTGCAATAATAAGCGATAGTGGTTGCTTTTGGCGGTAATGTCTATTGAGTTCTTCTGCTAGTTTCATATCAAAGTATCGACGATTATATAACCCAGTTAATCCATCTTGATAAGTGAGTATCTCTAACTGTTTGTTTGCTTCAATTAAATCTTGAGCTTGAGTATTTAATGAGGCTGTTTTTTCAATAACTTGTTCTTCAAGAGTTAAAACAAATTGTTTTTGCCTGTTTATTTCTTTCTGTTGTATACGTGTTTTGAAATAAATAAAAATTAATATCGCCATTATAATAACTACTGTGTATAAAATATATGCTCCCCATGTTTTCCATGGTGGTGGTGATATATGTAAGTTAATTGATAGTAATTTCTTTCCCCATTTACCACTACTGTTGGTTGCTTTTACTAAGAATTTATATGTCCCACCATCTAAATTAGTGAAAGAAGCTACATTTCTATTACCTGTGTTAATCCAATTATCGTCATAGCCTTCTAACTTATAGGCATATAAGTTTTTATTTGGTGAAGTGAAATCTAAGACTGAGAATTCAAAAGAGAAAAAATAATCCAAGTAAGATAAATGAATATCCGTAACATAAGAATAGGGCGTTGCAAGTTTGACTGACTGCCCCATTTTATTAAATCCGGTTAAAACAACATTGAACTCGTTATTATTTTTTTCTGTTGGTGCCGTGTCAAAAAACTCTATTCCTCTTTGGCTGCTGGTAAAGAGTATTCCATTTTTACCACTGACAAGACTATGAGGGTAATAGTTTATGCCTGATAAACCGTTATATTGGTCAAAATTCACCACATTGCCTGATATAGGATTTAATTGTGAAATGCCTTTGTTGGTTGTTAACCATAAATCACCATTTTTATCATCGGCAATGGCACGTATTAATGACGTTGGTAAGCCATTTTTTCTGTCAAAATGCTTAAATGTTCTTGTGTCAGGTAAATAGAGGTTGAGGCCTTTTTGGGTTGCAATCCATATTTTACCGTCTCTAGACTGGTGTATGTCTTGTATATTTTTTCCTAATAAACTGTCGGCTTTATTTCTATCACTTTTAAAAGCAATGAACTGTTGTTTAGCTTCTACCCATAAGTTTAAACCATCGCCAGTACCAACCCATATGTTTTGCTCATTATCTTTAAAAATTTCTAGTACTTCAGGGTGTGATAACTTAAAAGAGTCATCTAAATGCATAAAAGACTTATTTAATGGGTTGTAACGGTAAATGCCATTTTTATATGTGCCAATTAAAAGGTTGCCGTGTTGATCAATGTTAAGTGCGCGTAACTCTCTAAATTCTTTAGCATTAGGATCAGATTTTGGATATTTTAATAGCTCTATTTTTTTAGTAATTAAGTTGAACTTTCCTAATGCATTACCTTGTGCAATCCAAACATTATTTTGATTATCAGGGAGGATAATAGGCATTTCTAGTAATCTGTTCTTTTCATCATCATTAAAAATAGGAGAAGACAATTTTTCTAGTTTTTGTGATGAAACATGCCATATATATAGTTCAGATGCTGACGTTGCAATGAATATGTCACCTTTACTATCAACAGTTATTGCATTGGGAGCGGTCAATACTGCTCTATTAATTGATTTAAATTTACGGTGGGGTACTATTTTATATATACCGTGTGTTTCGCTAGTAACCCATATCGTTTTTGAACTGTCTTCAAAAACTATTCTTAGGCTATTATTATTAGTAAGATCGAGTCGTTCAATTTGGCCTTTTTTGTTTGATTTTCTAAATAAGCCCTTGCTAGAAACAATCCAAATATCACCTTTGTGATCTTCAATCATTGAGTTTACTTGCCCTAGAGATTGACCATCATTTTCTTTTAATTCTGTGAAATATCCTTCTGTTTTGTTAAAGCTAAATGGGCCTTTTTGTGTGCCCACATAGATTTCATTTTTGGTTGTTTTTAAAATGTTTCTTATTTCATTTGCCCCTGTAGGCGTGGGATTGTCAGGGGCAGGGAAAAAATGAGAAAAAGTGTTCTGTTTCTTATCATATAAATTTAAACCAAAACTAGTGGCAATCCAAAGACTGTCCTTATTGTTATTCTCAATATCCCATATCCTATTATGTGATAAGCTTGATTCTACTCCCTCAACTTTTTGAATATGTTCGAATTTTTTCTCGTTGAGGTACTTATTTAAACCTTGATCATAAGTACCCAACCAAATTCCACCTTCTTGATCATGAAATAATGATTGTATTCTATTTGATGAGAGGGAGTTGCTCTGCTGAGGGTCATGGTTGAAATGCTTAAATATGCCTGTTTTGGGATTATAAAAATTAGCTCCGCCTCCCCAAGTGCCAATCCATATATTTCCATCGTGGTCCAGCATGAGGTTACCTGCATCATTATGCGATAAACCGTTTGTATTTATACTATCGTATTCAAACAGAGTAACCTTTTGACCATCATAACGCATGACCCCATTTTCAGCGGTGCCAAACCAAAGCATACCTTGATGATCTTGAATTATTGAATATATTTCAGAAGAGACAAAGCCATCTTCTTCCGTTAGCATTTCTACAGAATACTCATTAATAAGTGCTGACGAGTTATCATTGCTATAAGCGGGAATAACCAAGCTTATAATAAAGATGATCAGATAGGTACAGTGTTTAGTAAACAATAAATTATCCCATAAATGTAAAGCTATTATAGTTATAGAAGAGTGATTAAAATTGATATTTTAGTTTGTTTAACAAACCCTTGCTACTTCCGATTCTATCAAAGAGTGATGGAAGTATAAACTATATGTCTACTTTGTACCCTACTTTTGGTATTAATGGTAGCACGTTTAGTGAGTTATAGTGATTTAGCCATTTAATAGGCTTGAGAAAGGGCGCTAAGATGCACTTGAGTTATTGTTGATTTAAGTAAACAGCCCTCATTGTATTGATTTATGAGGGCTGTTGTTTGTATCTAATAATTTAGTACAAGTTAGCTGTTAAACAGACAGTTCTATACGGGGTTGTGCTTCTTTTTCACTATCAACTTTGGGAGCACAAAGCAGTAGTCTTGAAGAGTCAATATTACCATGCTTGATAATATAATCTTTCAATGCTTCTCCTCGTTTTTCACCAATTTCTTTCAATTGGTTTATTTTTTGGGTATCCGTTATTTTGTTACCTACTGCTAAATCAATATCTGCTGGAATGCTAATAGGGCAAATATTAATGCGAGTGTCCTCTTTGTCTTGCATCAGGGCAATAAAGGCTTTTAAATAATCTTGCTGGGCTTCATTAGGTTCTATTTGTTTTGTTTGGTAGAGTAAGTCATCAAACCGTAATTTTAAAGCAAATTCACCCACTGTCATGGCAGCAGAGACAATATTGGCATAGGGTACAAAAGTAGTCATTAGGTAGTCTTTAGTTGCCATCCAAATCGCTTTTTGAGTGATCAAGGAAACGATGCTACTCACACCAAAGTTTGGATCTGAAGTGGAGCCAGACAAGGGTACGTCAAGTTCAACATCACCATGGCTATCTTTTAGCATACCTAATGCCATATTAAAAGGTAATGCGCCTTGGTCAATTAATGCGCCTGCTTCATTGCTATCAGCTATCGCGGTTTCTAAACTACGTAAAAGAATAACTACGTTACCCTCAAGCTGTTCGCCCGTTAGGGTAACATCTATATCGGTATTGAGCTGACCACTTTTGAGTTCCATTTGCACAGCTCGTTTCATATAACGAGAAATAGGTGGTAACGAAAGCTCTTTCAAAAAGCCTTTTAGCTTATGTTTAGGTTGTTCTGAAAATGGTTCAGTAAAACCTTTAAAGTCAAAACGAGTGTATTTATCGCTGCGACCTGCTAATTCAAATGGTGTTTGCTGGTCTAGTTTGTCGGCAGCATTACTGATAGCGCCTAAGTACAAAGTATCGATAAATAATTTTTGAGGTTTAACAGGCTCAACACTGTTATCTATTAACGTTATTTGATTATCATTAATGAATGAAAATTCATTGAGTGAAATTATAAAATCAGATTTTTTCGCTTCAATGGTAGTGTTATCGTTTATTTCATTATCGGTAGAAACTACCGTATTCTCATTCTCAGTTTTACTTTCAGCTGCCGTTACTGTTTCATCTGTTTCAGTAGGCGTTGTGGGTAAGGCGACTAAGTTGGCAAGCGCTCCATCTTTACTGATAATTACATTACTTTGTAAGCTATCTAAGAAAATTTTATCAATAGAGAGTTCTTTTTCGCTGACAAAAATATCACTGATGTTAAATTGTTTAAGCGTAACTAAAGCAGGGAGTTCTGACTCATCATTTTTTGAAGCAACAATGTCATCGAGTATAAGATTTGCTATATTTATTTGTGGTTGGTCGGTAAAGCTTAAACGAATATCCTTTAACGAGAACTGCTTAAATGTTGCTAGTTTGTGACTTGGTTTTTCATAGTAACTTGTGGCGTTATACAAGGCTAATTGGCTAGTACCATTAAGTTCTGTGATTACACCTTGTTTGAGTGTGAGTGTTAAATCATCGATGCTATTTTCTAGCTTTTCAAGGTTAATAAATTGTTGTTGGTAGCCAACAATAAGATCAGTATTACTGAAATTAGTCTCAGTAATGTTTAATTGTAATTGTTCTGGCTCTATGATTATTTCTTGTTTACTTGTTAAAGAGAGTAGGCCGCTAAGTTCAGATAAATCATTTACATAGCCTTGTATTTTATTCAGTGGGTAGTTAGCAAGTGATATCTCGCTTTCTACTACGCCTTGTCCTTGATTAAAACTGGCGTTGGCTGTTATTGTTAATGCAGCGTTATCTATTTCGCTTTGAAGGCTTAGCCGTGCTTTTTGTGATGTTAAATCAGCCAATATTTGGCTCACCACAAGTGCTTTAATGTCGACGTGATGCTGTTTATCCTCGTTGTTCACTTCAATGTTGATTTGATTTAACGCTAGCTCAGGTAAAACCAACTGATATGGTAAGGGGGCTGCCTCAGTTTGAGTTTCTTCTTGCTGGCTTTCCTTGTTTTCGTTACCTTCTTTATTTAAATCAATACCTGCAACAATTAGCTGTGTTGGTGTTTTGGTGATTTTAATATAAGCATCGTTTAACTCAAATTTACTCACTTCTATTTTGTCGAATAACAAGCGGTATAAGGTTAAACGAACCGTAAGTTTATTTACAGAAAAGACTTTTTCTTGTTGACCCTGTTGGTTTTTATATAAAATTAAGTCGCTAATTGTTAATTGACTTAGAAAAGGGTTGTAGTAAATCCCAGTATCGTCTGAAAGTGTTAAACCTTGCTCAAGCACTAATGGCTTAATAAAATGCTTACTAAGTGGCGATGAAATAGCCCAAATAATAAGATAAATACTGATAAAAATGGCGGCAATAATTTTTATCAGTTTGAAACTAAAAAAAGAGGTCTTTTTATCAAGTGAAGAAGTGTTCATAGTATTAACTAATTGGTCCGTGCGTAGATAAGTTTATAAATAAGGGAGTTGAATAATAACAGATAATCCTTTATTTGCGTTGTTTTTAGCAAAAATTTCACCGTGGTGGGCATTAATTGCCTGTTTGGCTATAGCTAGACCTAAACCTGTGCCTCCAGTATTGCGGTCACGAGCAAGATTGACGCGATAAAATGGTGTAAAAAGTTGTGTTAAGGCTTGTTCAGGAACGCCATCTCCACAGTCACTGATAGTTAAAGTAACATTCTGTTTATCTGATGATAAAGTTACTTTAATGATACTTTGTGCGGGACCATATTTTACGGCATTGCTAAGTACATTGCTAATAGCGCTGGTGAGCAAGGTTTGATCGGCTATTATGATCACATCGTTTGGAATATTTTCTTCAATATGTATTGATTTTTTATCAGCCACAAATTGTTCATCATTAATAATATTCTTTACTAATGCACTGAGATTAACTTGTTCAGACTCTGTTATATGCAAGGTGTTTTCTAAGCGAGATAATGATAATACATTTTCAATCATACGTTCGAGACTATCAATTTCTCGTTGACATCGTTGCAGATATTGTTCTCGTGCGGCTGAGGTGGTAGATTCTTGTTGTGCTAATCCCACAGCCATTTGTAACCTTGTTAAAGGGGAGCGTAATTCATGGGAAACATCACCTAACAAGCGCCGTTGTGCACTTTGATTCTGTTGCAATTGCTCAGCCATCTCGTTAAAACTAGTGGCTAGTTGTCCTAATTCACCACTTAGCTGACTTACACCTCCCACACGCGTATCGAAATTGCCTTCCCCCAATTTAGTTGTCGCTTTTTTAATAAGGCGAACTGGTTTGCTAAATGAGTGTGCTAGCAGTAAACAAAGAAAAAAACTAATCAAGGTTGGTGTTAAAATACGAACCCAATATGGGAGTGATTGAACAAGTTGACCAAAATTTTTTTTATGTGATTTTCGTGAAATAAATAATTGGTAAAGTTGTTTATTAATCTTTATTTTAATCGGGCCGATAAGTTGTGTATGTGAAAAAACACTGGCAACTGGTTGGTCAAACTCTTTATCGTTAAGATAATTACTAACCACTTGATGAAGCTTTGGCGGTAGCGGATATAAGCTCGTAACCTTATCATTATTATTGGTATTCTTTAGCCATATATTAAAAGGTATTCGTGAAAATTTAATTTTTTTTGTGGTAAATAATTCGTTAATACTATTAGCCTTAGCGTGCTTGATGCGTCGGGAAATTTTGTGTAATTGTTGCATTTCTTCGTATTTTGGTGCTTGAGTTATCACTTCATTAAGGGAGTCATTTGATAATTGCTCTGAAATAAATCGTGTACTGATTATAGAAGTGATCGCAATTAGCCAAAAGCAAACAAACAACTTGACCGTAAATGAAGACAGTAATGTTTTTATTTTCGAAGAAGAGTTGATAGAAGACAAATTAGTTGCTCTCGCCAGTTAAAAATAAATAACCTGCACCACGAACTGTTTTGATTTTTTCAACATCACAAAAGGGTAAAAATTTTCGACGAATATTGCCAATATGTACGTCAATACTTCGATCAAAAGGGCTTAGTTTTCGGCCTAATACTTGTTCTGAAATGGTTTCTTTAGAAATTATTTGACCATGATGCTCTAACAATAATGTTAAAATTTGGTATTCAGTTCCTGTTAATTCAATTGGGTTTTTATGGCAGTGAGCAGATCTAATAGCATGATTTAGTTCGACATTATTAACCAGTAAAGGTGTTTTATCTTTTTGTGAGCCTTGTTGTAATGCTTGTTGGTTCTGTTGGTTAACTAATTCAATACGACGTAATATTGCTTTAATACGGGCCAATAACTCCTGATGATGAAAAGGTTTTGCAAGGTAATCATCAGCGCCTAATTCTAAACCGCGTACTTTGTCATTGTCATCACCTTTGGCTGTTAACATTAATACAGGTGTTTTATGTTGGCTTCCCAGTGCTTTTAATACTTCAAAGCCATTAAGTTTCGGCATCATAACATCAAGTAAAATGAGATCAAATTGATTACTATAAGCTTGTTCTAGCCCTGATTGACCATCAAAACAGCAATGAACTATAAAGTCTTGTTGCGCCAAATAGTCAACTAAAAGCTCTGCTAATTCATGATCGTCATCAATAAGTAATATTTGTTTTTTATTCAAGAGAAGTGTTTACCTTATAGCTAATTATTACTTATATATTTTAACCCATTTAACATTTATTTATGATCTAATGTTGCAACCTTTACTTAATCTTTACATTGGCTTTGCGTTTCTTTGCATTGAGTTATTTATACTTGGTTTTGTGAAATTAACACAAATCCTAGGAGTTAACGATGAATATTATTAAACCTGTAAAATCTATTATTTCAATCTCAGCAGTGTGTGCGGCTATTGCATTTTCAAGTATGTCTGGTGCTTACGCAGCAGGCAATGATTTTGGCTTTGATGGACAAAAACATCACCAAAGCGGTAAACACATGATGAAACGAATGACCAAAGTACTTTCGTTATCAGAGGCGCAGCAAATACAGATAAAAGCGTTAAAAACTCAAGCTAAAGAGCAACACGAACTACAGCGCGAGTCTATGAAGAAGTTTAAAGATGAAGAAAAATTGTTACTTCGAGCCGAGTCATTTGATGAACAAGCCTATATTGCTTTACATGTATCTTATCAAGATATGTTTACTCAGGTGGCATTAACACGTGCAAAAACCAAGCATGCAATATTTAACGTGTTAACAACTGAGCAGCAGGAAAAATGGTTGGCTAAAATGGATAAACGTAAGAAGAACAATAAGAAAGGTAAAAGAGATTAGCTCTGTAAGCTAAAAGCAAATACTTTAGACATCTGGCTTTCTACTGGCTTATTATCAACTTTAGCTGGTAGAAAGCGCCATTTTTTAATAGCCGATCGAATTGAACTTTTAAAGTAGTTGATGTGGTTTTGTGGATCAAACTGAATGTTTTTTATTTTCCCATTAATATCTATGGTGAAATCCACCTTTACTTCAATTTCAATACCTTTGCGTTTGGCAGCACTTGGATACACTGGGTCAACAGATTTTAGCTGTTCTGCATTTTGCCAAACAGCTTTAATCGATGTTTTTTCGGTTTCTTTAAGAGGGGGGGGGGTGGGGAAAATATTATTGTTGTTTTTAACCGCTTGATTGTTACTAACATGATTAAGCTTTACTGCTTTACTTTCAAAAGGTTTAGCATTCTGTTGACTAGTATTTGATGCTGATGAAACAGCTAATTGTACAAGTTCTTGCTGATAAGGGTTATTTAAATTAGTGCGTTCAAACGCTTTTTCAACCATTAAAGAGTCACTAGCAACCTTGTTTTCAACATGCCGTTTACTCTTCGTTGGAACTTTAGAAGTTAAGTTGTCTAATTTGGTTGTAAATTGTTTATCTGTGATGGTATCTGTTTGTGACTTCGGTTGCGTTTGAGCTGGTTTGCTAGTTGAAGCAAGCGACTGTTTATTTACTGGTTGGTTTTCAGTTTCTTTAAGGGTTGGTGCTTGCGTTTGCTGTATATGTTTTTGTAAGGGCTGTTCAATTGGTGCTAACAATTGTTGTGCGATACTTTTAGCTGCCGCATCTTCATTAACCACGTTTATGCTTTCTTGTTCTTTAACTGCATGACTTTCAATTGAGTTTGATATTTCTCTATCATTTTTTGTGTTATTACTTTTAATTTGGCTAAATTGTTTCCATGGGTTTTCGTTGTACCAAATATCAAGCAAAGGCATGGTTAGTAATTGCTTGCTTGAAAGCAATAGAACAGAAAAAATAATTGTCGCGCTGGCAAACCATTTACTGATGTTATTACTTGGTGCGCAATGATGATCAACTAAGCGAATCACACGTTGTTTTAAATCACCACCTGATGCGGCCATTGCCATATTGGGTATTGTATGATTATGCGTTTTTGTACATAAAGAGGCTGTGTCAGCCAATGTATGGGCGTAAGCAATTGCATTTCCGCAATGTTGTACAGCAATATCATCACTGCAGTATTCGCGCTCGTTACGCATTTGTTTAGAAACCCATAATACAGCAGGATGGAAAAACAATAATATTTCAACGAGTGTTTGTAAAAAGTTGACCAAATAATCATGTCGACGAATATGGGCAAGCTCATGCAAAATTAGCATTTCAAGCTGTGCGTTATTTAAGCCTGTGATCATGGTGGCAGGCAATAAAACGACAGGTTTAAGCCAGCCAATAGCCATGGGCACTTCAACTTTTAATGAAATTAATAAGCGAGGCGTTACGTTTAAACTAATTTGTTTAACCAACTTATCAAAACGCGACTTTAGCTCATCATTTGGCGCAACAGTGCCCTGTTTAGGTAGTTTACTAACCGTTGATATTTCTATTAATAATTTACTGGCTAACAAGGTAATAGTGGCTAACCATAAAACAGAAAGGTAGGGCAGTAACAGCGGCAGTGTCTCGGTGAGCTCTCTATATGTAAATAGAGCATCAGGTTGCTTTAGCTCTTGTATGAATTCATTGAGCGCTAAAGAACTTGCCAGTGTATTAACTGAGGTAACCTCAGTTTGATAAATAATAATAAAGGTAATAATGGGTAATAGTAAGTTTACCAACATAGCTAGTGCTGATAAAGCATAACGTAATTGAGGTTTGTTACTATTGAAAATAAGTAATGCAGATTTTAATACGATAGCCACGAGCAAACCTTGCCACAAAAAATGCAATAAAGTGAGCGCTAAACTGGTTAAAATGGGGCTACTGAAAAAATTTTCTAGCATATTATTCTTTAATATTTATCTCTTAGGTTTCTTTTTCTAGTGAATTTAGTAGCTGACGAATATCATTAATTTCTTGGGCTGAAGTTGAATCATCAATAGCTCGCATCACTAACTTTGAGGTAGAACCACCAAATGCTTTACTAATAAGGTCTTTAATTAAAGAAGATTGTGTATGTGTTTCACTATTCGCGGCGGCATAGACATGAGCACGATTGGTTTCGTCACGAATTACCAATGATTTTTCATGCATTATTTGAAGTATTTTTAATACAGTAGTGTAACCAGTTGTATGTGTTGCGCTAACTACTTCGTGTATTTGTTTAACGGTAGCTGGACCCATCTGCCAAAGAATATTGAGTAAAGATAACTCTGCTTCTGTAGGCTTTACTACGGATTTATCAAGTGCCATGTTTCTTCCCGAATAATAAATTTGTAAAGTTTAATTATATGTTACGAACTCAGTCGTAACACTTGTGTTTGCTTATATCCTATCCTTTGTTGAATTAATGAGCAACTAATTTATGTGTCATTTGTGTTGATCAAACTCGCATAATTTTCGCCTAATCTTGTTACTGTTTCTGGTGCAGCATCAGGTGCAAAATCAATCATGTTAGGCGCAAAAGCACACACAACAGTTGACCCTAGTTTAAAGCGCCCCATTTCGTCACCTTTTTCAAAATGAACAGCGTCAATACCTGTTGCAGGATATTGCCATCTGAAAATATCTTTACCAGCAGGAGGAGTGATGGTGCCGGCCCAAGTTGTTTCAATACTCGCCACAATGGTTGCACCCACAAGCACCATGGCTAATGGGCCATGCGTTGTATCAAATATGGTAACTATGCGTTCATTACGGGCAAATAAATTAGGTACATTATTAGCGGTGAGCGGGTTAACCGAAAATAATTCGCCAGGTACGTAAATCATTTCACGCAAGGTTGCAGCCATAGGCATATGGATTCTATGATAATCTTTTGGTGCCAGATAAATACAAGAAAATTTACCCTCTTGAAAAGGCGCTGCTGTTCTTACGTCTCCTCCTAATAAAGAGGTTAGGCTGTAGTTAAATCCTTTTGCTTGAATTAATTTTCCTTCAACAATGTCGCCTTGCTGTGAAATTGCACCATCGACGGGGTAACATAACGTATTAATATCAGCATTAATTGTGCGTGCGCCTTCTTCTAATTCGCGGGTGAAAAAGTCATTAAAAGTGGCAAAATCACTTGCATTTTTTAGTTTAGCTTCAGCCATATTGATCTTATATGTTTTGATAAATATATTAATTAGCTTTGTGGTAAACCAACCCATTTTTGCAGCAGCTAATTTCCCTACTAAACGAGAAATTGCATGTTTGGGCATAATATACTGTAAGGTGATTTTAATTCTGTCATTAAAATTATTGGTTGAAGGTTTGCTCTGAGACGACACGTTTTTTCCTTTATGTATTCTAAATTATTTATAAAATGAGTTAATTCATCACTAATCATTAAATCGTGATGTGAGTTTGTTTTCACCTAAACTACCTAAAATTCGCTGGAAGCTAGCTAGGCGCTTAGGGTGAATATCTTGATCAGAAGCAGCAATTAATGCGCAGCCAGGATCGTTTTGGTGCTTACAATCTCTAAATTTACATAAGCCTTGAAATTGTTCAAATTCTTTGAAGCCATTAAACACTTGCTCAGGTGTTAAATGCCATAAACCAAATTCTCGAATACCAGGTGAATCAATTAAGTCGCCGCCGTCTTCAAAATGATACAAACGTGCGACTGTTGTTGTATGTTGACCTAAACCAGAGTTTTGTGAAACTTCTTGAGTGATGACACCTAATTCGGGCATAAGCGCATTAACTAAGGTTGATTTACCTACCCCTGATTGGCCAACAAAAATGCTTACATGTTGGCTTAATTGTGTTTTTATGTCGTTAATACCTTCATTAGTTTGACTACTGCCATACAGTACTTGATAACCAATCGTTCGATATATTTGTAATTGTTGTTCAATATCAGTTTGTTCTTTCTGACTTAGCTCGCCCAGCAAATCAATTTTGTTTAATACAATGACTGGGGTGATGCCAGTTTGTTCTGCGGCAACTAGGTAACGATCGATAATATCGCTATTGAATGCGGGTAATAGTGATGAAACAATTAAAATTTGGCTAATATTTGCCGCAATGGGTTTTACGCCGTCGTAAACATCAGGACGACTTAAGACTGATTCACGATCATGCACAGCTTCAATAATGCCACGAATACTGTGTTCAGTTTCTTTACCTAAACGCCATAGCACTTTGTCTCCGCACACTAAAGAAGTTATTGAGCGGCGTAGGTTGCAGCGATATATAGTGCCATCGTTACTTTCTACATCAGCATGTTGGCCAAATCGACTAATTACAGTACCTTGTTCAGTTGCACCAAGCTCGTCATCTTGCCACTGTATTTTCTCAAGATCTGAGCCTGCTTTTGGCCGTAATTTTTTGTCGTGATTGGCTTTAATGCGCCGTTGCTGGCCTTTAGTCAGTTTTTTCTTAGACACAAGTGTTGATCATTTTGTTTAATCCTAGTGAGTTGTCGGCTATTATACTGACATTTACCAGCTATTGCTTGTGCAATTTTAAGGGATATTTATGACATGTAACAAAACCAATTTAATTTGGCTTGATTTAGAGATGACAGGCTTAGAGCCTGAGACGGACGTTGTCTTAGAAATAGCCACTATTGTGACAGATAGTCAGCTAAATATTTTAGCAGAAGGTCCTGTTTTTGCTATTGCCCAACCAGACGATGTTTTAGACAATATGAGTGAATGGTGTATTGAACACCATGGTAATTCAGGGTTAACGCAACGTTGTCGCGAAAGTAAAATAGATATTGCAGAAGCTACTGCTAAAACTATCGAATTTGTTCAGCAATATGTTCCCCAAGGCGTGTCACCTATGTGTGGTAATAGTATTGGGCAAGACAGACGTTTTATAAATAAATACATGCCTGATTTTGAAGATTATTTTCATTATCGTAACTTAGATGTAAGTACAGTAAAAGAATTAGCTCGCCGTTGGAAACCAGAAGTATTAGATAAAGTTGTTAAAACAGGCGCACATTTAGCGTTAGACGATATACGTGAATCTATTGCAGAGTTAAAGGTTTATCAAGAGCACTTTTTTAGATTATAACTGTAAACATTAATGCTCAAGCGATGTTATTCCTCGCTACACTTTAAAAACGACAGCCTATACCACATTCTCCCTTATTGATGGGCTGTATAAAAATATGAGCCTAGTTGTTAAATAGCCTGAGTTCGATTTAAGATATAGTTAATCTGTTGAAAAATAAATAGTAAAATTTTTGTTCACTTTTAGGTTGATAGTTTTACTTAATTCAAGGCAAATTTACGCGTCAATAGCTGGCCTATTGCAAGTGAATTTAACGCCGAAGTTAGTAAAAATAGCTGCTAGAAGAACATTTATTAAGCCGAGTTCAGGTTAAATAGTGTTAATGTACTCATAACCTTTTTGTTATCTGGCTATTATTTTTCTTATGCTTTGGTATAAACTAAGCGTATTAAGGAATTTAGAGTAAAAACAATAACTATGAGCGATATTGACGAGTTTTCTGACCTGACCAAAGATAATATGGCACCTATTCAACCTAAACAAACACAGAAATTAAAACCGTTATATCGACAATTTACCTCTTTGTTAATGGCCTTGTTTTTGACGATAGTGGTTGCGGTAGGGCTAGGTTATTCATTATTTTATCAGAATAATATTCAGAAATACGCATTAGAAGCTAATCAACTAATTCCTTTAACACAAGAATTAAAACAGATTAAAGCATTGCAAAAAGCGGATGAGCTCGTTAGTAATTTATTGGCTGCTGCCAATGCAGAAAATTTTGTTGAATTACATAAAACATTAACTACGCTCAATAGCCAGTTACTAGAACATAAAACTCGTGCCAATGTAGTAACTTTTCAACAATGGTTGAATGAATATAGACTTGCCGAAGATACTGTCTCACGTCTGCAAGATAGCTACACGCGTAATCAACAGTTAAAACAAAGTAGCATTATTCAGTTGCAGTTAATGATACTTTCCATACAGCCAGTGATTAATAAACAGCGTGCTCAACAAAAAAACTATTATGAACAATTACAGGCTGAAAAAGTAAAAAACAAGGTGACTTATCGTAGTGCAAGCGCTTATGCACAAGCAGTTCAGCATTTAAATCATCTACAACAGTTAAAATCTTTGTTCCTTGATGTGTTATTAGGTTTCGAACAACTAAATAGACATACTCCTATGGTACGTTTTGAGTATTTACGCACAAAGGTAGAAGAACTTTTTGCACTGCATCAGCAGGCGAGAGTTAACGACCAAAACAAAGTCATGCTTGATGTTAACCAGCAACTTAACGCTTTTGAAAAAATAGTTTTAACAGAGCAAAATGCTTTGGCTAAATGGCAGGGATATATTCGTTTAGCTGAAAATTATCGGTTAGATTTAACGGAGCAACAACAAAAAATAAAACAACTACTCGCGACCCCTCACGAATATCCACGGATAAATAGTAAAAGTATTATTAGTACTTTTCTTAGCAAGTTTGATCTTTATTTATCGACTCAGAGCATTATTATCATTTTAACTGCAATGATAAGCTTTTCATTATACTTCTTTTTCTTTTTATTGTGGCAATTACGAAGTCAAATTAAGTTGTCTATTCAACATAGCGTCGATATTATTAAAGAGACATTTAACAAACCAACAGTAAATGTAGTGGCTAATTGTATGGAAACACAAGAAATAATTCAGCTTGTGAAAAACACAGTAAAACCGTTGCATAGCGAACTTGAATTTCAATCACTGACTACACAATACCAATCTTTGCAGCAACGCTTATCAGAGCAAATTGAAAAAACGAAAGGTTTAATTCAACACAATGAGCAATATGAACTCGAAATAAAAGCTAAAGAACAAAAAAAACTTGAGGATGAGTTACGTCATTATAGCTTGATAGAAACGTCGCTACTCAGAATAATACAGCAGCATCAATTAGCTTGTATTAGCCCTAAATTATTAACAAAAGATCAGGACTTGGGTACATCAATCCAATTAAGTTTGTTGTATCGACAGTTAACACAGTTTGACTTATTGTTAGCACTACAGTCAGATAAATTACGACTAGTGCTTTGTGATACTAACTTGATTGCTGAACTATATGCCGTTTTATTTAATGAACAACGAGAAGAACCTGTATCTAATAACCAATTATTTATTCGTTGTGATGAACAACTACTCAGTGAAGTAAAAATAGATCTATATTTATTCCAACAGCTAATTGGTTCGTTTATTGCTATTGCAGACTGCCCCGATACTCAATTACACTTGCGAGTACAACTACAAGATAAAAGTGTAGGACAACAATTAGTCCACTTTTCAGCTAAAGTTAAAACTAAATCGCAGAATGCATTACCTGCTTTAGTGACAGAATTACTGAGATCGCAATTAACTCAAATTACAGCGTCTCTCCCAGTAGAAGTTTTTTCATTGCTATTGGCTAAGCAACACGGAGATAATGTTACAGCTCAACTTGTTGATGATGGTTACCATCTTAGTTTTGAATTACCGTTAGCAACAACAACAGTCAATGATGCGGATGAAATATCACTAAATAATAGTAAAATAGTGTTATTGGCAAATAATGACATTTTGACTGAAATAATTGAAAAAACTGTATTGCTTGCAAAAGGAAAATTTGAACGTTTAGCTGTTATTGAAAGTATTGAGCATTATATTAATGCAACATACCTCAGTAACCATAAGCTTGATGTTTTAGTGATTTCTAGTGATATGGCGTTTAACCATCTTGATTATATCCATGAGAAAATTTTTACATTACCTCATGCTATGCAACCTAAATTAATGGTACTTCAATCAAAAGAATTGAGTTATGAACGTTTCGGTTTCTATGAGCAAGCAGAACAAATTTTTTGTAAGGACACTTTCATCGAAAATCTTGTTAAATTAGTCAAAAGTAGTAAAAGAGATAATCAACTATTTAGTTGTGAGCCTTTTATTGAAAATCAAAACATTTCAATTCAATTACCTATACTTCTTGGCGTTCGATCACCACAATACTATCAAAATTTGCAGCGAATATTACAATGGCTAGGTTTACAGGTGCAGGTAGTTACTCATGAAACATTACAGAAAACACGTTGGAAAACAGGGCAATTTGGCATATTGATTACAGAGTTTATTGAAACAGCTTTTGTTGAAATGACCAATCCCCCCTCCATTAATATTGGCGTTTTTAGTCTCACCGATAGCAAGTTTAATGTTAGTAATCGCAGTAACATTAATACATGGTACAAAGGGAAGCTCACTAAAGAAAGTACATTAACTGAGTTAATTAATGCCTTATCTCCTTGGATCAGGCTTAAAAGCAACTTAAAGAGCAAGTCTGAACAAGTATTAAAGACAGCGTTACCTCTTTCTCGCCCTAAAAATGATCGTTCACATAATACAGGGCTTCCAGACATAGCCAATGAACTTTTTATTACACAAGTTGCTGATGTTTATAGTCAAAATAAAAATGAAATGACTTTTGACTTTTCACGCTATTTGTTCAATCAAGGATCGGCAGAATTAGCATTCTTTATGCTTGATGATTACACGCAAGATAATCATCAACAACTGAATACATTAATTGAAGCGATCAAGGGAAAGAATATAGCGACAGCCAAATTGTCTATAGCAACGTTGGTGCTAAATGCCAATATACTCGCTGCCCCAAGGTTGCAAATATTATGTAATCAATGGACAAAGCTTTTAAGTGGCAGTGAAATTCCCAGCAGTTTAGATAATATTAACGCTTTAATTAAAGAGACACGTTTTGCATTGAATGATATTGATACCTATGCTGAGGCTATTTAGGCCAATTCAACGTAAAATCATTAGGCGTCTCTGGGGAGTCCTTTTTCAACTGAGCGAATTAATCGAGCATTGAGCCTTTTGTTGGTATCGTTATCTATTTTAGTTATTGAACCAGTGTTATTAGGTTTTTTCATTTGTTGCTGTTCAATAGCCCAGCGAATATGCTCAGCAACTAATGTTGAGGCATTACTTAATTTCTCCTCCAATGTCTTAATAATCTCTTTATCCCATGGTGCATTTCCTAAGGCAACGGCAATATTTCGTTGCCAACTTTGAAAGCCTATTCTACGTATAGGAGATCCTTCCAAAGTGGCTAAAAAATAGGGTTCATCCCAAGCAAAAAGCGTTAGCAGCGTTATTTCATCTAGTTGGTGTCGAGCTTGAAAATCATTTTCTAAACTGAGTTTGGCGTATTTATTCCATGGACAAATTAGCTGGCAATCATCACAACCATAAATTCTATTGCCCATTAAGGGTCTTAATTCAAGTGGAATAGGATCGGGTGATTCAATAGTAAAGTAAGAAATACAACGTCTTGCATCAACAACATAAGGTTCAACAATAGCTTGTGTAGGACATATTTTAATACAAGCAACACAATGTCCGCAGCCATTGATTTTTGTCTTGTGGGTGTCTGTAGCATCTGTTGTTTTTAATGAATCACTTTTTTCAGGCTGAATAGTCGTTACAGGTAAAGGGATATCAATTAATAGTTCACCAATAAAAAACCAAGAACCAGCTTCTTTGTTTAGCAATAAACTGTGTTTTCCTACCCAACCTAAACCTGCTTTTTCGGCTAAAGGACGTTCTAATATTGGTGCTGAGTCAACAAAAGGGCGGAAGTTGAAGTTTTCACAGTATTGAGTAATCAACTTGCCTAATTGTTGAAGTCGTTTACGCATTAATTTGTGGTAATCTCGACCTAATGCGTAGCGACTTATATAGGCATGGTCTTTGGCTTTTAAAATACGCGCGCATTTTGCTTTGGTAGGTAGATAATCTAATCTGACACTTATCGCTCTAACCGTGCCAGGGGCCAATTCGGCAGGACGGGCTCGCATTAATCCGTGCCGAGCCATATAATCCATATTGCCATGGTAATTATTTGCTATCCACTTTTCTAGCGCTTGTTCATGCTTAGAGAGATCAATATCGGTAATACCTAGTTGAGAAAAACCTAATTCTTTTCCCCAACACTTGATTTTTTCAACCAATTCAGGATAGTTAATAGTAGGGTTATTAGGTGTGGTGTTTGTCATTTTTAAGTGAAATAACCAGTATATAGAGTAAATAAAGAAGACTAAATTAGTCGAAACATAATTAATCGACACATAATCAACAGGGCGTAAATTTTGATGAGTTTATCACAACAAGCTAACACAAAACATAGTTGGTACAGCGCTTATAGCGCGAAACAAGTGCTAGATAATGAAAGCATTGTGGCCAAAAGTCAAAAGCTACCAATGTTTGAATTAATGACTCGAGCTGGAAATGCCGCGTTTCAGGTTTTGTGTCAACGTTGGCCTACGGCAAACAGTGTTTTAGTTTTATCGGGCAAAGGCAATAATGGCGGGGATGGATTTGTTTTGGCACGTTTAGCACATTTAGCAAATATGAATGTTAGCGTGCTAATAACCTGCGAGCCTGAATATATTAAAGGTGACGCGTTAACCGCATATCAAGCCATGCTCGACGCAGGGGTTAAACAGGTTTCTACTCAAAACTTAGTTGCAGCAGTTAGTAATTTTTCTGGTGATATTATTGTTGATGCACTTTTTGGAATTGGTTTTTATGGCGCGTTAAATGAACCAATGCAGCAATTAGTTGCTACTATAAATGCTAAGAATGCGATGGTATTAAGTATCGATATTCCCTCAGGCTTATGTGCAACAACGGGGTTTGTTCATGGAGATAATGCGGTTATTGCCGATGTAACCGTTACCTTTATTGTTTACAAACAAGGTTTACTTACAGGGCAAGCAGCTAACTTTGTTGGTGAGCTATTGCTAGCTGACATTGATTTAGGCATCGCGTTTACGGAAGCTGTGACGAGTGCTGTGGAGTATCTCGTTAGTAATCCCTTATGTAATGAGATTAAGCCATTAAAAAAACGAGTGAATACTAGCCATAAAGGAATGATAGGAGAAGTGTTAGCGATTGGCGGTGGTCAGGGAATGCCTGGTGCTATTCGTTTAGCGAGTGAAGCCATGTTAAGGTGTGGTGCAGGGCTAGTTGGCGTCTGTTGTCATAAGAATAACCAAGTGATGGTGTTTAATGGTCGCCCTGAACTAATGTTAGCACCTGCCACAGCAAAACTTTTGGTTAACTCAATGGCAATGAAAAAAGCCAAAGTTATATTACTTGGACCAGGTTTAGGACAAACAGCTTGGGCCAAAACATTGTTTGACTTGATTATAGCCGACATAGTTAATTCTAAGGTAATAGATAATAAAGAAAAACGTTTGGTGATAGATGCTGACGCTTTAACATTTTTAGCTCAAACTAAAAGTTATTGCGAACATTGGGTTTTAACACCACACCCAAAAGAAGCAGCGCGTTTATTGGGGTGTGATGTAGCAAGTATAGAAGCTGATCGTTTTAGCGCAGTACAAAGTATTGTTAAACAATATGGAGGCATTTGTATTTTAAAAGGGGCGGGAACTTTAATCTCAGATGGAAATCAAATAATGATCAACAGCACAGGCAATGCAGGTATGGCTTCAGGCGGTATGGGTGATGTACTCGCTGGTATTGTGGCAGCATTTACATTACAAGCGAATGATTATTTTATGGCTGCTTGTTCTGCTGTCTATATTCATGGCGCTGCAGGTGATATTATTGCGAATAAGTATGGTCAATGTGGCATGTTAGCGAGTGATTTTTTTACGCCACTACGCACATTAGTTAATGCAACTTAACTCATTTTAATTTTTTAAAATGATAAGATTTTTGAGAACAAATGAAACAGTTAGAATATATATTAGCCGATGAAGCAGCCACTGTTATCATGGGTGAAAGCATAGCGAAAGCGGTGCTTGAGCAATATGAACAACAGCAGAATCAGCAATCATTAGTTGTTTTTTTAAATGGTGATTTAGGAGCAGGAAAGACAACGCTAACCCGAGGCTTTGTTAGAGGTATGGGGCATCAAGGGAATGTGAAAAGCCCTACTTATACTTTAGTTGAACCTTACGAGTTACCACCTTGGCAAGTTTATCATTTTGATCTGTATCGTTTGAGTGATCCTGAAGAATTAGAGTATATGGGCATTCGTGATTATTTTGCAGATCACTGTTGTTGTTTTATTGAATGGCCAGAAAAAGGCGCTGGGGTCTTGGCTAATGCCGATATAATCATTAATATAGTTTATCAAGACGAACAAAGGTTAATTGACTTACAAGCGTATTCAAGTCGGGGAGACAATGTTTTACGACAATTATCTTCCTAACGTTTGGGGTTGTTGTTCTGATTTGTTATGTGGATATTGTTTAGAAAATATTGAGTTTAGAGAATATTAAGTTTAGAAAATATTAACACAATTTAAGGTTTATTATGCGTTTGTTATCTTACATTATATCTACTTTGCTTTGGTTGTCCTTAACCGCAGCATTGTTGACTGTAAGTAATGCAGCAGCAAGCGCAAATAGCATTAATGGTATTCGTGTTTGGCCTGCGCCTGAAAATACACGTATCGTTTTTGACCTTAAATCGAAGCCAGATTATAAATATTTTACCTTAAAAAATCCTAATCGTTTAGTGATTGATTTTAAAAATACCAACAATACCGCCAGTTTAAAAGCGTTAGCTAACAATGATCCTCGTATTAAACTCTTTCGTACTAGCACGTCAAAATCAAAAGCAGATACGCGACTAGTGATAGAGTTGGCTAAAGCTTACCCTATTACCGTATTCCCTCTAGCGCCTGCGGGACAATATGGTGATCGTCTGGTTATTGATTTATATGACAAGGAAAAAAAAGACGACAGTATCATTAAAACACTACCTAATGAAAAGCGCGATATTATTATTGCTATTGTTGCAGGTCATGGTGGTGAAGATCCTGGCTCTATTGGTGCTAAAGGTTCTTATGAAAAACGAGTTACCTTATTCATTGCAAAGAAACTTGCCAAATTAATTGACCAACGTGCTGGATTTAAAGCCGTAATGATTCGAACGGGCGATTATTACGTCACACATAGCCGTAAAACAGAATTAGCAAGAAAAAATAAAGCAGATTTATTAATTTCAATTCATGCTGATGCTTTTGTTTCGCCTAAACCTCACGGTGCTTCTGTATTAGTGCAGTCGTCTAGGCGAGCAAACTCTGAATTTACCCGTTGGATTGAGAATAGACAAGATGAATCTGAATTGCTTGGAGGGGCGGGTGAAACTATTAAAAAAACAAAAGATAAAAATCTAGCATTTACACTCGCAGATATGAAAAAAGAGTATACAATGGCAAGCAGTTATGAGTTCGCTTTGCATGTAATTAAAGAGCTAAAACAAGTGACTAAGCTTCATAAAAAAGAGCCTGAAGGCCTTAGTTTAGCTGTGTTAAAATCATCAGATATTCCTTCAGTGCTTATTGAAACTGGATTTATTTCTAATCCTGCAGAAGAGAAAAAACTTAATAATAAACATCACCAACAAAAATTGGCCAACGCTATTTTTAAAGCAGTTAATAGTTTTTTCATAGAAAACTCGCCTAAAGGTACTTTGTTAGCCGCTACTGAAATGAAAAAACATAAAGTTAGAAGTGGTGAATCTTTATCTGTACTGGCACAACGTTATAAAATATCTGTAAATACGATAAAATCTGTCAACAATTTGAAGTCGAATGTTTTACGCATTGGTCAAACGTTAAAAATTCCTCGTGAAGGCTAACACCTTTTTAATAAGCAAAAGCAATCATTAATAAGAAAAACTATGTCAATAGCAATACTTCCAGCCCGTTTAGCAAACCAAATAGCTGCGGGTGAAGTGGTAGAAAGACCTGCTTCAGTTATTAAAGAACTTGTTGAGAATAGTTTAGATGCTGGCGCAACTATAATAAATATTGAGGTTGATAAGGGTGGTGTTAAGCGTATCCGTATTAATGACAACGGTGTTGGTATTGCTAAAGAAGAACTCACACTTGCATTAAGCCGTCATGCAACCAGCAAAATAAAAGACTTAAAAGATTTAGAAGCCATAAATAGTTTAGGCTTTCGTGGTGAGGCATTAGCCAGCATTAGCTCTGTTGCAAGGTTAACATTAACGTCCAAACCCAAAGTCCAAGCAACAGCATGGCAAGCAAGTGCAGAAGGTCGTGATATGGCCGTAAGCATAAAACCAGCAGCACATCCCGATGGTACGACGATTGAAGTATTAGATTTGTTTTTTAATACGCCAGCAAGACGCAAATTTTTACGCACAGAAAAAACAGAATTCACTCATATTGATGAAGTGATACGTCGCATTGCATTAGCCTGTTTTGATGTTTCTTTTTCGCTTACACACAATGGAAAAATGATACGGCAGTATCGTGCGGCCACCACTAAAGCACAAACCGCCAAACGGGTTGCCGTTGTGTGTGGACAAAAGTTTGTTGATAATGCCATAGAAATTGATTGTCAGCATGACGATATGCATTTTACAGGTTGGTTAGCTAAACCTAGCTTTTCACGTAATCAAAATGACCTTTGCTATAGTTATGTTAACGGTAGAATGATGCGTGATAAATTAATTAATCATGCGATACGTCAAGCATACGCAGATTTATTACCGTCTGATACTTACCCTGCTTTTGTGTTGTTTTTATCTCTTGATCATAGTGAAGTGGATGTCAATGTTCATCCAGCCAAACATGAAGTGCGTTTTCATCAAAGTCGTTATGTTCATGACTTTATCTACGCTGTTTGCCACAAAGCGTTAATGGAAAACAATCAAGCACTAGACTTGAATGCTCAGTTGCATCAAGGTGAGCCAGAATTTAATAATATACATTATCAGCGACCAGATTATGTAACGCCTTTAACGCAACTAAGTCAGCAACAAGCAAGTCACTCTTACAGCGCTTGTGATCAAATTAATGAAAAAGCTTCTCCGCGCAATGTTGTAACAAAAAACTTTGGAACTCGTCCCCCTGTAACAAAATCTGCAGTTGAAAACTATCAGCATTTAATGACTCCTGACTCTCACATCAGTGATGCCCAAGAAGGATTACCAGCACCTATTTTAGATAATGTTTATAACCCAAAGGCTTATTTTTTAGCGGTTGAACAAGGCAAATATGGACTGTTTAAACACAATAAAAGTTTATATTTGCTTTCATTGGCAGCATTAGCCAATAAAGTTTATAAAAATAAAGTGGCGTTGAGTTGGCAAGTAAGCGCCGATAAATTGTCAAAAGGATTAATTAGCCAGCCTTTATTGTTACCTATTGTAATAACACTTTCACCAGAACAACTGAGTTTAGTAGAACTTTTTCAAGAACAATTAACAATGGCAGGTATTATTGTTCATTTTAATGACGGTGCACGTACTAAAAGAAGCGTTCAAATACGCCAGTTTCCTGCTCTATTACGTGAACAAGATGTTAGTACTAGTTTTATCAGTATTATTGATGAATTATTAGTTTTAGCGACTCATGGCAGTGAAAATATTTATGAGGATGCGGTTATTTCTGCGATTGCTAAGGCAATGGTGGCTCAATCCTATAGTGAGGTAGAAGCAAATATGTTGTGGCAAACAGCAGAAAAAGTGTTTGGTAAACAAATAATAGATTTCATGCTCTTGAATTCTGTCACATTAGACCTTACATCAGACATTAAGCAATTAAACACTAAAGTTGGGCATCTAAGAATAGATGATTAGTTTAGTGATAAATAAAGAACTACCGTGAGATATATATTCAGTGCCATCAAATAGTCTAGTTAAGCCTCCCCCTGTTATTTGTTTAATGGGACCAACCGCATCAGGTAAAACTGCATTGGCGATGGCGTTATGTGATGCTTTACCTTGTGACATTATTAGTGTTGATTCGGCTTTAGTTTATCGAGATATGGATATTGGCACAGCTAAGCCAACGGCTGATGAATTGTCAAAGTATCCGCATCGTTTAATTAATCTTCGTGATGCATCACAAAGTTACTCAGCGGCAGATTTTTGCCAAGATGCACTGGTTGAAATTGCAAAAATTAGGGCCAATAACCGCATTCCTTTGTTAGTTGGCGGAACTATGATGTATTTTAAGAGTCTGATTGAAGGAATATCGCCTTTACCTGCTGCAAATAACGCTATTCGTGAGCAGATAGAAAAAGAAGCATTAGAGAAAGGGTGGGAAGTTTTACACGATGAACTAACTAATATTGATCCTGTGTCGGCGCAGCGAATTCATCCTAATGATCCCCAACGCTTAACACGAGCATTAGAAGTTTTTCGTTTAACTGGTAACACTTTGACACAATTAACTCAAACTAAAGGTGATAAGCTTGGGGGGAATATATTACAATTTGCTATAACACCTAAAAAGCGAAGCAGCTTACATGAGCGCATTGCTATACGTTATCAACAAATGATTGCGCAAGGGTTTGAGCAAGAAGTGGTTACCTTAAAAAAACGAACCGATTTACATGAAGATTTACCGTCAATTCGCTGTGTTGGGTATCGTCAAATGTGGCAGTATCTCAATGGTGAATTTGACCATGAAGAAATGGTTTTTAGAGGTGTGTGTGCTACCCGACAATTAGCAAAACGGCAATTAACTTGGCTGCGAAATTGGCCTAGTTTAGATTGGCTAACAACAGACGATGAAGATAATTTATCGAAAGTATTAGCAGCGGTTGGTAAATGTTAAATAATTTTAGCGAAAATAAAGAGTAAATATACTAGCTATCATTAAGCAATATTAAAATATTGGTGTATAATTCAAATATTATATGCTGAGGATTAGCAAAAATTTTCATTAATCATACAAGATATTGATTAATTACTTTTATTAATAATAAAAAGGAGCCATACAATGGCAAAAGGTCAATCTTTACAAGACCCATTTTTGAATGCTTTACGTCGTGACCGCATTCCAGTTGCAATTTATTTAGTAAACGGCATAAAACTACAAGGACAAGTAGAATCTTTTGACCAGTTTGTGATTTTACTAAAAAACACGGTTAGCCAAATGGTTTATAAACATGCTATATCAACGGTAGTGCCAGCACGTGCAGTTAATACTGCGCCCGTTGCTAATGAAACAGAATCAGAAGAGTAGTTTTTACTTTTTTATTTTTTGTTGTAATTAATTTTACGCTTAATATTTTCTATTTTAGTAGATTATCTATTATTTTCCTTACATGGTGTATCTTATTAGCAAAAACAATTTTCTGTTTCGACAGACATTATTTCTAAGGTTTAATGCCGTTGTTTGATCGTTATCAAGCAGGTGAACAGGCGGTGCTTGTTCACCTAGATTTTCCGGATGAAAGCACCCGAGAAGATTTGACTGAATTTAAAATGTTGGTTTCTTCTGCTGGCGTTAATGAATTAACAGTGGTTTCCGGTAAGCGCAATACCCCACATCCAAAATTTTTTGTTGGCTCAGGCAAAGCAGACGAAATAGCGGAAGCTGTACGTTTGTTTAATGCTGATGTTGTACTATTTAACCATAGTCTCTCGCCTTCACAAGAAAAAAATATTGAAGCGTTATGTCAATGTCGCGTTGTTGATAGAACGACGCTTATTCTTGATATTTTTGCTCAGCGTGCGCGAACCCATGAAGGTAAATTACAAGTTGAATTAGCACAATTACGACATATGAGCAGCCGACTCATTCGTGGTTGGACTCATTTAGAGCGACAAAAAGGGGGAGTCGGTTTACGTGGTCCAGGTGAAACACAACTAGAAACCGATAGACGTTTACTTCGCGAACGCATGATCAATATTCGTAAGCGGCTAGAGAAAGTGGAACGACAACGACACCAAGGCCGACGGGCAAGAACAAGGGCTGAGTTGCCAACAATATCTTTGGTTGGCTATACCAATGCGGGAAAGTCGACGTTGTTTAATTTATTAACGCAATCCGACGTTTATGCAGCTGATCAGCTTTTTGCGACACTTGATCCCACATTAAGAAGAATTGAGCTTGATGGTGTCGGCGGGGTAATTCTGGCCGATACAGTAGGTTTTATTCGTCACTTACCGCATGATTTGGTTGCTGCGTTTAAAGCCACATTAACTGAAACGCGCGAAGCAGAATTATTGCTTCATGTAGTCGATATTTCTGATGACAGGCGTACTGAAAATATAGAACAAGTTGAATATGTTCTCTCTGAAATTGAGGCGGATGACGTACCTCAATTAGTGATTTGTAATAAAATAGACAATTTAGACGATGTTGAACCCAGAATTGACAGAGATGATCAAGGGCAACCGATTAGGGTTTGGTTGTCAGCACAAGGTAATATTGGTATAGATTTATTTTTTACGGCTTTGGCTGAACGTTTAGGAAATCAAGTTTTTCAGTCTACCTTAGTTATACCGCCAATTGCAGGCAAGTTGAAAGGTGTTTTATACCAACTTAATAGCATTGAAAAGGAATCTTATGATGAGCAAGGTTATTGTCACCTAAAGATAAAACTACCAAAACGGGAATGGAATCGATTGATCAAACAAGAAGGAACTGAAATTGAACAGTATATTGTAAATTAATGTGTTAATACCTATATAGAGTCTTATAAAAGAGATACTTTTATCATAAACTTGCGTATATTTACTAAAATAATCAATAAATAGCTAATTAATTACTAACCTAGCGGAGAACAGCATGGCTTGGAATGAACCGGGGAATAACGATAAAGACCCCTGGAAAAATAAAGGTGGTAAAAACCAAGGACCACCAGATCTAGATGAATTGCTTAATGATTTAGGCAAAAAGGTCAGTGGTATCTTTGGCGGAAAAGGTGGTGGTAAAGCATCGGGGGGCTCTGGGCCATCAGGAAAAAGCATGTCTACTATTGGCATAAGTCTCGTACTTATTATTGCCATTGTGGTCTATGCCTTTAGTGGTTTTTACACCATTAAAGAAGCGGAGAAAGGTATCGTTTTACGTTTTGGTCAGTACGCAGGCACGGTTGATCCAGGTATTAACTGGAAGTGGACTTTCATTGACCGCATTATTCCAATTGATATGCAAAGTACACGAGAAATGCAATCATCTGGTTTTATGTTAACGCAAGATGAAAATGTTGTTCAGGTTGAAATGCAAATTCAATACCGTGTTATTGATGCTCGTAACTATGTATTTAGCGTTACTAATGCAGATGATAGTCTAAATCAATCACTTGATAGTGCATTACGTTATGTTGTTGGTCATGCAAAAATGGATGCTATTTTAACAAGTGGTCGTGAATTAATCCGTCAATCTGTGTGGGAAGAACTTGAAAAAATTATTAAACCTTATAATTTAGGATTAATCATTGTAGATGTTAACTTTAAAGATGCACGTCCGCCAAATGAAGTAAAAGACGCGTTTGATGACGCTATTTCTGCACAGGAAGATGAAGTACGTTTTTTACGTGAAGCTGAAGCCTATGCCCGTGGTATTGAACCTCGTGCACGTGGTCGTGTAAAACGTATGGAACAGGAAGCTATTGCTTATAAAGGACAAATAGTTTTAGATGCGCAAGGTGAAGTAGCACGTTTTGAAAAAATTCTACCTGAATATCAAGCAGCACCAGAAGTTACTCGTCAACGTTTGTATATTGCAACAATGGAAAAAGTATACAGTAATACAAGCAAGGTTATGGTTGATGTTGATGGCGGTAATAACATGATGTATTTACCACTGGATAAGATAATACAACAGCAATCAACAACGCAGCGTATATCGCCGCAGTCGTATTCTCAGCCGCAACAGCAGCAACCAAGCATTAATTCTGCACCATCAACTTCGGGCCGAAGTGATAGATTTGACAATGGGAGTAACTAGGCTATGAAGAATATTTTTATTGCAATCTTAGCATTACTATTTACCTTAGTTGTTTCTTCTGTTTTTGTTATCTATGAAGGCCAACGTGGTATTGTTTTTCAATTTTCTAAAATTAAACGTGATTCTGCCAACAATGAAATGATGGTGTTTGATCCAGGCTTACATTTTAAAGTCCCCTTTATTGAATCAGTACGTAAATTAGATGCTCGTATTCAAACACTCGATGAAGCACCCGATCGCTTTGTAACATCAGAGAAAAAAGATCTAATGGTAGACTCTTTTGTTAAGTGGCGCATTGTTGATTTTTCTACGTATTATTTACGTACTTCTGGCTCAGTTGAAAATGCACGCGCCTTACTTAAACAAAAAGTAAATAATGGTCTTCGTACCGAGTTTGGTAATAGAACCATTAAAGAAATTGTTTCAGGTGATCGTGATGATATTATGAAACAAGCGTTAGCAAGTGCTGCAAGTAGCCGTGAAGAGTTAGGTATTGAAGTAGTTGATGTGCGTATTAAAGCGATTAACTTACCTACAGAAGTAAGTAACTCTATTTATGAACGTATGCGTGCTGAACGTACCGCAGTTGCTAAAGAGCATAGATCACAGGGTCAAGAGCAATCAGAAATTATTCGTGCAACGATAGATGCTAAAGTGACTGTTATGTTAGCTGAAGCTCAAAAGAATGCTTTTACCATACGCGGTGAAGGAGATGCTGAAGCATCAAAAATATATGCTAACGCATATAACAAAGATCCTGAGTTTTACCGTTTTTATCGCAGTTTAGAGGCGTATGAAAAAAGTTTTAATAGTAAAAATGATATTATGGTTGTAAAACCAGATAGTGAATTTTTTAACTATTTAAAAGATGGTACAAAAGCTAAATAATCGTTAATGATATTTGACGCTTAAGTTCTCATTTAAAGCCAGCATTATTGCTGGCTTTTTCATAAACAAATGTAAATTAAATGAGGTGAATTATGATAGATACCCTAATTTTAGCCTTTGGCCTAGTACTTATCCTAGAAGGATTGGCACCTGCTTTATTCCCGAATAAATGGAAAAATTATTTATTGAAGCTAACTGAACAACCAGCAGGAAATATTCGTAATATTGGAACGTTTATTTTAACACTAGGTGTTATTGTCGTGTGGTTATCACAATAGCCTGAAAAATTAATCAAAAAAGAATAAAGATAACCTCTTAACTTAAAAGGTTATTTTTTATTATCCAGAAAAAACTGCTCTTTTCCCTTGGACTGTAATTTGATCTTTGTTAGAATCCTCGCCTAATTTTCTTACGAAATAGCAAAAATGGGCAAAAACGTAGTTGTTCTAGGTACCCAATGGGGTGACGAAGGTAAAGGTAAGATCGTTGACTTACTAACCGATAAAGCAAAATATGTTGTTCGCTATCAAGGCGGACATAATGCAGGCCATACATTAGTGATTGACGGTGAAAAAACCGTACTTCATTTAATTCCTTCTGGCGTATTACGAGACAATGTTAAGTGCCTGATCGGCAATGGCGTTGTTTTATGTCCTAAAGCATTGATGGCAGAAATTGAAATGCTTGAAGCTAAAGGCGTACCCGTACGTGAACGCTTACTTATTAGTGATGCATGTCCGCTAATTCTTCCTTACCATACAGCGTTAGATGCCGCACGTGAAATTGCACGTGGAGCAAATCCTATCGGTACTACTGGTCGTGGTATTGGACCTGCTTATGAAGATAAAGTAGCGCGCCGCGGTTTACGTGTAGGTGATCTTTTCTGTGCAGAGTCTTTTGCTGTAAAATTAAAAGAAATTATGGAATACCATAACTTCGCATTAGTTAATTATTATAAAGCTGAACCAGTAAGTTATGAACAAGTGCTTGCTGATGCACTTGCAGTAGCTGATATTATTAAAAATATGACGGCTGATGTTTCAGAGATACTTGACCAAGCACGTAAAAATTCTGAATCAATTATGTTTGAGGGTGCTCAAGGTACTTTACTTGATATTGACCATGGCACCTATCCTTACGTAACCTCGTCAAATACTACTGCTGGTGGGGTAGCAACAGGCTGTGGTGTTGGACCGCGTCACTTAGATTATATTCTTGGTATTACAAAAGCTTATACTACACGTGTTGGTTCAGGCCCATTCCCGACAGAGCTTGATGATGACATTGGACATCATTTAGGTACTGTTGGTCATGAATTTGGGGCTACAACAGGTCGTGAACGCCGTTGTGGTTGGTTTGATGCCGTTGCAATGCACCGTGCTATTCAAGTCAATAGCCTAACAGGATTTTGCTTAACTAAACTTGATGTTCTCGATGGCCTACCAACGTTGAAAATCTGTACTGGTTATAAAACTGAATCAGGCGAGATTATTACCGTACCACCAACGGCAGCCGAAGGTTATGATAAAATCACACCTGTTTACGAAGAACTTCCGGGCTGGAACGAAAATACGGTAGGTGTTACGTCAGTTAATGATTTACCTGCTAACGCACTCGCTTACATAAAGCGTATAGAAGATGTTACTGGTGTACCTGTTGATATTATTTCAACTGGCCCAGATCGCAATGAAACAATTATTAAAGTGAATCCTTTCGCTTAGTCGTTAAGTTCATTGTTTCATGCTTCTTACTTTAAACCAACCTTCGGGTTGGTTTTTACTTTTTAAACTATCGAATAACAGTGCATACAGTATTTATACTATTAATCTCACTAACTATGTGATCATTTCTACTTGCTAACATTACCCACTGCATCGTTGTTTATTTTATATATTAATAACTTTAGTGCTTATGTGTTGTTTTTTTGTGGTTCAGACTATGCGAACAAATCTCTCTATGTTTTCGTTGATGTTAAGTCATTGAATATATATCCTCAGCCGCCTCTAGAGAACTGATTTAGAAACGTTTTATGCTGTGTCATCGATTTCAACAAGGGAAAAACCATTCTCTTCAGCTAAACACGTTTCAAATTCCAGCTGATGAATACTACATCTTGAGATGGTTTGAGTATAAGTGTTATTCATTCAATAAGGCACTTTATCTTGTCGGTTTATCTATTGGTAAGTTAATAATAAATTTACATCCACCAAGTGTTGAATCACCTAGGATACAACTTCCTTTGTGCCATTCACAAATTCTTTTAACGATGGCAAGCCCTAAACCATAACCGCCTTTCTGTTGATTTTCATTTCGGTTGCGATGAGATTCTAACCTAAAGAAAGGCTCAAATATATTGTCACGGTCGGATAATGGTATGCCTGCTCCGTCATCTTCAACAACAATTTGTATTTGGGTGGGTGTTGTGATTAGGCTTATTTCAACGTTAGTTTTTGCGTAACGAAGCGCATTTGTCGATAGGTTTTGAATAGCACGCTCAAGAAGGTGTTCGTTACCATGGTAAATGCAAGGAGCAGGTTTTTGCCATGTGATCGTGACGCCTGTTATTCGATTTAATTTATGTATTTGGTTAGTAATAAGTGATGTTAATTCTATTGATGACTTTTTAATATCTTGGCCAATATTCTCTAAGCGGGCATAACTTAGCATTTCATCAATCAGTGCTTCTATTTCACTAACATCTTGGCCCATTTCTTTACGTTGTTGTTCATTAACGCCTTCTAGCATTGCTAAAGAAAAACGTAACCGTGACAAAGGCGTTCGTAATTCGTGGGATACAGCATTAACCAAATGCTTTTGATCAGACAGTAAACGAATAATTCGGTGAGCCATGTCTTTGAAGGTTATAACAATTTGCTTAATTGGCGAATGATGATTGGTATAAATGGCTAAGTCTAACTTGCCATTAGCGATGTCATTAGCCATGGTGGTGAGTTGTTTTAAGTCACGCCAAAGCGGCCTAGACCATAAGGCAATTACACCAGCTAATAACAGATAAGATAGGCATAAAAAGAACCATTTTAAATACTGAAAGCGTGTCTCTAATTGTACATTTCGATTGATTGGGCCTAATTGATATATATTGAGACTGTTTGATAATTTAATATAGAAAATTGCATTGTCATGTTCATCATAATTAAGCACTACTTTACCAGCCATTAATTTATCTTTTTGTTCGCTAAGCCAAGAAAAGTCACTCATTAATTTTGTTGTTATTGGAATGTTAAGGGTTTCACTGAGGTTGTTGATAATTGAGTTTTGCGTTTGTGTTGAAGCTTCATTCAATAAGGGTAAAATTTTTGTAACTTGAGTAAGATAATGCAATTGTTGGCTTTCTGTATTTTCAGCGGCATCAATTTCTGCTGTACTAATATCTGAAGCTACAAATTGTTGCCAAAGTTGTTCAGAAAGCCAGTTAATAGAGAGTAACCCTAGAATAATTACTAAGTATAGGTTGATGAAAAGACGGTTCAAAATAATATCACAGACATTAAAGCTTGATTAGTATTAAAGTGAATGAACATAGTGCTAATCCCAAGCAGTGCTGCTAAATAAGTACCCTTTTCCCCACACGGTAATGATGCGGTAGGGATTATTGGTACAGTCACCTAATTTTTTTCGTAATCGAGAAACTCTGACATCAACACTTCTATCTAGGCCATCATATTCTCGATTAATCATTTGTTTATGAATATATTCTCGACTTTGGGGTTCACCTGCATGACTTGCTAATAACCAAAGCAGTTCAAATTCATGGCTGGTTAGCTCAATAGGTTGTGATGCTAAAGACACCTGCCTTGAGGCTTTATGTATGGTTAATTGACCAAAGGTTAATTGTTCGGCAGATGCCTTATTACTGTGTTTTTTACGACGTAATAGCATGTTGATTCTTGCTAAGAGCACATGGGGTTCAACAGGCTTAATAATATAATCATCAGCGCCTATTTCTAGGCCAAGCACATGATCAAAATCACTGTCTTTAGCTGTTAGAAAAATGATGGGGTTAGTATAGCTATTGCGAATTTTACGGCACACCGTAAAACCGTCTTCATTGGGTAACATAACGTCTAAAATAATGAGGTCAGGGGAGTTTTTCTGAAGAAAACTAGCAACCGTATTACCTTGATGCAGCATTGATACCCGAAAATCATTTTGTTCTAAAAACTTTGCAATAAGATTTGCTAAACGTAAATCATCCTCAACGAGCAATATATGGTTCATTAGAAAAAACTCCAATCTGCACGTAGCCTACGTCGGTACTTTGTGGGTAATGCCGTATTAATTTTTATTTGTTGGCTGGCAAATATCTCCTGACCATTTTTTAAAGTAAACAGCATATCTTGTTCTAGTGAAATGTCTATTTTAGTGTTGATATTATGTGCATTTTGCCAACAAGTTAGACGAGCGTCATTTTGATATAAACAGGCATCGATGGGATCATCGTTTTGCCATTGTACTGATACTGTCATTTGACAGCTATCTCCAGGATTTTTTACCATACAAACAGAAGGCTTTATAATTAAATTACTGGTAGGTACAGCAGATAACGGCTGTGAAAGGGTACTTAATATAAAAAGAATAATGGCACTTTTCTTTATGCTAGAAGTCATAAGCTACCCCAGCAAATATTGTACTCATATGCTTATCTTTTATTAAAGGGCTGTTAGCTGTGCCTGAAGCTAAAAAAATACGTTTAACATGAAACCTTACACGCCAATTTTTTGAGACTTGATATTTTAATACAAAACGCAAATAAGGGTTGGTGCTTTGTTTGCCTTGGTAATTTTTATTTAATTTAGGATCTCGTTTTGTTGAAATACCATAATAATAATCAACCAAATTTTTACTATTGATATTTGCACCCAAACTGAATGACATCAAGGTGCTAGGCAGCGCCTTGATACTTAAGATCCTACTTAGTTCTAATTGACCATGAAAACCATTGTAAACATTATTTATATCATGAAAAATCTTTAGTTGGGCATCGGTTGTTTGATCAATGAACCAATTGAGTTGAATGCCAGCATCAATAGCCCAGTCTCTATCTGAAACGTCGTGAATATTGACTTCTGTATTTTTATCAGTTTCGCCAATATTATTTCCATCACTTACATCAGGATTTGCAACACCTACACTATTTGAAGTTGATGATTCAATAAAAATATTTTGTGGATGCCAACGAGAAAAATAAGAATTTTCATGGTTTAGTTGGCCAATTGCGCTGATACTGATGTGATCAGTATCAATGAATGTATACCCTAATGTGTTGTTTTCAAAAAATATTTTTTCGCCATAGTAACTTATTGATGGAATAATAATTAGCGGAATATTATCCCCGCCATGTAAAGGGTTAGTAACCACACCAGCACCTATTGATAATGAAAAATTCCAGTTACCAACGGCGGCACAACGATCAGACTCTTGCTGGCAATCAGCAAAACTAAGCTGACTAAACAGCAACAAGAGTAGTATGTAATATTTCAAGTAATTTATTTCCTTTTAGGATTTGATAAATTAAGCTGAGTAAACCTTTCTGTTAGCTATAATTTACCATTGCTTTGCCTGAAGATCAGCTTGAATTACATCAAATTACATTTGATTGCATTTAACAACAGTATAAACAGATTTTTGGCGTATTGTTTACTATCAGTAATTTTACTTTATTTGGTTTAGTTTGTATAAAATGGAGAGAAAAAATGTTGGATAAAATCATAATACTATTAGGATCCCTTTTATTACTCGTTGGTTGTGGTAGCGATTCATCAACAAAAGAGTCAGCATTATCCATTGAGCAACTTGAAGAGGTTCCTGAACTCAATACAATGTCAATGGCACTCTCTCCTTTAAAAGGTGCAAGTGCAGGTGATTTTGAGCAGCACTTGAAAAATGGTGTTTATCTTAATAGTGCTCAACAAAATGGTTTTTTAGAAGTTGGTGACTCCTCAAATATATCCACGAGCGATGCAGCGGGTGGGCAAAGTGGTTACTCATTAACTATTACCCAAGAAGCGGGTGTTGATGAAGGTGACAGGATAAAGTACGACGGTGACTATATGTACATCGCTAATAATCAATATTATCAGCGTCAAACTATTGCTGAAGAAGCACCAAGGCCGCAAACCTCTGTACGTATTTTACAGCGAAATGAACAAGGAGAGGTGAGCGAATTATCAAATACAACGGTTAATACAGAAGCCTCTGCTATTAAAAGTTTATATTTGAATAAAAACAAACTGGCTGTTTTATCAAATATCCAAAATTATTCTATCTATAACGATATGGCCAGCACTTCGCTAGCCGCGATTGATTTGTTTTTTCCGATGGAACAAACATTTAATTTATCACTTGTAGATGTTAGCGATCGTTCAGCTCCCACAGTGACCACATCTTATACTATGGACGGTGCTATCATTGATAGTCGACGTGTTGATAATGTATTGTATATTGTTAGTAGTTTTTCGCCGTCGGTTGCTGGGCTTCCTTTTGCTGAAACGGAAGCAGAGAAATTAGATAATTACAAAAAAGTTTTTTTATCCAATATCAGTAATTTTTTACCCCAATACACTGATGCAAAAGGCCAGAGTAAAAATTTAGTTGCGCCAGAAAATTGTTTTATGCCCACTGAAGCCACAGATAAAGATGGCTTTAATGGTATAGTTACCTTGACAACCATTGATTTAAACCAACCTGATAGTCTTTCTTCTCTTTGTATTAATACACAAGTATCAGGTCTGTATGCCACGCCAACCTCTGTGTATTTATATGGTACAGACTATCAGTATCAAAATGAAAAAATCACTGAAACCTCAATAATCCATAAATTTGCTATTACAGGGCAACAAATTGATTACATTGCCTCAGGTACGCTTGATGGTCGTTTTAATTGGCAGTTATCAAATCTTCGGTTTAGTGAAAAAGATAATGATCTACGTGTTGTCACTACTCAGGGTAACCGAAGTGAAGGTTATGAACACCATCTAAATGTATTAAGCCCAATAGGTAATGAATTAACGCTGATTGCCCAGCTGCCAAATGCAACCTACCCTGAAAAAATAGGTAAGGTAAATGAAAATGGCATTGTTCAAGAAGACATTAAATCAGTGCGCTTTTTTGAAAATAAAGCCTACATTGTTACCTTCTTAAATACTGATCCTCTTTACGTACTTGATCTAAGTGATAAAGATCAGTTAAAAATTACAGGCGCGCTTGAAATTCCAGGTTATTCTTCCTATCTGCATCCTTTGTCTGATGATTTATTAATAGGTGTTGGGCAAAATGTTGATCCTGATAGAATGATGCTTACGGATAGCAATATTAACAATGCTAATGAAAGCACGCCTATAATTGAAGGGGCTAAAATTAGCTTATTTGATGTTAGTAATATCAATGCCCCGTTAGAAATTAGCTCAATAGTTTATAAAGAGGCTTATACTCCCGTTGAGTTTAATTATCATGCGCTGACTTATTTAAAAACAGCTGATAATACTCACCGTTTTGGTTTACCAGTTGAAAAATGGCTAACAGAAACGGTGGTTGATTTGCAAACAGGAAACAAAATGGATGTTTGGACGTTGGATAATTCATTACAGCTTATTGAAGTAACGGGTAACAATGCAGATGCAAGTTTAGTTGATATTGGTAGCGTGAAACCCATAGTCAATGATGGCTCATTAATGGGGACCTATATTTCGGGTTGGGATGACCGCGCAATATTTCATGATAATGATATTTATTATTTGCATGGTAATAGCATTTGGAAAAGCTTTTGGCATACGCCTGAATTAACCACTGGGCCATTTTAATTGTCAAATATTCAAGTTATTAAATATTTAAAATTATCGAATAACCAATCAGTTTAGTTAAAGTCTAATGATTAATAGCATATTAGACTTGCTTCCTCTTATTTATTATCAACTCTATGGTGGTGAGTTGATAATAAGTAAAATACATTAAACCTATTGTATTTCTTTTAATCTCTTGATGTCGTTTGAATTATTTTGTTTCTAAGCCATTTGTTGGCAGGTTCAAAATCTAAATTACGGTGCCAATATAAATGTACGTCAAGTTCAGGTAAATCAACAGGTAAGGGGTAAATAGTCAAGTTGAGTAATTGAGCATACATTTTAGCGGTTGTTTCTGTTGTGGTAAGCAACATGTTATTTCCCGCAATGACACTGCATGCAGAAAAGGTATGTTGACACCTCAAACTAATTTTTCGGTGTAATCCAAGGCGTGCTAATTCAAAATCTTCAATACTAGTGCCTACAGAACGTGATGATACGAGTACATGATCTTGAGCAAGATAAAGCTCTAAATCAAGAATTGAATGAATATCAGGGTGATCTTTACGAGCGACAACTACCAGCTTATTTTTTTCTAATTGTGTATGCAGAATGTTATCACTTACAGGCAACAGCGCATCTATGGCTAAATCAATGTCACCACTAGCAAGCTTGTTTTCTAATTCACCGCGATTAACCCGACGACTGCTTTGAATATTAACTAAGGGGGCATCTTTGTTAATTCTCTGGATTAAGGGGGGTAAATAAGACGCTTCTAAAGCGCCATGCAATGAAATAGTAAAATTTTTGCGAGAAGTCAGTGGTTCAAATTGCTTAGATTGTGCCAAACAAACGTGTAATTGACGCAGTGCTTCACGAACCTCTGTAATAACATTATTGGCCACAGCGCTCGGTCGCATCTCATTTCCTTGACGTACAAAAAGAGGGTCGTCGAAATAATCACGAAGTTTACTTAATGAGTGGCTCACCGCGGGTTGCGATAAGTTAAGGGCTGATGCGGCCTTAGTAATATTACCTTCACAATAAATTGCTTCAAATACTACAAATAAATTTAAATCTATTTTCATCCTATCCTCTTTATTCATTCTTTTAAAGAATAGTACTTTATCTAAACTATTCGTATTCTTAATTTATAGTGTGATTCTAAGATAGTCAAGCAGCCAAAAAGTCTGAGCTTAAGTAAAGATTTATGCTCAAATAAAATGGTTGAACATAACTCATAAATTATCGATAGCTACAGCAATATCGGTATAACTATTCAAAATAAGAATAGTTTACTATTATAACTATTCATTTGCTTAATTATGTTGATGCAATTAGCATGAATGGATAGCTTAATTAATACGTTTTGTGTATGTAACCCTTGTGAGTGATAAAGAAATGATATTAAAAATAAATGTTACCTTATTTCAATCGAAACACTTAACTGTGGTGGCATAAACCGATGGCGGCTATTTATCTTATTCGCCACGGACAAGCGTCGTTTGGCAAAGCAGATTATGATCAATTATCACATAAAGGTACAGAGCAATCCCAGATACTAGGTAAGTATTGGCAATCAATGTCAACACCCGACAAGTTGTATGCGGGAGACCTATTGCGTCATGGACAAACCTTAGAGCATTTTTTACTGGGTTGTAAAACAAAAGCAACGCCTATCACTCTTCATTCAGGGTTTAACGAATTTAATCATGTTGAATTGTTAACTTGCTATGACCCAAAATGGAAAAGTTTTGCTGATATGGCTGCCTCAATTAATCAGCAAGCCGATGCGAATAAAACTTTTCAAAAAGAATTTGCGCGTGCGCTTGAACGCTGGGTATGCGGTAAGTATGACAATGATTATAAAGAAAGTTGGCCGCAATTTAAAAAGCGTTGTGTCAGTGCCTTGTATGATGTCATTACACAAGAGTTAAATAACAGAAGGCGATTAGATAAAAATGAAGCATCTAAAGAGCTGTGTATCTTTACATCGGGTGGTGTTATTGCGGTTATCATCCAGCACATATTAGGATTGTCTGATGAAAAAACATTGGTTGTTAATCAACAAACACGTAATGCCAGTGTTACCAAAATTCTTTTTTCAGAAAATAATTTAACGATTGATTACCTAAATAATTATAGTCATCTAACTTCTGCAGGCGCAGATTGGGTAACTTACAGGTAATTGAAAACCATATAAAGCGGGAGTTTTTAAATGAACAATTCATTATTTGATTTAACGGGAAAAATTGCTTTGGTCACTGGCGCTAGCCGGGGTATTGGAGAAAGTATTGCAAAATTACTGGCACAAAATGGTGCTCACGTTATTGTTTCCAGCCGTAAAATCGACGACTGTCAAATTGTAGTCGATAGCATTATTGAAGCGGGCGGAAGTGCTCAAGCAATTGCTTGTCATATTGGTGAAATGGAACAAATAGAGTCCATTTTTGAGCAAATTTCATCACAGCACGGTAGATTAGATATTTTAGTTAATAATGCGGCGGCAAATCCCTATTTTGGTCACATACTTGATACTGATTTAAATGCATTTCAAAAAACGGTAGATGTGAACATTAGAGGGTACTTTTTCATGTCAACTATGGGGGCTAAATTAATGAAGGCTAATGATGGTGGAGCTATTGTTAATGTCGCCTCAATAAATGGTGTTATCCCAGGTGATTATCAAGGTATTTACTCTATAACTAAGGCAGCTGTGATTTCAATGACCAAGGCTTTCGCCAAAGAATGTGCTCAGTTCAATATTCGTGTTAATGCTTTGCTCCCAGGCGGAACTGATACCAAATTTGCCTCGACGTTAGTGAATAACCCAAAAATACTTGAGCAATTATTGCATCACGTACCGATGAAACGTGTTGCGCAACCCGATGAAATGGCTGGCACAGTATTGTATTTAGTTTCAAACGCATCAAGCTACACCACAGGTACGGCAATTAATGTTGATGGTGGTTATCTTATCGGCTAACCAACACTAGACAACAATACAAGCTAACGTAGATATATATATTCAGGAAAAATTATGAGTAAAAGCAATTTAGACAAGTTATTCGAATCCTTTGCCACAACAGGCTTAAGGTTAAAAAATCGTACCGTCATGGCACCAATGACACGAACATTTTCACCTAACTATATTCCTACTCAAGATGTGGCTGACTATTATCGTCGTAGAGCAGAAGGGAATGTTGGTTTAATTATTACCGAAGGTACATTTGTTTCTCATAAAGCAGCCAATGGTTATGAACGCGTCCCCGCTATTTATGGTGAAGAAGCCCTAGCAGGTTGGAAAAATGTCGTTGATGAAGTACACAAAGCTGGCGGTAAAATTGCGCCTCAGCTTTGGCATGTTGGTGCAGTAAGAAAAGAGGGGGTAGGCCCTGATAAATCAGTCCCAGCCTATAGCCCGTCAGGGCTATACAAACCAGGCGCACCAAATGGCGTTGCCATGACTCAAACAGATATTGATGAGGTAGTTGCGTCGTTTGCGCAAGCGGCACTCGATGCTAAAAATATAGGTTTTGATGCCATTGAAGTTCATGGCGCTCATGGTTATTTGGTTGACCAGTTTTTCTGGGAAGGTACTAATCAACGCACAGATGGTTACGGTGGTTCACTGGAAAAACGTACACGTTTTGGTGTGGAAATTATTAAAGCTATTCGCGCAGCTGTGGGTGAACATTTCCCTATTATCTTTAGATTTTCTCAGTGGAAGCAACAAGATTACAACGCAAAGCTTTGTCAAACCCCAGAAGAATTAGCACACTTTCTAGGCTTACTCAGTGATGCAGGTGTCGATATGTTTCATGCAAGCACTCGCCGTTTTTGGTTACCAGAATTTGAAGGATCTGATCTTAATTTAGCTGGTTGGACTAAAAAGTTAACAAACAAACCTGTTATCACTGTTGGTAGTGTTGGCTTAGACAGCGACTTTACAGGTGAAGGCAGTAAAGATTTAAGCGGCACCTCAAACCCAACTGGCATTGATGGTTTACTCGAACGTTTAAGTAAAGAAGAGTTTGATTTAGTTGCTATTGGCCGTGCGTTATTGGTTGACCCTAACTGGGTTAACAAAATTAAAGAGCAAAAAGAAGATGAAATAGCGCCATTTAATAAAGAAGCTTTGACACGATTAAGTTAACAAAGGCGCAATAAATTGCGCCCTACATCGAATGTAATGTTCTATGTAGGTTGGACTTCAGTCCGATAATAAAAGGGTTTAAACACAGTTAATTGTAAGTCCAGTAAGGACATCTAAGGATAATCACATGAATTTTGAGTATAGCGAAAAAGTACAAGATCTGATCCAACGTGTTACCGATTTTATGAACCGTTATGTTTTTCCTGTTGAAGAAGAAATGCATCAACAAGTAGCGCAAGACCCTTGGTCAACACCGCCATTAATGGAAGAGTTAAAAGCTAAAGCTAAAGCCGAAGGCTTATGGAATCTTTTTTTACCCGTTAGTTATGGCAAATATAGCGCGGGCTTGACTAACCTAGAATATGCCCCATTAGCTGAAATTATGGGGCAAGTCATGTGGGCTCCTGAAGTATTCAACTGTGCAGCACCTGATACAGGCAATATGGAAGTATTGGCCAAATACGGTAATGAAGCACAAAAAAAACAGTGGTTAGAACCATTACTTGAAGGAAAAATTCGTTCTGCATTTGCGATGACAGAGCCAGAAGTTGCGTCAAGTGACGCCACTAATATAGAACTTCGTATAGAACGAGACGGCGATGAATATGTCATTAATGGTAGAAAATTTTATATTAGTGGCGCGTGTCGTAAACAATGCGAAATTATGATTGTGATGGGCAAAACAGATCCAACTAATAAAAATCGTTACATTCAACAATCTCAAGTGCTTGTACCAATGAACACGCCAGGCGTCACTATGGTTCGCCCAATGAAAGTTTTTGGTTATGAAGATGCCCCAGAAGGACATGCAGAAATTACCTTCGACAATGTTCGCGTACCCCTTGAAAATATCATTATGGGTGAAGGAAAAGGCTTTGAAATTGCCCAAGGCCGTTTAGGACCAGGACGCATTCATCATTGCATGCGATCTATCGGGGTTGCTCAACGTGCACTCAATTTAATGTGTAAGCGTGTTAATGAACGTATTGTTTTTGGTCGCCCAATGATCAAGCAACAATCAATACGTGAAGATATCGCGAAATCAGCCTGTCAAATTGAACAAGCGCGTTTAATGACCTTAAAAGCCGCACAAAAAATGGATACGGAAGGCAACAAAGTCGCTAAAGATCTTATTGCTATGATTAAAATAGTGGCACCGAGTATGTCATTGGATGTGCTAGATCGCGCAATTCAATGCTATGGCGCAGCAGGGGTTAGCCAAGATACCTTTTTAGCTCACGCTTATGCAGGACAAAGAACGCTACGCTTAGCTGATGGTCCAGATCAAGTGCATATGATGCAATTGGGTAGAGATTTAGTTAAACAAATTGCGGAATAAAAGAACGTTCGCAAGGCGTTAATTAAGTTAGTGTATAAATATTAACGCCTTTTATTTTGGTTTGTATATAGCTGTATATTTTATTGAGAGTATTACCTGATGTCGAAAGCTTTATCTATTGATATTGAAAAATTAACCGCTTACCTTGAAGCACATGTTAAAGGTTTTTTAGGCCCAATAACATTAGACAAATTCCCAGGTGGGCAATCAAACCCCACCTTCAAAGTAACCGCACAATCTGGATTGTATGTTTTACGCAGCCAACCTGCGGGTAAACTATTAAAATCGGCTCATGCGGTAGACCGCGAATATAAAGTGCTTGATGCACTGAAAGATTCAGATGTGCCAGTAGCGACCGTCTTTCATTTATGTACTGATTTGAGTATTACGGGCGCAATGTTTTACTTGATGGAATTTTGTGATGGCAATGTTTATTGGAGTCCATCTTTAGCAGAAATTAGCACTAATACGTTAAGAACCCAAATGTATGATGCTATGAATAAAGTGCTTGTGGCGCTGCATACAGTAGATATTAACGCCTGTGGCTTAGATGATTATGCTAAGCCAGGAAATTATTTTGAACGACAACTTGGCCGATGGACAAAACAGTATCGTATAACTGAGCTGCAGAAAATTCCTGCAATGGATGCACTCAGTCATTGGTTGGAAAATAATCTACCAGAAGACGATGGACGTGTTTGTTTAGTACATGGTGATTTTCGCCTAGACAATATGATGTTTGCCAAAGATAAAGCTTCAATTATTGCTGTGCTTGATTGGGAACTTTCAACGTTAGGGCACCCATTTTCAGATCTAGCTTATCAGTGCATGCAATTGAGAATGCCACAAGGAATGGGAGGTATTGATGGTTTGCAAGGTGTAGATCGTGTGAGTTTGGGCATACCAACAGAAGAGGAATATGTTGCCAGTTATTGTCAACGAATGGGAATAGCAAAAATTGACAACTGGTCCTTCTATCTTGCTTTTAGTTTTTTCAGATTAGCAGCGATAGCCCAAGGTGTAGCAAAACGTGCTTCTCAAGGCAATGCCTCTAATGAAAATGCAAATAAGGTTGGTGCTTTTGTTGAACCTTTGGCTCAAATGGCAATGAATATCATTAATAAAGAAAGCTAACCCGAAACTTTTTACTCTATTTGAACAATGAAAGGAAATACCATGGATCCATTATTAGATTTTACTGGCAAAGTTGCCGTTATTACAGGAGCAGCACAAGGTTTTGGTAAGCTATTGGCAGAAGAATTAGCCATGCGTGGCGCTAAATTAGTGATTAGCGATATTAACGGGCCTAGCGTTGAACAAGTAGCCGATGATATTAAATCAAAAGGAACTGATGTGCTCGCATTAACTTGTGATGTGTCGAAAAATGAAGACTGTAAAGCGATGGTTGATGTCGCTATAAAATATTTCGGTCGCGTTGATATTGGAGTGAATAATGCTGGCGTTGCCCATGAGTTTATGCCTTTGCACGAAATTGATGAGTCAATTATGGATAGTCAATTTGCCATTAATGTGAAAGGGGTTCAGTTTGGTATGCGTCATCAAATAAAACAAATGCTAACACAAGGTGAAGGCATTATTCTTAACGTAAGTTCTATGGCAGGTTTAGGTGGCGCAGCACGTGGTAGTGCCTACGCTATGGCAAAACATGCGGTGATTGGATTAACAAAAACAGGGGCAGTGGAATATGCGCGTAGCAATATTCGTATCAATGCCATTTGTCCGTTTTTTACCTTAACACCCATGGTGACCAACTTTGCAGATGAAACCATGCAAGGAAAAATGAGTAAAGGTGCACCCATGGGGCGTTTAGGTGAACCTAAAGAAATAGTCGCTATGATGTTAATGATGCTATCACCAGCGAACACGTACATGACAGGGCAATGTGTGGCCATAGACGGCGGTGTTTCTGCAGCCTAGTGTATAAATACCCGCGTATATTGAATCTCAAAATAGTCATTAGCTACATGTGTTTAACTTAGTAAAAGAAGAAAATAATATGCCAGCAACATTGATGAACCAACGCGATATTGAATTCATGCTTTATGAATTATTTGACAGTGAATCATTGATAACAAGAACACGTTACCAAGACCATGATCGTCATACTTTTAATGAGGTCATTAATACCGCGAAAGCAATCGCTGAAAAACACTTTTTACCTATTCGTCAAAAGCTTGATACTCATCAACCGACTTTTGATGGAAAAAAAGTGCATTTGATTCCTGAATTAAAACCAGCCATTGTTGCGGTTAATGAATCAGGTATAGGTTCAGCCACAGCAGATTATGACTTAGGGGGCATGCAGCTGCCACCAATTATTGCCAGTGCTGCTGGAGCCTATCTCTCTGTGGCTGGCGGAGTAGGCATGGGTTACAACATGCTCACCAGCGCCAATGCTAATTTACTTGAAGCACATGCAAGTGAAGCGCTGATTGATAAATGGGTAAAACCCATGCGAGAAGGGCGCTTTATGGGCACTATGGCGATGACAGAACCAGGTAGTGGTTCGGGTCTTGGTGATTTATCTACTAAGGCGATTAAAACTGAAGATGGTAATTATCGTATTAGCGGCAACAAGATTTTCATCTCAGGAGGTGATCATGATTTGAGTGAAAATATTGTTCATCTGGTGCTTGCTCGAGTACAAGGCGCTCCTAAAGGCGTAAAAGGTATTTCACTGTTTGTTGTGCCTAAATATTTAGTCAATGACGATGGCTTAATCGGTGCAGATAACGAAGTGTCACTAGCTGGCTTATTCCACAAAATGGGTGGTCGAGCACAAACATCAACAGCGTTAAGTTTTGGTGAGAAAAATGGCTCCGTAGGCTACTTAGTGGGTGAAGAAAATTGTGGCCTTAAGTACATGTTCCACATGATGAATGAAGCGCGCATTATGGTGGGTACTAGTGCCGCTGTTTTAGCTGTGGCCGGTTATCAATACAGTGTTGATTACGCTAAAAACCGTCCACAAGGTCGTTTACCTTCTTGTAAAGACCCTATGTCGCCAATGGTTAATATTATTGAGCATGCTGATGTTAAACGCATGCTACTCGCTCAAAAAGCTTATGCTGAAGGTGCATTGTCATTGGTGCTTTATGGCACACAATTAAGTGATGACTCACACACTGCTCTAACGATAGAACAAAGAGAATATGCGCACACCTTGTTAGATTTTTTAACCCCTATTATTAAAACATGGCCCTCAGAATATGGGCCCAAAGCCAACTCATTAGCTATTCAAGTACTTGGTGGACATGGCTATATTAATGAACACCCTGTTGAATTGTTTTATCGAGATAATCGCTTAAATCCGATCCATGAGGGGACAACAGGCATTCAATCATTAGATCTAATTACCCGTAAAGTACCCATGAATAAAATGAAAGGGTATTTAGCAACGTTAGATGAAATAGATAAAACTATCGAACAGGTAAAAAAATACCCTAGTTTGAATGAATTCACCGAACAATTAGCGGCCGCAGTTGAAACATTAAAAGTCACTACACAAGCTGTATTAACTTCTATGGCAACTCAAAATATTGATTTAGCGTTAGCCAATTCAGTTAAATATCTAGAATTGTTTGGTCACGTGATTATTGCTTGGTTATGGCTAAAACAAGGGGTTGTTGCAACGAAAGCGTTAGCTGAAAAGCCGCATCAAGAGGATGAGTTTTTTTACCAAGGAAAACTACAAGCACTGCAATATTTTTATCGTTTTGAGTTACCAGAAACCACCTTATGGTCAAATTTATTGCTGTCGTCAGACAGCACCAGTTATGACATGCAAGTTGAATGGTTTTAAACGTAAATTAGCTAAGCTCTAATTAACTAGGTTAAAACAAGAATAACAACATAATGGAAGAATAAAATGCCGACAATAATCAACAAAAACGACATAGCAAATTACATTAACTTTCAAGCACAACCAACAGCTTGGCATACAGTAACACAAGCGCAAATCAATAAATTTGCTGACTGCACGCTTGATCATCAGTTTATTCATGTTGATGAAGAAAAAGCAAAACAAACGCTATTTGGCTCAACCATCGCCCATGGTTTTTTATCGTTGTCTTTGTTATCTCATTTTGCCGAAGATTTTAGTGTCATTATTGATGGCTTTTATATGGGGCTAAATGCAGGATTTGACAAGGTAAGATTTTTGCAGCCAGTGAAAGTGAACAGCCGCATTAGAGCGCATGCAAAAACATTATCTATTGAAGAAAAAAAGCCTGGCCAATACCGTTTATGTACAGAAGTTACCGTAGAAATTGAAGATTGTGATACCCCAGCATTAGTTGCTGAATGGGTGTCAGTACAAATGGTCAAATAAAAATAGATTAGTTAAGTTTAAGGAATCAATAATGAGTATTAGTTTTGAAGGTAAAGTAGCCATAGTAACTGGCGCAGGTAATGGTTTAGGTCGCTCTCATGCGCTGGCATTAGCGGCTCGCGGTGCTAAAGTTGTTGTTAATGATTTGGGTGGCGCAAAAGATGGAAGTGGTGCGTCGTCTAAAGCCTCTCAAGATGTGGTGCGTTTAATTGAAGAAAGTGGTGGTGAAGCAATCAGCCATGGTGCAAACGTTGCGAACTTTGACGAAGTACAAGATATGGTTCAACAAACCATGGACAAATGGGGACGTGTCGATATTCTCATTAATAATGCGGGTATTTTACGTGATAAATCATTCACCAAAATGAGCTTAGATGATTTCAAACTCGTCATGGATGTTCATGTAATGGGCTCGGTAAATTGTACCAAAGCCGTGTGGGATGTTATGCGTGAGCAAAATTACGGTCGCATCGTTATGACAACGTCATCAAGCGGTATGTACGGTAACTTTGGCCAATCAAATTATGGCGCAGCGAAAATGGCGGTTCTAGGTTTGATGAATACGTTAGTGATTGAAGGTGCTAAAAATGATATTCGTATTAACGCGTTAGCGCCAACGGCAGGTACGCGTATGACCGAAGACTTAATGCCAGAAGAAATTGTTAAAGCCTTTGCTCCAGAAGCGGTAACAGCAGGTATGTTAACGTTATGTGACGATGAAGCACCTAATCGTTTTATTTTATGTGCAGGGGCAGGCGGTTACTCAAGTGCAAGCATGTTTGAAACCGAAGGGTGCTTTATTCCTAAAAATGCCCAAAACCCAGAAACCGTTCGTGAGCAGTGGGGTGAACTAACAGACCAAACTAATCAAGCAGCATTAGAGTCGGGCGCTAAACAAGGTGAGAAATTTGTCATGAAAGCTATGGCGTACATGCAGTCACAAAAATAAGTATTAAAACAAGTGTAATAATTATCATTGTTCATTTAGATAAAGGAGATCACCATGGAAAAAATCTGGCTTGAAAAAAGTTACCCACCTGGCGTTGAATATGAAATTGATCCTGATAAATACAATTCGTTAGTAGATTTATTTACCAAGTATACCAAGTTGTATCAACATAATATTGCGTTTGTTAATATGGATGCAGAACTAACCTATGGTGAATTAGCACAACAAGCAACAGACTTTGCTGCTTATTTGCAACAAGATCTGGGTTTGATGAAAGGCGATAAATTTGCCATTATGATCCCGAATTTATTGCAATATCCTATTGCTCTGTTTGGTGCTTTAATGGCAGGGTTAACCGTGGTGAATGTTAACCCATTATATACAGCTCGTGAACTGCAACATCAGTTAAAAGATTCTGGTACTAAGGCTATTCTTATATTAGAAAATTTTGCCAACGTACTTGAGAAAATTGTTACAAAAACTGATGTTCAACATGTTATTTTAACTGGCGTGGGTGACCGTCTAGGTACGATTAAAGGTGCATTGGTTAATGGTGTTCTGAAATACGTAAAAAAACAAGTACCCGCCCATTCTTTATCAAACACTGTTAAGTTTAATGCGGCTTTGAATAAAGGAGCTAAATTAACATTTAAGCCCATTGAAGTAACAGGGCAAGATCTTGCTTTCCTACAATACACTGGTGGAACAACAGGACCATCAAAAGGTGCTATGTTAACGCATCGTAATATGGTTGCTAATGTAGAACAATCTAATGCTGCAACTAAAAATGTTTATGAAGTTGGTAAAGAAATTATGGTAACGGCATTACCGCTCTACCATGTATATGCATTAACGTCTAACTGCTTATGTTTCATCCCTTTTGGTGGAATTAACTTATTAATCACTAACCCAAGGGATATGCCTGGGTTTGTTAAAGAATTAGCGAAGTATCCTTTTACAGGGATAACGGGTGTAAATACATTGTTTAATGCTCTACTTCATACGCCGGGCTTTGAGCAACTCGATTTTAGTTCACTAAAGTTGGGTTTTGGTGGTGGAATGGCTGTACAACGACCTGTAGCAGACCTGTGGGAGAAAGTAACAGGTACACGCTTATTGGAAGGGTACGGTTTAACCGAATGTGCACCGTTAGTTACCATGAGTCCTTATAACCAAGAATGCTTCAATGGTTCTATTGGTATTCCTGTGTCTTCAACAGATATTCGCTTAATAGGTGATGATGGAGAAGAAGTGGCCTTAGGACAACCTGGGGAAATGTGGGTTAAAGGTCCTCAAGTGATGAAAGGGTATTATAATAGACAAGATGCAACTGATGAGGTATTAAGAAATGGTTGGCTGGCCACGGGTGATATTGCCACGATGGACGAGAATGGCTTTTTTAGAATTGTTGATCGCAAAAAAGATATGATCAATGTTTCAGGGTTTAATGTTTTCCCAAATGAAATTGAAGAAGTTATTGTAATGCATGAGGGGGTGCTTGAAGCGGCAGCGATTGGTGTTTCAAATGAAGCGACTGGTGAGGCAGTGAAAGTATTTATTGTACGTAAAAACCCTAATTTGACTGAACAAGATATTTTTGACCACTGTAATGAAATGCTAACAAACTATAAGCGTCCTAAAATTGTTGAATTTTTAGATGAATTGCCAAAAACCAATGTGGGTAAAGTGTTACGTAAAGAATTACGTTCTAACAATAAAATTTAATGGTATGTTGTTAATAAAGTAAAATTGAATTTTGCATTATATTAGCAAAAAAACTGGAGTGAAATTACTAAAAAAACTTAAAAATATAAGACTTACTATGCCTAGGTGTTTTAATGAGATAGCTTTGCTATTAGTAAAGCTAACGGGCGGCTATGTTTTTTTTAGTCGCTCATTGATACATTCATAGGAACCCATTTCAAATTCACGACAAACCCATGGTCTATTTTCGTATATTGAACATCTTAAGGTATTGCGATCTAAAGCTGAGCACCAGCCATCACCTGAGCGTAACATTGACTCATTACCATACTCATCAATGTTAATATAATGTGTAGGCACGCCAGTATCTGAAATTATTCTCGCTTCTAAACGACAACAACATGCTTGGCAAGTTGAGCAGGTAATTTCGACAGTGGGTATTATCATACGCAAAAACAGTAAATTCAATTGACGATAGCTTACCTTAGCCCAGCGTTTTTTACGAGGTAATAGTACCCCAATAAGCATGATAACTTTTTTAATGTTGGCTTGCGCTGGTGTTATTTTTTTTAATAAATCGACCTGCTGCCTCACTTAATAATGGCTTACTAAAATAATATCCTTGTATTTCATTACAATGATATTGAGTTAGTATGTCGTATTGTTGAGCGGTTTCTACGCCTTCAGCAATAACCGTTAAATTCAGTGAATGTGCTATGCCAATAATCGCTTGAACAATAGCTAAGTCGTCCAAATCATTTGGTAGCCCATCAACAAAAGACTTATCAATTTTTAGTTTATTCAGTGGAAAACGCTTCAAATAGGATAATGACGAATAGCCGGTGCCAAAATCATCTATAAATAATTGTACGCCCAATCCCTTGATTTGATGAAGTGTTTCAATGGTTTCTTCAATATTTATCATCATCATACTTTCAGTGATTTCAAACCCTATTTTTGACGCGGGTATACCTGAACTATTGATAGCAGTTTCAATAGTGTAGAGTAAATCCTTTTGAAAAAATTGCCTTGCTGAAAGATTAATAGACATCGTTAGTTGCTCAGCGCCTTCAGAGCGCCAGTGTGCCAACTGTTGACAAGCTTCGTTAATAATCCACTGGCCTATTGGTACTATTAAACCTGTTACTTCGGCCACGGGAATGAAGGTGTCGGGTGGAATTAAGCCTTTTGTGGGGTGCTGCCACCGTAATAAAGCTTCAACACCAATAATTTGGTTAGTTTTAACGTCAAATTGTGGCTGATAATGCAATACAAATTGATCATTTGTGAGAGCATCGCGTAGGTCTCTTTCCAAAACTACACGTTCATGAGCATCAATTTGCATTTGCTCAGTATAAAAATGACAACTAGCGCGACCGCTATTTTTTGCACTATACATGGCATTGTCTGCACAGCTGAGTAAACTTGAAGCATCTTTAGCATTATCAGGGTAAATACCTACCCCAATACTTGCGCTTATTGTTACTTCGCAGCTTAATAAAGCAAAAGGTGAGAGTAGTGAATCAAGAATTTTATTAGCAACCTCAGAAACTTCTTCGATAGTTTCAATACAAGGAAGCAGCACTGTAAATTCATCACCGCCAAAACGAGAAATAATATCGTTAGAACCAATAATTTCTTTAAACCTTAAAGCTACTTGTTGTAATAGCTCGTCACCTACTGGGTGGCCTGAGGTATCATTAATTAGTTTAAAGTGGTCTAAATCAATGAACATTACTGCTAGACGGTAGGTTGAATGTGCTGCGGTAATAATGGCATCATTAAGCTGTTTATGAAACGCAGCTCTATTGGGTAATTGCGTGATTAAGTCATTATGTGCTAATTGAAAAATATGTTCCTCGGCCTTTTTCTTCTCAGTTATATCACTAAAAATACTCATGTATCGTTGTATATTGCCAGTGCTATCTTTTACGGCTTTTATAATTTGCCAAGAAACAAAGTTTTCTCCATTCTTACGTTTGTTGGTTATTTCACCTTGCCAAAATCCTTTTTCAATAATAGAAACCCAAATGTTTTTATAAAAATCATTAGAATGAATACCTGATTTTATGATTGAAGGTTGACAGCCCTTCACTTCACTTAATGAATAGCCTGTGATTTTTGTAAATTCGGGATTAACACGAATAATGTTAGTGTTAGCATCACAAATTATAATTGCTTCAAGACTTTCATTAAAAACACTTGCCGCTAGCTCAAGCTCTTCTGTAATTTTTCGTCTTTGTACCTCTAAAGCAACTTTATTAGCAAATAAACCCAAAATTGACTTTAATGAATTTTCAATCAACAAAGGCTTAGTGTCCATGATGGCAATAATGCCAATAATATCTCCTGTAGAGGTTTTTAAAGGAGAACCAAAAAAACTCTCTACGCCTAGAGATGCCAGCAATTTGTCATTAGGGTAAAGTTTAGTAGCATGCTCAGGTATAATTTCGACAGTATTATTTAAAATGTCTCTACAAGGGCTTTCTAAATGTGTGTAGGTAAAATTTTTGCCAGCAGTACCTTTATTCCAAAAGGCTAATGTGTGGCTTGCCGTTTTTTTGTCATCAGTAAATAGCCCTATGAAGGCATACTTCGCATTATAAGTTGTTGTTAAAGCTTGTGCGCAGCGACTGTAAAAATCTAAATTTGCAGAATTATCAATATTATACAGTAATGCTTTTAATGAATCGGTCACTTGCCTTTGCTGTTGCGTTTCTTTTGCAAGTAGCTCATTAGAAACATTCAAAGCTTGAGTACGAGATTTAACGGTAGCTTCTAAATTTCTTCTACTCAAACGTACAAGTCGATAAGCTTGTTGTCGTTCTGCCTGGCTAGCTGTTAAAAGTAGTGTTGTGAACATCACTGCACCCATATAAATTTGTAAGGTGAACAGTGACTCGCTCTCATTAATTAGAGCAAAGGAACCAAAGGTATTTTCTGTACCAAGAACAGCGGCAGTTGAAATAATCATAACAACTAACGTTGCGCCATGATGATGAAACCGTAAAATGGACCATGCAAGAATGGGTAACAAGACAAAAATCATTAGCTCATTAGAAATATAAAATTGACTCCATTGACTAAAAAAAAGGCTAAGTACGCAAAGAATGGTAAATAACAAAAGTAATGCTTCAAGTAACCGTTTTTTTGTAAAATCTTCACTGGGTACAGAAAGCCAAGTTAATAAAAATGGGGTGAGGATCAATCCACCCACTAAATCACGAAGCCACCAAGTTTTCCACACCAATAAAAGGTTATTTTGTTGAATTAGGTCAGCAAAAAATAAGCTACCGACACCAATAGATGCACTGATCATGGTAGAGCCGAAAAGTGCAATGATAAAAACTGCTGTATGAATGGTCTTGAAAAATGGTCTAGCGCTGGCAAAACGTAAAATAAAGTAACTTGCAGTAACCACTTCTAGAGTATTACCTACCGCGATACTTAAGCTTAATGGTACTGATAATGAATCATATAGACAGGTCAATAGGGCGCCGATAAAAATACCTGGCCATAGACGTAAACCACCCCAAAGTATTGCCGCTAACGATAAACCTGTTGGTGGCCATGCAGAATTAACATTACTAGGTTCAAAAGCAAGTAATAGCCCCAATTTAGCAGAAATGATATAAACGAGAGCAAGTAATATTATTTGTGTTATATGCCTAGAAAAAGATAAGTTCATTTCTGATAAATACCGCTATAAAAATATATCTAGTGTTTTATCAGCTTACAAAAAAAGAGTTTGAAAATCAAACAATTAAATAAAGTAAAATAAGTTAAGAGGTTGATCTATAGCAATAATATGGTGATCATAATGTGGTTGACCACCATAAACACTGGCGTGGAAGAGATTATTTAACAAACATTTTTTATCTGATAAGTTTTATAAAATATTTGAATCATCAATTTCATTCAGGTTATCAAATTTAGGCACTCTTTTTTCTGCTTTAGCACTAAAAGTTTCCATCATGTCTGTTTGCGGTTGAAACATACCACTTTGCCAAACAGCCATGTAATCCAAGCTATCACTTATTGAGTGATCGCGCGTGTAGTTGATCATTTCTTTACAGCCTAAAACGGCTAATGGTGAACGAGAAGCAATTTCTGCGGCAATATCCATTACAGCAGCTATCATGCTTTCTTGATCTGGGTACACGTTATTGACTAGCCCTACAGATTCTGCCTCTGTAGCAAGCATTCGGCGCCCAGTATAGGCTAACTCTTTAACTATGCCTGTTGAGATTAATTTAGGTAATCGTTGCAGTGTACCTAAATCAGCTGTCATCCCCAGTTTGGTTTCTTCAATACTAAAAAAAGCGTTTTCAGTACAGTAGCGGCAGTCGGCAGCACTTATCATATCTACTGCACCACCAATGCAACCACCTTGAATAGCCATTAATACTGGCATACGGGCTTTTTCAAGGGCATTAAAGCAGGCTTGTAGTTTTAAAACAATGTGACGGAGCTGTTCATGCTTCCGCCCAAGCTCTAATCTTTTGTCTTTTTCACTTTGAGTGAATACAGCTAAGTCCATGCCAGCACAAAAGTGTTTCCCTGTGGACGATAAAACAATTACACGGGCGGCAGCACTATTACTCAACTCATTAATAACGTTTGGTAATTCGTGCCAAAAATCGATATTCATGGTGTTAAAAGCATCAGGACGATTCAATACGATGTGCGCTATATTGTTCTCTATGGTTACTGTCATGCTTTTGTGAGTAGTATTGTTGAGCATCTTAATATTACCTATATAGCGAAGTTCATTTTAGAATCAAGTACTATGGCTGCATCTAAGGCAGTTAATATTGCTTCTCGCTCTTTTAACTTGGTTGCATGGTGTGCAGTCATATTTAATGTTAATAGTTGCTTAGCTGTTGCTATTGCGGTTGTCATTAATTGCTCATGTGTGACTACCGTGTCAACAAAACCAGCTAATATTGCCGTTTCTGGATCGAATAATTCAGCATTGATTACTGAGCGGGTTAAATAGTTAATAGGCACTCTATTTCGTGCTAATTCGATACCTGCTTGGTGCATGGTCATGCCAATAGCTACTTCATTTAGTCCTATTTTAAATGGCCCCTTGCTGGCAATGCGTATGTCGCAGCTTAATAGCAAAAATGCCCCTTTAGCAATAGCGTGGCCTGAGCAAGCACCAATGATAGGAAAAGGGAATGATAACATGCGACGAGCCAAGGTTGAGCCAGCGGTCACTAAGCCAACGGCAGCGGCTGAACTTTCTTTCATGGTGACTAAATCGTAGCCGCCTGAGAAGATGCCTTCTCGACCTGTAAAAATTACCACAGCTTCAGCGGCTTGTGCTTGATCTAATGCATCGTTTATTTCTGAAATTACCTGATGAGAAATCGCATTTACCTTACCATTCTTTAAGGTGATAACTGCCACTCTGTCATTGATCTCTAAATTGATTGATTCCATTATTTTTCCTAAGATTTTATTTTTATATAATCAGTTAGCTTATTATCTATAACTTACCTTTTTTAAGTAAGTGTATTTGTTGAATAGTGGTCATACAAGTAATGATTACTTTTCATTTAGCCTAGATTACTTAACTAAAAAAAGAAACTGCATTGTCAATGTTCTCACGATCTGTTCTGGTGCTATTGATAGCAGATTTTTCATCAGCGTAACCAAAAGACATGCCAAATAAAATTCCACGGTCTTCAGGCAAGTTCAATGCTTTTTTAACAGGATCTGGAAATTGACCTAGGGCGCCTTGCATACAACTTGAAATGCCGTATTCCATCAAAATTAAAGACAAAGTTTGCGCATAAATACCTAGATCTACTGCGCCCATAATATCGAGATATTTGTCCATGGTGAAAAAGGCAACATGAGGCGCATCAAAAAACTGCCAGTTTCTCACCATTGCTAATTGTCGGGCGTGTTTATCTTCACGGCTTACACCAATAGAGCTGTATAAAGCGTTTGCAGAGCCAAACTGACGGTCTCTGTGAATTCCTGCATATTTAGGTAACCAGTTAAAATCAGGGTTTGGCGATGCACCGCTCATCACCACTTTGAGTAACTCGCTTTTTAATGATTCCTTTGTTTTACCTGACACTACATACGTTTGCCATGGTTGAACATTGCAATTTGAAGGCGCACGCTGTGCTTGCTTGAAAATAGTGTTTAAAAGCGATTGTGATACTTGAGTATTCAAATACGCACGCGTTGAATAACGTTTTTCTAGCATAGCGGTTACAGACATAAAAGCCCCTTTATAAAAATTAATTTTGTGATGATGTGACTCAAAACAGCCAACAATAATTAGGCGAATTAATAATGCTAAAGCTGATAGATTTATAAAACCAATGAATAATAGTAATAATTATCTATTCACAATACATATAGTAAAGGTGGTTAACAGATTAAGTATTGTTATCGTTTAATAGTAAATGTATTTTAAACAAAGTGCTCAAATTCAAGATCATTCAAGCTTTAAGGTGATTGTAATGACAAAAAAATATAACAATTTTACAGAGTTTTATCCGTTTTACCTCAGTCAGCACGCTAACTCGACGTGCCGTAGGCTTCATGTTTTTGGTTCTTGCTGTATTATTTTATTGGTAATTTATGTTGTTATCTTTGGTGGCGTACATTTATTATGGTTTATTCCTTTAATTGGCTATGGTTTTGCTTGGCTGGGACATTTTAGGTATGAAAAAAATAAACCTGCAACGTTTCAATATCCTATTTATAGTTTAATAGGTGACTGGGTTATGTTTAAAGATATCATTATTGGTAAAATAAAATACTAAATTTAATGGCTTAATTATCAATTGATCAACGTAGAAAAAAGGCAGTATTGAACTACAATTAACGAATTATTTATTTTTACTTATTATAGTTAAGGATATCATATGTATAACACTATTCTTTGTGCAATTGAAAACAGTGATGAAGCAGAACAAGTGCTAGAAAAAGCATTTGAATTGTCAACGTTATGCAACGCTAAACTATTCATTATGCACGTTATACCATACACCTTACTACCTAATGATTATCAAAAAGAGTTAAAAGAAAATGCTTTACCTTCAATAGAATCAAAAGCGTTATCTTTAGGACTACCTTTAAAAAATGTAATGATAAAGTTTGGTAAACCGTATGAGCAAATTTGTGCCTTGGCAGAAAAGAAAAATGCTGATTTAATTGTGCTTGGCACACACTCTAAAAAAGGGCTGCAAGCATTGATAGGGTCTACAGCCAATGGTGTAGCTAACTATGCCAAGTGTGATGTGTCACTTATTAAAGTATGATTTTAGGCTTTACTTTATCATTAATTTTTTGAACTTTATTGGTAATATACCACTCTATTGATAATAATTTTACACACCTATTTTTTGGCTTATTATAATGAATAAATTTATTAGTTTACTTTTTCTGGGGATATTACTGGCAGGGTGCAGCAATAAAGACTTATACCAAGCTGGGCAAGGGTATCAAAAAAGTAAATGTATTAATCAAGCACAAACAGCAGAACAACATAATGAATGTCTTAATGAGAAAAGAGAGTCTTATGAAGATTATGAAAAAGAACGCCAAGCGGTTGTGAAAAAGTCGTTGTAAAAAGTAAGTGTATGATTTCCTCATACATAAAATAAAATACGTTACAGGTTTAGATAAGTGGCTTTGCTTTTTTATTTGAAAACAAAGCCTTTGAGACTTTTTATTATATCGCTATATTTTTCACTCATGAAATAATGTTTGCTAGCCTGTCATTTTTCTCACCATAGCTCTGCCAACCATACGTACCTTAGTTGGCAATGGCATACGTTTTAAGTTGGTTTTTACTGCACCTTCTGTAAAGGCCGTCGCTTTAGAGTAATCAATATTAATATCTAAAATCACCGTTTTGTTTTTTTGGGCAAGTTTTCGAGCCTTAGTTAGCTTTTCGTTGATGTCATCATTGTTTTCCATTCGAACATATTCTGCGCCAGTAGCCATGGCTAAACCTTTTAATTTGGTTTGTGGTAGCACGGTACAGGTTTTACGGTTATAAGGAATTTGTTGTGCTTGGGCAATTTGCGATAATTCACCGTCGTTAAACACACTTACCACTAAACCTAAATTTTGGCTTACCGCCGTTGCTAGTTCTGTTGCTGTCATCATAAATGCGCCATCGCCAACAATAGCGTGCACCTCTTGTTGTGGTTTAGCCATTTTTACGGCAATAGCTGCAGGGGTAGCATAGCCCATGCAGTTAAAGTCTGTAGGTGAAATAAACCCATACGCCTGATGTATTGGCATCAGTTCAGCGGTTAAAAAAGTGTGGTTTCCATCATCTACAACAATATGTGCATCATCGCTAAGTTGTGATCTTAGTTCGTCAAAATACAAAACAGGATTAACTTTCTCTTTGGAGTCATGTTGATACCAACTTTCACGATAGGCTTTTTTATCACGGGCAATCTGTGCTTTTGTCTCGGTTGCCTCTTTAGGTGAGCCTAGTGCTGTTAATTCGCTAAGCAATTGTTGGCAAATTTGTTTTGAATCGCCCTCAATGGCAATAGCGGTTTTGAAATTGGTATTAAACACTTGTGGGTTAATATCAATATGTATTAAATTTTCGGGTAGATCTCCTCCAAAACTACCTGTGGCAATTTCGCCAAAGCGTGTTCCAATGGCTAATACACAATCTGCCTTATTAAAGGCTTTTTGTGCGGCAGGAGCCGCGGCAGGGCCAAAGCAAAAACCAGCATGTAAAGGGTGGTTGGCTGGAAAAACACTGATTCCTTGTAAAGTGGTAGATACTGCGCTACCTAGTTGCTCACTCATTGCGATAAGTTTATCGCTTGCATGCATTGCGCCCCAACCAGCAAATATAACGGGATTTTTGGCTTCTATTAACAGGCTTGCCGCCTCTTTAATTTGTGTGATAGTTTTTGCTGATAAATCAGGTTGTACAGGTTTTGTGTAGGTAGGTAGATCATTTATAGTTGCTTTATCAAGTTGTAAATTAACAGGAAGTTCGACAAGAACAGGGCCTGGCTCGCCCGATGTAGCAATATTATAAGCGTTGTAAATTGTTTCAATAACGTCGTTGTGACTATTTATTTTAAAAGCAGCTTTGGTAAAGCCTGCTACTAATTTTAATTGGTCTATTTCATGAAGTTGATAACCATATTTAGAGTCATTGCGAATGCCACCTGTAATAATTAGCATAGGTATTCCATCAAGATAAGCTTCAGCAATACCACTCGCTGCCTGGGTAACACCCGCTGCGGGTACAATAACCAGAGTACCAATTGAGTTGGTTACTCGGCTAATAGCATCTGCCATAAAGCCACCATGACCTTCATGCATTACTAAGGTAGGTGTAATTTGCTGTGAATTGTTTAATTCATCATAAAGTTCAGTATTATGAACGCCAGGAATGCCAAACGTGAACTTTACGTCTATTTGCTCTAGTGCGTATCGTGTTAACCATGCGGCTGTTTTTTTCATTATTTAGTTTCCTTGTGTTTAGATACCTTTATTATTGCTTTGGCTGCTTGTTGGGCTGTTAATATGCAACCAGCTAAAAATGTACCTTCTAATGACTTTTCACCGTTTGAGCCACCGCCGCCAAAGCCTGATGCTTCACCAATAGCATATAAACCATTGATTGGAGTTGAGTCATTGCCAAGTACTTGTGCGTTGAGGTTGGTTTGTATGCCGCCTAAACTTTTACGACAAATAAGAGCAATTTTAATGGCGATAAGTGGGCCATGCTTTTTATCTTGAATTGGGTGAGGCTTACAGGTTCTTAATTTGTCTGTACTCCATTTTCTTGTGTGTTCTATACGCCTTATTTGATCATCATTCCACTGTGAGGGAGGCCTTGCTAAAATAGCATCATAATCGTCAAGGGTTTGCTGTAGAGCTGCTTCGCTAATTGAGTTTTCAGGTGTTATCGCGTTCATTTTTTGGGTTAACTCACTTACAGAGTTGGCAACAAGGAAATGATCACTTTCTGTTTGCATTTGTTTTACAAGCCGATGATTGCCTAATATGGTTTCTTTGAGCATGGTAAAGAATTTTTTATCGCGAATCATTGGGTTATGTTCAGCCCCAGAAATAGCAAATTCTTTGCTGGCTATTTTCCAATTAAGTACTTGCCAAGCATAACCTTGCTTTTGTTGGCTCATACGACGACATAACTCATGGGTGTCAAAGCCTGTAACCATAGGTTCTGGACCCATTCGTTTTCCTTGGCTATCTAACCAAAGTGCTGATTTAGAAGGAATTAAACTTAATCCTTGTTGTTCAAATGTTGCTTTCGGATTTGGAATACCAGCCGCATAGTTCCACATTTTATCTAGGTGGGTAATATTTCCACCTATATTAGAAACCTCATCATGCATAGCACCATCACAGGTGGGGTGAGTACCGTTGAGTAAATTATCAGGAGCAGGAGAGAAATGTTTTGGCCAGTTTGCTTTTACTTTAGTTAAGTTGCCCGTATATCCACCTGTGGCAATTATAGTGTTGTTGGCAAAATATTGATTGTTGTTAGTGTCTTGGCAGCCAATAATACCCTGCTTAGAACTAAGCAACTTGCTGACTTTGCAGTTAAAATTAAAATGAATATTTTTACCCTTAAATGGGGCAATTGCCTTGAGTATTTTATTGACTAACTCTAGCGATGTTCCCCATATAATATGATAGCGTGGCACTGAATTACCCTCGCCATATGAACCACGCTCTACCCAGTTAACTGCAGGTAAAAATTTTACCCCCAGCTTTTTTACATAGAGATATATATCTTGGTAGCTTCGTTCAACATACAGTTTTGCCCATTGCTTTGGAAAAACATCATCGGCTGAAAAATTAGCAAAGCTATACCAGTCTTTTAATGCTATTTCAGCATTATCTGTAATACCATTACGTTTTTGTTCTGGTGTACCAATAAGCGCCATACCACCAAAAGCACTGCGAGCTAAGCCGCCAATTTTATCTTTATCTTGCGAATCAAGTAGCAATACTTGTTTGTTTTGTTTAGCTAATTCGAACGCAGATGTTAATCCAGCTATTCCTGCCCCAATGATTACGGCATCGTAAGATGTTTGAGGTTTTTTATTCTTAGCGCTCTTGTTACCTGATAGAGACATATCACTTGCATCATTTTGGTTGGCATAGCATTATCATAGTACGTGACATATATAGCGCTATAGTAAAAATGACCCAATGCATATTTACGTAGTGATTATTTACCTTGAATTGATAATAAGAAGAAGTGGCTTTTGTGCAACTAGAACAATTAAATCAATTTATTGCGACGCTTTATTTAGCAACCAGTAAAATAGAGTTAACTGAATATCGCGACTGGGCTTTAGCTCAACTACAAAATTTAATAGATTTTGACGGTGCTATTTGGAGTAATGGGCATCAACAAACAGTGCGTTTTCATAATCATACGTTAGTTAATGTGCCTGAATCGTTAACTCAGTCATTACTTGAATATTTATCAATAAATCCCATAATAAATAAGCTGTTTGAGCATATGGGATCGCCAATTGACATGCGTGATTTAATCACAGATGAAGACTTTTATCGCTCTGAAATTTATCTTAAATGTTTTAAACCTCACAAAATAGAGAGAATTTTATCTTCTATTCACCTTGATGAGCGTACAGGCTTATTTACCTTGTTAACTCTCTATCGCTTTGAACGAAATAAACCCTTTACTACGCAAGATAAGCAATTGCAAAAGCAAGCCTTATACCATTTACTTACGGCGGCTAAACATGCTCTTTTTCTTCAACTTGAGCACTCAAATGACAGTCAAAATAAAACGCTTAAGGCCACAACACATAAAAATAGTTATAAAGCGATTTGTGATAATCAGGGGTATTTTCATCAAGTACAAACAAATTTTATAGATTTATTGGAACGTTGTTATGGCAATAAAAGTGGGTCTTCAACGAGTATGCTCAAATTGCCTTTTGCATTAGATCTCACTAAAACTGAGTATGAAATTGATGGTTTGCAAGTTAAGCTTAAGTCACTGAAAGGTTTGTTTCTTGTTGAAATTTGGCCTCAAGGCCCCTTAGATAGTTTGTCACAACGAGAGCGAGAAATTGTACAAACACTGGCCAAAGGCTTAACTTTCAAAGAGGCAGCTAGGGAGTTAGGTTTATCGCCATCCACTGTGTCAAATCATCTTTATCGAGTGTATCAAAAGCTAAATATTGGCAGTAAAAGTGAGTTGTTGCAGTTATTGGTATAAATTAACCTGAAATTGGCTGAATGAATGCTTTTTTAGCTGGTGTTTATCAAGCTTCATCGTTAAATGTATTTGACGTTAAATTAGATGCACCTGTCTTTACGCGAAAGGAACGGACAATAGCAGAGAAAACGTAACGCCCATTTAGCTATTTTAACTTTTGGCCAAGTAATGAGCGTTAAGAGTTTAACTTTTAACGATAAAACGCTTCAACAGTGCCTTTTACAGTCATTAATAATGGCTGACCACGGCGATCTAATGCTTTGCTTGATGCTATTTTAACCCAACCTTCACTAATACAATACTCATCAACATCGAAACGTTCTTTGCCGTTGAGTCGAATACCTATTTCGTGTTCAAAAATTTCTGCAACATGGTGTGGACTACGGGGATTACCCGAAAGGCGATCGGGTAACTCTGGTAGAGATTTAGTATCGTTCATGTTTGTAACCTACTGTAAATAAAAACTGCGCTATTGTAGATAATCTAAAGCTACCCCTCAATAGTTTGCGTAATAAATGTTTGCCAGGATTTCTTATTTATATTTTGTCGTAAGCACCTCTATGGAGAGTGGGCGATCAAAATAATACCCTTGAATTTTATCACACTTAAGGTGAATGAGGCGTTCATATTGTTCTTTAGTTTCAACACCTTCAGCAACAACAGTCATTTGATAAAGTTGGCCGATTGCGATAATTGTTTTAACTAAAGATTCACTTTGGTTATTAGTTAGCAGCTGATCAATAAACGACTTATCTATTTTGATTTCATTAATGGGTAGATTGTTTAAATAGAATAAAGAAGAATATCCTGTACCAAAATCATCAAGCGACAATTTAAAGCCTGCATTTTTAAGTTGTTGAATAACAGGTTGTACTTTTTTTACATTAGCAATTAATACATTTTCTGTAATTTCTAATGTAATTAATCGATTATCAAAACCTATGTCTTTAGTTGTTTGAAGAAGTTGTTCGACAAAATGAGGCTCAACCAATTGCTTAGGAGAAATGTTAATAGATAACCTAATTATGGTAGCATTTTGTTGATTAAATTTTAAAATATCCAACATAGACTGTTTTATTACGAAGTGGCCAATTTCATTTATCATACCTATATCTTCCGCCACATGAATAAATTCGTCTGGTGATATAGGCCCTAATAATTTATTATTCCAGCGAGACAAAGCTTCAACACTCACAAGTTTGCCAGTTTTTACGTTAATTTGTGGTTGATACAGAATAGTTAATTCATTATTGATTAATGCTGCTCGTAACTGTGTGTCAAGAATAAAATCCCGCTTAACTTGCTTGTTAATCTTGTCATTAAAAAATAAAAAGTGTCCTTTTTGTTGCAATTTTGACTTATAAAGAACGATATCAGCTTTACTGATTAGATCTTCTGCTTTATCCCCATCATTTGGATACATGGCGACACCGATACTGCAGCTAGAAGATATTAATTTCCCGTCAATAATGAAATCAGTATTGAAAATTTCACGAATACACTCAACCTTGTGTTCAGCGTCGGATAAGTTATCTAATTCAGGAAAGCAAAAAATAAATTCATCACCGCCAAAACGAGCAACACTTTCACCAGCACTTAGCAGTAGTTTAAACTTTCCTCCCAACACTTTAAGCAAACTGTCGCCGATAGAGTGGCCATAAAGATCATTAATTTTCTTAAAATCATCAAGATCAACAAACACCACAGCAAGACTTTTGTCTTTTTGTTTTGATAATGCCATTCCTTGAGTTATACGATCATCTAACAAGGCTCTGTTGGGTAGTTGAGTTAAAGAATCATGTAATGCTTGGTATTGTAATTGTTCTTTTATTTTATTTAACTCAGTGAAGTCTTTATTTATTTTGCTTTCAAATAATGAAAACCGACGCGCTAAATAATTAGATAACATAATAGAAAGTGTGATAAAAAATAGCGTGAGGAACAGGCTAAGAAATAATATTTTTAGAAATTCACTTTTATTTTGTTCGCTAATATATGCTTCTCTTTTTCCTAAATAACTTTCTATTTCACTGATATAAGTGCCAGTACCAATAGCCCATCCCCAATCAGGTAAACCTTTTATAAAGCTAATTTTTTCTGCTGATTTACCCGTGCTTGGCATAATATAGCTAACATAGTTAAGAAAGCCTTCGCCCTGTTTAGCAACCTTTATTATATCTTCAATGATTGAAACACCTTGTGCATTACGTACGTTCATTCTGTTGGTGCCAACAAATTTTTTATTATAGTTAGATAAAATGTTTCCCTGATAATCCAAGACAAAAATATATCCATTGTTACCATAACGAATGCTGTCAATTCGCTTTAATAAACGAGTTTTTATATCATTTTCGACATCAATGACATATTCACCTGTGCCAATAAACCAATCGTAGGGCGCAAAATATTTGCCAAAACCAATCTTTTCAAATTCTTGTCCTTTGTTTTGAGGTTTTACAAACCACCAGTGATAAAATGCTTCGCCTGCTTGTTTGACTATTTTTCCCATATCTCGAACGATGTAATTTCCACGTGTATCTTGTAAATCTCCTTTATAATGTCCCTCCATTGCAGGCAATACAGGGTGCATTACATTAAGACCCGTTGTTTTGTATATGAAAAAATATCCTCTACCCTGGTTAAAACGAATGCTTCTCAGGGCATCGGTGATTAATTTGGTTACTGCAGCTTCGGATTTATGCTTATTTTGTTGGTATATCGTGGTGGCTATGTTATATGCTTGATATATTTGATTTTTAATGTTTTCTTTTAAAGTGTTTTCGGTGTTGTTAATTTCGTAGTTTATCTGTTGGTGAAGTTGGTTAATTTGTGCTTTTATTGTTTCCTTTTCTGTTTCAATAAAATTTTGCTGTAAGGTTTTGATGTCATGGGAAAGCTTGATCTTATTGTCATTAATCACGATAAAATTTACCCAAATAGCAAAAGCCACTACAATGATAGGAGGTATGACTTTAATCAACCTGAGTAGCGTCAGATCTTGGGCTTTACGCATTTGAATATGTTCCTAAGTGAGTTACTAATAATACCAATTTGATTAAATTTCTTCCCAACTCAGAGCTTCATTAGCGAGCTTAGAACAAGGAAAATTGATTAAACATAGTTACTCTATATTTCTTCAATTTTGCGATGTTATCAGTTTGCTAAT
>Ga0193955_1000039_pt1 | contig 81520 bp, 71 predicted proteins | sample BB_6_MG_FD_140343 | JGI IMG/M metagenome (GOLD analysis project Ga0193955, IMG submission 140343) | Microbial mat bacterial communities from the Broadkill River, Lewes, Delaware, United States - BB_6_MG | ecosystem: Environmental > Aquatic > Freshwater > River > Microbial mats | place: USA... | reverse complement strand
TGTGCCATGAAAGGTAAGAGCGTGTATAATCGCTTTTATTTCATTTTGCATTTATATGAAGACACTTCTTATTATCGGTTATGTTTGGCCAGAGCCTAACTCTTCTGCGGCCGGTAGTCGTATGTTGCAGCTTATTGCATTTTTTCAACAACAGAGTTATCAAGTAACTTTTGCTAGCCCAGCGCAGCGAACAGATCATATGGTTGACTTAGCTGAGCTCAATGTTAATAGTGTCGATATAAGCCTTAATTGTTCAAGTTTTGATGAATTCATCAGTGAGTTAAAGCCTGATGTAGTGATGTTCGATCGTTTTATGATGGAAGAACAGTTTGGTTGGCGTGTAAGTGAACAATGTCCAGAAGCCTTAAGAATTTTAGATACAGAGGATTTATTTTGTTTGCGCCATGCAAGGCATGATGCTTATAAAAAAAATGCTGAGATGACAGAAGCAGATCTACTTAAGTCTGACCTACTTAGTTCTGACTTAGCTAAACGAGAAGTTGCCGCTATTTTTAGATCAGACATCACCTTAATGATTTCTCCTAAAGAAATTGAATTATTAATTGATTTATTCAAGGTGGATATAAGTTTGTTGCATTATTTTCCTTTTGTTTTTAATCAACAACAACTTGAACAAACCAATCTGAGTTATGAGCAACGACAGGGTTTTATTTCTATTGGTAATTTTCGTCATCCGCCCAACTGGGATTCAGTGTTATGGTTGAAACAACACATTTGGCCTCTTATTCGCAAGCAATTGCCAAAAGCTGAAATTTACATTTGCGGTGCCTATCCTCCACCTAAAGCAACTGATTTACATGATGAAAAGTCTGGATTTATCGTCAAAGGTTGGGTTGATGATGCATTCAATGCTATGCAGTCAGCACGGGTTTGTTTAGCGCCGTTACGTTTTGGTGCGGGTATAAAAGGAAAATTAGCTGATGCTATGCTGTGCTCAACGCCGTCGGTCACCACTAATATCGGTATTGAAGGCATGCAAACACAATTACCTTGGGCTGGCGAGATTGCAAATGATGCTGAAAGCATTGCCAATGCCGCGGTGAAACTTTATCAAAATGCTGATGCTTGGCAATATGCCAGCGAACTAGGTCAGCAAAATGCACAATTGTTATTTGAACAACATCAGCATTTTACTTCATTTTCAACTCGCTTAACGCACGTGCTAACAAATTTAGCAGCACACAGACAAAGCAACTTTATTGGCAGTATGCTCAATCACCATCACCATAAAAGCACTAAATACATGTCACAATGGATAGAGGCAAAGAATAAACTTTCTTAATATTGTTTTTTTGATAGAATAATTAGGCAATTTGTTGAGTAGATAACAAATTGAATCAGAAAGAACACAACGGATTTTAAAGGATTAATACATGGAAGCACTACCTAGTACACAAAATAAAGCAATACATATAGTTGAGAAGCAGATGCCTGTAGACCAACTCATCATGATAATGTACAACTCACCCTCTGAAAACACATACAAACATTTTAAAATGGTTAATTCCCATATTAAAAATGGCATTGTGCAAGTAGGGCAAGTTGTTTTACTGTCTCCTGCGGACGCGCAAGAATGTACCATTGAGGAAGCTGAGTTTTTAAAAGTTGCTAAAGCAGTAGACTTAACTCTGTTAAAACTGAGTAATTCAGAAAAGCAATTACTTGTAAATAGATATGAGTTTTTCTCAAATATTGCGAGTTACAATGGCTTGCTGTTAGGCGTAAGTAATACGGCATGGAAAGCGCATACAGTGCAAGTTAAATCTATTTTGAAAGAGATAGAACGCACTTATGTTGCTAGTTATAATTCAAGCGGTAACTTGCATAATCGAAACTTTTTCACTCAACGTAAAATTCAATTTGCCCGTTTAAATGCTGCGCTAAGCCGTTTTTCACAACCCGCTTTAGGTGGAAAACTTGTATCTGGCGATATTCGTAGTAATTTAGGCTTAAGCAGTAAAAGCATTATTCATCAGTGGAGCAAGCAAGGCGGTAATATCACTACCATCCCCAATTTTCACAAAAACTATGCAGCGGTAGCAGAAATGTCGCGTAACCTAAAACGTGTAGGTCATTTAGGTATCGTGCTAACAGGGGGTGATGCCGTCGCTAATATTCAAAAAGCTTGTACTGTTAGTGATAGTGCTACGTGTAATAAGGCCAAGTATACTGAAACAGGTAAAGCAGGAGCTAGTGTTATTGGTGGTATAGGTGGAGGTATGGTTGCAACTTGGGCAACCTGTACATTAGTTTTTGGTGTGCCAACAGGAGGTACAAGTGCTTTTTGGTGTGCAGTAGTGGCTGGCTCTGCTGGCGGTTATGCTGGAGGGAAATACGGTGGCGAATTTGGAGGTTTTTTAGGTGAAGAACTATACATGTCCAAAGGAGTTAAATGATTGATGCAAGACCTTAGCTTATTAACAGAGACTTTGATGTTTTTAGGTTTTACAGGCGGTGCAGGTATTTTTATTTGGATTGGAATTGTTCTTTACTTAAAGTCTAAATGGTTACCTTTATTAGAGGATATCCTTGATAATGGTGTTAGATTTTATACTTTAAATGTTTTTTTTGCTGGTCAAGGTGTGTTGCAATACGGCACTGTATTCCTTAGTTCTTTTCATGCTAAACGTTTTGGTATGTATGAAAAAAGAGATAAAGTCCCTAAGCATATTCAAAGGCAATTTGTTTTTGCTTTTTGTTGGTTCATGGTGAGTGTTACGTTATTCGGGGCAGCTATTGTGTTGCATAGAACTTATGTACTCTAAAGTTGATAATGAGCAATTTAAATTTGACAACTCAAATATCACTCTTCTTGTTTTGCGCAGGAATATGTTTGCGTATTGTTAGTGTATTACTTTTGATTTTTATAAAAAAACAAATGGCTAGCCATGGTCGAGAATATTATTGATGATAGCCACTATTCCTTTTCATCGAATATATTTTCGGCAGGTTTGGGTATTTCACGCTATGCGCTAATATTTCAGTTTCACTGGCAGGCAAAGCGTTGCGATAGATTAAAACAAAAAGATAAAGTACCTAAAGAAGTCCAAAGATTATTTATTGCTAGCAATATTATACAGTTATTGGGTTTTATTACCTTTTTTAGCAGCATATTTATAATTAATATTTATAAATAATTTACATTCACGAGAATTTTGGCAACTAAGTATTTCAAAATTGTTAATTTCATATTAAAAAATGACATTGTTCAAGTTGCATTATTGCACCTTGCGGCGTTATTCATAAAGTGTATGATTTGTAAGTAACTTTGCTTATAAGGGCTAAAAAGAGTTTCTGTTGTTATGCCTCGTTATTCTTTCAATGATTTGTAGCAAGGAGTTAAAATGTCAGAGTATTTTGCCAAAATCAATTGGGCTAGAGGCGCTAATGAAAATTATGTCGATAATAAGTATAGCCGTGGTCATCAGTGGATTTTCGATGGTGGTGTAACGGTGCAAGCTTCGTCTTCACCGCACGTTGTTCCTTTACCTTATTCTGTTGAAGCAAATGTAGATCCAGAAGAAGCTTTCGTTGCCTCTTTATCTAGTTGTCACATGCTATTCTTTTTGTCGATTGCAGCCAAAAGAAGGTATGTGGTTGATGCCTATGTTGATGATGCGGTAGGTATAATGGAAAAAGATGATGACGGTAAAATATCCATGACTAAAGTGACCCTTAAGCCACATGTGCAATTTGCTGGTGATAAAAAACCGACATTGGAACAGCTAGAAAAAATGCACCATCAATCGCATGAACAATGTTTTATTGCTAATTCAGTGAAAACTCAAATAATTACAGAGATTATTCTCTAAAAACTTGATTGAGAGGTGTAGCCGACATATTAAGTGTCAGCCAACTCGAATGTGCACGGGACATTTGGAAGCTATAAAGATGCTTCTAATACTTTGGTTAACCGTTGTGCGGCTTGTAATAGCCGTTGTTCCATAATGGGTTGAAACTCGTCCAAATAATTTTCAGGTAACTTGATATTACCCTTAGGTTTTTCACATCGACCATAACTGTCCAATTGACAATAGTTGAAGCTAGGTTTTGTTGTAATCTGGAATGACTCATCAGCCCATTGCCACACTTGGATAGGTTGCCAGTTAGGTTGAAAGTCTTGCTTCCATTTTGCTCTGAGTAATTCTAACCATTTTGCCTTACTATTTTTTTCTTTATAAAAAATACATTCATCCCAATACCAATGTAAATTGCCACATTTCGTATCGTAATGCGAAAATTTAATTTTATTGCCTCCCTTGTCATCAGCAAAGCTAATGTGTAAAGGTTGATGGATGTCACCAAGCCAATGACCTAAAAACAGTAATGATTGTATTTTTTGCCATTCCCTCTCTCTTTTTGACTCAGCTTTTTCTGGTTTTACCAAGCGTTTTTGATGCGTTAATATCGCTTGAGGTAAACAGTTGTTGCTACACTCATTCACACTAATATGTGTGTTTGAACGCGGCACATTTAAATAATGCCATGCGCTGTAGGGCCTGTATTCTTCTATACGTTTAATTGCATCAGCCCAAGTACAAGCATTATCAAATGTTATTGGTTTATCCTTTTTTTTATAATTATAATGATTAATTAAATGTTGGTGTTGTGTAGGAATAGCATTAAGTAGATGCGTGATTTTATCTTGATTCACGGTTGATAGGTGTTCAAAGGCTAATTGGCAAACTATTTGATGGCCTAGTTTACCCATGGCATAACTTGGCTTGCACACGGAAACAATAAGAAAAAATACAGTAATAGCTATGTATTTTACCATCATTAATAACTCCATTTATTCAACAAAAATTTGCATTTCTTCACCAATTTGCTTGCGCATTTCCATTAATTTTAAAGCACTATCATGTTGTCTTTTGTCTTCTTCTGTTTCAGGAACCCATTTAGGGATTTGTTCAGATTGACCGTTTTGATCTACTGCCACCATTATTACTATACAGTGAGTTGTTATTCGACGGTTTAATGATTTAGGATCACATGCATTAACCTCTACGGCAATATGCATTGATGAGCTGCCAGTGTAAATCACCTTCGCCTCAACTTCGACTAAGCTGCCAACATGAATAGGTGCAACAAAACGAATGCCACCTGCATAGGCGGTTACACAATATCGACCACTCCAACCTGCGGCACAGGCATAAGCGGCTAAGTCTATCCACTTCATTACGGCACCACCGTGAACTTTTCCGCCAAAATTAACATCTTGTGGTTCAGCTAAAAATCGTAATGTTATATCACGTTGTGGGTTATTCATTGTTAGTTCTCATTAAGTATTATATTAAAGGGAATTTATATGGTTAATTGATGATTAGCAAATAATTCGACTAAGTCTATTAAGTTATTAGTCAGTCATGAAAAACAAAAGGCTTAAAGGTGAGGGTATTATTTAGTGTGGAGTGATGGTTTCATTGTTTGTAGAAATAAAAAAGCCTTTCTCAAAGAGAAAGGCCTGAAATGCTCGCTTTATGGTCTTGTTAATCAAGATTCTTATTATTTATATGCAGAAGTATTTTTATTATTAATCAGTGCTTCTTTGTTTCGCAGGTATTTTATAGCAAAGCAATTTCACCACTGCAACAACTTTAATAGAGTATAAACTCGACGATTTTCTTCGTAGTTGGTTTATTTTAACTTAAATTCTAGCTAAGTAACTGATTGTTACATAAATTGACAATATCAAACAAAATGTAACAAAATAGAAATCTTTTTTTTATGTTAGGGTCTTTATCATGAATATAAAGGAATTGATTTGGCGCATGGATTCATAATACTGCCAGTGTTAGAATATGCGCCATAAACTGCTTGTTATGTTAGTAATTGAAAATGAGCACAAGTAGACGATGAGTGAACGAGAGGATTTATTGGTGACCGAATTAAAAAATGATAACTATTTACGTGCGTTGTTAAAACAGCCAGTAGATTACACCCCAGTTTGGATGATGAGACAAGCTGGCCGCTATTTACCTGAATATCGTGCAGTACGTAAAGATGCAGGTGACTTTATGTCAGTATGTCGTGATGCTGACTTAGCCTGTGAAGTGACTATTCAGCCACTACGTCGTTTTCCGCTTGATGCAGCCATTTTATTTAGCGATATATTAACGATTCCTGATGCGATGGGGTTAGGTTTATATTTTGAAACAGGGGAGGGGCCGAAATTTGAACGACCTATTACCTGTAAAGCTGATGTAGATAAAATTGGCATGCCTGACCCTGAAGTTGAATTACAATATGTTATGAACGCAGTTCGTACTATTAAAAAAGAGCTTAACGGCAGTGTACCATTAATTGGTTTTTCTGGTAGTCCTTGGACGCTTGCAACCTATATGGTTGAAGGTGGTAGCTCAAAAAGTTTTACAAAAGTAAAAAAAATGATGTTTGCAGAGCCACAAACTCTACATTTATTACTTGATAAATTAGCTGATTCAGTTATTTCATATTTAAATGCACAAATTGCTGCTGGCGCACAATCGGTGATGGTTTTTGATACTTGGGGTGGCGTATTATCACCACGTGATTATAAAGAATTTTCTCTACAATATATGCACAAAATTGTTGATGGCTTAACAAGGCATAATGATGGTAGACAGGTACCTGTTACATTGTTTACTAAAAATGGTGGTATGTGGTTAGAAGATATTGCTGCAACTGGTTGTGATGCGGTTGGGCTTGATTGGACTATTGATATTGATAATGCCAAAGCCCGCGTTGGTGATAAAGTGGCATTACAAGGTAATATGGACCCTTCTATGTTATATGCACCATTACCGCGAATTGAACAAGAAGTGGAAAAAATATTGGCAGGTTTTGGTCACGGTGGTACAGGGCACGTATTCAACTTAGGCCATGGTATTCATCCTGATGTGAATCCTGAACATGCAGGACATTTTATTGAGTCTGTACATCGTTTAAGTAAACCATACCACAAATAAAGTTTACTAAAATTAGTATAATTTACGTGTAAAAAAAGTAGCGAGTTAATGTACACTTGCTACTTTTTATATATTCACTATTTGTTGTTAGTCTTCGTCTATATCATAGGCACTAAAATCAGTAATACCTTTTTCTTCTAATATGCGGCGGACACTAGCGGGTAATTTTTCGTCATTATCTTTAGCTAGATCTTCATCGTCAGGTAAAGGTTGGCCAGTAAATGCATGCAAAAAGGCTTCGCACAACAATTCACTATTAGTCGCATGACGTAAATTATTTACTTGGCGTCTAGTACGTTCATCGGTTAATACTTTCAATACACGTAAAGGAATTGAGACTGTAATTTTTTTTACTTGCTCACTCTTCTTACCATGCTCGGCATAGGGATTAATGTATTCGTCATTCCACTGAGCCATGTAAATTCCTCTGTTACTATTGTTGTTTAAATTGATTTCGTTACTGACGATTACTTTTTGATTATGAAAATAAATTGATCAGCATATAATTTTTAATTCTTTATAATGCAATTCTACTGGTTGCAGAAAATCAGTCAAGTAGAAGTTTAGATGTCTAAAAAATCTTGACCTAAATAGCTAAAGTGTTTAGAGTTATAGACGTCCAAACATCCAAATAAATTTAATATGTTTGTTAATGAGAAAAAGGAATAAAAATGTCAACTGCTAAGATCACTAATATTACCACATCGGCAGTGCGCGCTGGTATTAATACTGATACGCATCATGGTGCTGTTGTTGCTCCTATACATTTATCTAGCACTTTCTCATTGAAAGGATTTAATGACAAACGAGAGTTTGATTATTCTCGTACAGGTAATCCAACACGCGCATTATTTGGCCAAGCTATTGCTGATTTAGAACAAGGAAGTGTTGGTGTGGTTACTAGCACGGGAATGTCGTCAGTATTGCTGCTTTGTCAGCTGTTATCAGCTGATGATTTAGTTGTTATTCCACATGATTGTTACGGTGGGAGTTTCCGCCTATTCACTCACTTAGCAAAGCGTGATCAATTTAAACTCGTTATAGTTGATCAAAATGATCAAGATGCGTTAACAAAAGCATTAGCAAAAAGACCTAAGTTAGTCTTATTAGAGAGCCCAAGTAATCCTTTATTACGCTTGGTAGATATAGAAGAAGTAACGAAACTTTGCCATGATGTTGGTGCGTTAGTGGCTGTTGATAATACCTTTTTATCTCCAGCTATACAGCAGCCATTAACTTTAGGCGCAGATATAGTTTTTCATTCTACCACTAAATATATTAATGGTCACAGCGATATTGTTGGGGGTGTTTTAGTAGCTAAAGAGCAATCATTAGGTGAAGAATTAGCGTGGTGGGCAAATTGCATTGGTATTACAGGCAGTGCTTTTGATAGTTTCTTAGCTTTACGTGGTTTGAAAACTTTACCTGTGCGCATTAAACAACATCAACAAAATGCAGCACAAGTGGCTGAGTTTTTAAAAGATCATCCGGCAATTGACGCGTTATATTACCCAGGCCTAAAAGAACACCCAGGCCATGACATTGCCAAAAAACAACAAGCAGGTTTTGGTGCTATGTTAAGCTTTGATATTAAAGGTGGTGTTGAATCAGTGAAAAAACTATTTGCTAATTTAACACTATTTACCTTGGCGCAGTCTCTCGGTGGTGTAGAAAGTTTAATTTGTCACCCATCAACTATGACTCATGCGGGTATGGAAGAAAGCGCGCGACTTGAAGCGGGCATCAGCGAGTCATTAATAAGAGTTTCCGTAGGTATTGAAGACATTAATGACATTTTAGCAGATTTAGCTTACGGCTTAGAACAAAGTCAAATTTGCTAGGTTTATTTTTAGCTAAGCTACCACTACTACTATTTTATAGAATAAAACATGACAGAATTACAGACACCAAAAAATAAATTAGAAAAGCATGCTATCAATGTTCATAAGTTTGGCGGTAGCTCGTTAGCTAATGCACAATGTATTGAACGTGTTTTGGAGATAATTCGTCAAAATTGTCAGTTAAATGATATTGTTGTTGTTTCTGCTAATGGCAAAACCACGGATTATTTATTTACGCTGCTTAATCTCGCGGAAGAGGGAGATTTTAACGAGTCTTTAGCTGAATTACAGGCACAGCAATCAACCCTAATTAGTGAAATATTAAACGAGAATAACGCAAAGCAATTAACACAGCTGTTATTAAAAGACATCGTTCAGTTAACGCAATGGTTATCTAGTGATTTTGTTCAACACAGAAATGATATTTTAGCGTTTGGTGAGCTATGGTCAGCTCGGTTACTCTCAGCTTTACTTAACGAAAAAATTTGCCCCAGTAACGCCATTGACGCTCGCGATTTTTTGGTGATTGATAACGAACAATCTTGCACAGTTGATCATGCGTTAAGTAGTGCCCAGCTTAAAACACATTTACAGTTTGGAAAATTAGCGGTAATTACTGGTTATATAAGTCAAGATTATCGAGGAAAAACCTGTACTTTGGGCCGCAATGGTAGTGATTATTCTGCTACCATTATGGCGTCATTAGTGGGCGCTTTTAATGTTACCTTGTGGACAGACGTTGATGGGATCTATAGCGCAGACCCTCGTGTTGTTCCTAATGCGAGAAAACTACATCGCTTACCTAATGGTGTAGCTAAAGAATTGGGTCGACTTGGTAACCCTGTGTTACATTCAAAAACATTAACCCCATTAGTTAACGAAAGCTTGTCTCATCATTGTCATTTGCATGTAGCGAGTAGCTTTGATGCGAAAGTATCGGGTACTGAAATTGGTAAATTTGGCCATATTGCCAAACAAGAACTGTCAGTTACGTATTTGAATGATCTTATATTAGCGCAATCAGCTAGTTTTCTTGGAGATAAAGCGGACCGAGTTTTGAACGAGTTTTTTCCTATTTGTGCTGATATTGAACAAGGCTTTGTTGTTATAAATCAATCACAGCAAAAGGCTCTGAGTCAATGGCTAGCTAGTCATGATGTAGAGGTAACCTTTAAACCTATTGCCATTATTGCTGCTGTTGGTTATAACGTTGCACAGCGGGGTGATGTTAAGGCTCGTTTTAAACGTTCATTAAAAAGTGCGCAGCCATTGTGTATAGTAAACAGTAACAATAATCACAGTGTTATTGCTCTTTTATCCGAGCCATGTAGCACTGAGTTATTGAATAATGTGCACCATGATATTGTTAAAGATTCGCGTCATATTGGCTTGGTAATTGCTGGGTTAGGTAATATTGGCGAACGCTTTATTGAATTATTACCCGCGCAATTAAATCGTATTTATGCCTTAGAAAATATTTATCTGGTGGGTTTGCTTTCATCGAAAAAAGCCTTGATTAATAATGACGGTATTGATGTCAATCAGGCGTTAACATTATTTAAACAAGATGCCCAACCGTATGATTATGAGCAATTGTTGTCGTGGTTAAGTAACCATCCTTATGATGATTTAATTATTGTTGATATTACGCCAAGTGAAGAGTTTAGCTTACTTTATCAAGATTTTTTCAAACAAGGAATTCATGTTATTGGTGCCAATAAGTGGGCCGCATCGTCCACAACTGAATATTACAATCAGTTAGTTAATACCGCGGACAAACATCAGAGTTTGTGGTTGGGTAATACGACTGTTGGTGCAGGTTTACCGATAAATTATACCATAGCTGATCTTAATAATAGTGGTGATATCATTACTGCGATTGCAGGAATTTTTTCAGGAACATTATCTTGGCTATTTGAAACATATGACGGTTCAGTTGCTTTTTCTACGTTACTCTTAAGAGCCCTAGAACAAGGTATTACCGAACCAGATCCACGTGAAGATTTATCGGGTCGTGATGTACAACGTAAATTGCTTATTTTAGCACGCATGGCAGGCTTTGAATTATCGTTGGATGATATTGAGTGCATTAATTTAGTGCCTAAGTCATTGCAGAACGTGAGTAAAGATGAATTTTTGGCAAGAGCCAATGAATTAGATGATTACTTTGCCACAGCTTTAGCAAGTGCCAACAGCCAAGCATGTTGTATACGTTATGTTGCGCGCTTAGATGTTAATAACTTAGGCAAGATTCAAGCTAAGGTTAGTTTAGAAGTATTGCCAAATGGGGATGCATTTGCCAATTTGACGCCTTGTGACAATATTTTTCAAATTAGCAGTTATTGGTATCAAGAAAACCCATTAATTATACGTGGTCCTGGCGCAGGACGAGATGTTACTGCGGGCGGGCTACATTCAGATCTAGTGAACATTTGTCAGCAATTAGCTCACAAGCACAACCAAGTTAAAATAAAGGGGATAAACTAATGAGTTACAGCCATGCAAGACAAGTAGAAGCATTAAATCGAAGTCTAAGTGAAATCAGCAAGGACGTGCAGGTATCATTTGAATTTTTTCCACCTAACACGCCAGAAATGGAAACAACACTGTGGAATTCAATAGAACGCTTAGCGCCGTTAAAGCCTAACTTTGTCTCGGTAACCTATGGTGCAGGCTCAGGAACCCGCGATAGAACACATGACATTATTAAGCGTATTCAACAAGATACTGCTTTACTTGCTGCGCCACATTTAACGTGTATTGATGCAAACCGCGAAGAGTTAGTACAAATAGCCAAAGATTATTGGGCAAGTGGTGTACGCCATATTGTTGCTTTACGGGGCGATCTGCCTAATAGTGATGAAAAACCTTCTATGTATGCTTCAGATTTGGTTGAACTGTTACGTGACGTGGCAGACTTTGATATTTCGGTAGCTGCTTACCCAGAAGGGCACCCTGAAGCGCCTAACCCACAGTTTGATTTACTTAACTTGAAACGTAAAATTGATGCGGGCGCTAATCGTGCCATCAGCCAATTTTTCTTTGATATTGAATCTTATTTACGATTTAGAGACCGCTGTGTAACTGTTGGTATAGATGTTGAAATTATTCCAGGAATTTTACCTGTAACTAACTATAAAATGCTGGAGCGTTTTGCTGGTTTAACCAATGTTCATGTACCTAGTTGGATGCCTAAAATGTATGATGGCTTGGAAGATGATGAAATGACACGTCGCATGGTTGGAGCAAATATTGCTATGGAACAAGTTAAAGTACTTAACCGAGAAGGGGTTAAAAACTTCCATTTTTATACATTAAATAGAGCAGAATTAACTTATGCGTTATGTCACACTTTAGGTATACGTCCACAAAAATAAGTCATAAATATTGTTTATAATACAAACTAAAAGATAGAAGGCATAAGGAAATGCCTTTGAAAAATTAATATTCATTAACTATTGTTCATCTTGATTAGTTTTATTTTTTCTAGCATTATGGTATTTATTTCTTTAAATAAATAATTCGCAAATAAATGGCTAAAGCGCATAAGCATCAAACCCACTATACTCGTCAAACTCAGGTTTTAGTTTCAAAAATCTATGGGCGGAGTGTACATAACGATTCAGTACTTGATAATGCGATTAAGTATTATGAACATCATGAGTTTGTTGCCTCAGATGCTAAGATAACCCCTGAAAGTGAAACCTTAAATAAGTTACAACAAAAAGAACGTTACAATCATCTACTTGCTGTTTGCAATGAAATAATTGAATTGGCTGAAGGGGATACCTTTGAAGAAAGTAATCGGAAATCTGCTCAGTTGCTTGGTACTATTCAATTGCTTAGCCCTACCGAAGGTAAGAAAGTTGCCGAAAATAACGAGCAATGTAAAGCATTATATAAAGCAATATTAAGTTTACGATTACTTGATAGATTATTGTTAACAAATGGAATAAATGAACCCTATATTCTGAAAGTATTAACAGAACTTGAAGGAAAGTCGTTTATGGAACTTGATACGGATGCTCGTCTTCGTTTTACTGAGCTTGTTAAAATTCCACTTGTTATGGCTGCCTTATTGCAAGATATTGGGCATAATCATGCTCAAGCACAAACGATTTTACGTGGCGCTGATGGTAACCTAGACCCACATAGAACTTTACCAATAGAAGATAGAAAAAAATTATTACAAATTAATCATAAACACACACTTGATTACATCTCAAACGGTATTGGCATTCCCAGTTATAACGGAAACTCTAAAGCTGATCGAACTCGTTTCATAGTAGACGAGCAACTAAAGCATCGATTTGTAAAAGTATTAATAAAAAGTAGCTTTAATGCGAAACAAGGGGTTGGTAACTTGTTAAAGGTTCCTCAAATTTATGTGTCTATTATTTTATCGACTAAAGATAGCTATAATTATAAAGTGTTACCTAAAGTATTTCAGGTATTAAATAAAAATGCTGAATTAGGCGCATGCTCGCAAAAAGTGGTTGATGTACTCTATCAAATTACTGGCATGTTCCCTCAAGGTTACGGTGTTATCTATATGCCAGAAGATGAAGTTGGCCAGCTTGCAGATTGTTATGAGTACGCTATTGTTAATAGGCTTTATCCTCACAACCCTGAGCAGCCTTTATGTAGAATTGCGACACGTAAACTAACTTTCATTGGTTATGGTCATAATATTGAAGTAAAGAAACAAAATAATTTATATTTTCCTCATATGGCAAAGAAAATAGCTAAGTTAAGTAAAGAACGTCTTAATGAAATTCTTGAATTGTTAGCCTCAAATTACCAAGAAAGACAACAGCTTGATTTATTGCCAAGATGTTGGCACGCCAATGAGTTCTTTTCTGTGAAAGCACATCAAAAGTTATGGAATAGAAGCGACTGATATTTCATATATCAAGTTCGATTATTTAAGATGGGAGGAAAGAGAACCTCCCATTTTGCTTTATTAAATGGTATCAGAGTGTTAAATCAACATTAGAAACTATAATTTATACCTATTGAAGCTGTCGTACCAAAACCAGGTAAAAAACTAGGCTGTTGTTCAGCAGAAAACCCACGAATAACATACGATGTTTGGTAAGTCTCATCAGTTAGATTTTGCCCATCAAAGTATATTTTTAATTGCTTATTTACTTGATATGCCATTTGCAATGATAGCAAGGTATATGAATCTTGAAACTGATTATTAGCATGGTCGATAGGTGTATCATCAATCTGCCACTTAACGCTTGGCGCAATATAAAAATCTCCCATTTGGTAACGTAATTCAAATTGCGCCATATGCTCTGGAATTCCTGCAATTTGGTTGTTGTTATATTCGCCGCCATCAAAATGAAAATCACTATAATTGTACACAAGTTTGCTTGATAAATTATCTCCTTGTGCCAGTATGTCAGTGCCAATGCCTTGTATTATTTCTAACTCAAGCCCTTGATGCACAGTACCTTCTTGGTAATTGCTAGTTTGACCATTGACAGCAAAGTCATTAACAATAGAAATGAGTTCATTATCAACATTACTGCGATATAAGGCAAAATTCCATTGTGTTTTATTAATTGTTCCGCTACTGCCAATTTCGATAGTAGTAGAATCTTGGGAGTCTAAGTCATTAATTTGAATTGCCGATATTTCTGCATTTGCAGGGCTAACGCTAGCAGAAACAAGCTCCCAATAGGTTGGAGCTTCACTGGTTTTACTAACATTTGCAAAAAAACGAATAGTATCAGATAACTGATAAATTACCCCAAGTTTAGGGTTAATGTTGTCATAGCTTTGGTCTTGATCATAACCATTGCCTGTTTTGTCGCTGATATCTCGGGTTGAATTGACAATTTGAGCGGCAGAAATTAGTTGCCAGTTATCTGCCAGTTGCGCTTGCCATTGAGCTGCTAATATCACATTGTTAGCATCAAAATCGAGATCGCCAAATGTATGTAATCTACTACCATCTATAGGACTATTGGCTATATAGGCGCGGTTCATATCACTTGTATTGGCGCTAATAGAGATAAAAAAATCATCACTTTCACTAATGTAACTTCCTTGAGTAGAAAAAGCGTATTCAAAACCTAAATCTTTGCTTTCTGTAGCACTGTGGAGAAGGGGATCAGTAAAAACGTCATCGACCTCTTGATAAACAATATTCACCTCGTGCATACTGTTTTCATGACTTATTCGTGTTTTATTTGCGATACGATTAAGTTGAGAATCACGATGAGGTTTGCGATTATAAACATTTAATAAACTATCTTGTGGGGTATTTCCATCACCCATAACTAACTGGGGGTTTTCTAATGCGCGTGCTTTGGGTACCACAAAGGGAATTTGAAAATAACTGTCACTCAATTGAATAAATGTTCGATTACTGATTGCATCTGTTATATTGAAACCAACATTACCTGACAAACTTTTACGATCAGATTCACTAAAGTTGCGGTACCCATCTGCGCTGTCAGTGCCAATATTCAGGTAGTAATCATACGCTTCACTATCACCAGCCAATTGTGCGCTAGCCCCTATTCTATTATCGCTACCATATTCTAAACGAAGACTAGAATCGGCTGTAGCTCCATTTTTGCTGATCATATTGAGAGCGCCGCCTAGTGTAGTTGCCCCATATCTCAAGCCATTAGCGCCACGATAAACGGTTATTATTTCAGCAGGTTTTGGATCTAAAAAGCCAATAATAAAACTGCCATCTGCTTGGTTCAGTGGCATGCCATCATTTAACAGCGCTACCCCGCGATTTACAGGATTTCCCTGTAAGCCAGAACCTCGAATATTTAATCTAGGTTGATCATTGCCGCCGAAAAAGCTTTGCATAATAATGCCTGGCTCAAAGCCAAGCGCATCTTGCAATGTTGCTTGTCGTGCAGGTAATTTGGCAATATCAATTAAATTGGTCGCGCCAGCTATTTTTTTCAGCTCAGCACTTGCTTCATCACGAGTTGGAAAAGCACGCTGGGCTTTTTGAGCCCAAACTTCAATGTGCTCATCAGCATTTTTTGTTTTGTTATTTTTATCTATTTCATCAGCGAATAACGTATTACTAAGTAGGGCTGCCGTTAGACAGAGTGTTAAATATGAGGGTTTAATAAACATAATTTTTCCTTTGAGTTACCAAGAAATGTAAAACATATTTTTTGCCAACAACACAATGAGTATTTGATGAGAAAAAACACTTAAATGAATGAATTTAAAGCGACTGCAGCTCATTTTTCCTGTGCGAGATAGGTACATAGCAGTAAAAAAATGCCCCAATACGCTAAAAGCCAGTACCATTTTTATGCAAAGCAAAATACCAAATGAAGAAGACAACATATTTTCAAAATGTGGGAAATGACTGTATGCCATTGCTAAACCTGAAAGAAATAGGAAAGCTAGAACAAATGGCATGATTTGTCGGGCACGTGAAGTTATACCTTCTTGAAGTAATAACATGGTATCAGCGGGTATTTTTTTTCGAATAGACTCTAAAAAAATAACTTCAAAAAAAACGACACCAATAAAAGCAATTGCTGCAAAGATATGGATTGTAATTAAAATAGGATAGGACATGGACGGTATACCTTATTTGTTAAGTGAATAAAATTGATTAAGAAAGTGCTCTCTTTCGGCAATGTTTGTAGTGTTGTGCACAGTGAGTTTGGGGGACTTTTGCTTGTTTTTTTGTAAAAACAAGCATGACTGCACCAACGGCAATACTTGGTCTATATAGTGACTCACATAAAGCATTGTTATTTCAGGTTTCAGAAAACAGCTCAACAATTGGCTAAGTTGTTGTGTTAAGTTTTGGTCTAAGGCACTAAATGGCTCATCAAGTAGTAATAAATCAGGTTCAATAGCAAAAGCTCTGGCTAATGAAACGCGTTGTGCCATACCGCCAGATAATTGATAAGGGTAATAATTTTTATATTGAAGTAGGTCCACTTGCGTCAATAATGCAGTGAGTTTGTGTTCCCTTTTTTCTTTGTTGATTTTAAGAGGTTTCATTACTTCAGTAATGTTTTGGGCAACCGTCAACCATGGCAGTAATCGTGGTTCTTGGAAAACATAACCTATTCTTGATGCTTGGTTTGTTAGTGTGCCTTTTGAGGGCTGGTGAATGCCTGCAATTAATTTTAATAAGGTTGATTTACCAACACCGCTGTCTCCAAGTAAAGCGACTTTATCGCCTCGATTAAGTTGGAATGACAAGTTCTCAAAAATAATCTGTTCAGCAAGGGTTAGTTCAATGTTATTCATGCAGACCAGTTTATTTGATTGGTTTATAGGAGTATTTATTTTCATTAGATAAATTCTCTCCAACGTAATAAATAATGCTGAATAGGCTTTAAAAGTACTAGTTCCATAAAGGCAACAATACATAAGCTCACCGTAACCCAAGCATATAGTTCGGCAGTGGCAAAATTACTGCTAGCATTAGCTAGCTCGTAGCCAATACCTTGATGAGTACCTAACACTTCGGCGAGTACAACAATGCGAACGCCATTGCAGCAAACAATAATTAAGGTGGCAGATAACGGACCTGCAATGGCTGGTACATAAATTTTTACTAATCGCTGAAACCAAGAAAATTGGTATACTTTTGCTAGTTCAAACCAATGGTTATCAATTTGCTCAACCGCTTTTTGTGTATTGATGTAAATAGTGGGTGTTAGTAAAAGTACAGCGATAAAAATCACCATGGTGTTACCCATGCCAAACCACAACATAGCAAGTAACACCACAATAACGGGTGGAATACTCATCAGTAGCCAACGAAATGGAGCCAAATAAAACTTTAACCAAGCATGTCTTCCTGCAATTAAACCTAAAGTGAAACCAATAGAGCAAGCAAGGCTAAGTGCGTATAACAAACGTATAATAGTTATCAATAATTGCTGCCAAAACTCTGCCGTTAGTATTAATGTTGACAGTTGCATTAACGTTTGTAGGGGTGACGCAAGGATCATTGCATTTAAGTAGTTAGCAAGAAGTAGCCATAGTCCCAAAAGACTAATTACACTACACAAATAGATAATGTTTTTTTTATGTGTGTTCATCATATGCTGAGCTTATTGGTTAGCATGAAATATAAAATCATAAGGAGAAATAAAAATTATCGTCAGGTTGTTTACCGCCAATCCGTTTGGCATCACCTTCTGCAAGTAATTGATAAAAATTTTGTAGATCTGTTTTAGCAATATTGCTGTCAATAGGTTCTAACTTGGTTTTTCTTATGGCGGTAATTAATGCAGGTTTTGGCATTTTTGGTAGGTATTTTTTGACAATATCAGCACATAAGATCACATTTGTATTACACCAAAGAGCCGCTTTTTTATAGGCGCTATTGACTTTTGACATGAATACTTTGTCAGTGTTTACCGACGTGTTGGCAATAATACCTGCTTGTGGCAATTTGGGTGTGTTAGGGAATGTTTGTTGCCACTGCTGGCTAATATTGATGGTGCGTGTTAATTCAAAGTCTCCTTTTTTGCTATTCTGATACAATGCAATAGAGCTAAGAGGTTCAACCAATAATGCGTGCTCAACTTGCCCAGATAAAAGTAACTGTGCAGCATCTGCTAAGTTATGGCTATACCTTATTTTTACCTGATTAGCTTTAGTTGTTAACTGTGCATTCAGTAGGTGTTCAAAAATAATACTGGGCATATCATTTTTAAATGGGATGACAATTTCTTTACCGATTAAATCAACAAGTGAAACTACTTTTTTGTCTCGACTAATAATATCCATGATATTCCAAACGGAAATATTCAATAGCGTTAATTGATGACCTTTATTGTAAAAAATAGCTGCTAGGTTTGATGGCATAGCCGAAAAATCAACTTGGTTACCTATCACCATGGCGCGTAGTTGGTCAGGATTTTTCCAACGAACAAAAGAAAATACGATTGAGGAAGATGACAACATTTGTTGTTCAGCCATTACCATTAACGGGTAGCTAACCACAGCAGCAGGGCCTGCTAATGTTATTTTTTTTGTATCTGCAAACGCGGTATTGACGCTTAACATGAAACTTAAAAGTGAAAAATATAAAGTATTTTTAGTCATTATTTTATTAAGTGAGAATGATTTGTATTTATATTAATATGGTTGTAGCATATCAGCACTTGATAAATATCAAGGTTGTTTACAATGAGTTTCATTAAGGAAAAGTAAATGTCAGTTGCTCAATCAGATTTGTTACAACTTTTAGATAAAAAACAGAAAAATTTTCTTGATACGCAGAGCCAAAAATTGGCACTGTCTACGGGCGATTGCCTCTTTGAAAAAGGAGATTCTGCAAATAATATTTATTTAGTAAATAAAGGCAAAGTGACGCTGTATCGGTTAATGCCCAATGGTGAGCACAAGGTCTTTAAAGTTTTTTTAAGTGGTGGTGTTATTGCAGAAATGGCGGTTTTCATGCAGCCAAGAGTATACCCTATGAATGCGCATGTAGACCAAGCCACGTTGTTGACTTGTTATAGCTATAAAAGTTTAACTGAGTTATTTAGATCTGATAGTGAGTTAGCAATGAAGGTTATTGGTTTCATGAGTAATAGGGTGGGGCAATTAATGAACTCGTTAGATATGCTTACACAAGTGAATGCTAATCAACGTTTAGTCATGTATTTTGCTGAAATCTACCGTAAACAAAATCAACAAGGAAATCGACTTGCGCTACCTAGCACTAAAAAAGTTCTAGCAACGCAACTGGGTATAACACCCGAAACCCTGTCGCGTTTACTGAATAAATTAAAGGCAGCTGGTCTAATACAAGAGACAGGAGCCTATATAACTGTGCCAGATTTTAACGGTTTATGTCGAGAAGTTGACTTAGTCTCAAGTATTTTTCAAAAAACGCATTAAATGCTGTTTTAATTTTACTTAAAAACAGTAACGTTGAATCATCGTTATCAGTAATTTGTCTGTTTTTTCAATTTCGCTGTGAGCTAAAAATTCATTGGGTTGATGTGCTTGCTCGATTGAGCCAGGTCCTAGCACAATGGTTTGACAACCAAGTTGCTGAATAAAAGGGGCTTCGGTAGCATAATTTACTGCACAACAGCTGTGACCACTAATTTCTTCAGCAATACTGACTAAGCAATTTTCTTCACTCGGTATTTTTGATTGCTCAAAGCTTGGAGAGCTAGGGTGTAATTCTTCAAAGCTGATTCTAGCTGGGTATTTTTCAGCTAATGGTTTTAATGTTTCGCTTAACCAGTTCAGTAGTTCATCGTCGCTCATACCAGGTAAGGAACGCAGATCTATGTCGAGTTCACAATAACCACAAATACGGTTGGCATTATCACCACCATTAATTGCGCCCATATTAAGCGTAGGAGCAGGCACATCGAATCTTTCATTATTGTAATTTAGGTTAAACTTTTCTTGTAAACTAATTAGCTCACCAATCACTTCATACATGATCTCAATAGCATTCACACCACGGCTTGGTTTACTTGAATGCCCAGACTGACCTTGTACACTAATACGATGCGACATATGTCCTTTATGCATCATAACAGGTACTAAGTTTGTTGGCTCTCCGATAATTGCTACATCGGGTTTTATCGCTTGGCTTTGTGCAAAAAAACGTGCTCCAGCCATTGTTGTTTCTTCATCTGCAGTGGCTAATATATACAATGGCTTTTTTAATTTCTTAACGTCCAAGCCTTTACATACTTGTAAAATAAAAGCAAAAAAACCTTTCATATCACAGGTGCCTAAACCAAAAAATTTATCATCTTTATTGATAACACCCATGGGGTTACTTTCCCAGCGACGTTCGTCAAAAGGAACCGTATCACTGTGACCAGCCAATAATAATCCACCCTCACCGCTGCCTAATTTAGCCAATAAGTTATACTTATTATCGCCTCCTTTATGCACATTTGGCACCTTTTGAATGTCAATAGAAAAACCTAATTGTTCGAACCATGTGGCTAGTAATTGAATCACTGTTAGGTTTCCTTGATCCCAACTAGGTTGAGTGGAACTAACTGATGGGCAGGCAATTAACTGTGTCAAGGACTGAGTGAAATCTGGCAGTTGTGGCATAAATAATATCCATAAAAAATCATGAGAAAAAGCTTAAATAGTTATGCTTATTAGTTGCATAACTACCCATTAACTGGTAAATTGCTTTTTATAGTGTAAATAACCTGTTTTTATAAGGCTACTCTTTTCATAAGGCACAGTGTAATGCTAATTGTTCAAGGAATACGACGACGATAGATATTTATTTTATTATCTCTTGGACGCTTTAGTTATAAGAGATTGGTTATATCGTTTTAATTATTTGAATAATAAGGTTTTAATTGTGTCAGAAATAAAAAAAGTTGCTGTTATCGGTGCCAGTGGTTATGCCGGCGCGGAGTTAGTTGGTTTACTAAATCAACATGACAAAGTTTCAATACAACATCTTGTTGTGTCGGAAAACTCTACTTCCTGTGGAAAACCTTTTAGCGAATTACATGGTCGCTGGCAGGGGATATGTGATGTACCCCTGCAATCTTTTTCTCAGCAATGGTTTGAAGACAATGTTGTCAATACTGCAGAAAAATTAGATGCTGTTTTCTTTGCTACACCGCATGAATTTAGTGCCGATTGGGCACAATCATTTGTTGATTATGGGGTGAAAGTATTTGATTTGTCTGGTGGTTTTAGATTGAAAAAACCAACAGATTACCCTACCTATTATGGCTTTGAGCATGCGAATGTCGATGCTTTGGCGCAAGCAAAATATGGCTTAGCTGAGTGGCAACATGATGATATAGCCAATACTGATTTAATTGCTGTACCAGGCTGTTACCCAACAGCAAGTTTACTGTCATTAAAACCTATTACTAGCAATAAGCTGCATGTGGAAAATTCACTTATTGTTGTAAACGGTATTAGTGGTGTCAGTGGTGCGGGTAGAAGTGCTTCTCTTGCAACTAACTTTAATGAGGTGAGCTTAAAGCCTTATAATATTTTACAGCACAGACACCAACCCGAAATTTCTCAAGAAGCTGGCGCTCAGGTCATTTTTAATCCTCACTTAGCTCCTTATAAAAGAGGTTTGCTAGCGACGGTTACTATGCAACTAAAAGCAGGTGTTACGGCAACACAAGTTAATTCTGCTTTTGAGCAAGCTTATCACGATAAACCGCTTGTTCGGCTAGTGAAATCTTGGCCGCAAATTGGTAATGTAGCGTATACCCCTTTTGCTGATGTTCATTGGCAAGTCGATGAAGAAAAACAAGTGGTGGTTGTGAGCTGTGCTATTGATAATTTACTCAAAGGTGCATCATCGCAAGCAATACAGTGTTTTAATATTTCTCTTGGTTTACCGAGTGAATACGCCTTACTGTCAAAATAACTGAAACTTTTGTTGCTAGTATTGAGTTGCGAAACGAAAAAAGAGAAATGAAATGAGTAATCCTAAACCCTTAGTAATCAAGATTGGCGGCGCCATCTTAGAAAAAGAAGATGCATTAAAGTCATTATTAATCGTGATCGCAAACCTTAAAGCGGATGCAAAAATTGTTTTAGTGCATGGCGGTGGTTGTGTCGTTGATGAAATGTTAGCGCAGGCTGGTTTTACCACAGTCAAAAAACATGGTTTACGGGTAACGCCTAAAACACAAATTGGTCTTATTAGTGGCGCATTAGCGGGCACAGTAAATAAATCAATTGTTGCCTCGGCAAACAGTATGAATTTATTTGCTGTGGGCTTATCGTTAACTGATGGCGATATGATTGCTTGTACTAAGTCAGAATTAGACTTAGGAGAGGTGGGGGTTCCTAGTCCCAAATCTAGTCAATTGTTAGACGCTTTACTTCAAAATAATTTTTTACCTGTGGTTTCGTCTATTGGCGCTTTACAGAATGGTGATCTTGTTAATGTTAATGCTGATGATGCAGCCGTAGTTATTTGTCAGCTACTTAATGCTGAACTTTTATTATTAACTGATGTTAATGGTGTTAAAGGTAGTGATGGTGAATATTTAACGTCGCTTAATAGTGAGCAAGCTGCAGTATTGATTGAAACAGGTGTTATTGCTGGCGGGATGACGGCAAAAGTTAATGCGGCATTACACGCTGCAAATCAATTACGACGAAGTATCGCGGTTGCAAGTTGGCAATCGCCTGAGCAAATTCCGAGCCTGTTGAATGGACAGGGCATGGGTACGCAGATTTTACCTAATTAAGTATCAGTGGCGTTACCTTTTAGCTTAGTCTCATTAGTTTTGTCTTATTAGAAAATACTTTAGATTAATTGAATAGAGAAATTTATGTTACAACAAACTAAAGCACTACAACTTTCCCATTTTTTAGCTGATGATGAGCTAAATAAAGCACAATTATTAGCCCTAATTGAACTTGCTATTAAGATTAAAAATAATCCCCGTGATTATAATCAAGCGTTAGCAGGTAAATCAGTTGCCATGATTTTTGAAAAACCCTCACTAAGAACACATGTTAGCTTTGATATGGGCATCAATAAATTGGGTGGGCACGCCCTTTACTTAGGTCAACAAAACGGCAAGTTAGGTGAGCGCGAGCGTGTTAGTGATTACGCTAAAAACTTATCTTGCTTTGCCGATGCTATTGTTGCTCGTGTTTTTAGTCACGACTCAATTCAAGGCTTAGCTGAACATGCTAGCGTACCTGTTATTAATGCCTTATGTGACGTTTATCATCCCTGTCAGGCTTTGGCTGATTTTGTTACTTTAACCGAAAGATTCGGCGACGTAACTCAGGTTAAACTTGCCTATGTTGGCGATGGCAATAATGTTTCTCATTCTTTAATGATCATGGCCGCCACGTTGGGTGTTGACTTTACCTTGGTAACCCCGATAGGTTATGAAGCAAAATCAACAATTATTGAAAAAGCAAAAATACTGGCGAATGAATCGGGCGCAAAACTTAATATAACGAGTGACATTAATAGTATTGGCGCGCAAGATGTCATCTATACTGATACATGGATTTCTATGGGTGATGAAGACGCTAATAAAAAGTCAAAAGTTATCGCACATTTTTTACCTTATCAGGTTAACCATACGTTGATGAATAATACAGAGGCGAGTATTGTTATGCACTGTCAACCTGCACATTTGGAAGAAGAAATTACAACAGCACTTTTTGATAGTGAAATGTCAGTGGTATTTCAGCAAGCTGAAAACAGAATGTGGGCACAGAATGCCGTATTAGTAACCCTATTAACCAGCTAATGAACAAACTGATAATAAACCTTATCAAAAACAGAATTGAAATAACTGAAATAATTTAACAAATTTAGAGAAAAAATCATGAGTATTCAAAAGAAAAAGATTAAAAAAGTCGTATTAGCGTATTCTGGTGGATTAGACACATCAGCGATCATTCCATGGTTGAAAGAGAACTATGAAGGTTGTGAAGTGGTTGCTTTTTGTGCTGATGTTGGTCAAGGAGAAGATGAACTCGTTGGTATTCAAGAAAAAGCCATTGCTTCAGGTGCTTCAGAATGCCACGTTGTGGATCTTAAAGAAGAATACGTAAAAGATTATATTTACCCCATTCTTAAAACAGGTGCTGTATATGAGGGCCAATATTTACTTGGTACGTCAATGGCGCGTCCTGTTATTGCTAAAGCGCACGTTGAAGTGGCTTTAAAAGTAGGTGCTGATGCTGTATGTCATGGTTGTACGGGTAAAGGTAACGACCAAGTACGTTTTGAATCTTGTTTTGCTGCATTAGCACCAGAGCTAACTGTTATTGCGCCATGGCGCGAGTGGGACATGGTTTCTCGTGAAGATTTATTAGATTACTTAGCAGAGCGTAATATTCCATGTTCAGCATCATTAACCAAAATTTATAGCCGTGATGCAAACGCATGGCATATCTCACACGAAGGTGGCGAGTTAGAAGATCCGTGGTGTGAGCCATCAAAAGAAGTATGGACCATGACGGTTGATCCTATGGATGCACCTAACGAGCCTGAACGTGTTCAATTAAGCTTTGTTGAAGGTGAACTTGTTTCTGTTGATGGCCAAGACTTTAAAGCCAATGGCACTCCAGCACTTGACGCATTAATGTATCTAAATGCTAAAGGGGCTGCACACGGTGTTGGTCGTATTGATATCGTAGAAAACCGTTTAGTGGGCATGAAATCTCGTGGTTGTTATGAAACCCCAGGTGGCACCATTTTAATGGCCGCCTACAAAGGTTTAGAAACGTTAATTTTAGACAAAGAATCACTTAAATATCGTGAATCTGTAGGCCATGAATTTTCTCATGTTATTTATGATGGTCGTTGGTTTACGCCGTTAGCTAAAGCGCAATTAGCGTCAGCAGCCTCTTTTGCTGAAAAACTTACAGGTGATGTTGTTGTTAAATTATACAAAGGTATGGCGCAAGTAACGCAACGTCGTTCACCTAACAGCTTATACTCAGAAGAATTTGCAACGTTTGGTGCTGATGATGTTTACGACCAAAAACACGCGGAAGGTTTTATTCGTTTATTCAGCTTATCAAGCAGAATAACCGCGCTAAGCCAGAAAAGTGCCCAAAAAGACAACCAAAAAGGTTAGGAGATAAAGTTATGGCCTTATGGGGTGGACGTTTTAAAGAAAAAGCGAGTGTACAATTTAAGAAATTTAATGACTCGCTACCTGTTGATTATCGCATGGCAGTGCAAGATATTGTGGGTTCAATTGCTTGGGCGCAGGCAATTCATGAAGTTGGCGTATTAAATGACGATGAATTAACACGCTTAACGGCAGCATTGAATGAATTAAAAGTGTCAGTAGAAGAAAACCCAAAACAAATCTTGCTGTCTGATGCCGAAGATATTCACAGCTGGGTAGAAATTCAGCTAATAGCAAAAACAGGGGACTTAGGCAAAAAACTCCATACAGGTCGTAGTCGAAATGATCAAGTGGCCACTGATTTAAAGCTATGGTGTAAAGAAACAGGTGGTGATTTATTATTTGCATTAGTTAATTTACAACAAGCAATGATGAATTTAGCTGAACGTGAAAAAGACACAGTGTTGCCAGGTTATACTCATTTACAACGTGCACAACCAGTAACGTTTGGTCATTGGTGTTTAGCCTATGTAGAAATGTTCAACCGTGATATTGGTCGTTTAAAAGATGCTTTGTATCGTTTAGATGTATCGCCATTAGGCTCGGGTGCCTTGGCGGGAACAGCTTATCCAATTGACCGTAATGCCTTAGCCAATCGTTTAGGTTTTAGAACAGCAACCATGAATAGCTTAGATGCAGTTTCAGACCGAGATCATGTGATTGAACTGCTCGCAAGTGCAAGTATTTCAATGATGCATTTATCGCGTTTTGCCGAAGACTTGGTTTTTTATAATTCAGGCGAAGCTGGCTTTGTTGAAATGAGCGATTTAGTTAGCTCTGGCTCTTCTTTGATGCCACAAAAGAAAAACCCCGATGCTTGTGAATTAATTCGCGGCAAGGCAGGACGAGTATTTGGTTCATTAACAGGCATGTTAACTACCATGAAAGCGTTAGCGCTTGCCTATAATAAAGATATGCAAGAAGACAAAGAAGGGCTATTTGACGCCCTTGATACATGGCAAGAATGCATGGAAATGGCGGTATTAGTTGCTGATGGTTTAAAAGTAAATAGAAGCCGTACATTAGCGGCTGCACAACAAGGTTATGCTAATGCAACGGAACTTGCAGACTATTTAGTGAGCAAGAATATTCCGTTTCGTGAAGCTCATCACATTGTTGGTGAAGTTGTTTTGGCGGCCATTGCCCAAGGTTGTCCGTTAGAAGATTTAACCATTGCGCAATTACAAACATTTAGCACACAAATAGAGGCAGACGTTTATCAGCATTTATCCATTGAATCCACACTTGATAAACGTGAAGTACTTGGTGGTACGTCTCGTTCACAAGTAGAAAAAGCCATGGCAAATATTCAATCGGGTAATGAAGAAATATTGAATGAACAAGTGGCTGGTGCTCCCGGTATTCAACAAACAGAAATTGCTCTTAAACAAGTAAAACAGCGCTTGAATGCACAACGGGCTGCTGCTATGTCAGTGCGTAGAGCACGTATGTCAGATGTAAATAAAATACATCAGTTAGTTAATATTCAAGCTGACAAAGGTGAAATATTACCAAGATCACTTGATAATATTATTCATGATATACAAAATTTTGTAGTTGCAGAGCTTGAAGGTGAGGTTGTTGGTTGTGCATCACTTTACATTTACCAAACGGGTCTTGCTGAAATTCGTTCTGTTGTTGTTGAAGAAGCAGCTAAAAACCAAGGACAAGGTGAGGCATTAATTCAGTACCTTCTTGAATTTGCTTACCAAATGGAGTTAAAACAAATTATTGTATTAACTTATATTCCTGCATATTTCACCAAATTAGGCTTTAATCTTATTGATAAAGACTCACTAGCTGAAAATATAATTGAAGACAGTGAGCCAAGCCCACATAAAGACCCTGCAGATGAAGTTGCAATGGAATATATTGTTGGGCAAGGCAAATAAATAGCCAGCCATTTAGGATTCGATCAAACCAAATATTAGAACTTAATGGTAATTGTAAAGTATGGAAAACATGAATAATAGTGATCAAAATTACGTAAAATGGTTTAGAAATGCTGCACCTTATATAAATGCGCATCGGGGAAAAACCGTTGTATTAATGTTTGGTGGTGAAGCCGTTTCACATCCAAATTTTTCAAATATTATTCATGATATTTCATTACTACGTAGTTTAGGTGTGAAGTTAGTTGTAGTGCATGGAGCAAGGCCACAAATAGAAGAACGCATGGCGCAGCGTAATATTGAACGAATTATTGAAAACAATATTCGCGTTACTGATGCCGATACGTTAAGTGCTGTTAAAGATGCGACTGGATCACTACGTTTACACATTGAAGCCTTATTAACCACAGGTTTAGCAAACTCTCCCATGCATGGCTCTCGTATTAGAGTGAGTACGGGGAATTTTGTTATTGCTAAACCTATGGGTGTACGTGATGGTATTGATTATAAATATACGGGCACTGTACGCAGAATAGACTCAGAAGGCATAAATATGCAGCTAAATTATGGTTCTATTGTGCTGCTATCACCTATTGGGTATTCACCTACAGGCGAAGTATTCAACCTAGCATTAGAAGATGTTGCTGCGCAAACAGCCATCGCCTTAAATGCCGATAAATTAATTACGCTAACGTATGACGAAGGCCTACTTGATGAAACAGGGCAGCTTATTAAAAGCTGTAGTGTACGTCGAGTTAAAACCTTGCTTGATGATAAAGATGACCATGTTCGTCAACTATTACTACGCGCAATTATTCAAAGTGGCGAAAATGGTGTTGAACGCTGTCATTGTGTTAGCTATCAAAGTGATACTGCTCTATTGCAAGAGCTTTTCAGCCGAGATGGTGCTGGAACACTCATTGCTAAAGACCACAAAGAAGAACTGTCTACAGCAACCATAGATGATGTGGCTGGTATACTGGAGCTGTTGGCACCACTTGAAGCAGAAGGCATTTTGGTTAAACGCTCTCGTGAATTATTGGAAGTTGAAATAAACCAATTTATTGTGCTCAAAAAAGAAGACATGATTATTGCTTGTGCTGCACTTTATCCATACCCTGATGCTAAAATGGGCGAAGTGGCGTGTGTTGCAATTCACCCAGATTACCGTAAAGGTAATCGAGGTGGTCGACTTATTACTGCGTTAGAAGAAGAGGCAAAGTTGTTAGATTTATCTGCAATATTTGTCTTAACCACTGTTAGTGGGCACTGGTTTCAAGAGCAAGGTTTTATTGAGCAACCAACGGAAAAATTACCTGAAGGCAAACAAAAACTGTACAATTTTCAACGTAAATCTAAAGTCTTTATTAAAGAAATTTAAGTTGTTCATTAAAATTACTCCTGCTTAAGCTTAGCTTTTTTTTGTCTATTAATTATCTATGCTTGTACTTCTTTTTGTAATACCCGTTCCTTCTCTTATCTTGTTTTTTTGTAATATACTTAACAAGTTTTATTTACTGACTTAGAATCCAAAAAATAAAGTGTCAGATTATTTTACATGTCTAAATTGTTCCTTTATCTGTACTATATTTCGTTTCAGAGTGTCTTTATTGGTTTTTTGTTTGTTTATTCTGTTTTTCGTGTTTATTGTTGTATTATATTTCTTTTGTTGTTATTTTTTTGTTTGTAAAAAAGAACCAACGTAAACTTTTTGTAAAATAAATTTACATATAATTTACGTTGGTTCTTTTTAACTTGCTTTAGAAGCATATAAATAGGTAATACCTAGCTGTTGTTAACATAATTATAACAAGGCACTATTATTGCTTAATGCTAAAGGGTGCAATATTCATTGTGCGTATTAATGAAAGAAAAAATGAATATCAAGGTTTAATGAGAAAATAATAATAAACAGGAGATAAAGATGGAATTTAAGAGATCTACACTGGGACTGGGGGGCTTGATTGCATTAGTTATAACCGCAGGTACAGCTACCACGGTTATAGCAAATGAAGTAACGGCTGATATAAGTAAATTCAAAGTTGATACAACGAGGCTGAATAATACAAAGCATCATACCAGTAACTACATTGTTCAATTAAAGGGCAAAGTAGCAATTGCACAAGCGCAAGATATAGGCGAGCTTATGCCTACTAATCAATTGGTTGCGAATGTAGGCAATAGATATAATGCGTATACACCAGCAATGATAGCTTATACTGAAGCACTAGAGAAAAAACAGAAAGAAGTTGCTGGAAGTATAGGGGCGGTAGATATTATTTACTCTTTTACACATACCTTTAATGGCTTTACTGCTAAATTAAGTGACAAACAAAAAAGTGAATTAGAATCTCACCCAGACGTTATCGGTGTTTGGGAAGATCAATTAGAAGTGATAAATACTTCTAACACGCCAGAATTTTTAGGTTTAACAGGCCCTGGGGGACAACATTCTCTAAATATTAAAGGAGAAGATGTCATTATTGGTGTAATTGACACGGGTATTTGGCCAGAGAATCCAAGCTTTTCTGATGATGGTTCTTACTCTGACCCTATTAGTTTAGGCTGGCAAGGTTCATGTGATATAGGCACTGATACGGAATTTTATTGTAATAATAAATTAATTGGCGCGCGTTATTTTGATGCTAGTTTTAAAAGTCAATATGATATTCAATATGTATTAGGTGAGTTTGATTCACCACGTGATGCTGACGGACATGGAAGCCATACTGCAAGTACAGCTGGTGGAAATGAGAATATCGACGCTGTACTTTCTGGCATTCCCGCTGGAATTGTATCTGGTATGGCGCCACGAGCACGTATTGCTGCTTATAAGGCTTGCTGGAATAGTGACTATGTAAGCCCTGAAGGAAATAAAGAACGCGGTTGCTTTTACGGTGACACCATGGCAGCGATTGATGCCGCTGTTACTGATGGTGTAGATGTGATCAATTATTCTATTGGTGGTAGCAGAACAGATTTAACTATTCCTTCAACAACGGCTATGTTAAATGCAGCCGCTGCGGGTGTCTTTGTATCAGTTTCTGCGGGCAATGAAGGGCCTGATGTCGAAACAGTTGGCACACCAGCGCCATGGGTAACAAGTGTTGCAGCCTCAACATATAATGGTACATCAATAATTGTTGGTAAAGCACTGAATGTTACGTCAGGGTCACTCAATGGCACTTCATTAATGTCTGTTCCTGCTGAATTTGGGCCTGAAGCTCAGGGGTTATCGGGGGAACTGGTAATAGCTGAGCCAATAGAAGCATGTAATGAAGATCCTTTAACTAATGCGGGGGATTTGGCTGGAAAAATAGCATTAATTGCACGAGGTACATGCGCATTTACTGAAAAAGTCATTAATGCTCAAAATGCGGGCGCGCTCGGTGTGGTTATTTATACTTATAATGCAACTTCACCGTTTGCTATGGGAGGAGATGATCCTAGTGTTGTTATTCCTGCGGCAATGATTTCATTTCAAGATGGGCAAGCCTTGGTAACAAGTGTTATTGCTGAAAGCACTTCAGTAACATTCACTGCTACTGCGGTATCAGACCAAGCTACTGAAGTTGGAAACACCATGGCAAGTTTTTCTTCGCGTGGTCCTAACTTAAATACTTATGATATTATTAAGCCTGATATAACAGCACCTGGTGTAAAAATATTGGCTGCTACTACTTCAGCGCCTATGTTTTCAGCTCCTGGTGAAACATTTAAATACCTGCAAGGAACATCAATGTCTAGCCCTCATATCGCTGGTATGGCTGCATTGTTTAAAGAGTCAAATGGTACTTGGAGTCCAGCACAAATCAAATCAGCTTTAATGACTACCGCTCGTCAAAATTTGACAAAAGAAGATGGTATAACACAAGCTGATCCCTATGATTTTGGCTCAGGTCATGCTGACCCAGTTGCGGCGCTAGATCCTGGCTTATTATTTGACACGAATACAGCAGATTATCTAGCCTTCTTGTGTGGTCAAGACAAAGATGCTTTTGTTGAGGGGTATGATACGACATGTGCCAATTTAACAGCTGCAGGGTTTAGTACTGATGCGAGTCAATTAAACCTTCCGTCAATTGCGATTGCTGAGTTACTTGGGCCTGAAACAATTTTTAGAACCGTAACCAATGCGACTAGCTTTGCTTCTGAATATACTGCTACGATAGAAGCACCAGAAGGGTTTGAAGTAAGCGTACAAACTTTTGACGCTGCTGGAAATGAAACAGCAGGCAATACATTAGAAGTTGGTGCAAATGAGGCAGCAAGTTTTGCGGTGACTTTTTCTAAAACTGAAACTAGTGAAATTAATGTATGGAAATTTGGTGCAATTACATGGGCAGATAGTGCAGGACATTCAGTACGACTTCCACTGGCAATTAAAGGGGTACCAACGGTTAAAATTGAAGTTCCCGAGCTTATTTCAGGTACATTGAACCGAGGACGTTTCAGGTTTCCTGTTAAAATGTTGTATTCAGGAAATACAAGTATAGATTATGCTGGTTTAGTTGCTCCATTTGGTGTGAATGGTAGTGTAGAAGCAGATCCTGCTCAAGAATTTGAATTTTTGGGTGCTGGAACCAATTACCACATGTTTCATATTCCTGCTGGTACTAAGGTTGCTCGCTTTAGTCTTGGCGATTCTTTAGTTTCTGAGGATAACTCAGATTTAGATTTGTATGTTTATAGATGTATTGGCTGGAGCTGTACTCAAGTGGGGAGTTCTTTAAATAGTGGTTCAAACGAAAATGTTATTTTAACAACCCCTGAACCTGCTGCTAATGTTGATGTTGGTGATGTTTACATAACAATGATACATGGGTACTCTACAGGAGATGCATCAGAAACAGATTACACTATGATTGGTTGGATTGCAGATATAGCTGAAAGTACTACTAGAATTATATCTAGCCCAAGAGCTATCCAAGGTCGATTTAATTATACCACTATATACACTAATGGTTTGCCAGCAGAATCTATATATATGGGAGCAGTCACCTATTATAATGAGGAAGGTAAACCTGAAGGCACAACGGTGCTTGAGCTAAGTAATTAATTCACTTTGTAATATGAGGAGTTAAAAATTAGCTTAAATAAAGGCTCTCTTAATTGATGTAAGAGGGCCTTTTTATTATATCAATTTATACCAATCTCACTAACCATGTGATCATTTATACTTGTTAAAATTACCCACCATATCACTATTTATTTAATTATTATAATGACTTATATGAACACCCTCTTGTCAACAATAAAGATTTTTTTGAAGAACTGAAACGCTTACTTATGTTTGAGCTCTAATTGAGTAGCTAACTCTGGCTGATTGATACTTGCGCGCACAGGTGACTAAGCCTACGAAGTGAGTTCTAGGCTCTTAGTTGCTTACTGGTTTTGCCTGCTGCGTTATTGAGCTGGAAAAGCACTCTCGTCAATCAATGTTTAGCCTAAAGATAATGCTAATTCTAGTTAAATTCTACACTTTGATATAACAGGGGGATAGGTACTTTTGACTTGAATAAGAGTGATAAGCGTAAGTTTTGCGGATTACAGGGATGAAAGGCTCTAACGTATAGAGCCTTTAAAGAATCAATAGATTAACTGTTTTTACGACGAACAACTAAACCCAAAATACCAGTTAAAAACAATATTAACGTTGCTGGTAATGGCACAGCTGTTGCTTTACCAAAAGCTAAAGCCCCAGCATCCCATAAACTGTCATCGGCATTATTGAATAAAGAAAAAGCAACGCTGTTTACTGGGTTGTATACATCAATATAACCAGAAAAACTAAGATCTGAAAGCAAGGTTACTTCAAAATCAAGTGACTCAATCCCCTTCATTATATTGGTCACATCAAAGGCCGCCACAAAAAGATTCCAAGTTGGATCAAAGGGATCGACATCAATACCATAAAAAGAAAATGATTCCCAAGTATTTTCAATAAAACCCCAACTATCAATATCATCGGTATCAACAGTTATATTCCCAATCACTTCAAACGTATCTTCAGTATCAAAGAAACTATTAAAAAGAATGTCTTGAGTGATCAATGTAGCATTAGCTGTACCAGCACAGCTAATGGCTAACGATAGCGATAAAAAAATGCGTAAAACTAATTTATTTAACATGTTACTTCCTATTTATTTTATTGTTATGTATTTTAATTTATAGATGAATATCAGAGATTTCATCTACTCCATATAATATGCAAAATCACTAAAGCAAAAACTATTCCTAATTATTTATCTCTATAATTATCAATTGATTAGTATATTTAATTTGGGTTATTAACCTTTTGTTTACAATTACTTTTATTTTTGTAAAAAAAGCTGACACTATGTTTTTATCCCCTATTAATGCCAGTCAACATAACAAAGAGGTTACTACTTTATGAATATAGATAAATATTGATGTGGGTAATCGCAGATAGTAGGCAGTGTTATTAATAATAAAATAATATGAATTTTCGCTGTTTATATTCACAATTATGAATGGTTAACATAGACTTTTTTCTTAAATAAAGTAGAATGCGCTTCGAGTTGACTAGACAATCGCTGCTTGCTGAATTTATTCAGTGGGGGGAGGAAAGTCCGGGCTCCAATGAGCAGGGTGCCAGGTAACGCCTGGGCGGCGCAAGCCGACGACAAGTGCAGCAGAGAGAAGACCGCCGATGGCTATCTTTCGAGATTTCACAGGTAAGGCTGAAAGGGTGCGGTAAGAGCGCACCGGGCGACTGGTAACAGTTCGCAGCAGGGTAAACTCCACCTGGAGCAAGACCAAATAGGGTTTCATGATTATTTAGACGCAAGTTTGAATAATATAAGCGTGGCTCGCGTGGAAACCGGGTAGGTTGCTTGAGCCTTAGAGCGATTTAAGGCCTAGACGAATGATTGTCACTTCTTCGGAAGATACAAAACCCGGCTTATGTGTTGACTCGCAAATTTTAGTGACCGTTTGATTCGTCAAACGGCTCTCTAAAATATCTTTATATCAAAGTGTTACGGTTGAAAAAGTGGTACACGGACAGGTGTACGGTCGCTAATTTTCACACATCAACATTTATTCTCAAATCTCATAAAATATCACTTTCATATTCATCTACGGAATACATTTAGGCTTCATTTTTTGCCTGATAAGCTTCACTAAATTTTGACCATATTAGCACTTAAATAACTCAAAATTATTGCTAAAACTATGGCTAAAGATATCGGGCAAGAAGATTAATTAATATTGAATTGTAATAACTTGTTAGTGAATTATTCATAAAAAATTCATTTAATATGACACTAGTTGTCATATTAAATGAATAGATTCTCTACGTTTTTTACCAATAAATAAAATATTAATTAAACTGGAGAGCCTGAATGGGACGATACAACCTAGCAACGTTATATTTATGTTGCCAATCTTTTTTAACTCGAAAACGTATACGTAAACAATTATTAGTAACGGGTGTTACAGCATGTACTGTTTTGTTAGTACCTAGCACATATGCTTTTGAACAAACACTGGCGGGTAGTCTAAGTGGTCGCGTTGTTGATTTGAGTACAGGAAAGATGCTTGAAGGTGCGGTTGTATCAGTTTCTGGTACGACATTTCGTGATTACACTGATACATCAGGACGCTTCGTCATCACTGAATTACCAGCGGGTGAATATAAAATTAGTGTTAGCTATGTAGGTCTATATACGTCAACAAATCAGGTCAGTATTAGCGAAAATGAAACTGCTGTTTTGAATGTTGAATTGACAGGTTCAGACGCCATAGAAACTATCACAGTAAGAGGGCAGCGCACGGGGGCTAACCGTGCTATTAACCAACAGAAAACAGCTGCGGGTATTATCAATGTGATCTCTGAAGAGCAATTTGGCTCTATGGTTGATGCAAATATCGGTCAAGCTTTACAACGTATGCCTGGACTTAGTGTCGATGAAGACCAAGATGGCTCACAGGGCAGTATTAATATTCGTGGTGTTTCTGGAGAATATAACTCTGTACAAATAGACGGCAATCGTATGCCATCTTCTGGTGGTAGTAATGCCTTTAATCCACGTCAATTGGCTGCCGATGGTGTTACCACTATCGAAGTAATTAAAGCGCCGACACCTGATCGTGATGGCGATGCCGTTGGCGGCATTATTAACTTAGTTTCTCGTAGTGCATTCCAGCGCACTGGTCGAGATATGAGTTTTGATATGTCGGGTACACTTAACGAAGAGCCTAACAATTGGGGTTCATCAGCAAGCTTTAAATTCTCCGATATTTTTAGTATCAACGGTGGTTATAACAACCTTGGTATTAGTTTATCTCTTAGCCATTACGATACAGATCGTTATTCGCGTAACGCTGATCAAGACTGGGTACAGGTTGATGCTGAAACGAATCCTGAGCTTAATCTGACCAGTACTAAGCCTGTATGGTTTATGGAATCGACACATTTCGAACATGATACACGTGAAACGTTAACTAACACGGCGAGTAGTTCAATTGACTATCGTATTAATGATTCTCACTCTTTTTACATACGCCCTATGGTCAGTTTTTATGAGCGTAAAGGGGTAAAGTACGAAACCGATATTGATATTGATACGCAATTCGAAAATGCTGAAGGTGGGAATAAAACTTACGCCGAACTAACACCTAGTTACGGACGTGGTACGCCAGCTAGTGAAGGGTCTCGTGGCTGGATTGGAACCTTAGATAATTCTGAAAATGAGCTCTATTCACTAACGATGGGTGGTCTACATGAATTTGATTCAAGCAAGCTGAGTTACGACGTTTCATACTCGTCAAATAAAAGTACTATTCATGATGACAGTGAGTTAAGCATGTTAATGGAGCCAGAAGAACCTGGCTTTATTTTTGAGTATGAAGTGTTTGATCCTAATGGTGATGTTCGTGTTGATGTCATCAACGGCCTAGATTCTACAGACCTTAGTTTGATCACCGAAGGTGAAATGGAAAAGGTGACGGGTACTAAGACCGAAGACGTGTTAAGCGCTAAGATTGACTGGGAGCAAAGCTTCTCTGATGCACAAAGTACGTTTACTTTTAAGACAGGAGCAAAATATCGAGTTAGCTCACAGTTTCGCGATACAAGCGTTGCCCTTTATGAAATGGATGAAAGTTTCCCTTATGCATCTGTTATGGAGCTTACGGATGAAGTGATTTTCTTAAAACCGAAGTATTTCAATGCTCAACCTTCTACAGGGCTAGCAATGTTACAAACTAACCCTGAGTTGTTTTCATTCGTAGCGGATGATTCTCTTGAAGATAGTAACGTTGAAGATTATGACGCTAAAGAAACTATCTCAGCCGCCTATGTTATGGGAACTTACGAAATAGGTATACATACCATTATTGCTGGTGTGCGTTTTGAAAACTACGAATGGGAAAATACAAATAAAATTGTAAGCTTTTTCGATGATCTATCGAATGTTTCATCGGTAGATAACAGTGATTCTCACTCGTTTTGGCTACCAGGTTTGCACTTGCGTCATGAGCTTGGTGAAAACCTAATTTTACGCGAAAGTTACAACCGTAGCTATGCACGTCCACGTCTTGAAGAACTTTCACGTGGACGCTGGATAGATAATGAAGGTAACATTGAAGACGGTAATGCCAACCTTAAACCAGCCATTTCAGACAACTTTGATATTCAACTAGAGTATTATACTGAACGTGGTGGTCTTTATTCTATTGGCTACTTCTACAAAGATATTAATAATTTTACCTATGCTAAGGTTTATGACTTTGACGAATTAGATGCTAATGATATTCCAATTCCTGTAGACGGTGGTGATCTTGAATATGAGCGTCCAGTTAATGGTGCTAACGCCAAAAACAAAGGTATTGAGTTAATCGCCAGACAGCAACTATACTTTTTACCCGGTGCCTTACAAGGTTTGAGCATTGCTTTGAGTGCAACCTTTACAGAAAGCGATGCTGAATATCCAAATCGTACCGATGGACGCGACTTACCATTGCCAGGATTTTCAGAATTATTATACACAGCAACCCTTGATTATAACTGGCGTGACCTAAGTGCACGTATTGATTATCGCTACCGTGATGACTATGTTGAGGGCTTAGGCGATAGCATTGAAAGTGATGAGTTCTACGCCGCTGAAGATCGTATTGATGCTGAAATTCATTATAATGTTGGTGAAAGCATACGTCTATTTGCCACCGTAACCAATCTAACCGAACAACCGCAAGTATCTTATCAAGGCTATTCTAGTTTTGTGGAAGATGCAAGCTTCTCAGGTCGAAAATATACATTCGGAGTTAATTACATTTTTTAAACCTAATTAAGTAGTTTTTAAAGATTCTTGTATACCACGGCACTCTAGTAAGGGGGTCGTTTTAACTTTAACCCATAGGAAATTGATAACATGATAAAGCACGCTATTTTATTCGTGGTACTCCTAACAATTACTCCGTTCTATGTTTGGGCTCATGGTAACGACAGCGGTCATGATCATTGGCAGCCAAAAGCCTACTCACAAACGCAAATTCATGCGCCTACGCCAATGCCTGATCGTGTTGTGTTAACTTGGGCAAGTGACCCTGCTACTTCCCAGTCAGTGACGTGGCGTACTGATGATACAATCCTAGCGGGCGTCGCTGAAATTGCCATTGCCAATGCAAATGGAAGAGCATTAAAACCAGCGCGATTTAACGCCCAGACCACACCATTTACCAGTGATATTAATGTAGCTCATTACCATTCTTTAACCTTTGAAAACTTAATACCCGATACACTTTACGCATATCGCGTAGGTGATGGCGTGAATTGGAGTGAATACTTTCACTTTAGAACAGCTAGCGACCTTGCCCAGCCTTTTAGTTTCATTTATTTTGGTGATGCGCAGAATGACTTAAAAACTCATTGGTCTCGTGTTTTTCGAGAGGCATTTCGTGATGCGCCAAGAGCTGCATTTACATTACATGCTGGCGATCTTATTAATGAAGATGCTTACGATGCAGAATGGGGTGAGTGGCATGGTGCACCGGCGTGGGTTAATGGTACCTTGCCAGTAATTGCTACTCCTGGAAATCATGAGTATTTTCGTGCGAATCGAGGTCCAGTTAAAGAACGCTTATGGTTGAACAAAGCAGGTATACCAATAGAGGTAGACACTGAGGTTGTACAAGAAAAGAAAGCGGATGGTACTAAGCTGTATAAAGTGATGGTAAAAACAGCTTCTGGAGATTCAGCCTATTTAGAATATGACGGCGATGAAATTATCACTTTAGTTGGTGATGGGGTTAAATCGATAACCGGCTATACTGCTACGCAGCTTTTGGGCACAACCTACGACAAAAAACCTTTAAATGATCGCCGTCGTGACAATGGTATTCCGAAGGTAAGCACTCACTGGCGTCCTCAATTTGCATTTCCAGAGCAAGACGTACCTGAAGGTTTAGAGGAAACGACTTATTATATCGATTATCAAGGTGTGCGATTTATCTCTCTTGATTCAAACAGAGATCGTGCCGAGCAGGTGCCGTGGTTACGTAAGGTATTAACCAACAACCCAAACCGTTGGACTATATTAACTTTTCACCACCCAATATTCTCGCCAGCTAAAGATCGGGATAATCAAGAGTTGCGTGAGTTATGGAAACCTGTATTTGATGAATTTAAAGTGGACTTAGTATTAACAGGTCATGATCATACCTATTCGCGCACCGGCGATGTCGGTAATAGTGTTGACACCGCAAATATTCCAACAGGGTATCAACAGGCTTATGATCCTAAAATAGGCACTGTTTATGTAGTATCAGTGAGTGGCCCTAAAATGTATAATATTACTAAAGGCGATTATGCTAAACGCGTTGCTGAGGATACACAGTTGTATCAAATTATCGAAATTGATGATGGTAAGCTATTCTATAAAGCCTTTACAGCAACAGGTGATTTGTATGATGCTTTCACCTTAGAAAAACAAGTTGGTAAGGCAAATCGCTTAAAAGAAACATTGACTGCAGAAGTCAAAAAAAGTCGGAACTAATACAAACCAGACATTGATCAGACCCCTAACAGGTTATTTTACAAAAACAAGTTATTCTACAACCTCAACGAGCGTTCACTGGCTTGTCTGGTGCAACGCTTTGTTAAGCATTGATTATTCCCCGCTCAACAAACACCACTTTAGCAGCAGATGCTGCATTTAAAGCTGCTGGAAAACCAGCGTAAACAGACATTTGAATGATGATTTCAACTATTTCTTCTGGAGTGCATCCAACATTCAACGCTGCATTAATATGGACTTTGAGCTGGGGCTCAGCATTACCCATAGCAGAAAGAGCGGCTACGGTTGCGATTTCCCGAGATTTTAAATCCAAACCTTGCCGACTATAGATATCGCCAAACGGATATTCAATCGTGTAGCGACCCAAATCAGGGGCTATATTCTTCAGTGATTCAATAACTCTTTCGCCAGCCTCCCCATCAATTTCCTTCAGCTTTTCCCAGCCTCTAACAAATTTTTCGTTATCTTCAGTATTCATAGTTTGCCCCTTTGCGATAGTTGAATAAATTTGAGATGAACAGCCATCTAATACTAAGAATCCAAAGGAAATCGATGACAAAATAAGGGATGATTTAAGGAATTCTCGTCTACCTTCATCAGGTTGATTTTGCATAGATTTCATCTGTTTACTCTCTGCTGCTTCACTCTATCAACTAGTCTAAACCTTAGAGTTAACTCTCAGTCAAGGGATATTTTTTCTTCTAGGGCGGACTGATAAAATTGGATTTTCTCATCGAGTTTTTTGAGATGTTGATTTTGCAAGGCAATTTTCTCTTGCAGATTATTTGAATGTTCAGCAAGTAATTTTTTTCGCTGAAGTAAAGTCTTGTTACCCTTTTTCCTTAACGATGCATACTCAAGTATTTTCTCAAGAGACATGCCAGTGTCTTTTAATCGTTGTACAAATTCAATCCATGTTATATCTTTTTCAGAGAATGAACGATGGCCATTAGATTGCCGATGTATATCGTCTAATAAACCAATTTTGTCGTAGTACCTCACGGTATGTGGGCTTAATCCGACTCGTTTTGAAAATTCAGCTACGTTCATATATGTATAGGAAATACCAACGCTTTGCTAAGCGGGTAAAAATGGCTGGCGATAATAACGAAGAACGAGCACAGCCAGCTGTTTGTGTCCGTTTGAGTAACTTGATACTAATTGAGCCTCCCCCCCAAAGTCTAGCACTAAGCTAAATTTTAAGGCGACTAAACCAAAAAGGAGAGGACTCTATGAAATTATATACTACTTTGCATAAATGTTATTGGCTTAATCAAGCAGAAGAAACCACCTCGGTAAAAGCAAAACGGATATACCCCTGTTGCCAACATGAAATTATTGCACGAACGCTTTAGCCGAAAGGCTAAAGATAATGACATTAGTAATCAACAATAGGGGCAAATAACAGAAGAGATATAGGCAATATTGACACACATTAGTTCCATAACTTGCATGCTAAATTGACTTAAAGCAGTGTTCATTTCTTCTTTCGCCTTACAATCTGTTACCAACAATCCAACAATCCAACAATCCAACAATCCAACAATCCAACAATCCAACAATCCAACATTTGAGCCATATATCTTGCAAATATTGCCTGCATTGTTAAAACAGTGGGTTATCTGCTAGTAAAGCTAACTTATCGGTCAGCTCACAAATTTTTAGCAACCGATTGATTAACATCTAATCAGTCGAGATGTTTTCTAAATTCATTTCTTATCAATTTTTACAATCAAAAAATGCTGTATCGTTTCAATTAATTATGCATCTGTATTGCTTTCAACCAAAAAATCAAACGCTTTTACATCACAGTTATTAAGGGCGTCACAACCTTTTATAATAAAAGTTAGGTTTGAAAGGTCTTTATCCTGAAAGCGTTTGCTGCCTAGAAAGTCATCTTCAATAGAGCAAGATAATTCGTTGTCAGCAATTCCGCATTGAACTTCACCTGTTGCATTAGGACAAAGTGAAAAAGAAGTGTTTCCGCATTTAAGCCCTACTATTTTATTGCTATCAGAATACTCTTTACCGCTAGTCGATAAATATAAATCTATTTTGTAAGAGGCTGCGGTAGGTGATACCCACTGAACTTCAAAGCGAGTACCTTCAATAACTGTAATCTGTTCTCCTTCATAATAATCTTTTGAATCAAATCTGATATTTTGTAAGTTAAAGATTTTTTCTTCATCAACAGACTCTTCTATTTCAGAATTTTTGTTACCAGAGCCGCCGCCACAAGCGCTTAGCGTTAATATGCTAATAAATAATAAAATATGTTTCATAATTGTCCCTTTAATTAAATTAAGTGTATCCCATACTTGGTCGCTCTGTAGTTTAAGTTGTTCCTAACATTACCAAGTGAAGTGGCAGTTATTTTGGTAGTATAAACATTTGTAATACAGTATTAAATCGAATTACTCAGTTCTTTTGGTTTTTTGTAAAGCATTGGGTATTCGTTTTATGTTCATATAATTGGGAGCCTTGTTCATCCTTTAAAACAGCGAGTTGTGCAAATATATTACGTGTATCTATAATGGCTAAATTACAAGTTGCTTCAACGGACACGATTATTTGACTCGCTTTAAAAAACAGGACAATAATTGTTCTTATTACAATTTAGTTGTTAGCTGTTTATTTCTTTATGCTTTAGCTAAAGTTAACTTATCTAAAGTAACCTCCCCAAAACGTGTTAATAAAAAATCTTCTGAAGCTTTGAGCGCGTCCCCTATTTCTTGATTAACAGCTTTTTCTATTAGGCATTCAGTATATTCGTCACTTAAACCTATGGTAAATACCGAACCTTCGCCCAATGCATTATGAATATCTAGTAAGGTTATATCTTTCAGTGCTACATTTAAACGCCAGCCACCACCGTGTCCTTTTACAGAAGTGACATAGCCTTGCTCACGTAAACAGCCCATTGTACGCCTTACTACAACTGGATTAGTCTTTAGCATAGTGGCGATGTGTTCAGAGGTTGCTGCTTCTTCCATGTGATTCATATGGATTAAAATATGAAGCATGCGTGATAATCGGCTGTCTTTTCTCATAAAGTTTTGTTTTTTTAATTATAGGATTAATAGCAAAATTATATCATGAAACTTTTAATGTTTCATGTGTTGACTTTGGTAATTCATGTAACTTATTATGTTTCATGATATGGGTTTACGAGGAATAATAAATGCAACAAGATGTAATCATTATAGGTGGTAGTTTTGCGGGTCTATCCGCCGCTATGCAATTAGTTAGAGGTCAACGTAAAGTCACAGTTGTTGATGCTGGTAAACCAAGAAATCGTTTTGCTGAACACTCTCATGGTTTTTTTGGTCTCGATGGTCAAACCCCAAAAGCAATAAAACAAGAATCATGGCAACAATTACTAGCATATGACACAGCAACTATTATTGAAGCTAAGGTCACCAATGTAGAAAAAACAGCAAATGGATTTACTGTTCAAATAAGTAACCAAAGCCAGCTAAGCGGTAAAAAGTTAATCTTAGCTACAGGTTTACAAGACAGGCTACCTGATATCAAAGGAATGAAGTCACGTTGGGGAAAAACCGTTGTCCATTGTCCTTATTGCCACGGTTATGAGTTGCGCAATCGTTTGTTAGGTGTAATTGCCACTGGCCCTATGTCTTTGCACCAAGCTGGTATGATCCCAGACTGGGGGGTAACCACCTATTTTTCTCAAGGAGAGCACTTTCCCGATATTGAACAAAAAATCTTCTTACAACAGCGTGGTGTTCGTTTTGAAGATACGCCTGTTATAGAAGTTCTAGGCGAATACACAGATATATCTGCTGTTAAGCTAGCTGATGGGCGAGTTATTGAAGTTGAAGGTATATATGTTGGACCAAAAACACAAATGGCAAGTTTAATCCCTAAACAACTAGGTTGTGAATTTACTCAAGGTCCTATGGGGGAGATAATTATCACAGACGACTTTAAACAAACAACAGTTAAAGGGGTTTTTGCTGCGGGTGATATTGTGAATCCAATGCAAAACGCCACTTTTGCTTCTGCTTCTGGTGTAATGGCTGGCGTAGGTGCGCATCATCAATTAATACAGGAATTACAATAATATTAATTTAACATTCACTCTAAAAAGAGTAGCGCTAATGATAGGAAGCAAAAATAACCCAGAATTTTGGGAAAGAAATTTCAAAGAAAAACAAGCTATGTGGGGATTTGAACCAGCTAATTCTACTAAGTTAGCACTTGAGTTGTTTAAAAATAATGATTTAAAAAACATTTTAATCCCTGGGTTTGGTTATGGAAGAAATGCCAAAATATTTTATGATTATGGATTTGATATCACGGGCATTGAAATCTCACAAACAGCTATTGAGATCGCAAAAGCACATTATGGTAACACTATGAAAATATATCACGGCAATGTTACTAACATGCCGTTTGATAATAGATTATACGATGGCATTTTTTGTTACGCCTTAATACACTTATTAGATGAGGATGAGCGTAAAAAACTAATACGAGATTGTTACATGCAACTTAAGCCTAATGGCTACATGATGTTTGTCACTATATCTAAGAACACAGCAACTTATGGCGAGGGAATAGAGATTAGTAAAAATAGGTTTACAACGAAACACGGCGTTAGTTTATTTTATTATGATACAACCACAATTAATAATGAGTTTACCGAATATGGTTTAATGGAAACCAAAGAAATGAATGAGTCATCACAAACGTTATTGGCGATAATATGTAAAAAAATTCCATAGTATTATAGTGTAGTAGCTCAAAGCTGATCTGACAGTTACTCACTTTTAGGAGGGATCAGCTTAGGTTTGAGCTAAATTTTTTAGCTCAATTTATTTTCCAACAAGTTACCAATGGAGTTTGTCTACCATATTTCTTAATTTGATAGGTATGTTCATGGTTATAGTCATTTATTTATTGGTCTAGATTTTTTTCAAAAAATTCACTATTGCATTTAAAGTCTCAGTTGGTTTTTCTTTGTGGGGCATATGGCCACAATCTTTCAATATTAAATTCTCTGAGTCACCACTTACATTTTTTGAAATATATTGTGGGAAAGCAACGGTGCCATATTCATCTTTGTCTCCATGTATCACTAGGGTTGGGCACATTACATCGTGAATGCAATAGCTTAAATTCCATTGAGAAAATTCAGAAGATAGCCAAATATCTACCCAAGCACTGAAAACCCATTTAGCTTTTGCGCCATGCCATTTTTCTAAACGTTTTATTTGGTTGTTTTGTGAGAAAAATTTTTGTGCTTTTTGTATGCCAGCAATAGTAACATCTTCTATAAATGCTTGAGCTGAAATTGATATAATGCCCAAACACGCTTTATCTTTAGCTGCAATATTAAGCGCTATGCCACCGCCAACACTGTGCCCTAGCAATATATAGTTTTTAATTGATAGTTGCTTTCTAAGTGCAGGAAAAACAATTTCAGCTTCTTCTTTTATAAAATTAATTGATGGTTGCTCAATACAACTGTCTGATTTTCCAAAACCTAACCTATCATAAGCGATAACACGTCTAGATGTTTTTTTAGATAACTCCAGTGGGAAGTCCTTCCATAAATCAACACAACCTAATGAGTCATGAATTAGAATAATAGGCACGATAGATGTTACGTTTTCAGGAACCCACATTTTGATATAAATTTTTTTATCAAAAATAGTGATAAGATCTTCTTTTATACAAGTCATAATATATCCGTGTAATTAGAATTTTTACAATTATATCAAAGGCTAAAGATGAAAAGTTTAGTAATAAATCTGGTCAATAGCTGTGTACTAAATAACTTTTATACACAGCTTACATCATTATAACTACCAATGTTGACCCAAATATTTTGAGTATTCAACCGATAAGTTTCTTGTATGGTGTTTAGCTTAAAAGGAATTTTATGCGAATTAACCAATGAAGATGGAGCAATGGCAAGGTTACCTGAAATTTGTCAGTTTGTTTTAAAGCATGAAACGATAGTGTTAAGTATTGAATGCATTGTTAAATATCGTGCTTTAAATTTGATAAAGCCACTTGAAATAGTGGCTTTTTTAATTGGCTAAAAGTTGAATGTCATCCGTAATGGTAGAAAAAACATATTAATTGAACATTACATTGTTAATGAACACATTTGATCTCAATAGCTTTTGTAGGTAATAGAGACTTTTTAAGTTGTTTATTAGCCTGTTTCTTGGGTGGGCACAAGCTGTCGTTATTATAATAAGCAATACATTCAAAGCATTGTACGCATTCGTTATAATCAATTGCACCTGATGGAAGAATAGCTTTGATATCACATTTATGATGACAAAGTGTGCAGGGACTACCGCATTCTTTACGTCTGCTCAGCCACTTGATAGGGTGAAATCTTCCTAGTAGTGACAGCCCCGCACCTAATGGACACATATAACGACAGTAAAATTTATTGATATACAATCCTGCTACTAATAACAGTAGAGCATAAATAACAAAAGGCCAAGTTCGAACAAACATCAGAGTAAATGTTGTTTTAAAAGGTTCTATTTCTGCCATGACTTCAGCCATAACATTAGCATACAGCGATAAAGCAAGCAGAAGCACTAGCACACCATATTTAATTAATTGTAATTTTTTATGCAAAGAGTAAGCTACTTTTAACTGACGGATACGCCATTTTTTCGCTAACCAACCAACTATTTCTTGTAAAGCACCAAAAGGACAAAGCCAGCCACAAAAAAGCCCACGCCCTACCAAGAAAAGGCTAATAAACACATAAGCCCACAATATGAAAATAATAGGGTCCATTAAGTACGTTTGAATCTCAAATCCCTTGAACAATGAATGCAGAATTGGAAATATATTAACAACTGATAACTGACCCTGAGCGTACCACCCAATAAATATTAAAGTATAAAATAGAAAAAACCATCGAACACGGTGGAACAACCTAAAACGGCGCGAAAGCTGGTGCTGAAATATAAACAGGCAGGTAAGAATTACAAGACTTAGTGTTAATATAAAAATTTCACCTGCTCGTTTATGCCAAAGCTCTAACCATAGAGGACGAGACTCTTTTTTATTGTCTGCCTCTGGATAGCTGTAAAGTGAAGAGAGGAGTTGATAGTCTTTTGGAAACAGAACAGAGATCTGCTCTAACCAAGGGTTATTGCCATAACCAACCGTTAATAACATTGTCCAAGGGGAACCAGGATCAAAGCCTGACTGTGATTTTATTCTAAATATGTTAAAAGTCTTTGCGCCTCTATAATTATCTGTCTTACCTTCGTAAAAATCATAAAAATTTAGATCTCTAATTTCAATTGGCACATCATTTTGTGATATTGATAGCCGTTCAGGGATCGAGGCAGGTATAAAATCTTCATTTACATGATGGTAAGAACCATAAGACCAAACACCAATTGCGTGATCTCCGTCTTTAAGTTGTTCCATTAGTCGTTCGTAATCGTCACCTAATAGGTTTTTACCTATCATAGGAGGGTTAAGGTAAGCGAAACGTAAATCAACTACTGATGATAGGTTTCTTTCGTTAGGTAGGTTTAACTTTTTGGTTATTTCATCATCATCAAACGCTTTAACCAACTGAGCTTCTGACAACTCTAAATTAGCAATGTAGCCTTCGCTTAGTAATGTTTGAAAATCTAGTGGTTGATAGTTTTTTGAGGTTTTAGCTATGTCTTTAGTGACAAAACCATCAAGAATTTTGCGAGCAATATTCAATGATGATAGCAATATCGTTTCATTAATGACGACTACAGATATTGTTGCTTTGGTGATTCCATCTATGACAACATGAGCACTGTTAGATGCTTTACCTACCTTGATATTATCTCGTATGGACAGTCCTGCATATTGTTTAACAAAATTGAACAGTGGTTGTTCACCTAAACCATGTAAAAATATTGGCTCTTGGTGATCAACAACTTGAATACCAGTTAATTTACCCTCAAGATCAATACCAATTAGCATATCCACAGGTTTACCAGAAAAAGCTGGTAGTGCAACAACGTCTATCGAGTGAAACAGATAACCAATAATATTATCTTCTTGATATACTGGCCAAACAGGTGGTGAAGATTGTTTATTGCCAATAGATGTTGCATGAGGGAAAACTTTTTGCCAGTCATTAGGCGACTTGGTTGACAATGCAAAAGAGAAAGTTGATACCAGCAAGAATAAACTTAATATTACTAGTAACTTACAGAGCCTTAACCTATTCATTGTAATTGTTTTTTGTTAATAGATGAGTTCATAATTTGTTCCTTTTATAGATTGAATAGGGAGACGATTTGTACCCTTTTCTGCTAATGCTATAAGTATTAATTACTTATTCTATTATCATCTTAAAACCACAATTACTGCCGTCACCATGCAACTATAAGACTAATTTTCTCATTACTTAGTCTTAATTATCTATCACTTTGTTAAGTGACTATAAAGTTACACCGTCGTTTACTTACCAAGAAAATCAGTGACAAATGCCCACCGTGCCTTTGTTAAATAACAATATCCACAAACCTTCACAATGTCAGTTTAAGGAATAGCCCTTTAGCAGAAACTGATAAAAATTATCAGCAAATTTATCTGATAAAAAACATTACCGTTAAAACATAAATCTTAAGAACTATATGAGTAATACTTTTGGGGATGCCTTTTAATTATTCCTTAGAATAGGTTAATTCATACTAAAGTATTATTACTCGTTAGTAATTGATAAATATTCATTATTTTTAATATTAGCTTTGTTTAATCATTCTTCAACACAGCTTACTAAAAGGAATTATTCCTATAGCGTAATTACCAATAAGACGATTAATATTTAACCGAAGGAAGCATTGTGATTTAAATAAAATAGGGTGATAGGTATTACAAAGAGCAGTAGCGATTTAGTAAAAGGCACACGATTACTCCTACTAGATGAAATGATAGAACACGATGGTTAAATTGGAATGGAAGACTTACTTTAAAACGAAAACGAAAACGCAAACAAAAATAAGAGATCCTTCACTGTGACAAGCCATACATATTTGTAGTAGATGCTTCATAGTTTTTATTAAGGAAATAGTTTTTTACCTAGCTGAATAGCTACCATTAATTGAGGAAATAATATGCAATTACAAGCACAAAACTCCCAACAAGGGTTAAAACATAAAAAAAGAACACGTAGCCGTATTGCAATAGCCATTGCAACTATGGCATTGGCAAGCGTTGTTTCAACAGTGCAAGCTAAGTCAGACAAGGTGACTTGGAATGATATCGTTAGTGATCAAGAAACAACGACTGATGTATTAGGTTATGGCATGGGTGTTAAAGCACAACGTTATAGCGACTTAACGCAGATCAATACCGACACTATTAAAGCAATGGTGCCGCAATGGACTATGTCATTTGGTGATGAAAAACAACGAGGCCAAGAAACTCAAGCGTTATATCATGATGGTGTATTATACGTAACAGCTTCTTACTCTCGTATTTTTGCAATGGATGCACGTACAGGTGAGAAGTTATGGACTTATAGTCATCGTTTACCTGAAGATATTCGTCCTTGTTGTGACGTGGTTAACCGTGGGGCAGCAATTTATGGTGATAAAGTCTATTTTGGTACGCTAGATGCGCGAGTTGTCGCACTTGATAAAAAGACAGGGAAAAGAGTTTGGAGCAAAAAATTTGGTGATCACAAAGCTGGCTATACTATGACGGGTGCACCAACAATTATTAAAGATAAAAAAACGGGTCGTGTTATGTTAATTCATGGCTCTTCTGGTGATGAATTTGGCGTTGTTGGTAAATTATTTGCGCGAGATCCAGAAACGGGGGAAGAGATCTGGATGCGTCCTTTTGTTGAAGGGCATATGGGGCGTCTCAATGGTAAAGAAAGTACGCCAACTGGTGATGTGAGAGCGCCTTCTTGGCCTCGTGATGAAAATGGTGAATTAGTAGAAGCTTGGCATCATGGTGGCGGTGCGCCTTGGCAAAGTGCTAGTTTTGATGTTGCTAACAATACCATTATTATTGGTGCAGGTAATCCAGCACCATGGAACGGTTGGGCACGTACTGGCAAAGATGGCGAACCAAAAGATTATGATAGTCTTTATACTTCTGGACAAGTTGGTGTTGATCCTTCTACGGGTGAAGTGAAGTGGTTCTATCAGCATACCCCTAATGATGCATGGGATTTCTCCGGTAATAATGAACTAGTATTATTTGAATATGAAGAGAATGGTAAAGTTGTTGAAGCGACTGCTCATGCCGATCGTAATGGCTTCTTCTACGTAGTTAACAGAGAAGACGGTAAATTTATTAAAGCTTTCCCATTTGTTGAAAATATTTCTTGGGCTACGCATATTGACCCTGTTACTGGTCGCCCTGTAGAGGTAGAAGGTCAGCGTCCGCCAAAACCTGAACCTGGGGAAAAACGTGGTAAAACTATTGAAGTATCACCACCATTTTTAGGGGCTAAAAATTGGAACCCTATGGCTTACAGCCAAGATACAGGTTTATTCTATATAGGTGCCAACCATTGGAAAGAAGATTATTGGACCGAAAAAGTTAAATACGATAGAGGTTCTGCGTATCTAGGACAAGGGTTTAATATTAAACGTATGTTCGATGATCACGTTGGTAATCTTCGAGCTATTGATCCTGTGAGCGGTAAAATTGTTTGGCAACATAAAGAAAAACTGCCTTTGTGGGCTGGGGTATTAGCAACTAAAGGTAACTTAGTGTTTACTGGTACTGGTGATGGTTTCTTTAAGGCATTTAACGCCAAAACAGGTGAAGAACTTTGGAAATTCCAGACGGGCAGCGGCATCATTTCTTGTCCTATCACATGGGAAATGGACGGTGAGCAATATGTTGGTGTAGCATCTGGATACGGTGGTGCGGTACCTTTATGGGGCGGTGGTATGGCAGATCTAACCAAACCAGTATCTCAAGGTGGCTCCTTCTGGGTATTCAAAGTGCCTAAGTGGGTAAAAGATAGAGCCCTGCTTAATTAAATTAAGTTTTATCGATAGTCAATATTAGCACAGGCCAGAATACTGGGCTGTGCTTACCACTTAGGGAAATAAAGATGATTATTAAACGAATTTGTTTTGTATTATTTTTGCTAAATGCCAGTAGCCACTCTGTTCAAGCAGAAGATAACTCTGAACGACAGATAGGCAGTTGTATCATAATGCCCAAAACTAATTGCGTTGGTGCTGATTTGCGTAATGCTGATTTACGCCATGCTAACTTAAGCAACGCCAACTTAGCACGAGCCGATTTACGCGGGGCAAATTTAGTGCGGGCTGATCTTCGTCATGCTAACCTCAAAGGGGCAGATTTACGCGGGGCAAACCTAGAATCAGTGCAAGCTTGGGCTGCATTTTTTCAAGGTGCTAAGTTAAATAATGCTAACTTGCGTGGTGGTAATTTTGAATTTGCTCGGTTGAGTGGTGCTAAACTTATTGATGCAGACTTACAGTCGGCTAACTTTGAGATGACTTGGTTTGCTAAGGCAGATCTTACTCGCGCTAATTTATCCAATGCCAATTTACAGGAAGCCAAGTTTTATAATGCTGATCTTAAAGATGCCGTAATGGATGGAGTAATCAAAAGGTATGCTATTTTTCAGGATGCTTATATGCAAGGCTGTGATGCCTGCCCTCATGACTGGTAAGTTTCAAGATAGTGAGTAGTAGCATAATTTGAAAATAATACGTTTGATGTATAAAGATCATGTAATTTTAACACCTCGGATGTCACTGAAAACAAAGAATTAGGCTTGTAAGCCATTATTTTCATTGTCAGTAAGCGATTATTCGGGGGTATCCCCCTTCATTCAAACCAGATTTGACAATAAAAACTTATAGTAAACTTTGTAAAATTCCTTGCAGCTCTAAACTTAATTTGCATCAAATAAGTCAACAATTCTGATTGCCTGAAATAAGTGTAAAGTGAGTTTAGTATAATCTCGGAACAAAGTTTGCATTAGATTAACTATGTCAAATTTTTGTTAAGCGTGATGATAATGATCAATAATATTTATAGTAATTTATTCAATACTAATGCATCTATTTCATCAACCCCTTCCAGTGTTGATGAAATTATTGCTGAAAATAAGCAAACAGCAATAGAGAAAACAGAGCAGCCTAGAGGGGATAATGCTAGTCTCTATTTAAGTACTAGAGCTCAAAAAATTGATTTATTAAGTCGTGAATTTTTTAGTCATGGTGATTTAAAATTTATTGATATTGATGCATTAAAAGAGCGTGTTTATCAGCTAGGGCTTATCTCTAAAGAAGATTATTCTCGACTAACAGGGGCTGAACTGTCAACGCAGAGTATAGATAGCGCAGAAGAAACGCCTAATCAAACACTTGTTAGCTTTATTGGTGACTTTTTATCACGTGTTGAAGAAACTGAGCAGAGTCAAGATGATAATACTGATCCAGAAAATATAGCGGAAGAAAGCGAGATTATCACTCTATTGAAAGACGCATTATCAACTGCTCAAACCATGTTAAGCAATATTGAAAAAGCAAAAGTAGAACCTGATTTTAAAGCGTCTTTAGCTAATACGCTCGTAATATTAAAAGATACTATTAATACCGATTCTTTTGAAAAATTCTCTCTTGATGATAAAGCTGGCCTAACTAAAACTTACCAAGCGCTTGATATAGTAGATAAAATATCACCACAGCGACTGAACAATGACAAACTAAATCGTTATATAGAAATAGGATTAACGTAAACACATGGTGTAAAGTGCGTGACTATAAAGTCGGTATAAATATCCGCTACTTTAAAAACAGCTTAACTTACAATTAACGATAAAGTTATTCGGTAATTAGAACTACATAACTCCTTTATCATCAAACTACTATATCATTTTTAGCTTCAAGCAAACATTGCAATCAATTCTTCCTAATTAAGCCTTATGCTAAACAAATAAAATTTATTTTTATGTTAACTTATGTGAATCAATATTTACATTTAGCTTGTGTTAGCTATAGTAGGTATATTAATGATACAAAAAGAACGTCTAAATATAAATGGTAAATAACATGACAAATACTAAATATGAATTTAAAAAAATAGTTAAACATCTACCCACTCTGCTCGCTGTCATTTTATCCTCTGCATTGAGTCAATCAGCTATTGCTGCTACTCAAGTGATACATGCAGGTGAGCTACTTGCGGTTCCAGGTGAATCACCTTTAAAAAATCAAACGATTGTTGTGAAAGAAGGGATCATTATAGCGGTAAAAAAAGGTTATATTGATGCGGAAACCTTTGATAAAGACGCAACTTTTATCGATTTATCTAACAGCTTTGTTATGCCTGGTTTAATGGATATGCATGTTCATTTGCAAGGAGAACTTGGTCCAGACAACATCAAAGATACCGTTAAGCTATCTGACGCCGATGTAGCAATGAAGAGTGTGAGTTACGCCAAAAAAACCTTGATGGCGGGCTTTACCACCGTACGTGATTTATTGAGCAAGCCTGAACAAATGTATGCCTTAAGAGATGGCGTAAATAAAGGATGGATTGAGGGGCCGCGTATTATTGCCGCAGCAGGAATATCAATTACTGGTGGGCATTTAGATGTTGATGGAATGGCACCTGATTTACTGGAAATGAAATCATCTAAAATGCTTTGTGATGGTCCTTTTGAATGTCGAAAAATGACTCGCGAAGCGATTAAATATGGCGCTGATATTATTAAAGTAGCTTCAACGGGCGGTGTTTTATCTGATACAAGTACAGGTACGGGGCAACAAATGACTGACGATGAGCTAAAAGAAATTGTTGATACAGCTCATGGTCTTGGTCGTAAAGTGGCAAGCCATGCTCATGCTGCTGAAGGAATTAATGCAGCATTGCGGGCTGGTGTCGATAGTATTGAGCATGGTAGCTACGCTGATAAAGAAACGATTAAGCTATTTAAACAATCTGGGGCTTATTTAGTGCCAACGTTACTCGCTGGAGCAACGGTTGTGAACATGGCGAAAACATCAGACTTTATGACTGCGCCTGTTAGGGCAAAAGCGCTCCGTGTTGGGGGTGATATGCAAGAACATTTTGAGGCATCTTATAAAGCAGGTGTAAAAATTGCTTTTGGTACTGACAGTGGGGTATCAAAGCATGGAGCCAATGCTCAAGAAGCCGTGTTAATGCATCAAGCAGGCATGAGTACATCGGACATTTTAAAATCTGCTACGGTTAATGGAGCAGACCTTATTGGAATGAGTGACAAATTGGGCACCATTGAACAAGGAAAGTTTGCCGATATTATTGCTACTCATGCTAGCCCATTAAAAAATATTGAAGAGTTACTCGATGTTGACTTTGTTATGAAAGGAGGCAAGGTTTACAAACAGAAATAGTCAATAATTACATGTGGTTAATCTATGAAAGTGGTAACAAAACTGAAGGTTCAATGTCAATAGAGCTGAATACTTAATAATAACCAACAGGAATATAAAATGAGATCTTTTCGATTACTTAGTGTTGTGACAGCACTGCTTGCCACATCTAGTGTGATGGCACAACAAATTTTAATAAACGCAGATGCTTATGTTGATGTTGAAAAAGGTCAACTTATTAAAAATGTTGCGGTATTGGTCGACGGTAATAAAATTATCAAAGTGGGTAAACAAGGAAGTGTAAAAGCAGCGCAAGATGCTAATGTTGTTAATCTGCAAGGTAAAACATTAATGCCTGGTTTAATGGATATGCATGTACATTTACATAGTGATGCAGAAGATAACTTTTTAGCCGCAAGGGGTAATTCAGTACCACGTCAAACAGTAAAAGCAGTCAAAAATGCTAAAAAAACCTTGCTAGCAGGTTTTACAACGGTACGTAATTTAGGCGCTTCAGGGTATTCAATTATTGGGGTTCGTGATGGTATTAATGCGGGTGAAATACCTGGGCCTCGTATCTGGGCTGCTGGTTATTCTATAAGCATTACGGGTGGCCATTGTGACGATAATTTTTCTCCTCCGGAGGCAAAAAGTATTGCTGGTGGTGTAGCCAATGGCCCTTGGGCGGTAAGAGCTAAAGTGAGAGAGAACATTAAGTATGGTGCCAATACCATTAAGGTTTGTGCTACAGGTGGCGTTTTTTCTAAAGGTACTAAAGTGGGTGTTCAACAGCTAACGGAAGAAGAAATGAAAGCCGCTGCTGATGAAGCGCATTTACGCGGTTTAATTATAGCAGCGCATGCACATGGTACTAGCGGTATAAAAGCAGCTATTCGCGCAGGCATCGACTCAATCGAGCATTGTAGTTTCCTCGATGATGAAGCCATTAAGCTCGCGTTAAAACATGGTACTTTTATGTCGTGTGATATTTATAATACGGAATACACATTAGCGTTTGGTGCTGCAAATGGTGTACCTGAAGAAAATATTAATAAAGAAAAGCTAGTATCAAAAGCACAACGTGAAAGCTTTCGTAAAGCAACAAAAGCGGGTGTTAAAATGGTTTTTGGAACAGACGCCGCTATTTACCCACACGGTGACAATGGTAAGCAATTTTCACGCATGGTAACTTACGGTATGACGCCAATGCAAGCCATTCAAGCTGCAACTATTAATAGTGCTAGTTTGCTACAGCAACAACGTTCTTTGGGGCAAATTAAGTCAGACTATTTAGCTGATATTATTGCTGTTGACGGTAATCCTGTTGAAAATATTTCCTTAATGGAAAAAGTAAGCTTTGTAATGAAAAACGGTGTTATCTACAAACAATAATGACATGATTATTGCCATGGCTAAGAGAATACTATTAATACCAATTTCACTAAATTATTGCCCACTTGTGCTAGTTAAAATACTCCATGGCGGCGTTGCTCTCAATCCCAATAGTCTGCTATTGCTTAATCAAGCGCCTTGCCCTGATTTATTTTTCCTATGCACAACAAGATCACAAACTTAATGAAACTGGTATAAGTAAGCTCTTATCCTTAGTTTACACATTTATGCTGTAGTCAAATTGGTATTACTTAGTGTTTCGATATTGTTCAAACCACCATAATATATGAGAAACTTTAGACATTAAATTACTGGGTCGTTTATAAATACCATGAGGAGCATCTGGTATTCTAACCATAGCCGTATCAACATTGCGTAATTTTAGCGCTTGATAAAATTGTTCAGTTTCAGCAATTGGTGTACGTTGATCTGCTTCACCTGTAAGTAACATAGTTGGCGTGCTGACATTGCCCACATAACTTATGGGTGATAATTTCATGTAATGAGCGCTATCTTCCCATGGCATTTTGCTAAACCAGTTTTTAATAACATACGGGTAAATGTCGGTCGTTAATACGAAGCTAAACCAATTTATAACGGGTTTTGCAACAACGGCTGCTTTAAATCGGTCTGTATGCCCAATGATCCATGCTGTTAATACGCCGCCGCCAGAGCCACCTGTAACAAATAAAGCATTTTTATCAATGGCTTCTTGTTCAATAACATTATCAACAACTGACATTAAGTCATCATAATCATGGCTTGGGTAATTATTATGAATCGTTTGGGAAAACTCTTTACCATAACTATCACTACCTCTTGGGTTAGCGTAAACCACAACATAGCCTTTTGCTGCCATCAGTTGGATTTCTGTCGAAAAATGAGGACCGTAATTCGTTACAGGGCCACCATGAATTTCTAAAATTAAAGGAAATTTTTCACCTGATTTTTTAGCGGTTTCATAACCAGGAGGGTATGCAACCCAAGCCTGAATATTGCGATTATCAAATGAAGATTTTGTATTTATTTCTTTGATGGTAGCTAAAGTTTTGTAACCAAGAGCATCTTCGTTAAGTGTAGTGAGTTGAGTGGTTTTACCCTTTTTAGCTATGGCTATATCTGCAGGGCGTTGAGGGTGGGAATAGGTAAAGGCAATTGTTTCATTCTGGGCTACAACAAATTCACCCCCATTGTACGGTCGGCCATAGGAAAGTCCGCCGATATTTTTCGCAACTATTTTACGTTTACCACTTAATGATTGAGAAGCAACATAGGTTTCTCCTTTGTCGTGATAACTGATATAAACAGTTTTGCTATCTTTTCCCCATTGAATGTTATTAATTGAACGGTCAAAATCTGCCGTAATAGAACGCTTATCTGAGCCATCAATATTCATGATATAAAGTTCAGTATTTTCGTAGTTTTTGTAATTTTGATCAGATCCTAAATACGCAATCAGTTTACCGTTAGGTGAAACAATCGGCTTAAAATCAGGTCCATTACGGTCTGTTAATGCTTTAACTTCAAGAGTTTCAATATTCATCGCGTAAATATTACTATCGGTCCACTCAAGTTCCTTATCTAAACGCTTATTAGTTGAATAAAAAAGTTGGCTGCCATCTTTGCTCCAACTCACTTTTTGATTATGATTAAAATCATCATGCGTTAGTTGACGTGCATTACCTCCGTCAGACGACATAACAAATATATGACGTTTACCTGCTTTATTGAAGCCTACGCCATCAAAACGATAGTGCATTTTATCAATATACACTGCTGGCTTAGCCCATTTGGCACCATTTGGCTTACCTGGTAGTGATACTACGTTTTTTGGTTTACTGTCAACAAACATAGTAAAGGCTAAGGTGTTACCATCAGGAGACCAACTTAAATTCGAAGGAGGGTTACTAAAGTGACTCATTTGCCCTGTTTCACCCGTTTTCAACCACTTCATGTGAATTTGAGGTTTACCACTGGCGGTTGAAATATAAGCCAATTTTGTGTTATCAGGAGACAGTGTGGGTGAATAGTCAACATGAAGACCATTAGTAACAGGCGTTAAATTCTTTTCTTTATCTACTTTCCAAATATTCCCAAGCTTTTTATCACTTTGAATATCCATGTAGTTACGAACAAAATAGACTTCATCACCGTCAGCATTGATAGCAAGTCCAGAAGCATACTCTAGGGTAAAAACATCTTCTAGCTGTAGAGTTGACTCGTTTTTAGCCAATGTCATTGTTGAAATGAGTGCTGCAATTATTAATGCTACCCACGTTGTTTTATTCATCATTGTTCCTTAAATGGGTAGCTTTACCCTTTTTTTCATGGTTAAACTCTAGGCTAAATTAGCATAATTAATTTAATTTGCAAAATTATGTGAATTTACATTTACATTTACATTTATACTTGTGTTTGGGTAAATTGTAACTAAGGTTTCGATTTGTTATATGAATATTAATTTATTTACGTTTGAGTCATTGCTCGTTAGTATGAAAAATGATGGCGTTAAAGAAAACGTTGATTAACGCTGGGAAGTGAACTAGCTGGGCTATTTGTTGAAACTGGGTTACCTATTAAGCTTGTCATTAATATTTCGACATTGAATGCAAATAATCACAATAATTAAGAGTCAATAAGGATAATGGGACAATGATTAAAAAAACAATTTTATCTTACAGTATTGCTATAAGTTTACTGACCTCATTTGGCATAAATGCAATGCCAAGTGAACAAACTAAACTACTTAAAAATGTCGAAAGTAAAGTTATTGAGTGGCGACGAGATTTTCACAAGCACCCTGAATTAAGCAATAGAGAAACTCGCACTGCTGGCATTGTTGCAAAACATTTAAAAAATCTTGGTATGGAGGTAGAAACTGATATTGCTTATACTGGGGTTGTCGCAATTTTAAGAGGAGCGAAGCCTGGTCCAACGGTAATGCTACGTGCTGACATGGATGCATTACCTGTTACCGAAAAGGTAGACTTACCGTTTAAATCAATAAAAACAACTAACTATCGTGGTGTAGATGTTGGAATTATGCATGCTTGCGGTCACGATACTCATGTCGCTATGTTGATGGGAACCGCAGAAGTACTGGCTGGTATGAAAGAGCAGCTTAATGGCGATGTAATGTTTGTGTTTCAACCTGCAGAAGAAGGTGCCCCAAAAGGTGAAGAAGGTGGCGCTGAGCTTATGTTGAAACAAGGAATATTTAAGCGTTATAAACCTGATGTTGCTTTTGGCCTACACATAACTTCTAGCCTTAATGCTGGCGTTATAGGTTATCGAAGCGGGCCATTTATGGCAAGTGCAGACAGATTTGAAATTACAGTGCATGGTGAACAAACACACGGTTCTACACCTTGGAATGGCGTAGATCCTATTGCTTCTGCAGCACAGATTGTAAATGGTGTTAACTTGATTGTTAGCCGACAAATTAATATTACTAAAGAGCCTGCTATTGTGTCTTTTGGTAAAATTTCAGGTGGTGTGCGTAATAATATTATTCCAGACAAAGTTGAAATGGTCGGTACTATTCGCAATTTTGACATGGATAATCGACAACAGATCTTTGAAAAAATTAAAACAACAGCAACGCATATTGCCTTATCGTCAGGCGCAAAGGCAGAAGTTGATATTTATCAAGGGTATCCTGTTACTGTTAATAACCCTGATTTAACTGCACAAATGTTACCGAGCTTAGAAAAAGCTGCAGGAAAAGAGAACGTTACCGTGATGTCAAAAATTACAGGCGCGGAAGACTTCTCTTTTTATGCGCTTGAAGTACCTAGTTTGTTTGTTTTTTTAGGTGGTACTCCCCATGACAAAGATGCAAAAAAAGCGGCCAGTAATCACTCGCCTTATTTTTTTGCTGATGAGTCATCATTTAAAACGGGTACAGCAACTTTAACTCAACTGACACTTGACTATATGGCACAAGCTAAATAAGTCATGGTAAATTAACCGCAATATAAAAATGGCAACGGTATGCGAAGCAATTATTCCATTTAATTTTTGTATTGCTGTTTTTATTAAAAAGTCGCATCATTACGCTAGTTTTAAGACTTAAATGATATACACCGATAACGATGCAAACAAAAAATGTTTTCTTACCGAAACAACAAAGAAGTCAAGATACACAACATAAACTGTTAAATTCTTTATATTTTTTTTTAGAAGGTAAGTTTTTTGAACATATTACGATTAAAGAATTGGCAGAGCATGCAGGTGTCTCTGTGGGTACTTTTTACCGTCGATTTAAAAATAAAGAATCATTATTACCCTTACTCTATCAAGATTTTGGCAATGACCTCGCTCACTGGGTTACTGATGTAGAGTTAATGAAATTTGCTAATTTAAAAGAAGCCATTGAAATAATATCTATTGAAACTTATCAGTTCATTACAACACGTAAAAGTGTCTTTAGAACGTTGCATTTAAATTCAAGACTTCATTCAGAGATACTTGATTCAGATAAATCGGTTGATCGACAATTAATTTACCAACGTTTATCTGCAATAATTTTAAGTTTTAAGCAAGAAATTACCGCAAAAGATCCGTCTAATGTAGCTAGCATTGTTATTTTTATGATTATTAACAGCTTATTAGACAAAGTGCTTTATCCTACTCTTACGCCTGCCATTGCCTGTGATATAGACGGCGAAGAATTAGCGATTGAACTCCCTCAAATAATGTTATCATATTTAACTAAATGATTAGCATGATAAAAATAAGTTGCATTAAAATTCATATGCGGCTAAATAAGTATCCTTTTTTCTTGTTTAGTCGTGTTAATGTCTTTTAGTATTTTCTTTTTATGGTGGAAGTTTATAGCTTAGTGTCAGTAAGCTTTTTGGTAAGTCGCTTTTCTTATCGACTCAGATCAGAAAAATTAAATTTTTAAACTATTAGGTTTGTTAAATAATTTTTTTCCTTCAGTTAATAAATGTTGAACTGCAGGGTGTTTTACCTTTCGTTCGGGTGATATTAAATAATAATGCTCACTGATTTCTGTTGTTTTGCCGATAATCTCAACATCAAATTGCTCTGTTACATAATTTTCAATGATGGTTGGGGCGCAAAAAACACCATAGCCAGATTCGCCGAAATACATAGTTAACATTGAATCGTCAAGTTCACCTATTATTTTAGGGGATATATTCAGTTCATTAAACCAAGAAACGACACTTAAGTGTTGATTAGAGCCTTCTCCTGCGGTAAAAAATGGCTTACCGTCAAGTGAGTATGGAAAGTTAGCAGTGAGGGATTTAGCTAGATCTTTATGAGCAAAAAAAGTAATACCACATTTACCTACAAGGTGACTGTAGGCTTTTAAAGGAGATCCTGTTGGCAATGAGGTATCACTTAGTACCGCATCAAGTTTATTTACCGCTAAATCGCCAAATAATACGTCCAAGCTTGTTTCTTTACAGACTAACTTAATAGAGTCGTCCATAGTGTAGATTGTTTTTAATAAATTAAATGAAAATACTTTCGCAATGACATCAGTAACGCCGATAGAAAATCGAAAAGAAAAATCAGTTGAATGGTTTTTCAATGAATGAATCAATTCATCACCTAAACTGAATATTTCTTGTGCATAACTTAACGTTATGTGACCCATGTCATTCAGCACCAAACGTTTACCTTTTCGAATAAATAAGCTATACCCTAGTTGGGCTTCTAATAAATTTAGCTGAGCACTCAATGTTTGTGGCGTAATATGCATAGCTCTGGATGCCTCAGCGATACTGCCATGTGTTGCTATCGCATGAAAATATTGCAAGTGATGATAATTAAGCTTCGCCATGTGATTTCCTAGATTTTTAGATGACCTAATTTTTATCATTACATCATTAATTGTCAACTTTTTGTTGATAAGTACACAACTAAAATCGACTTTCATTGCTATGAATAATTAGATATAACTGAAATATACGAAAAGAGTTGGAGTTAATATGCCAAATAATATTTTTCCCTTAATGCTTGTTATTTTGTTGGGTGGTCAATTGTTGTCAGCATCGCCAGTTAAGGCATTAGAAGTACTAACGGCTAAGGAACTTACAGCACACTGTGAATTTATTGTTAATGAACCAGAAGGTGCTGATGCTCAATATTGTGTCCGCTATATTCAAGGTTTTATCGATGGTGCAATAGCAACTGATGCTCGAGTTATGCTCAATGCTGAAAGTACTCATTCTAGTAAGGAAACCTTTACTGAACGCGCAATTCGCACTCGAATACCAAGCCGTTTAGAGCGTTCTAGAGCTGCTAACTTAGCTGGTTTTTGTCTTGGTGATCCGCTACCACTGCGAGAAGTTGTTAATGTTGTCGTCGACGATTTGGCTGCTCAACAAGTTAAATCAGAGAATCGTGATACAAACGAACCCGCTATGGAGTTCGTCTATCAGTCACTATTAAAAAACTACCCCTGTGAAGAATGAAATTGATGCGACCTAATTACGTGCTTCAAAGTGGCAAGGCACAATTATTATCTATATTACTTTTGCTGTTGGTTCTCGCAATTTCTTGGCTACTTTGGTCAGGATTGTATAAGCCACTGCTGCTAGGCTTGGGTGCTTTTTCTTGTGCGCTTAGTGTTTACTTGGCTCATAGAATGGGTTTTTTTCGCCATCATAAAGCTATGCTTAGACTCATTCCTCGTTTGCCTAGGTATTGGTTGTGGTTGCTGCGAGAAATTACGCTTTCGAGTATTGATGTGGCTAAAGTGATTCTAAAACCTTCACTTTCTATAAGCCCAACTGTGGTTGAACTTAAAGCTGAAACTAAAACCGATGTAGGTCATGTGATTCTGGGGAATTCAATTACTTTGTCTCCAGGTTCAGTCACTTTGGATCTACACAAAGGAAAATTATTAGTTCATTGTTTAACGGCTGAAAGTGCAAGCGAATTACAAAAGGGTGAGGCCAATCGACGAGCTGCGGCTTTGGAGCGTAAATAAAAATGTATATAGTTGTTTCTATTGCTATTTTAATAACTATGGTGTTGGCTTTAGTGCGGGCATTAATGGGGCCAAGCGTTTACGACCGTGTATTAGCGGTTAATGTATTCGGTACTAAAACGGTATTATTGTTGTCAGTTATTGCTTTTCTTTATGGGCGACCTGACTTTCTCGATCTTGCCTTGGCTTATGCATTAGTTAATATGGTTGGTGTGCTTGCAGTTTTAGAATATTTTCAAAACAGAGTTAGAAAAAAGTCGGAGACTCAAGATGATTGATATTATCCTCGATATTCTAAGCTGGATTTTACTTTTACTAGGCGGTGCTTGTGTATTGATTGGTGGTATTGGTGGACTGAGGTTGCCAAACTTTTATGCCAGAATTCATGCGGCCAGCCTTACTGATTCTATGGGCAATATTTTGATTTTTTCTGGCATCATGCTACAGGCTGGCTTGTCATTGGCAACGTTAAAATTGTTCGCTATCATGGTGTTTCTGCTGTTAACGGGGCCTACTGCAACTTATGCATTAGCCAATGCTGCATTGTTATCTGGACTTAAGCCTGACGTTGGATCTGCGAGTGATGAACCTCAGGAGAATAAGTTAAAATGATATTTATCTTTGCTGTTTTTCTGCTTTCTTTACTTGTTATTACTGCTATTGCTATTGTGCGCGCTAAAAACTTATTTGTTGCGGTAATGCTAACCTCTATATTTAGTTTGTTAATGGCGGCTAACTTTTTCATTCTAGATGCTGCTGATGTAGCGTTAACCGAAGCAGCTGTTGGTGCTGGAATAACCACGGTAATTTTTCTTTGTGCTTTATCTTTAACTGATGATCGGGAAAAACCTCGTGAAGGTAGTCGTTGGGTTGCTTTTTGTACTGTTGGTGTTTTAGCGTTATTAATTATTTACGCAACCTTTGATAAACCTCGTCTTGGTGATCCTGATGCTCCAGTGCACCAACATGTAGCGCCTTGGTATTTAGAAAAAACGCCTGAGTATATTGATATTCCTAATGTAGTTACGGCAATTCTTGGTAGCTTTCGTGGCTACGATACGCTTGGCGAAGTATTTGTTGTTTTCGCGGCCTGTATTGGTGTTTTATTTATCCTTAGTGTAAAGCCAACAAAAAAAACTAATCAGGTGATAAAAAAGGAAAGTGGACTACGCCATCATTTGATACCCCAAGTGGTTGGTCGGCTACTGATCCCGTTTATTGTACTTTTTGGTCTTTATGTGCAATTTCATGGTGAATACGGACCAGGTGGTGGCTTTCAGGCAGGAGCAATTATTGCTACGGGTGTGATTCTGTACGCATTGTTAGAAGGAGAGTCTTCTGCTTTACGAGCAATCCCTCGCTCGGTATTACTTGGTATGGTTGTAGGAGGCGCACTTTTATATGGTGGTGTGGGAGTCGCCTGCATATTAATGGGAGGCGCTTTTTTAGATTATTCTGTGCTAGCTACTGACCCTGTAGTAGGGCAACAGTTGGGTATTTTATTTATTGAGGCCGGTGTTGGCATGGCTGTTTGCGGTGCTCTGCTGTCAATTTACCATGCATTTGCCGCCCGAGAGAGTTTTTCATGAAACTATTAGAACTGTTGGGTTATTTCAATTATTGGGTGTTCGCAATTATTTTAACTGTGGGTTTGTATGCGGTTATTAGTAAAACCAACTTGATCAAAAAATTAATTGGGTTGTCTATCTTTCAATCGGCTGTGTTTCTTATGTATATCACCATGGATAAAGTGGAAGGCGGTACGGCTCCCATCATAACAGCAGGTGTAGATGATCAAATATTTTCTAACCCTGTACCGCAGGTACTGATATTAACGGCCATCGTTGTGGGGGTATCTACCTTAGCATTGGGCTTAGCACTCGTGGTACGTATTAATGAGTGTTATGGCACGATAGAAGAAGACGAAATTTTGGACGCTGACTAACGACTATGGATTTATTAGCACACCTTCCCGTATTACAAGTTGTGGTGCCGATGTTGTCGGCACCTATTATCGTTATGTTACAACCGCGAGGTCTGGCATGGGCTGGCGCTACGGCTACTTCACTGGTGAGCTTTGCTATTGCGGTGGCACTTACCTTAGCTGTTTTAGACGGTCAGGCTGTTGACTATGCGGTAGGCGGTTGGCCAGCACCTTTTGGTATCACGCTAATGGTAGATGCGTTTAGCGCGTTGATGTTATTGGTGGTGACAGGTGCTAGCGCTGCCGCATTGATTGCAGCTAAACCCAGCATTGACCAACAAATTGAGTCTGCACGTCAACCACTCTTTTACTCAGCTTGGCTGTTGGCATTGGCTGGATTGGTAGGAATTGTAGTCGCTGCTGATGCCTTTAATATTTTTGTCTTTATGGAAATTTCCTCACTAGCAAGTTATATATTGATTGCTGGCGGCCCTGATCGTCGCGCACTTCCTGCTGTATTTAAATATTTGATGATGGGTACTATTGGGGCAACGTTTTATTTAATTGGGGTTGGGCTGATCTACATGATGACTGGCACCCTTAACCTAGCAGATATTGATGCGCGTATCGGTAATGTTAGTGATATAAATCCGTTATTTGTTGCTGCTGGGTTTATCACTGTAGGGTTAGCGCTTAAAGCCGCAGTATTTCCGCTGCATGTATGGGTACCAAATGCATATACGCACGCGCCACATATGGTAACAGCCTTTTTGGCTGCGTGTGCAACCAAAGTGGCACTGTATGTATTGCTCCGTTTTGATTATATGGTATTTCAGGGAAATCTTATTGAACACGTGGTGCAGTTCTCTATGTTTGCAATGCCGTTAGCTATTTTAGGAATACTGGTTGCCTCAGCGGTTGCCATGTTTGAAGGACATCTTAAAAGATTATTAGCCTCATCTTCTATTGCTCAAATTGGCTATATTTTGCTTGGCGCTAGTTTTGTAAGCGTCGCTGGCCTTAGTAGTAGTGCTATGCATTTGTTTAATCATGCATTGGCAAAAGGGGGCTTATTTCTTGGTGTTGCCTGTATAGCTTATCATTATCGTGACTTACGTCTAAGCCAATTGGGCGGTGCTTCTACCCGTATGCCTTGGACGTGCGCAGCTATCGTTGTTTGTGGTTTAAGCCTAATTGGTGTGCCAGGTACTGCAGGATTTATTAGTAAATGGTTACTTATTAATGCCGCGCTGCAAAGCGGCTCTTGGGGTTGGTTATTAGTCGCTATTATTCTTGCTAGTTCGTTGATGGCGGTGGTTTATATTTGGCGTATTATTGAGGCACTTTATTTTCAAGAGCCTATAGCGGGAGAGGCTAAGATATCTGAAGCGCCAATACAGTTGTTATTAGTGACAGGTATAGTGGCTATCCTAAATATTTACTTTGGCCTATTCCCACAAGTGCCATTAGCACTAGCCGATAGTGCTGCGGTATTGCTTCTGGAGGGCGTATTATGACACCAGAAATAGCTATATTAACGGCAATAATACTTCCGCTTATTGGTGCTTTGGTAATAGCACTTGCTGGACGTGTAGGACCTAATATTCGGGAAGCAGCCACGGCTGTTACGTCAATTTCTTTGATCTTTGTGGTTTGGGGATTACTCCCTGTTATTATTGACGGTGGACGCCCTTCAATAGAGGTTAGTCAGGTGATGCCTGGGCTAAGTATTGCTTTTACGGTTGAACCTTTAGGTATGTTGTTCGCCGCGTTAGCTTCTGGACTATGGCTTATTAATTCCCTCTATTCAGTGGGTTATATGCGCGGTAATAAAGAGAAAAATCAAACCCGATTTTTCGCCTGCTTTGCTTTGGCCCTTTCTGCTACTATGGGTATCGCCTTTGCGGGCAACTTGTTTACGTTGTTTTTATTTTATGAATTATTAACCCTTTCTACTTATCCCTTAGTAGCGCATAAAGGCGATGCTGCTACCGTGCGTTCTGCAAGGGTGTATTTAGGTGTTTTGATCAGTACCTCTATTGCGTTGTTTTTACCAGCAATTATTTGGACTTACAGTGTTGCAGGCACTGGTGATTTTACCGAGGGGGGGATTCTCGCGGGTAAGTTGAATGATCCAGAAATAGGATTATTACTCGGTTTGTTTGCCTTTGGTATCGGTAAGGCAGCAGTAATGCCTATGCACAAATGGTTACCTGCGGCTATGGTAGCTCCGACACCCGTAAGCGCTTTGCTGCATGCGGTTGCGGTTGTTAAAGCGGGCGTATTTGCAATTACTAAAATTATTATTTATGTGTTCGGCATTGAATTTTTGTTTGAAGCTTCTAGTGCTCAATGGCTATTATATGCGGCAGCGTTTACTATCATTGCTGCAAGTGTGGTTGCATTACGGCAAACTAATATTAAACGCCTTTTGGCCTATTCTACTATTGCCCAACTTTCGTATGTTGTTATGGCGGCCGCAATTTTTAAACCTTTAGCTGAGCTTGGCGCCTCGTTACATATAGTTGCCCACGCGTTTGGTAAAATAACCTTGTTCTTTGCTGCAGGCGCTATTTATGTCGCATCTAAAAAAACTGAGATTGCTCAATTACGTGGTATTGGGCGACGTATGCCATGGACCATGGCAGCATTTACTATTGGCGCTCTGAGTATGATAGGTATGCCGCCAACCGCAGGTTTTGTTTCTAAGTGGTATATTTTGGCTGGTGCATTTGAAGCCAATAATTTTGTGGCTATGTTTACCATTATTGGCAGTACGGTACTTAACGCCGCTTACTTTTTACCTATTTTATACATGGTTTGGTTTGAGCAAGAAAAAGAAGGTGGAAAAGAACATGGTGAAGCACCACTGTTAGCTGTGATAGCACTGTGTATTACCGCGCTGTTAACACTCGGCTTTTTCTTGTTTAATGCACCGGTTATTGAGCTGGAAAGCCAGATAGTTAAGGGGTTTGGATAATCATGACTGACGAAACAAATTTACACTGGTTAGTGCGACCGTCCACAATTCGCAAATTATGGATTGGCGCGAGTGTCATACTCGTCCTCGTGGTATTGGCACAGACGGTAATTTACGTTAAGGGGTATTTTGGTTTTGATGCTTGGTTTGGTTTTGGTGCTGTTTACGGGTTTGTTAGTTGTTTAATTATGGTGTTGGTTGCTAAGTTGTTAGGTCTGGTGTTAAAGCGTCCTGAGAATTATTACGATGAATCGTCACAATCCTTAGGATCATCACAACAGCCAAAGCAAGCAGTTACTCCTGAACTTAACAATGACAATAGTGGAGGAGGGCACTAATGGGGTTTGAATTATTTCCGCCCGCGTTTATCTTGTTATTCGCTGCTATATTAATTGGGCTAGTAAAAGGCCACGCGCGCACTGCCGTTTTATTACTAGCTCCGGTATTAACACTTTGGGCTATTTGGCAGATCACTGATGGTGTACACAGTACGGTAGAGTTCCTTACCTATACTCTAGAGCCCATCGAAGGTAGCTCGCTTAGACGCCTATTTGCTACTGTTTTTGCCATTATGGTTTTTGTTGGTGGTCTTTATTCCTATCGAATAGCTAAATGGTATGAACTTGCGGCTGCTTATGCCTATGCTGCAGGTGCTATTGGTGTGTGTTTTTCGGGCGATCTGATTAGCATGTTCGTTTATTGGGAACTAATGGCAATATTTTCTACCGTGGTGGTATTTTGCGGTGGTACTCCAGGTGCAAGGGCGGCAGGAATTCGTTATGCGATAATGCACTTTCTCGGTGGTGTTGTACTAAAAATAGGTATTGTAGGTGTTGTACTTAATACGGGAAGTGTGCAAATTCAACCTATGCTTGCAACCGACTTTAGCACCTGGATGATACTCATTGGTGTGTTAATTAACGCTGCTGCACCGCCTGTATCAGCATGGCTTGCAGATGCCTATCCTGAAGCTACTCCAACAGGTTCAGTTTTTCTATCGGCATTTACCACTAAAACAGCCGTGTTAGCGCTTATATTGTTGTTCCCTGGTGAACCGGTATTGATTGGTCTAGGGTTATTTATGGTGATGTATGGCATCATCTTCGCCTTACTCGAAAATGATGTAAGACGTATTCTTGCTTATTCTGTAGTTAACCAAGTGGGTTTTATGGTGGTTGCTGTTGGAATTGGCACTGAAATGGCGCTTAACGGTGCAACGGCTCATGCTTTCGCTCATATTGTTTACAAAGCCTTATTATTTATGAGTGCCGGTGTTGTTATTTATCGTACAGGCAAAAACAAATGTATTGAATTAGGCGGATTATTCCGAACTATGCCCATTACTTGCGCCTGCGGTATTATTGGTGCTCTTGCGATTTCTAGTTTTCCACTGACCTCAGGTTTCACAACAAAAAGTATGATCTCACAAGCGGCGGTAGATGGAAACTTAATGTGGGTGTACATGGCATTAACGGCAGCGTCTGCGGGTGTTTTCTTGCATGCGGGGATTAAATTTCCTTGGTTTGTGTTTTTTCAAAAAGATTCAGGGTTACGGCCTAAAGATGCACCATGGAATATGGGTCTGGCGATGATTATTTTTGCTGGTTTATGTCTTTTACTGGGGATTTTTCCTGAGTTGCTTTATAGCCTGCTTCCTTACCCTGTAGATTACGTGCCTTATTCAATAGGTAAAGTATTGTTCTATTTGCAGTTACTATTATTCTCAGGTCTTGCTTTCTTTGTGTTATTACCACTAATGAAACGGACTATGACCATAAGTTTAGATACTGACTGGTTGTGGCGACGTGCGGGTTATTCCTTGTTCAAAGCACTAGAAAAGGTATTTAGTGCTTTGGCTGAAGTGATTGCTGTGCAAAGAGCGAGTTTACAAAAATTATTGCATAATATAGCGGTTAAATATTTAGGGCAACCGCATACAGCTGATAGTAAAGAACGCGGCATGTTTGCCCGTTCTTGGCCTGTGGGAACGACCGCTTTATGGATTGCTGGGTTACTTTCGGCCTATGTGTTGTTGTATTACCTTTAGGAGTAATGATCGGTCAGCAGGGTACTTGATGTCTTATTCTGCTTTAAACACCACAAGTTGACTCTGTTGATTTTTATAGCATTAATTCTATTAAGTTTATTCTCGCTGAGTGGGAATGACTTAGTAGACTTATTATTAACTTGGATTCAAACTAAGTGAGTAATTACTTTGGTTTGCTTAACGGATTTAATTTTAACCTTGGGTACTTGGGTATAGTGTTTACAGCAAAGAACTTCTTTCTTGAAATGCTTTTTGGCTAGGTTTTTCTTTTAGGGATTTGAATATACCCAATATGCCTGCTTCTAGGGTAAGTATTTCAGGGCTGTCACAGCTAAAGGTGTCCATTGTTTTATGAACACCGTCTAGTATTTTAACCATGGAAGGATGTGCCATCATATTTGAAAAATCACTTAAGGTTCGCGATGGGCCCGTCTGCCCACAAATTTGATTGCACATTGGCACCATGGTGATAGGTATTTTATAGTCACTGTATAGCGCAACGCTGTCATGCCTTTCTATCACATTGTCATCTTGGTCAACAATGTTATAGGCTTGTGTGTCAGACCGAATACTTAATGTTTGTTGTGCTCTATTACAATTAGGGTATTTTTTGTCAAATAGATGTAAGTAGTACTCTGCAAAATATGGAAAAAGATTCAACGTGTTTTTTTTAGGAGTTTCAAATCCCATTTTTTGTAGTAATACGTTAGTAACCAGCAAGTGATTTTTGTAGCGTTCAAGCATATTTTGAGTGAAACTTTCATTTTGTGCTGTAAAGTCAGTATAATTATTATTGTAAATAGCGGTAATAAAGCTAGCCGCAGGAAAGTTACAGTATGCTTTAGTTAAACATTGTTTATTATAAGCGAGTACTGATTCTTTAGTTACCTCTAAAACCGCTTTTGGTGCTAACTCTTTAAATATGGCAAGCGCTGCTTCTTCATGCTGGGTAATAAACAATTGATTAGCTTTTACTGTGTTAATGGTTTTAGAACATACATGAGTTGTTTGCTCACCTAGCCAACGTGCACATACTTGCTTTTTAGCATTTTTTTCGCTTCAATGGTGAGTGCAGGGTAACCAAAGCGTTCAATGGCGTTTTCTGCTGGGGTAAAAAACACCTCGACTATTTCATCTTTATAGCTAAAGGTATTACCTGAGTCAGCGTCTTTGTAATAAGAAACGGTATTGGCTTTTTGTAACTTTTCATACCAATTAAAACTTCGAGTATGATCACCAGGTAAAAATATGCCTGTAACGCCATAAAGCCTATTTACTTTGTTTTCATTATACATTGACCTCTTGGCTCTTATTACATCGATGCCTGTTGCTTCAATAATAAAAATATCTTTGTTCTTACTTATTACCCAGCTTGGGTTAATGGCATTTGAGGGTAAATTGCTATACTTATCAATAAGTGAATAACTAGACGCTATTTTGTTCATCAACATTGTCACTTTCGTAAGATGCATGTGTTACACAAGAGAGTAGGCTGATGATTAAAAGGCAGGTTTTTATTGTTAATATATTGAAAATGTTAGGTAAAAATAAAAGGGTATTGTTCATCGGTTGCTATCCTTTTCAAACCATTAACAACATGAACAATGGTGATTGATTTTTAAAAATCAGTAAAACAAGAAAATTAAGCTTAATTAGAATAATAGCGATATTTTCAAGGTAAATAAACGGTTCATTAGTAACTCACTTTACTTTGTAATCAAAATGTCATAAATGTAAGATTACAATGAGCTCAATTTATTAACTGAGTCTAGGCAAAATGCCAGTGAGTGACCACCTGCCAAACTTTTCCAAAAAATTCGAAAGCTTTTCAGATTACCTTAACGATGAAATCATCACATTATTGCCTGAGTATGAAAGTATCTCGACACTAATAGAGCAAGGTCAGGGGTTCATGCAGGCAGAGGTTCACGCTGTGCTTGACGCAAAAATGGGCAAGCACAAAATACATAAACTGCCCTTAGTAGGTTTGTCTTTTGGTAGTACGAATATTAATGCACCTGCAATTACTTTTATTGGTGGTATTCACGGTATTGAGCGCATTGGTAGTCAGGTAATTTTAAGTTATCTGCATACGCTAGTGTCGCGTGCTAAGTGGGACAACAACTTTATGCGCTCGCTAAGCCATATTCGTTTTAATTTTTTACCTGTGATGAACCCTGTTGGTATGCTACTGGGTACACGTTCAAACGGTAATGGGGTTGATTTAATGCGAAACTCCCCTATTGATGCACAAGAAAAAGTACCGTGGTTTGTTGGCGGACAACAATTGAGTCGTCATTTGCCTTGGTATCGAGGCAATGGGAGTCTTGAGCATGAAAATCAATTATTGGTGGATTTTCTTAAGCAAGAATGTCTTCATCGACCCTTTAATTTAGTGCTAGATTGCCATTCAGGTTTTGGTTTTCGAGATCGGTTGTGGATCCCCTATGCCTATCGTAAAAGGCCACCGCGCACAGTCGCTAATTATTTTGCTTTATATCAGTTGTGGCAACAAACGTATCCTCATAATAATTATGTTTTTGAACCGCAGTCTCGCCATTATACTACTCATGGAGATTTATGGGATCACGTTGGCAAAATAGTTAAGCATGAGTTTAATAACCCTTTTTTATCGTTAACCTTAGAGATGGGCTCGTGGAATTGGGTTAAAAAAAGCCCGAAACAAATGTTTTCATATCAAGGATTATTTAATCCTAATGTTGAGCATCGTTGGTCTAGAGTTCAGCGTAGTCACTTGGTTTTATTTGACTTTTTAACGCAAGCGGTTTCAAATTATGCAAATTGGTTACCCACAAACCAAGCAAAAAGTGATATGCGTAAAGCGGCGGTTAAACAATGGTATCGAGCAACATGAGTCGACATTGGTTATTATTAAGAGGCCTTGGGCGTGATTATCGTCATTGGGGGACATTTATAGCAAAATTTCAACACGCTTTTCCTGATGATAAGGTGAGCGTTTTAGATACCTGTGGAAATGGCGATTTTGCGACACTTAACAGCCCACTTCTTATTGCCGAGTATACAGATCACTGTCGCTTGATATTAGGTGAAAAATCAGAAAAATCGTTAGCTAATATCCATTTAGTCGCTTTATCATTAGGTGGTATGATTGCACTTGATTGGGCACATCGATTTCCACAAGAAATAAGTTCAATCACCCTGATTAATACTAGCGCTGCTAACCTGACACCATGGTATAAGCGAATTAATTTGGTTGCTGTAGCCAAATCGCTTTTAGTTATCATGAGCAAAGGCAGTGAAGAAGCCATTGAAAAAGAAATTTTGCAGCTCACCTCAAATCAACAACAATATGCTGACACCTTAGTTCATTGGACCGAATACCGACGTGTTCAACGTACAAGTCTTTTTAATCTAATCCGTCAGTTAATCGCCGCATCACGTTTTAAAGTGAAATCTTTAGCTAACATTACGCCATTGGTGTTAACTAGTAGAAAAGATCGTCTGGTAAATAATATAGCCAGTCAGCATATACATCATTATTTGGGGGGAACCTTAATTGAGCATTCAAGTGCTGGTCATGACCTCCCTCTAGATGATGGAAGTTGGGTGATAAGGCAAATTAAGCAGTATCTAGCTTTGTCATAAAGCTGTCACTTAAACGTCAAATATTAGCCATATAGATAAGTTACATTACTGAAATAGACAGTTTATCTATTGATGGCGGACTTAATATGTTTAATGTTGATCAGGTGGTTTCTGAAAATCTACCCCAAATGCACCCACAATCTTTGGTGGGTAAAAGCTTTAGAAATATTTTACGTTATCTGTTACATGAAAAAGCATTACTGAACATTGAAAAGCAATATCCCTTTGCTAAAGGGGTAGATTATGCTGAGGCTATGCTTGACCACTTTGATTTTGGCTATTGTCTTAGCGATAAAGACAGAGAGAAAATTCCTGCAACGGGCCGAGTCGTTATTATTGCTAATCACCCCATTGGTACCTTAGACGGCGCAGCATTGATTAAAATGGTCAGTGAAATAAGACCTGATTTTAAAGTAGTGGCCAACAAGGTACTGATGGGAGTTAAACCATTACATCCTATTTTATTGCCTGTTAATAATATGGGTGGAAAAACGGCTAAAAAGAATCTTGAAGCTATTTATCAACACCTTAACAACGAGGGGGTTGTGATTATTTTTCCTGCGGGTGAAGTGTCTCGTATGGGGCCTGCTGGTGTTCGTGATGGAAGTTGGCATAAGGGTTTTCTCAGTTTTGCTACCGCCACTAAATCCCCTATTTTGCCTGTTTACATGGATGCACGAAATTCAGCGCTTTTTTACGCAATATCAGCGATTTACAAGCCATTGTCGACATTGCTTTTAATAAAAGAAATGTTTAAACAAGCACATAAACGTATGAACATCAAAATAGGGGATGTGATCCCTTTTGAACATTATGATTCGTTAGATGTGCCAGGGCAAAGCAAGGTTAAATTATTCAAAAAGCATTTGTATAATATTGCGCGTAACAAAGCTGAAATTCTAAAAACTGAAAAAGCGATTGCTCATCCAGAAAATCGTGCTGAACTCAAAGCGGCAATTAGCCAATGTGAAATGCTTGGTAATACTAGCGATGGTAAAGCAATCATCTTGTATCGTCAGCAAGATAGCTCACCTATCATGCGTGAAATCGGGCGGTTAAGAGAGGTTGCTTTTCGTTTAGTTGGTGAAGGAACGGGAAAACGTCGTGACATTGATGGTTATGATCAGGATTATTTACACCTAGTGTTATGGGATGATAAAGATTTAGAGATTGTTGGTGCCTATCGTTTTGGTGAAACCCAAAAACTGATTGATAACCCACAATCACAAGGACTATATACCAAGACTTTATTTGATTATCAGCCCAGTATGGATCCAATATTTGTTCAAGGGTTAGAGCTGGGGAGAAGTTTTGTTCAGCCTCGATACTGGGGGAAACGAAGTTTAGAATACTTGTGGGTTGGTATTGGCGCTTTTGTTGCAAAAAATCCTCAATACCGTTATTTGTTTGGCCCTGTCAGTATTAGTAATGCCTTGCCGACAGCAACAAAAAATTTGCTTATTGATTATTACCAACACTATTTTTTTGATAACAAAATGTTAGCAAAGGCAAAAACACCATTTCAGTTAGATGATCTTGAAACAGATCAGCTAAGCTCAGCATTTGAAGGGAATGATAAAGAAAAAGACTTCACTACCATGAAGCACCTACTGGCTAATGTGGGGGTGAGTGTGCCAACATTATATAAACAGTATTCAGGATTATGCGAAGAGGGTGGTGTGAGTTTTTCAGCATTTAATATCGATCCTGATTTTAACGACTGTGTTGATGGTTTGGTGGTGGTTGATCTTGACAAATTACTACCGAAAAAGCGCCAACGTTATATTGATATTCATAAAGAATAGTTTTTTGTTACATTATTAGCGTAACTATTGGTTGATTAGTTTTCACCTGTGTTCAAGCAATAGTATAATAATTACAATTTAACTAACGTAATTACAGGTAATTATGAAATATTCTTTATTAGGAAGTAGCGATTTATCAGTTTCTGAAGTTTGCTTGGGAAGCATGACGTGGGGTTTACAAAATAATCAAGAAGAGGCTAATCAACAAATTGATTATGCACTATCACAAGATATTAATTTTATTGATACGGCTGAAATTTATGCTATTCCTCCTACACCTGATACTTACGGAAAAACTGAAACAATTATTGGCAATTGGCTCACTAATAATCCTAGTAAACGAAAAGATATTGTGTTGGCAAGTAAAATATCTGGCTCAGGATTACCTTGGGTAAGAGAGGGCAGCCCGATATCAGGTACAAATATTGAACTTGCTGTTAATGAATCATTAAAACGTTTGCAAACTGATTATATTGATTTATTTCAATTACATTGGCCAAATCGTGGTTTTCCGCATTTCGGTAAACATTGGCCGAACGAAGTGGACTTTACACAAACAACTACAGCCCATGAAGTTGAAAATATGCTTGATATTCTGCAAGGCTTATCGCGCTGTGTCGGAGCAGGAAAAATAAGGTATTGTGGTTTATCAGACGATACACCGTGGGGTATTAATACCTATTTAAAACTGAGTGAGCAATATGATTTACCACGCATTGTGTCGATTCAAAACGAATTTAATTTGCTCCACCCACAAGATGCACCTTATCTAATTGAAAACTGTATTAGAGAAAATATTGCCTATCTGCCTTGGTCACCGCTTGCAACGGGTATATTGTCGGGTAAATATTTAAACAATGCTCTACCTAAAGGTAGCCGATGGACATTTGAACAAAGAAACGGCATCTTTAGAAATACCCCTTCAACACATAAGGCAACCGCAGCCTATGTTGACATTGCCAAGCAGTATAATATTACTCCTTCACAATTGGCATTAGCATGGTGTAAGCAAATTCATGGCGTAACCTCTACCATTATTGGCGCAACAAGCATGGTTCAGTTACAAGAAAATATAAAAGGATTTAACCTTGAACTCAGTACAGCAGTATTAAGTGATATAGATAAGGTATTACGAGAATATCCTGCACCGTATTAATATTAGGTATTGAGTATTAGAAGTTTATCAATTTTTTTTCTTATAAAGGGAACTTTTCCACTTTGGGATACTCTTACTATATGAATATGTTATTTCCCTAGTGTTTTATGTTTTATAATGCGTTTACTTGATTTCAAGTAAACGCTTTTTTTTGTTTGAATTACTTTACCGTTTACTTGCTATGCTGTTTGAAAATAAATAGACATAAAAATGTATTTTTCTTGGGAAATACGGTTATCGTTTAGTGATCATATCGTGTAAGATTATAATGCACACATGGACCTGCTAGATATTTCTTTTCAGAAATATCTACAGTGTTATTTCTATGAGCTCAAATTCATTGATTGTAATGTGGAGTTTTCCATACATTCCACTTTAGGTAGACGAAGTATGAAAAAAACTACAAAAGACATTGATATAGCATGCAGCACAGTGTCTCATAATTTACTATTAACTTCTGCCCTTAATCATCTTCCCGAAGCTGTTTACCTTATTGATCCTGAATCCTCCAATATTTTATATGCAAATAAAATGGCTTGTGAATCTGTGGGGATGACAGAAGCAGAAATTATTAATAACTCTGTTTTAAGTCTACAAGATTCCGTTTTTAATCAACCACATTGGAGCGAAATTGCTGAAGTCATTTCACAATCACAAAAGCCTTATGTATTTTTAGGATATCATCAACGTAAAGGCGGCCGTTCTTTCCCCGTAGAGGTTCGTACGTCTAATATATACTATGAGGGACAGCATTTTTTCTTATCCGTTGCTCGTGATATTAGCTTACGTCAAATGAGAGACAAGGAAATGGAGGCGCATAAACATAGTCTGTGGTATGCACTTTATGAAGCTTCAGATGGAATATGGGAGTGGAACATTGAGAATGATAGCCTGTATGTCAGTCCCAAACTGATGCAAATGCGAGGTTATGGTCCCGAGGAAGATGCATCAAAGGTTGATTTTTGGATAGATGGTATTCACCCTGATGATAAAAATAGAGTGCTTGCCGTAATGCAAGAACATTTGCAAGGACGTACCGATAAGTTTGAAGCTAAATACCGTTTAAGAAATCGAGCTGGTCACTATATTTGGGTTGATGATAGAGGAAAAGTCAGTAAAAGAAATGCACAAGGTGCCCCAGCTATTGTTGCTGGCATGGTACAGAACGTAACGGATCAGGTTGCTCTACAAGAAAGGTTAGAAAACCAAGCTGCACGAGACGAACTCACAGGAGCTTTTAACCGTCGGGTTTGTCATGAGATTTTGGAACAACAAATTGCTACTTCTCGCATTAACGGCGAACCATTTGCTGTTGTTTTTATTGATATAGATTATTTTAAAGCCATCAATGATCAATATGGGCATCGAGTAGGGGATATCGCTTTAAAAGCCTTTGTTAATAAAATGGAGGAGCACCTTAGAGAAAATGACTTATTGTTTCGTTGGGGAGGAGAAGAGTTTCTCGTACTTTTACCTGATTTAGAAGAAGCGAAACAGCATACAGTGGCTCAGAAGTTATGCAAAACCATTGAAAGTAATCGCATTACACTCGCTGATAAAACTGAAATCTCGTTGACAGTTAGTATGGGGGTTTCAACTTATCCTACCCATGGTTCAACAAGAGACCAACTAATAGAAAAAGCCGATATTGCAATGTACAGAGCAAAAGCTAATGGGAGAAATAGGGTTGAACTCTATAGCGATAGTGAATAAATTACACCGCGATAACATATAAGTAATCTGTAAAGGGCGATAACATATAAGTAATCTGTAAAGGTATCTCTTACAGATTACTATCTAATGCCTTTTGGCCCAGTTGTTTGCGTTAAACAACTATCTATTTCTTAAGCTTGAATGTTTATATTGTTGCCAATATTTCCTACGGGACTGCTTGTGCTATTAGAAGCAGAAGGTGCTGCGCTTTCAATTAATTGCAATGCCATTTGACCTTCTTCTTCCGCAAGTTCTTTTGCTTTTACCGCGACACTTAATATTGTGCCATCACCACCATTAGCAGGGGCAAAACTTGGGGAACTATTGATATTGATAGACATAATGCCTCTCCGTAATAATAAATAGGTAAAGATATAAGGTTGTTAAATAATAGTGCTTAATCTAGTTATCGGCAAGTTTAATTAAAGCTTGAATTCTTTTTTTAAACCTGCGTTATTTAATTCTTAAGTTATAATTAACTTAGCCGATACCTAAGTATGGTTTAATAAACAGAGGTAAGTGTTATGAGTTCATCAATATCCCCTAATACCACCTATAGTCAAAATGCACGAGCATTATCAAAATCCGCTGATAAAGTGGATAACATGTCTACGGGCCAACAAGCCTCTAAGCTTGAAGATGATCAAAAATTAGAGAAAGCGCAAGCGCCAATCAGTCTCTCTAATAAACAACAGCTTAATGCTGCGATTATAGAATCTTCTTTGAACTACAATACAAGTATTGCTGATCAGCCTTTATCGCTGGTATTAAAAACAGCCCTACAAGGAATTAATGAAGCACTTAATGAAATGGGCGTTGAGAATACTGTTGAAGAGGCTTATGAGTCGGGCGTAGACTTTAGCCCTGAGGCAGTGGCAGAGCGAATTGTTTCTTTTAGTACCCAATTTCTAAGTTCGTATCGAGAACAACACCCAGAAATGGACGAAGAAGAAGCCTTAAATGCTTTTGTTAATATTATTGGCGGGGGTATAGATCAAGGTTTTGATGAAGCTAAAGAAGTACTAACCAGTTTGAACGTGCTTGAGGGAGATATTAGCGATACTATTGATAAAACTTATGCTTTAGTTCAGGAAGGCTTGCAGTCTTTTGTTAAATCATTTAATAGAACCGAGGAAGAGCCAGCACAGTAAGGACTAGAATTTATTTATTGTCATTTATACAATATAAAACAATGTAGATATTAACTAAAGTGAGCTGATTTTGTCTGAAAGAACAATTAAGTTTGAATTTGAAAAGCACAATAAAAATAGTATTCGATATAAAGAAGTACCTGAAAATGGTATGCCACCTGTTTTAGGCTCTATCTATGTGCAAAAATGGTTTGCGGGAGATAGTAAGCAACTAGAGGTCACAATTAAAACAGAAAACTAATATCTGTAATTTAGCTAACCAGAATGCAGACTAGTATTATTGTTCCTTTGTTGAATGAGAATTGTTGTATACTAGTTTTTAAACAAATTATATTTTTACACTATAGGAAATTTTATGAAAAAGCTTATCTTACTTTTAACTGTTGCCACCTTGAGTAGTTCAGCAATAGCAGAAGAAACTAGCTGGCTGGACAGTTTAAAAAACCTTGTTGGTTTGGGTGATACTCAAGAACAAAATGCAGTTGCAAAGTTAAGTAGTGATGGTTTGGTTGATATGTTAACGAGTGGGTTGGGTGTAAACACAGACCAAGCATCCGGAGGCATGGGTGCAATTTTGAACTATGTGAAAAACAATGTATCAAGTGATCAATTTGGCCAGCTTGCTAAATCGTTACCAGGGGTTGAAGGGCTAGTTGGACAAATGCCTGATATTAGTCAACTTAGCTCTGGTGAAGGTTTAGGTGGATTACTTGATAAGGCTTCAGAATACAATGAGTCATTAAAATCTATTAATGATGTTAAAAGGCAGTTTGAAGCACTCGGCTTAAAACCAGAAATGATCACCAGCTTTATTGCAAGTGCTCAACGTTATTTAGATACGGAAGAAGGCCAACAGGCAAAACAAGTATTAACTCAAGGTTTAGCAAAACTATTAGGTTAGTTGTGTTTTCTTTAATCTTGAACTGAATCAGCGCTGTGATGAAAGCACATAACATGATAGTGCTGATTTTACTTCTAGTTTTAATATTACCACCTGTAAACACCACACACTTTATTATTAATACCTCTTGCTAGATATATTAATCCTGTCTAAAAAAAGTGTTTTAGCCAATTCAATTGCAAGAGGGTAAATATTTTTAAAATTAAGACAACATTCTAAATTGTTGGGTTTGTTTCAAGTGATTATTTAGTTTGTGTTGTTGTTTTGTCATATAATAATTAAAAGTGAGTGTCCTAATTGTTTTCTTTGTGAATTAACAAGCAAGCTTTAGTAACTTGTTATAACTCATTTACTTCTGTTTTCTTGACCAATACCAGCAGTAAAACCAGCTTGCAGGGAAGAATAAAAAGCTCAATAAAAAGGAATAGAAACCAACAAGTGGGAGATTATCTGCTCTTCCTCTAGCAATTTTTAACGTTAAAAACATCATGACTATTAAGTTAATAAAAATAAATTGCCCAACGGTGGTTGCATCAATGTTCATATATATCCTTACATGTGATAATTATTTGAGTTATATCAGGTATAGCAACTGATAAATTTTCTTATTTTGGCTGAAATGTTTCGAGAAAGTAAAAAGTTAACTAATAGTTATATATTTTTTACAAACAGAGCATTAATATATAATCAGATGTGAGCCTTAAAGTTTAGTTCTTTCAGGCTCATTTATCAATTGGAAAGCACTTGATAATAGATAATTATTTACTGAATTTTAGTCATTTATAATAACAGAGCAGCTTAAATTTGCTTGATCACAAATCCAGCCACCGCCATGACTAGTACTTATGCTTCCCGTAAAAGTGAAACCATACATTCCAGCAGCAGCTCTAAAGGCACTATCTCCTCCTGTAGAAAAATTAAATGCTCCGACAAAATTAGATTTTTTATCCTCTATTTTATTACCATCTTTATCTTTACCTATAAGAAAGCTAAAGGTAAGATCTCCATCACTATCAATTCCGTCAATTTTAAATAGTGCTGTTGAGCCATCAGAAAAGTCTAGCTCTACAACAAGGTTTACATTCACAACTTTTCCAAGTACCGCAGGGACAAGTGCTAAATAATGTGCTACTTCAGTTTGTAAGGTTTGATTGGTTTCGAATTCACTCGCAACAGCACTTTGTAAATATCCTTTTCCAACCAAATCCCATGCACTATCAGTGAGACTTGTTGGAACACTCCTATTCATTCGAGATATGCTTGCATTGACATCTTGTTTCGCTAAAACTGCAACATTAAATGCAGCTAACTCCTCACTTGGTACTGTCAGTGAAGATATAACTATTTCTGTAACACCTTCAGAAGTTGTCGTTTTTTTTGTTTTTAAATAATAGATCTTTTCATTCTGGAAACTGGCTAATAAAACATAGTTTGTCCCTCTTTTAAGATAAGTTATAGTTTGAGCTTTCAACTAAAAAGTGTTTAAAGAATTACACTCCTCACAAACTTTTTTATAAGTTGCAGCATATGTTATAGAGGAGATAATTAAAGAAGAGAGTATTAAGGTAAGTTTAATGGTGTTATTTAACATTTTATTCCTTTGTATATTAAATTTAAAAAAGAGCTATGACATGAAGTTAAGAGCATAATTTTGAAATTATAGCTCCTAACTCCTTGGAACTGATTCGACTATATAGTAAATAATATAAAAGAGTCAACTTTATTTGTTTTTTCAATATAGAATATAATAAACCCCGTGGTGCATTAGGAATAAAATTGAAATAGCAAGTTGCTCAACCATTGGATGGTTTTCAACAGGGATACTATCAAAAATAAGGGTATTAACACTAATTCAATGGTTTAATCAGCGTAGAGGAAATAATCTAAAAAGTTAAATGTACCATGGCCTAGTAAAGTTAAATACATCAGTTTATTATGTGTGTTGCACTTTTTATTAAACGATAATGGAAAGAACCTTTTAAAGGACTAAATTATGAAAATATATTTATCTGTAGTGGCATAGTTAATTTGGCTACCTAACTAGAGGTGTTATTATACACCTCATCAAACTTTAGGTGACACCATGACAAAAAGAACAAGACCCAATTTCACACCAGAATTCAGACTTGAATG
>Ga0193955_1000038_pt1 | contig 81797 bp, 76 predicted proteins | sample BB_6_MG_FD_140343 | JGI IMG/M metagenome (GOLD analysis project Ga0193955, IMG submission 140343) | Microbial mat bacterial communities from the Broadkill River, Lewes, Delaware, United States - BB_6_MG | ecosystem: Environmental > Aquatic > Freshwater > River > Microbial mats | place: USA... | reverse complement strand
TGCTACTAGTTGTCCCTGTATATAATGCTGATAATGATATCTCTATACTTGACTCATTACTACTCTGTGTAGTAGAACTACTACCACTCCCGCTACATCCTACTAGTGACAATGTCACTAATAGCATACTCATCATATAAACCAAATGTCTATAACTCATGTGTTATCCTTAATGTAAATTAATAATATCAAACTAAAAATATTATTTAATACATTGTAGTGTTTAACAGCTTATTATTTGATTTATTTTATTTTGTTATTTTTGATACAACACTAAAGAAAAGTCATATAAAGTAGACATAGTTTGATTTATAGTAGTGTAAAATTTGGAGGAATTTTAAATGATTACTAGAGAGATCTTAAATCCTCCAGTAATATTTGTTTGTATAAGAGTAATGTTAATTTTTAGAAATATATCTAATAAATTGTTAGTAGTTGTAAGCAACTTTGTATGTAGGATCGTCTTCCTCGTAAGAACAGTGTGGACCGGCTTGTTTTAAAATAGCTTTACAGTCACTGCTTAAGTGACGAAGAAGCAGGTTCTTACCTGCATCTTGATACTTTTTAGTGATGGCATCAATCGCTTCTACACCTGAACTGTCCATAACTCTAGCATTTTTAAAGTTTATAACAACCTTTGGTGGGTCATTTGGTATATCAAAGTTATCAGCAAATGTCGTAGCACTACCAAAGAACAGTGGACCGTCTAAGTCGTACACTTTAGTTCCGTCAGCTTCTACTGTGCTTTTTGCATAGATCCTTGCATGTTTCCAAGCAAATACAAGTGCAGAGATGATCACACCCGCTATTACAGCTACTGCTAGATCTTCAACTACTGTAATGATAGTAACAACTACCATCACAAAAGCATCAGCTCTTGGCATATGTTTTATGTGAGAAAAGCTTGACCACTCAAATGTACCAATACTTACCATAAACATGATACCTATCAATACAGCAACAGGGATAACGTTTAAAACGTCTGTAAGAGACACAACAAGTATAAGCAAGCCTACCGCTGCAGTGAAAGATGAAAGACGTCCTAGACCACCTGAAGTGTAGTTGATGATACTTTGACCTATCATAGCACAACCAGCCATACCGCCAAACATACCACATGTAACGTTACCAGTACCCTGAGCTATACACTCTTTATTTGCACTACCTCTAGTCCCGCTCATCTCATCTAAAACAGATAATGTAAGAAGTGATTCTATTAAACCTACTAGTGCTACGATCACTGCATACGGTAGTACCATAATGATTGCATCTAGGTTAAAAATATATTCCGGGTATACAAAAGACGGCAGTTGACCTGCAAACTGACTTAAGTCCGTAAGCTGACCAACTAGAAGAGTATTAGCACCTGTAATATAAACAGCTAGTGTAATAAGTACGATCGCAACAAGTCCTGAAGGTACCGCTTTAGTAAATTTAGGTAAGAAGTACATGATAAGCATAGTTATAAAAACTAATATATACATCATACTACCTTGCCCTTCAAAAAATTTAAACTGAGCAGTTGCAATAACTATGGCTAAACCATTTACAAATCCATACATGGCAGGTTGTGGTACAAGGCGGATAAATTTTCCAAGTTTTAACATACCTACAGTTATTTGAATAAGTCCGGCTAAAATAGTAGCTAAGAGAATATAATGAAGCACTCCCATCGCTAAGGCTTCACCGGCAAGTCCGCCAGCTTTTAACATTGCATTTGCTTCAAGACTAAGTCCAACCAATACAACTGCTACTGCTCCTGTTGCACCAGAGATCATTCCTGGTTTACCACCGATGAGTGCTGTGATAAGTCCTAAGATAAAAGCAGTGTATAATCCAACAATTGGGCTTACTTCTGCTATGAAACTAAATGCTATGGCTTCAGGAACAAGTGCAACAGCAACAACAAGACCTGATAAAATGTCGTTTTTTACATTTGATGTATCGTATTTTATTATGTCAAACAAGTTTTTACCTTTAAAAAATAGGGTATATAAAATTTCGGAATTATATCTAAATAGTTTTAAACTAATCTCTGTACCTTTTGATTAAACAATCTTTGATAGAATGAGTGTATGAATATTTAATAAGGAAATGTAATGCAAGCAAGTGCTACACAAAAAGATCTTCAAAACCGTATTGATGAGATCAGAGATGAATTGGAGTCTTTATTTAAGTCTAATCTAAAAAGAACTGATTGGAATGTCCCAGAAGCTGATGATCAGGATGCTTCTGAGATCTTGGTAGCTATACTTGAAGAGAAGTTAGCTGAGATAAAAGAGGATGTTAAAAATAAAAAGTATGAGACATACTAAGAGTTTTTTTCTCTTAGTTTATCTTTTTTACTTTTGCCTTTACCTTTTTTAGGTGCTGGTCCTTTTTCCTTTTTAGGTGCTTCACCACCTCTTTCAAACCCTTTTATTTGTTCTCTTTGAAGTTTTATTTTTGATCGTTTTTCTATTAGTTTAAAGTGGGCTTCATCCTCATGGTCTATAAATGTGATAGCAAGACCAGATTTTCCAGCCCTTGCAGTACGTCCTATGCGGTGTATATAATCAGCAGGTGATCTTGGTAGATCAAAGTTTATAACACATGATATATCATCTATATGAACACCACGTGATACTAGATCTGTCGCAAAAAGTATATGAATCTTTTTGGATTTAAAATCTTCAAGTGTGAAGTTACGCTCATCTTGCTCTAGATCCCCATGAAAAGATTCAGCTAAGAAACCGTGCTTGCGAAACTTGGCAGCTATATTGTCAGTTGCTCGTTTATTTGCCATAAATACCAGCACTTGCTCTAATTTTTCTTCTTTAAGCAAATGTCTCAAAAGTGGAGCACGATTTTCTTTATTTACTTGTATCACTCTTTGTGAAACACTCTCAACGGTCGGCTCTTGAGATTCAATATTTACTTCAAGAGCATTTGTCGTGATCCTTGAAGCTATAGATACCATCTTTGGAGGATAAGTAGCTGAGAACAACAAATTTTGACGCTTTTTTGGAATCGCTTCTAAAATATGATCAAGCTCCTTGGCAAAATCAAGGTTTAGCATCTTATCTGCTTCATCTAAAATAAAAAACTCTACATGTGAGAGATTCATCTGTTTTTTACTAAGAACATCTAAAAATCTTCCAGAGGTAGCCACTACAACATCACAACCTTTTTGAATCTCGTAAATTTGATCACCTAAACTCTCACCGCCTATGATACTTACAACTTTTGGAGGCTTATCTAAAAACTCTCCAAATGTTTTAAAAGCTTCGCTTATTTGAAGCGTCAACTCTCTTGTCGGTGTAAGTACAAGTGCTTTTATTTTTGCTTTGCCTTCACCCTTTGTTTTTGAGTAAAGTTCTAAAACTGGAAGTATAAAACCGGCACTTTTACCGCTACCTGTTTGTGCTTGAGCGATGATGTCTTTTCCATCAAGTATAAGGGGGATTACTTTTTCTTGGATCGGAGTAGGGTGTTTAAAAGCACTTTTATCAAGTGCTTTTAGGATCTCTTTGGATAGTTTGAAGTTTGAAAAATCCATTAGTTGTTTAATGAACTTAGTTGCTCTTGTACTTTTTCTCTTTTAGATTCAGCATCAGCAAGAAGTTCACGGTTTTTAGCCAGAACGTCTTCTGGAGCATTTGCTACGAATTTTTCATTGTTTAGCATACCGCTAAGTTTACCGATCTCTTTTTCTAACTTCTCGTTTTGTTTAGTCAGTTTGTTGATAATCGGAGTCAGGTCAATTGAATCAGTAGGTATAAAAGTCTCACACTTGTCTGCAATGTCACTTACCGCATCTTCAACTTTTGTATCAGTAAAGATTAACTCTTTTTCAACCTTAGCAAGCTTCATAATAAACGGCTTCATAACCTCTTTATCTTCTTCGCTCATACCGTCAACTTTTACGTAAGCTTTGTCGATTTTTTGGTTAGCCATATCTACTAAAACTTTTGCACGTCGGATAGATACGATAGCATCCATAATGATCTCGAACTTATCTTCCTCTTTACGCTTTTTAGTTTTGTAAGGGTACTCTTTAACCATGATAGATTCATCACCGCTCTCTAAAGAAGTTCCGCTTAACTCATGGTAAAGGTACTCTGTAACGAACGGCATGAAAGGGTGAAGCAGTTTCATAGACTCTTTATAGACAGCACCAAGTTCAGTGATAGCGCCTTTATCAGCCTTACTTAGCTCAATACCCCAGTCACAGAACTCATTCCAGATAAATCTGTAAATAACTGTAGCTGCGTCGTTGAACTTGTACTCTTCTAGTGCAGCACGAACCTCTTTGGTCGCTTGGTTTAGGCGAGATGCCATGTACTTACCAAGGTCAGTTTTTAAGCAAAGTCCTGCAAGATCTGGGAAAGTGTCTACATTCATCTGTAAGTATTTAGTTGCATTGTAAAGTTTGTTCGTAAAGTTTTTATTTAACTCCAACTTATCTTTACTCATACGGATATCACGACCTTGAGCAGCAGAGATAGCAAGTGTAAAACGTAAGATATCGGCAGAGTATTCGTTAACCATATCAAGCGGATCAATTACATTACCCTTAGATTTAGACATCTTTTGACCATTCTCATCACGAACCAGTGCATGTAGATAGATATGGTTAAATGGAAGTTGTCCGTTAAAACTCTCACCCATCATCATCATTCTAGCTACCCAGAAGAAAAGGATATCAAAACCGGTTATAAGTAAAGTATTTGGGTAAAAATCTTTCATGTCATCTGATTTGAAAAGTTTATCCATCTCAGTATCGCCGTTACCCCAGCCAAGAGTTGAAAATGGCCACAGTGCTGAAGAGAACCAAGTATCTAAAACATCAGGATCCTGGTGTATCTTTTTAGATGCACATTTTGGACATTCGCTTTCACTCTCAGCTAAACTTGCCCATTCATGATCACACTCATCACAGTAAAATACAGGTATTTGATGTCCCCACCAAAGCTGACGAGAGATACACCAGTCACGTAATTCTCCCATCCAAGAGTTGTATGAGTTTATCCAGTGCGGTGGGAAGAATTTTGCCTCACCTTTATTTGTTTTCTCTATTGAACTGTCTGCTACTTCACTTCTAACAAACCATTGTTTAGAGATGTAAGGTTCAACAACATTTTTACATCTGTAGCAGTGTCCGACTTGGTGTTTATGATCTTCAATTTTGACCATAAAACCTTCTTCTTCAAGACGTTTTACGATCACTTCACGCGCTTCTAAACGCTCTAGACCTTTAAACTCACCTGCATAGTCGTTAAGTATCCCTTTTTCATCAAATACCGTTATGAACTCTAGGTCGTGACGTTTACCGACTTCGTTGTCATTTTGGTCATGTGCAGGTGTAACTTTAACAACACCTGTACCAAACTCCATATCAACATGTTCATCTGCAATGATGCTTACTTCACGCTCAAGTAGTGGAAGTTTTATCTTTTTTCCTATTAGATGTTTGTAGCGCTCATCTTCAGGGTGAACCATAACTGCAGTATCTCCGAAGTATGTCTCAGGTCTAGTAGTTGCAACTTCTACATGTCCGCTACCATCAGCAAAAGGGTAGATTATATGGTAAAATTTACCATCAGTATCTTCGTGTTCAACTTCGATATCACTAAGTGCACCATCGTGTGTACACCAGTTAACCATATAGTTTCCACGAATAATAAGCCCTTTGTTGTAAAGGTGTACAAAAGCCTCTTTAACCGACTTTTGTAAACCATCATCCATAGTAAAACGCTCACGCTCCCATGCAGGAGATACACCCATTTTACGAAGTTGGTCTGTCATAATTCCCGCAGACTCTTCTTTCCAAGCCCAAGCACGCTCTAAAAACTTTTCACGTCCTAGCTCTTCTTTTGTAGTCCCCTCAGCAAGCAGTTGTTTCTCAACAACGTTTTGAGTAGCAATACCCGCATGGTCAGTTCCTGGTTGCCATAGAGTCTTGTATCCGTCCATACGCTTGTAACGAGTAATAATGTCTTGAAGTGTAAAAGTTAAAGCATGACCAATATGCAGGCGACCTGTTACATTTGGCGGCGGCATCATAATTGCGAAGTTTTTATCTTCTTTTTGAATTTTTTTGTTTCCGTCTATTTCAAAATATTTTCTATCTTCCCAAATTTTGTAAAATTTGTTCTCTACTTTTTGTGCCTCATAGCTGTTTGACATATGTTCTACCTTAATCCATTATAAATAAATGTCGCGATTATATCCAAAGAGTGGTTAAATGAAAATTTGGTTTATATTGATGCTAAGTAAGTTTACTGTTTAGTTACTATATATAGTTGTTCGTGGTTTAACTCTTTTAGAATATCCATAACACTTACAAAGTCTTGAAAACGTGATTCTTTGTCACTTCTAAGAACAACAGTTTGCTCTTTTGAAATACCGCTTAGTTTATTTTTTAATGTATCTAGATCGACTTTTTCTTTTTCAAAAAAGATCTCACCGCCAGCATTGACATAGATGTTCATCTCTTTTTTGTTATCTTGCTTATCTGCTTTTTTAGCTTGTGGCAGATCTACTGGTATCACACCTTGTTTTATAAATGTAGCGGTAGTTAATACCATAACCAAAAGAACAAGCATAATATCGATAAACGGTATGACGTTTATCTCATCAAACCTTTTTGGAGCTTTTTTGCACTTAGCCATTTTTTATATCAAACTTTGTAAGGATTTTTTCTATCTTTCTAAGTGATATTGTGTAAAAAACTATAGATGGTATAGCAACCACAAGTCCCATAGCTGTAGCTTTAAGTGCAAGTGCTAGTCCGACCATTATTTTTTTAGCATCAACCGCACCAGCATCACCTAAAGTATAAAAGGTTATCATAATTCCAAATACAGTTCCAAGTAGCCCTACATACGGAGCGTTCGAGCCAATAGCACTTATGATGCTGATATTGTCTGTCAGATCAAGCTCAAGAGAGTCTCTTTTTTCATAATCGTCTAAACGGATAGATTTAAAAAACATCATTCTTTCTATAAAAAGCCATAGTGTAACTATACTCATAATTAAAAGTACACCCATAACTCCATAATCAACAGCTTGTTCAGCAAAAGCTAAAAAGTTTGAATCTTGCATATCTTCCCTCATCTATTTTCATATTGATTGTAATTGTATTTAAACTTTCTTAATATGACATGTAATAGATCATATATCAGATGAGACTTTTTTTATTTTTTGTTTGTTTTTATACATCTGAGTATCTGCAATATCTAGTACATGTGAGAACTCATCATCCTTATTGTAGTGACAAATGCCAAGAGAAAAAGTTACTCTGAATTCTCCACTTTTTGATTTTAGTTTTTTTGATGTCATGTCATCGTGTACATTTTCTACAAGTTCTTTTGCTTTATTGACAGATGTGCTCTTGTCAAACATTATTAAAAATTCATCTCCACCGAATCTTATAATGTCGGCACCTGTTTTTTTGAGATTATTTGCAATAAATACAAGGACCTTATCTCCAACAGGATGTCCATATTTGTCATTTATCTCTTTAAAAAAGTTTAGGTCGATTATACAAAGCACACCATTTTTACTAAACTTATCACTATTTTTTTGTAAATATGTATCTTTTAAATACTTTCTATTAAAAGCATTTGTGAGCTCGTCTTTATAGATGCTTTCTTTTAACTCTTCAAGCTCTTTACGCAGTGCTTCTGTTTCTTTTAAAACCACTTTTAGACTTGCCTCATCATTTTGTTTGATGGCATCTATGGCTTTTGAAGTTGAGTTGCTTAACTTTACAGTGTTTTTGTTGTTCGAATCTCTGATCTTTACAAGGTCTTCACACTCTTTTAAGATCAAAGCTTTTGAAAATTCTACTTCATCTTCTAGTTTGAGAGAATGAGCTTCTGCTTTTTGTGAAAAAAGTGTAGCATATACAGATGGCGTAACTATAGGCATAGCATATGTAGCATCTAAAGTTTCATTTGTAATGATTTTTAGTAGTCGTTCTTTTTTGTTCATAACATTTCTTGTTATTGGTATCTGTATGCTAAATTTTAGCACATTAAATTGAATTAAAATTTAAATAAAAAGGGTATAATTCCGCTATGCCACTATCACGCCTAAATCAAGAACAATATAACGCAGCAACCTCTGATGAAAAACAAAATCTTATTATTGCATCAGCCGGAACCGGAAAAACATCTACTATCGTTGGAAGAATCGCTTATCTTTTAAAAACAGGTGTAAAACCTAATGAGATATTACTTTTAACTTTTACAAATAAAGCCGCAGCAGAGATGGTTGAACGTGTAGCCCAGTTCTTTGGAAATGAGATAGCCTCAAAAATAGATGCGGGGACATTTCATGCAGTTAGTTACAGATGGCTTAAAAAGTTTGATGCAAGGGTAGTTTTAAAACAGCAGCGTGAACTAAAGACACTTTTTCGTAGTGTGTTCGAGAAACGTACATTTATGAACATAGATGCAGGAGTTCAACCTTATGGTGGAAACTACTTGTATGACCAGTATGCTTTTTACCAAAATACGGAACTAAGTTTAGATTTTGAGACTTGGATTAAAAACACGTACCCTGAACATGAAGCATTCGCTTTAATATATGCAGATGTTGTTGATGAGTTCGAGGGCTTAAAAAACGAGTATGGTTTTGTAAACTTTAACGATCTACTTTTAAATTTTAGAAAACTTTGTTCAGATAAAGACCTCGGTTATAAAGAGGTGCTTGTAGATGAGTACCAAGATACAAATGCACTTCAAGGTACGCTTATAGATGCTATGAATCCGCCGTCACTGTTTTGTGTTGGTGATTATGACCAGAGTATCTATGCTTTTAATGGTGCAGACATTACGATAATCGGTTCATTTAACAAAAAATTTCCAAATGCAAAAGTGCATACTCTGACTAAAAACTACCGTTCATCTCCACCTATCTTGTCTTTAGCATCTAAAGTTATAGAACATAATGAGCGTATATATCCAAAGCAGTTAGAAGTGACTCGTCAAGGAAATTTTGAAAGTCCGAAACTTTTAGCTTATGATGAGTTGTTTGATCAGTACCACGCTATAGCAACAAAGATACAAAATAGTTTGACTCCACATGAAGATATAGCTGTTATATTTAGAAACAATTCAACGGCTGATGGTATAGAAGTAGGGCTTCGTGAGCTTGGAATACCGTGTAAAAGAAAGGGCGGTACCAGCTTTTTTGATGCAAAAGAGGTAAAAGCTATACTTGACTTGTATACGCTGCTCATAAACGAGTCTGATATGATGGCATTTATCCACCTTGTAGAGTTTGCCAAGGGTATCGGTACTGCAATGGCAAAAGAGATATATATGGCGCTAAAGGTTTTAGGACATGGTAGTTTGTTTGATGGACTTTATAATCCTGATCTATCTATAAACAACCCTTTTGAGAAGCGTAAACTAAACCATCAGCTAGGTTTATTTGATGACTTTTTAGAACTAGGTGCTGTAGGTAAGTTCGCAAAACTTGGTTTTGAGCCGAAGTTTATGAAAAACCCCGTACTAAAGCACCCCAAACTTGCAAAAGACGGAGCCATATTCATACATGATCTGTATACTCTTTACCAAGGTCTAAAAGGTATCAAGCAACCAAAGACAGTAGTTAAAAAGATATCTATGTCATCCTTGTTCATAAACATCTCTGAGATATTAGCGACCAAACGTTCAACTCTAAAAGATGGAACTATAGATGAGAGGCAAAAAGCGGAATCTCTTTTTAGAATCTCTAGAAAAACAATGCTTTTGGAAGAACTATCAGACCCATATACGGAACATGAAAGATTTTTAAATGCGATGATATTAGGTTCATCTGACTTGTCACAAGGGGAGGGTGTAAACCTTTTAAGTGTACATGCATCAAAAGGTTTAGAGTACAAAGAGGTATATGTAATAGACTTAATGGACGGACGTTTCCCAAACCGTAAGCTTATGCAGCGCGGTGGAAGTCTCGATGAAGAGAGACGACTTTTTTATGTAGCAGTTACACGTGCAAAAGATGAACTTTACCTATCTTATGCAAAGTATGACAAGATTAAAAAGATGAACTTCGTACCTTCTCAGTTTTTATATGAAGCGGGGCTTGTACCAAAAGATGAGAACTACAAAGCACTTATACAAAAAGAGCTTGATAAGCTGGATGAAGAGGATGAGGTAAAAAATAAGGGTTAAAACAGACTGTTATTGCGAAAAATTCGCAAAAGCACCTTCGACACTTAAAACACTTTTATATCTGGTTGGTGTTATCCTAACCTTTTTAGTCTTTAGATCACATACAGCAAGTCTAAAACTCGAACTCATAAATGGTTCTACGATACACAGGATCTTATTACCTATCTGTCTAGTTGCGTGAATCTCACCATCAAGAGTAGGGAAAAAATATTGGGGATAAGAAAGTGGTGTTATCTCAACTATGTCTACACTTTTTCTTTTCTCTAAAGTTGAAGCTATGAGAGTTGCATCATCTAAATTATCAAACTGTATGCACCAGTCATCAAATTTTTTGTTGAAATGTTGTAGATCTTCATCTAAAAAGCCACCAGCAGGTGATTGCAAAGCAAATATAGCCATAATTACTCTAAACCCTATATGATATTTACAGCAAAGCTGAAACTAAAAATGCAATTCTATCACATGAACATAAAAAAATTTGTATAACTTCTTGAATTTTTATTTTGTTCTATTTTCAAGGTACTTTAGGAGTTTAAAAAGGTCTTCTTGCTCTTCTTTTAGTTTATCTTTGTCTAATGTCTTAAGATAGTATCTCAAAAATGTTTCAGTCGAGTAAGCACCCTTGATACCCGAAGCTTTAAAATACTCTTTTATAGACTTAGAACCAACTGCTTTTTTCCATAAGTATGAGTCAAAATCATAAGCTTTATAATTAAGGATCCTAGCTATCATATCTTTATATTTTACTTGAAGTATAGATAACTTTTTATCAAATTCTTTAAAATATTTTTTTGTATATATTCGGTTGAGATTTGGCAGGTCTTCTAACTCTTCTTTTAGACATGCTCTTTCATGAACTGCATCAACGTATCTGCCACGTATCTTTTTAAGCTTTTCATTCAGACTCTCTCTTAACTTTTTATTTGTTGTATTTTTAAGGTTGACTTCCCCATTTTTTAGATCCGGTTCAAGAGAGTTAATGATGTCTGTCAATGTTGGAATATTATTTAGATATTTTTCTCTTTGTTCTTGGTTTTTTTTATATTCAGGTTGTATGCGCAAAAAGATCATTTCAAAAGCATATTGTGGAATATCTACCTGTTCGTTTAAACTATTGTATGCCTTATGTAGATCTTCTATAGTATTGATCTTATCTTTGACTTCACTATGTTCATATATCTTGGGATCGAGACTTCTAAGGTTATTATATGCTGTAAATAAAAAACGTTTAGATAAAAAGTAGTCTAGTTGCTCTTTAGTATTTATAATAGAAGGAGGCTTGCCTATAACACGTTCTATTGGATTAAAGTATAGTTTAAGAGCTTCATCAACAGTGTATGTAGACTCATTAGTATCATCTTTTTTGTAGTCTTGTTCATGTATGGGTTCATTACCTGTTTGTGCATTTTCATAAACCAACTTATCAGAAATATGTTTGTCAGATGAGAGGGTGATACCCCTTAGCATATGTTGGTCAAACTCACAGTCAACTAAAAGGTTTACTTCCGGTGCAAGTTCAAATTCATTCCAATCATCTATATCGAAATTTATTTTCTCTTTTGTGTGAAGTATCACTGTACCTTTACCGGTTTGTGTGTTGTAAAAAATTATTCTACCTTCTATTATCATGCAAAGCCTATAAGTTTAAGTATTGAATATTATATCAGAATATAATCTAGTAGTTGAGCACCAGTTGCATAAAGTAGCTGTCACTTTCAAGTATATTTTGCTCTTTGTCAGTGTCAAATCCCATAACTGCGCCAAATTTCAAAGAGTGGTTATCACTAAGTGAGTACCCAATTGAAGCGATGCTATAGTCTAATTTAGTGTCTATGTAGTAGATGTCTGTAAGTGTAAGGGTCCAGTATCCATCTATTTGATAAAAAATATTTACACCTATCTCATCACTTTGACTTAATGAATCATATAAGTACTCTGTAGTAAAGCTAAAGTTACCATACCCGTAGTTTAATCCAAGCATGACTTTTTGATGAGATGTGTTATTATCTTTAATGACCATAGCTTCACTTTTGAGATCCCATGAACTCTCATATAGTCTTGCTTCAAACTCATACCCTAATATCTTCTCATCTTTATCATCTTGGTTGTTTCTCATAGCGACCACTCCAATATCTATAGAGTTGATAAAGTACTTTAGTCTAATTGTCGCAATATCTTGATTGAAGACAAATAAAAAACTTGATAGCTCGCTAAGTGCATATTCATATTTTGCCACATTTAGAGCTGGACGTTCTTTTATCTCTATAGAAGTAGCGTCAATTGGATTAAATATATTGATAGGTGAATAGAGTGTCCCGATACCTATTGGTATATTTTGCCATCCGATACCAATTTGGTGATAGTCATCAATATATTCTATATAAGCTCTATAGATACTTACTTCATCATCATACTCATCACCTATGATAGAATTGTTAATATCGTGATGGTAAGTGTTTGCATCTAGAATAAGTTTAATATTGATATCGTACGCATCGCTATACTCTTCTTTTATATCTAAAAATGTTCTAAATCTGTTGTTTGCCATAGCAACATCTTCAAGATAAGGAGCTGGCGTGTTGTTGTTTATGTAGTATGTTGTTAGTGTGTTCTCAATAGCAGTACTTGAACTCCAATCTTCATCGGCAATAATAAAGGTAGTTATAATAAGTAGTGCTAAAATTATTTTCATATTAATTGTTTATTGTATCTTTAGTTACTTGACCATCTCTGATCACGATCGAGCGTTTGGCCTTTTGTATAACTGCCGGGTCATGTGAGCTGAAGATGATTGTGACTTTTTCTTCTTCATTTAGTTTTCGCATCAGTTCCATTAGTTTTTCACTATTAACTGAGTCAAGGTTTGCTGTTGGCTCATCTGCCAATATAAGCTTTGGTTTGCTCGCTACGGCACGTGCCACTGCAACGCGCTGTTGCTGTCCACCACTTATATGATCAGGTAGTTTATCTAAAAGTTCGCTAATATCAAGCTCACGTGAGAGTTCAGCTACTCTAGCATCACAATCTTTTTGCGAAAATCCTTGTAATTTCATTATATATTCTATATTTTCTTTGACATTTAAAACAGGTATTAGATTATAAGCTTGAAATATAAATCCAATATGATCCCTTCTAAATATTGACAACTCTTTTTCATTAAGAAGGTTGACATTATCTTCTTCTAGAATAACAGAACCCTCTGTAGCACCATCAAGTCCGCCTATAATATTTAACAGTGTAGATTTTCCGCTGCCGCTTGGCCCTGAGATAACTACAAACTCCTCTTTTTCAATCTCAAGAGAAATCCCTTTTAACGCTTTCACTTCTATATCCGCACTTGTATTGAAAGTTTTAACTACATTTTTTATTGATAAAAAACCCATTTTATAATTCCTTGATTGATTCTACTGGTTTACGCTTTTTGAGTGACCTTATTGGCAGTAATACGGCTAAAATAGTTGCAATGTAAATCGCGATTAGCGTATCTGTGAAAAATGCAGGTCTTATAATAGCTTTCATATGTGGATCCATTCCAAACATTAAAAATGCATCGTCAAATGCTGAAAAATCTATTCCGTAAGCACTTAAGTACAATAGAGCCAGTGCTCCTATTATTGCTCCTGCAATATACCCAATAGTGGATATGATAAGTGATTCAAATATTATCATTTTTGCTATATCTCTAAACCTTGTACCTATAGCCATCATAATTCCAAATTCACGTATCCTTTCTAATACAGAGACAAGCACTACACCAAATATACCAAGTGAAGCAACTAAAAATACAAATGCGTAACTGATGATATTGATAGTGGTCATCATCACCTCCATCTCTTTTAACATACTATAAAGTTCAGTCCAATCATATACAACTAAATCTTTCAAATCTTGAAGTTTTAACTCATTGGCAAATGTAGTCGAGTCAGCTCTATTTTTCATAATAATACAGATTTGGGATATGCTATTACCAAGTCCTAAAGTCTTTTGAAGCTTTGTCTTACTCATCAAAAGAGATTTTGCAAGACCGGTCGAGTTTGTTATTGCTTGGACTTTTAAAGCGATCGATACAACTTCGTTGTTTATATCTTGAGTTGTGATAATTACTTTTTTACCTACACTTATTTTTAGATCTTTTGCAAGTGTCTGTCCAATGATAACACCCCTGTCATGTTTGCCAAATGTAAGTTCTCCACTCATAATATAGTTGTCTAACTTTGATTGTTTTACATCTTTTTCTAGATCTACACCGATTATCTCTACATTCTTAGCATACCCAGCTGTTGCGATTAATCCCTGAGCTCTTATCTTTGTGACATACGATTCAACTCTAGGATCATTTTTTATGATCTCTTCAATGGGTTTTGAATCTTTGATGCTGTATTTTATTTGTTCAGTTTCGCGAAAATCTTTTGCTTGGATAAGTACTTCACCACTGTCAGATTTTGTTGTTGCATCTACCATCTGAACTATCATACCTTCATATAGTCCAGCCATTATCATAAGACTGATAAGTGAGACCGATATCATCGTCGCTGTTAATATTGTACGAGAGAGACGTCTAAATATATTTTTAAATGCCATTTTTATAAGTATATTCTCAAACATGGTGCATAGCCTCTACGGGTTTTAATCGATTTACCATGATTATTGGATATAAAACACTTAGGATCGTGGCAATATACACAAACAATGTATGCCAAAAAATTGATTCTAAGTTATAATCAGCTGGCATAGCGTCTATCATAACCATATCATACTCTTTCATATATTCTTCAATATCAATCGCATCACCATATAGTTTATGAATATCTACCGGATTTTCGTTTAGATATTTTAAATTCCACGTAGCTATGCCAGAACCAATTCCTACACCAATACTACCAAGTATAATGATCTCTAAAAATAACATCTTTGTAATTTGTGCAGGTGTGGTACCAATTGATTTTAGTATACCAAACTCCCTGATCCTTCCATATATATTCAGATAGTTATATATTGCTATTACAAAAAATATTACGACAAAAAATATCCCAAGTTGAAAGTATCCGAAAACTTCATCAATTATCATCGCATCTATTAACTCTTCCATAGTTATGAAATAGCTTTGAGCCCAAAACTCATCACTCAGATTGTTTTGTATGTTTTGAGTTATATTCAATATCTCATCATCATCTTCACTTACAGGTTTTACGACAATAGATGTAGCGATATTTTTACTTGCCATAACTTCGTCAAAGTATTTTTTATTCATAAATGCAGCAGAGTTGTTAAAACTAAAGAGCCCTGTTTTGAAGATCCCTTTTATAACTATGTTATCTGCTGCAAATGAGTAATCAGCCCCCGTTGAGATAAACGATATAGTATCTCCGAGTTTTACATTTAGTCTTGAAGCAAATTCATTTCCAATATAAAGTGCATTTGTATCATCACTGCTTAAGTACTCTCCCTCTATTAGGGATTCTTTAAGTTTTGAGATCTTAGCTTCGCTATCGGGTTGTATAGCTGTAAACATACCTCCAATGGTCTCTTCATCAGTTGAGTAAAGTGCAAATGTCTCAAACCTCGCAGTTGCAACCTCTACACCTTCAGCACTTTTTACTTTTTTGAGAGTATCTTCCATATCAAATATTAGATTCTCAAAACTTGGGGTCTCATCAAACTCACGGTTTATCACTTTTATAAAACCGGGATAAAGCTTAACACCCGCATCTATCATGATCATTCTACTACCATGAGCAAAGCCGTTTAAAAAAACAAACATATATGTAGCAGCAAGAGTCAATAAAATCGTAATAATGGTTCTTTGTTTATACGCGAGTATTTGTCTTAAAGCCATTTTAAACATTATCTAGACATCCTCTTTAGTGAGCGTTTTGTAAACATTTTTTGATCTAGCTTTATATCAAAGATTACTTCTTTCATAAGTATTGTGGTCAAATTATGAGGTTTGTCCATAGTTCTCATCTCCCATCTTGTAGGAAAATGTCTACTGCCTTTTTTTGTAACATCAAGGTATAACAACTCTCTAACAGCATTACCGTCTTCATCAAAATAAGTAGCCTTTAGTGGTACAAAGTTCTCTTTTAGCACTTCAAATACTATCTTATCCCACACAACGGCAGCATTCTCTTTTGGAATCAGATCCAGAATATATAAAGATGGTGTTTCATTTGAGATCTTTGTGTCATAGTCTTCTATGATAGAGCTCTCTTTTGCCATATCATCATTTGTGAAATCACTTCCCATCCAACTACTCATCATCATAGAACTTGGTATTTTAATGGTCTTTTGAATTCTAGGTACATACTGCCACATGGCTGTATCTATTTTTAAGAAGGTGATCCCTTTATCTTTTTTTGGAGCTAGAATTTTAATAAAACTTTTTTTAGTACCCTCATTCCAGCTTTCTAATTCTAGAGTCCTGGTCCCTCGTTTAGTTTTCATGATCATATCGATCTTACTGTAGCCGGTATCACTTTGAAGGTTATTATCAACTTTTTTGATGATCTCATCTGCAGTTATTGCAAAAAGTGAACTTAAAAAAATACTAATTAGAATTAGGTAACGCATCTATCCCCCTTAATTTTCTAGTCTCTATGAAGTAAGTATGACCTAAGTATATTACAAAAAATACAGTTGTAAAAAATATCACAAAAGGTATAAGACTTATAAGATACAGTAGCAAGGTCTTCACACGCAACATGTTCTTCTTTTTAAAAGATATCTCTAGGGCTTCATCTTTTGTGTTCATATTTGTACTTATATCGTAGTTTAACATTTTATGGAAAAAATAATAAAGTGGAAAATTTAAAGCTATGATATTTAACAGCGGTATGAAATAAAATGGAATTAGAAGTATAAAAAGTCCGATCATTATAGCAGTCCATTTTAGAGTTGAGAGCAGGGCGGAAGCTAGGTTTGAGTAGCCTATAAGTTCTACGTCTTGATAGTGTCTTTGTTGAAGTTCTTTAAGTACATATGGAGTTAAAAAACCAATAACTAAAATTGCTATAAATATAGAGGCATAAAGAGTTAAAAAACCTCCTATAGCATAGATCAAAAACGTAGCTATCCAAGCTGTTGCTGCGTAACTCATCAAAAACTGCATCATAGCCGTTCCCTCTAGGTACGCGTCCAGACTCTCTGTGTGGGGCACGCCATTTTGCATAGTGGTCTGCTGGGCTTGTACATGTACCTCTCCTATCTGTTCAGCTCCAATACCGGCTAATACAAAAAAGAGTACGTACATCAATACTATCGTAACGATTATAGGTAAAAGTGAGAACTTTAACATCTTTGGTGTGAGAAAATCTTTTATACTTTGTATTATCAGGTTTTGTTCGTTCACTTTTTGCTCCATATTTTTTCATTTAGTTTTAATTCCTCTATTATACCACTTACAAGATGGAGCGTGTCAACATACTCCATAGCTGTTTTATACTCTAGCAAGGATTTAAAAATGGATGGTTCGAACATATCTTTGTTGTACTCTACTGCCATATGAATGTTGCTATTTACAAAAGAGATATATAAAGGGTGTCCAAACCTTTTCTCAAAGCTAACAAGCTTTTTCATAATAGAATGTGAGAGTATATATCTGGCTTCTATCTGATCGTCAGAGTAAACGACAAACTTCCTTTCAAACTCGACATCATCCATCTTTACAAGTTCGTTTCTTGATATGTTCTTAGATTGTAACCAGTGACCTATGAGGTCTCCAAAAGTGCTTTGTGCACTGTCGGGTAAAACGACAGTCTCACCTATAAAGTTCTTGTTAAATTCGGCTACTATAAACAGTCCTTTGAAAAGAGTACTCCAGCTGTCTCTACCTTTTGAGTTTCTATGTCGTTTTTCGGCATGAAAGTCTGAAAAGCTGATCTTGGTGTTTTGTATCTCACCCTTTACCAAGTCGTTTCCACTGTATCTATCAGGTGAGCTAAAAAGTCTTGACCCTCTAAAAAGATGTTCGGATATATGAAGGTCTTGAAAGTAGTTTAACTTTTCATCCAGTGCATGTATAAGTGGTGAGATTATCTTTTGTTTAAACTCATTTGTATAATCTTTTATCATGAACTTATAGATAATGGCGCCTAAGGTCATATAAGCAAAAGCACCGAATATCAAGATGTCTTCATCACCTACGGAGTTAAAAAGTGGAGTAATGAGAGCTAAAAATATTATGGTGTAGATAACACCGACAGAGACAATACGAAAGCGCAGATCTTTTCTTTCTTTTTCAAGATCCTTTAAAACAGGGTAAAGATCTTTGTAGTAAAAGTCGGTCAGGAAACTTTTTGATTTCATATAAGTAAATAAGTCTAGTTAAAAAGTTCTTTTACATCTACGTTCTTACGCTCATTCTCCACTATCTCAAATACCTGTTTTCGACTGTAGTTCATAGCAGTAGCCATAAAGTTCGTAGGTATCATCTCTATAACGTTGTTATAATCGGTCACAGCTTGATTGTATGCGCGACGTGCGGCAGATATTTGCTCTTCCACTTCATTTAAAGTACGTTGCAGGTGCATGACATTTTCATTTGCTTTTAAATCGGGATAGTTTTCAACCGCTATCATAATAGAGCCAAGAGCTGAACTTATCTTAGCATCTAACTCTATCTTTTTCTCATCCGAGATATTTGGTTTATTTGCATCTGCACGAAGTTTTGTTACCTCTTCTAAGAGAGATCTTTCGTGATCCATATATTTAGAGACTGAAGCTACAAGGTTTGGGATCAAGTCGTAACGTTTTTTAAGTTGTGTATCAACTGAGGCAAATATATTTTCAACCTGATTTTTCTTTGACACAAGCGAGTTGTACATCAACACTAGGATAAGAATAACTATTACTAAAACTATAAGAGAAGTGGACATGTAGTTTCCTTTATTTATTTCAAATAGTTTATCTAAAAAAAATTAATTATGCACTTTGCTCCATCTCAATAAATAAAAAGTGGCTCTTTGTTATAGGCTCAACTCTGAGTTTACTCTCATCTGTTATCTCCATAGCGTCACCGAAGTTTAGTTCAACTCCATTTATCTTCGCGCTTCCCTCTATCTGTACATAATATATCTGTCTATTGTCTTTTATATCAAACTCCATAGACTTACCCTCATCAAGTTCTGATACATAAAAATTTACGTCTTGATAGAGTTTTATTTTAGAATTTCCATCTTGGTTAGAGACGATATTTAGAAGTTTATTTTTACGCTCATCTTCTGTGTATCTGTGTGAGCCGTAAAGTCTATCTAAACCTTTTTCTGGCGGAATTATCCAGATCTGTAACAACCTTAGATTCTCATCACCCATATTGTATTCGGCATGTACCACACCATCGCCAGCACTCATGTACTGCACTTCACCGCGCCCAAGAGTCTCCTCGTTACCCATAGAATCTTTATGGCTTATCTCACCGTCTATCACATAAGATACTATCTCCATATTCGCATGTGGGTGCATGTCAAATCCGCTACGAGGCAGGATGATATCATCGTTTAAAACTCTTAATACTCCAAAGTTTACGTTGTCCGGGTTTCTATACTCTGCAAAAGAGAAGTGAAACCTGCTTTGAAGCCAGCCAAGGTTGGACTTTCCCATACTCTCTTTAGTTATTTTATTTAACATCTTTTATCCTTTTTACTTTAAAAGCCAGCTTCTCATACTCATAGTACCAAGCTCGATACCTTCATATACAAATGAGCTTTCATCCTCTACATGTGAAGCACCCGCAACGTAAAGCAGCGGAATATAATGCTCTATTGTAGGGTGTGCTAGAGTAAAGTTCTGATTTTTAATATTTATCAAAGATTCAAAATCTCTTTTGTTTATGGCATTAGTCACATAGTTGTCAAAATCTACCGCCCAAGATTCCGGTTTTGCACTCTTATTCCAGTTAACCATACGTAGATTATGCGTAACATTGCCGCTTGCTACTATCATTACACCTTCATCCCTTAAAGCACTAAGCTTTTTACCAAGCTCAAAATGTTCCTCTAAACTAAGTTTTGCATCTATAGATATCTGTGTAATAGGGATATCTGCTTTTGGAAAAAGATGAACTAAGATACTCCAGATACCATGGTCTAAACCTCTGTTTTCAATCTTGCCATATTCAAATTCTGACTTTAACTTTGAGATCAAAAACTCTGAATTTTCAGCTTTGTATTGAACTTCATACAACTTATCAGGAAACCCATACATGTCATACATGAGCTCATGTTTATCATGTACAGATATTGCACTGTATGGTACATGCCAGTGTGCTGAAATAGCCAGAATAGCTTTTGGTTTCTCCAAAGATCTTCCCACTTTAGATAAAGAGTTCGTAAACTCATTATCTTGTATCGCATTCATAGGGTTACCATGTCCTACAAAAAATGCTGGAGCTCTTTTTGTATTTGATACCTGTGACATGTCGACTCCTTTATTTAATACTAATTAGTAATATTGTTACTATAAAAAATTACTGCGATTTGTGTAATTTTCTTAGTAAGTTAAACAAAGTCTCCAGCTCATCTTTATCTAGGACTTCGAAGTATTCTTCAAAGTTTTTAGCATGGCCATCAAACAACTCATTAATAACATCTTTACCCTTTTGGGTAATAGATATCATATAGGTTCTTTTATCCTTAGGATCAGGGACAGAACTTACAAAACCATCTCTAACTAAGTTTCTTATAACTACAGTTACATTGCCGGCAGTTCCAAGTGTGAGTTTTGTGATCTCACCAACACTCAGATCACCTCTATGGTAAAGTACTTCTAAAACTTCAAACTGATTCATAGTTAAGTCGTTTGACTTTATATAAGCCGACTCCTTAGCTCTGATCTTTTTAAAAGCTCTATAAAGTTGTATCCAAGTACTCATAGATTTATCAGCGATCAAACCGTAGCTCTTACCTGTATTTACTTTCATGATACCTTCTCCTGATACAAGTATATTACTAGTTAGTAATAATGTCAATAGTGTTTTTAAAATTACAACACAATTATTACACATTAGAATATTATAATTTACAATTATGAGGAGTTTATTATGCATGGATATGGATTTGGAATGGGGTTTGGCTGGATATTCTTATTGTTGCTTGTTGCGTTGATAGTATATCTTTTTAGTAAAGAAAAAGAGACTAAAAATAGTTCTGCTATTGATATACTTGAAAAAAGATATGCAAACGGTGAGATAGATGAAGAAGAGTTTAAGACCAAACTTGAAAACTTAAAAAAATGATGTAGAGGTTTATTATGAGTATTACATATTTTACAGATGTATCTTATACTTGTCCTATGCATCCAGAGATAGTTCAAGATAAGCCTGGTAGTTGTCCAAAGTGTGGTATGGCACTTGAGAGGGTCGTCTTAGAACAAAGTACTAAAGATGAAGAGAATGAAGAACTCACATATATGAGTAGACGTTTTTGGATAACACTTTTTTTCTCATTATCAGTTTTCATTGTAGCTATGGTAAATGACCTTTTAGCTGAGTATATACCTGATGGTATTTCTATGTTAAGTGTTCAGTATTTTTTATTCGTTTTTTCAACACCTGTTGTGTTATGGGGTGGGTGGCCTTTTTTTGTTCGCGGATACAACTCCATAAGAACATGGAACCTAAACATGTTCACTCTAATAGCACTAGGAGTAGCGGCATCTTATATATACAGTGTTTTTGCACTTTTTTTACCACATATATTTCCACCTTTAATGAAAACACAAGAGGGACTTGTACATGTATACTTTGAAGCAGCAGCTGTTATTACAAGTTTGGTACTTCTTGGTCAAGTTTTAGAGTTAAAAGCAAGAAGTAAAACAAATAGTGCGATTAAAGATCTTCTAGATCTTGCACCAAAAAAAGCACACCTTATAAAAGATGGAGATCAAGAAGATATAGATCTTATACATGTAAAGGTTGGTGACACGCTTAGTGTAAAACCAGGTGAGAAGATCCCAGTTGACGGCGTAGTGATCAAAGGTAAAAGCAATGTGGATGAATCTATGATAACTGGTGAGGCTATACTTATCTCTAAAACAAAAGGCGACTCTTTAATAGGCGCGACAATAAACAAGAACGGTTCACTGATCATGAAGGCTCAGCGTGTTGGGAGTGATACTATGCTTTCTCAAATTGTACATATGGTATCAAATGCTCAGCGTTCTCGTGCACCTATACAAAACCTTGCAGACAAGGTATCTAGTTATTTTGTACCTGTTGTTGTTGTATCAGCATTGTTATCTTTTTTTGTATGGTATGTATTTGGTCCTGAGCCTCGTTTATCTTATGCCGTAGTATCAGCCGTAGCTGTTTTGATAATAGCATGTCCTTGTGCACTTGGACTGGCTACCCCTATTTCGATAATGGTAGGTACAGGAAGGGCAGCTATGTCTGGTATTTTGATAAAAGATGCAAAAACTCTGCAAAGAATGCAAGAGGTAGACGTATTGGTGGTCGACAAAACAGGGACCTTAACACAAGGTAGACCTGAAGTTACAAGTTTTATTTTACAAGAGGGTCATGACAAAAATGATGTTTTAAAATACGCTTACAGCTTAGAAAACTCAAGTGAGCATCCACTCTCAGATGCAGTTGTAAGATATGCAAAAGCCGAGGGTGTATCTTTGCTTGATACTAAAGATTTTAATGCCATTAGCGGAAAAGGTATCAGAGGTGAGATAGAAGGTAAAGAAGTAGTTATTGGTAGTGAAGCTTTTTTAAACTCTTTAGATATATTTACAGATAGCAAAAAAGAAAAAGCAGATCAATTACGAAAGAGTGGAAAAAGCGTTTTCTTTGTCGCAATAGAATCTAAACTAAGTGCTCTAATAGGTATACAAGACCCAATAAAAGAGACATCCCTTCAAGCTATAAAAGAGTTGAAAAAAGAGGGTATAAAAGTGGTCATGTTAAGCGGTGACAATCAGACCACGGCAGATGTCGTAGCAAAAGAGTTGGGCATTGATGAGGTCTATGCAAATGTCCTTCCAGATGCTAAAGCAGATGTTATCAAAGAGTTGCAAAAGAATAAACAAGTTGTAGCTATGGCAGGTGATGGTATAAACGACGCACCGGCTCTTGCAAGTGCAGATGTTGCCATCGCAATGGGGAGTGGAACTGACGTAGCTATAGAGAGTGCAGGGATAACTTTGATAAAAGGTGATCTGCTCTTAATAGTAAAAGTATTGAAATTAAGTCGTGCGACCATGAAAAATATTAAGCAAAATCTGTTTTTTGCTTTTGTTTATAACAGTGTAGGGGTACCTATTGCAGCAGGAGTTTTGTATCCGTTTTTTGGAATATTGCTTTCACCTGTTATTGCCGCAACTGCTATGAGTTTTAGTTCAGTCTCTGTTATAGTAAATGCTCTGCGTTTAAAAAGTGTAAAAATATGATTATTTACTTATATCTTTAGCAGCCGCATAGGCGCTAGCCCAAGCCCAGGCAAAATTGTATCCGCCTCGGCGACCGACTACATCTAAGACTTCACCGCTAAAGTAAACATTTTTTTGTTTTAACGATTCCATAGTCTTTGGATCTATCTCATTAACATCTACACCGCCGCCTGCGACTTCTGCATGACGAAATCCGTGAGTGTCAGAGACTTCAAACTTCCAGTTTAGACACAGATTGGCTATGCGTTTGTAATCTTTCATATTTAAAGATCCTAGTTTAGTCTCTTGCGCTATATTTAACGAGTCTAGTATAGTCTTAGCTATTTTTAGAGGGAGCAGGGCATGTAGAGTATTTAAAACACTAGAGTTAGGCTGTGATTTTGAAAGAGTATTAAAATGGTTAGATAGTTTCTGATGAGAATATTTCGGCAGTAGGTTTAATACTATATCAACGGCAGAGTAGTTTAAAAGTGCCTCACTAGCTTCACGTGAGATATCAAGGATGGAAAATCCAGAGACCCCATAAGTTGTAAAGAGTATATCTCCGCTTGCAGATGTGCTTTTTTGATTGTTTATCATAAGCGTTACTTCACCGTCCACTTTCGCACCGCTCATCTTTGCATGTGGCGAGTTTGAGAGTTCAAGTTGCACAAGAGAAGGATAGCTTGGGATTATATTATGACCAAGTGTTTTTGCAAACTCTAATCCATCAGCACATCCGCCAAGATGTGAAGCCGCTTCGCTCCCCGTAGCTACAACTACTGCGTCGTAACTTTTTAAAAGCTCTTTTATATCCGTGATCTTTTTATCGGTTATGAAATTTACACCAAGATTCAAGGCAGTGCCCTTTAAAATAGCTACAACGGATTTAGCTTCGTTTGAGAGGGGATATACTTTTCCATCATCTTTTACTTCTAGAACAAGACCTATAGAGTCGCAAAACTTCTCAAACTCCTTGAAGTTGAAACTCTTTAGCGCATCCTCTACAAAAGAGCTGTTTTGAGAAAAATAATCATCTTTAGTAATTGTGGTGTTTGTGATGTTACATCTGCCGTTGCCAGATACGAGTATCTTTTTGCCTACTTTGTCGTTTTGCTCAAACAAGTCTACTTGACATGTAGCACTTCTAGCACACACAATGCTACAAAAAAGACCGCTTGCTCCGGCTCCGATTATCGCTACTTTTTTCATAAATACAACTTTGATGATTTTAATTTTGTAGTGAATAAACACTTAAAGTATTTATCAGAATCGATGTTTTAACTTCAGGCATTTTCCCTCTTAGTTATGATATTTTGTGTGATTGTACAATACTATAAATTAAATTTTATGTAGATTTATATAAAAGTTCACTATTTCTCCACTGTTTTAAAATATCATACCATAACATTAAATATGATATGGAGATCACTATGTTAGATAAAGAATATGTATCTATAGACAAAAGTATTATAGCTGAGGGTTGCTCGTATGATTTTTCGCTCTACTGTGGGATTAAAAATAACTCTGCAGTAAAAGAGTTAAAACCAAAGGGGATAACTATAGATGATTCTGATCTTTTGTATATAGAAAAAACAAAAGAACTGTTTGTAAAAGAGCAAGAACATCATGCTTATGAAGATTTCTATAAAAATCATTTACGAAAAGTATCAAAGAAAGATGAGTCTAAAAAAGGTGCTCCGCTAACTTTTTCACAAAAGCTTGATAAGATGTATGAAAGCGCATCAATCGCCCTAAATCAGCTTTTTGAAAATCCTGAAAATCTAAGTAACTATAAAGAATCAAAAAAAGTTATTAATGAACTTGTCTCAAATGTTTTGGATGAAGAATTTGCTATAAAGTCACTAATGAAAATAGCTACACATGATTATTATACACATACACATTCTATAAATGTTTCGATATACGCTCTTAGTCTAGGACACTTTTTAGGTTTAAGCAAATTAGAACTTGAAGAGTTAGGTGAAGCTGCACTTTTACATGACCTTGGAAAAAGTAATATTGATAAAGAGATAATAAATAAAAAAGGCAAGTTGACACCAGAAGAGTTCAAACTAATAAAAAAACATCCGGTATTTGGTGCCAGCATAGGTCTAAGACTAGGTATTAGAAATAAAAACATTTTAGATGGTATAAAGTACCACCATGAGAAGATGAACGGTGCAGGTTATCCAAGTGGTTTGGTAAGATATGAAATACCTCTTTATGCTAGGATAATCGGTATATGTGACATTTTTGACGCACTTACAAGCCAAAGAAGTTATAAAAAGGCTATGACATCTTTTGAAGCGCTAAAGCTTATGAAAACAGACATGAGAAGAGAGTTAGATTTAAAACTTCTTGATAGTATGATACTTATGTTTAGATAGTGCACTTAAGTTTTATAGTAAAATACTAAACAAAAAGAGTTTTAATGAGAATCTTTCTATCAATATTATTTATTTTAATATCTTTAGATGCAAAAAATATCCAAAAAGTGTCCTTGCAGTTACAGTGGAAAAACCAGTTTGAGTTTGCCGGTTTTTACGCAGCAAAAGAGAAAGGCTTTTATGCTCTTGAGGGATTAGATGTAGAGTTTAAAGAGTTTGAAAGCGGTATGAATATCACAAATGAAGTGGTTGGTCATAGGGTTGATTATGCGACATCTTCATCATCTGTTATTTTAGATTATTTAAATGCAGAGCCTATTGTCTTGCTTGCAAATTTTTTTAAACAATCACCCTTAGTACTATTAACACAAGAAGACATCAAAACACCTTGGGATCTCAAGGGTAAAAATGTTATGGGCTTGGTTGACAGTGTCCATAACACTACACTTTTAAGTATGCTAGATAAGTTTAATGTTAAGCAATCCGACTTTAAGAATATACCAAGAAATTTTGCGATTGATAGTTTTGTAAAAAAAGAGGTAGACGCGATAAGTGTCTTTAATACAAATGAGGTATACGAAGTAAGTAAACTAGGTATAAAGTACAACATATTAAATCCTGCTGCTTTTGGAATAAACTTTTATGATATAAACCTTTTTACAAGTAAAGCAGAGTTAGAAAATAATCCAAAAAGAGTTGAAGCATTTCGCCGGGCATCCATAAAAGGATGGGAATATGCACTAAAAAATCATAATGAGATAGTAGACCTTATTTTAAAAAAATACAACACTCAAAATAAGTCTAAAGATGCACTTCTTTTTGAGGCAAAACAGATAGAGTATATGATGCTTGCAAATGTTTATCCTGTTGGAAGTGTAGATGTTCAGATGATAAAAAATATTGCAAACGGCTACAAGCAGGCAAAGTTCACTCAAGCAGTTACTTATGATAACTTAGATGAATTTGTATACAGCCCACATGACACTAGTCTTATACTATCAAATGAACAAAAACAGTATTTAGAGAAAAAAAAGAAGATCAAAATGTGTGTAGATCCAAACTGGATGCCGTTTGAGGCTATAGAAGATGGCGAACATACTGGTATAGCATCTGATTATATAAAACTTATTTCAAAAAAGATTAACACCCCCATAGAACTTGTAAAAACATCTACATGGACTCAAAGTTTACAAAAAATGAAAAAAGAGGAATGTGATATATTATCTCTTGTTGCCGCAACACCGAGCAGAAAGAGATACATAGATTTTACACAACCGTATATAAAGGTTCCGTTGGTGGTCGCAACTTTAAATGGTGTGCCTTTTATAGATGATCTATCAAAAATCAAAGATAAAAAACTTGGTGTTGTAGCTAATTACTCCATTGTAGAGCTTCTTAAAAAGAAATATCCTAAAATAGAGTTAGTAGAGTATTCTTCAGTTCAAGAAGGACTAGAAGCAGTGCGTATAGAAAAGGTGTTTGGTTTTTTAGATAACTCTTTAGTCTTAAATCATGAGATACAAAAAAATAAACTTAAAAATATATCTATTACGGGACAGTTTAAAGATTTTTTTTATCTTAGTGTGGGAACTAGAAAAGACCAACCTGTTCTTCAAGAAATCATGCAAAAAGCAGTTCTTAGCATAGATAAACATAATGTTAAATCTATTGTACAAAAGTGGAATAATATTACTTATGAACTTCAAACAGATTATAGATTGACTTTGACAATCGTTTTTGTAGGATTTGTTCTAATTATCCTGTTTATGTACTGGAACTTAAAGCTTAAAGAGGAGATCAACAAAAAAGAGCTTGCACAAGAAAAGCTTCGCCAAAGTGAGGAGAAGTTCAGAATTTTATTTGATAAAGCACCTGTATTACTTGATGCTTTTGATGAAAACGGCAGTGTTGTTTTGTGGAATCAAGAGTGCGAAAGAGTATTTGGATGGAGTTTAGAGGAGTTGCAAAAACAAGATAATGCATTAGCGCTGTTTTATCCTGATGTTGATCAGCGTCAAAAAGTTATAGAATCGTTCAAAAGCGGTAAGTATAATGTTTATGAGGAGTGGAGCCCAATAACAAAAGATAAAAAAGTTTTATCTACAATGTGGGCAAACGTAAAGCTTCCAAGCGGTGAAGTATACAGTATAGGTTATGACATAACACAGCAAAGAGAAGATGAGCGGATTATTAAGGAAAAAACAAAGCAGCTAGAATATGCAAAAAAGGAACTTGAAGATCTTAATAACTCTTTAGAAAAAAGAGTCGAAGATGAGATACAAAAAAACACACAACATCAAGTGATGCTTATGCAGCAAAGTAAACTAGCTCAAATGGGTGAGATGATAGAAAATATCGCACATCAATGGAGACAACCGCTTGCACAGATAAACTCTTGTGTTTTGATGATAGAGGGGAATGCTCTTAAACAAAAAAAAGATATTGACAAAACAGTTGCAGATCAACTAAATGAGATAGAAGACCTAACATCATATATGTCCAAAACAATAGATGACTTTCAAAATTTCTTTCATCCTCAAAAAGAGAAAAATGAGTTTTACTTAAAAGATGCAGTTGATGATGTTTACAAGATCTTAAAAGGTGCTCTAAATACAGCGCAAATAAAAGTACAAAACAATTTTGATACAAATATAAAATTATTTACCCATAAAAAAGAGTTAGAACACGTTATATTAGTAATTATAAATAATGCAAAAGATGCACTGATCCACAATAATATTCAAAATTCAGAGATAACAATAGATGCACAAGAGAGTGATGAGAGTTTAAAAATAACAATATGCGATAAGGCAGGCGGTATAAAAGTACAACCTATAGAGAAAGTGTTTGAACCATACTACACTACTAAGCACAAGTCACAAGGAACAGGTATAGGTCTGTATATGTCAAAGATGATAGTAGATGAAGGTCTTGGAGGAAAACTCTTAGCTTCAAATATTGATGATGGCGCATGTTTTTATATAGAGATACCAAAGGGAGATTTAGATGGGTGATGATATAGTTTATCCTTACAGTGTTTTATTTGTAGAGGATGAAAAAAATATAAGACAAAATTACGTTTTATATTTAAAGATGTTTTTTAACAATGTATACGAAGCAGGTGATGGTGAAGAGGGCTTCAGACTATACAAAGAAAAACGACCCGACATTATGATAGTAGATATAAATATGCCAAAATTAAATGGACTAGAGCTTATGAAAAAGGTTCGCCAAAACGATCACAATACAAAAGCCATAATGCTCACTGCCCACACTGATGAAGACTTTTTACTTGAGGCTGCATCATTAAAACTTGTAAAGTATCTAAAAAAACCAATAGCGAGAAAAGAGTTGCATGAGACTTTGATGCTTAGTATTAAAGAGCTCCAAGAGTATGAGGTCAAACCTTTTTGTACACTAAAGTTACATGATGGATTTACTTGGATTTTTGAATCTAAAAAGCTTATGAATTTTAATGATGAAGTACTATTAACTCCAAAAGAGAGAGTATTTTTAGACCTACTTTGCTCAAACGTCAATCAGATCATGACATATGAGCGTATATCTGAGTATGTCTGGGGATATGACAAGGTCGGAAGTATAGATTCTATTAAGTCAATGATCAAAAAATTACGAAAAAAACTTCCACAAAATATTATTAAAAATGTTTTCGCTACAGGGTATAAATTAACAACTTCTAAAGATGTATAATTTTAGCACCAAAACCACCTAAGTGTGGTGGTGCATCATCAAAACCTTTTACTCTAGGATGTGCACTTAGGAAGTTTTTAACAGCGTATGCAAGTTTACCGGTACCGATGCCGTGGTAGACTATAACTTCATCCCAACCGTTTAAAAGAGCGTCTGATAAAAACTTATCTAGCGTATCACATGCTTCATCTGCGCGCATTCCGTGTAGGTCACACTTTAGACCGGCTTTTTTCTCGACTTGAACTTTTATGTTTGTAGTTGGTTTTTTCTTTATTATCTGTGTCGGTTTTAGATGTTTTGTCTTAACACGTACGGTCATGTCGTCTATCTCGACAATGGCTTCTTTGTTGCCTTTTAGAGCTGTTATCACCCCGCTTTGAGAGTGGTATTTTACTTCATCACCGACTTTAAACACTATATCTCTTTTTATATCTTCTTTTGTCTCTTTAGGAAGGTTCTTGTTTGCTTTGTTCATAGCGCGGTGTATAGCTTTTGTATCACCTGCACGTGCTGCAGACTTTGCTTCGTTTATCGCAACATCGTAACTTTGTTTTAGTGCAGCTTTTTGCTCATCAAGCTCTTTAAAAAGAGTCTCTTTCAAGTCTTTTAGCTCTTGTTCTCTTTTTTGTAGCGATTCTAGTTTTTCATCTACTTGTATATGCTTTTGTTTTAGTTCACGCTCAAGCTGGCTTCCGCGCTCGATTAAAAGGTTCAATCTCTCAGAGTTATCACCGTATACGCTTTTAGCTTCTTTTACTATATGCGGAGCTATACCGTAGCGGCTAGCTGTTTCAAAAGCGTAACTTTTACCGATTATTCCGTGCATAAACTCATATGTAGGTTTGCGCGCTTCCTCATCATATATGGCAGCCATAAGCTCAACATCCCCGCGGTCAGCCATAAGTGCTGCAAGACGTTTGTGGTGAGTCGTTACTATTATCTTTTGGTTCTTTTTAATAAGCTCATCAAGTATCACTTTAAATAGAGCCGCCGCTTCATCGCTGTCAGTTCCAAGCTCTATCTCATCTACACCCACTAGTGCGTCACGCTGAGTAAAGATCTGAGAGAACTGCTGCATACGACCTGCAAAAGTAGAGATGTCGTTTTTTACGTTTTGAGGATCGTCTATGATAGAGAGGATCTTTTTAAAATTTCCGACTGAACTTTTGTGTTCGTTTAACTTCATAGGTATCATATACTTAGCCATAAATGCTGAAGCTAGCAGAGACTTTAAAAGCATAGTCTTACCACCGGCATTTACACCGGTTATCATAAGTACGTTTTTGGAAAAATCTACATTTATCGGTTTTGCATATGTAAGAGCAGGGTGTACAAAATCTTTTAAAACTATTTTAGAATCTTTTTGAGATTTTATTATTTGCAGATTTTGACTTTTAGCGAAACTGACTCTGGCTTGGTAGTTATCAAAACGTGAAAACTCTTTGTCAATAAATTTTATAAAGGGTTGAAGTTCACTTAAGACCTTTGAGAACTCCTGAGCGTATCTGTAAAAAATCGCTTCACGCTCTTGGTCTATGTAGCGGATCTGCTCTTTAGCTTTTAAGATGCTGTCAGGTGAGACATAAAAACCACCACCGCTGCTTCGTCCGACTACAGCACCCTTTAGTACATGGTTAAATCCGCCGCGAACCAGTAGACAATCTTCGTTGTTTACAAAATGTAGTTGCGTATCTAAAAGATAAGGTGCTACCTTAGATGAAGAGACAAGACGTTTTAGTGAAACGGATATATTGTTTTTTTGCTCTTTAATACGTTGAGAGAGGCTAAATAGATCTTGGTCTAGGTTCTCTTCAAACTTACCGTCGTTTGTAAAGTACTTCTCAACTTCTAAAAAACTCTGGGGAAACTCGAACATCTGCATCCACTCGCCGATGATGCCCTCTAAGTCACGGTTTTTAAAATAGCGAAAATATCGTACGACTTTTACTATCTCAAAAATCTGCTCAAAATTAAGCACACCATGCTTTTTTAGATGGTTTTTAATATTTGTAAAATCAGCTACTTTTGGAGGTGAATTGAAGTCCAGTTTATCAAGTGCTTTGATGTAGCGAAAGTGAAGTTCTTGGTCACCTTCGATAAAGAGTTCGCTTTCTCTTGAGAAGAAGCTCTGGAACTGAGCTATATGTTCATTTAGGTCTAACTGGGAGATTATTTGCATGAAGAAGCGCTGATCATCTGCCCATAGTTTGGAGTGTTTTCTTTACCTATAAATGTATATGTACCTGTACTTAGATCATAAAGCGAAGAGTTTACATCTAGACCCTGACATGTAACAGTCTTGCCCTGATTGTATTTTGTTACAACTGACATCATATTTTCTCTTTGAGTATCCATGTATGCATTGTATGCAATTGCAGATAATATTATCGCAAGGACTATAGAAGAAGTTATGATCTTTTCTTTATGGTTTAGTTCAGTAAAATAGTGCAGGCTTAAAAAGAAAAGCCCTACGACAATGAGTCCAAATATATATGCCAAAGAAAATCCTATAAATTATATTTTTATTATTATATCAAAAACTACTTTACTTTTTTAGCATAATAGATCGCAAACGGTATCTGGATGATGTATGCGAACATAATCGGTATAAGCATAGTCGCACCAAATGAGCCTATTGAGAATGTCGAGATGATCAGTGCTAAAGTTATGTAACGCGTAATAGTAAACCAAAAAGCAGATTTTTCTTCAGGTAGCGATGTGTTAAAAGAGAATTTAGCAATAAAAAAGTTACCGATATAAAATGCTAGAACTGCTATAAAGGATACTACAACAAGTTCTGGTTCATACTCATATACTTCAAATAGAAGTTGGGCATTTTGTAGTGAGAACAGATAAAGTATGATTAGAAATATACTTACATTACTGATTATCGGGCGGTACTTATTAATAATATTTACAACAGGTTTTGCAAACCATAAAAGAAGCCTGCTGATTATAAAAGGATAAACGATCAGAAGTATAATAACACCTTTTGCAAAACTAGAGAGTGTAAGACTATCAGAATAGAAAGAACCAAAATATGACTCAGTATATATACCGAACATGTGCAGCATAAGTAGTGACAAAGATATGAAAATAATGTTTATAAAAAGAAGGATAAAACCAATAGATGTATTAGCCTCGGTTTTTTTGATCCAGTGCATGACCATTCCACCACCGCTTAGTACTGAGAGTAAAAATATACCTGCAGCTATTCCAAAGTTCTCAGTTGCAAGACCGATCGCTAAAGCCAAGGCAGGGAGTGCAAAAAAGTTTATAACTAAACCCTTGATAACCATTTTTTTATGCTCATAAACCAATACAATATCTTTGATCTTAAAGTTAAAAAGTGTAGGCATTATCATAGTGATACCCGCAAATAAACAGATCTTAGAGCTAAACTGAAGTCCGTCAGTATTGTATCCGTATGTTAAACCAAGTGTCGCTGCTAAAAAAACTATAAATATTTGCATCTATTTTACTCCCAAAAATTTTCTATATCTTCTTCTATTTTTTCGATCGCTGAAGTTGCGTTTTCGTAGTATACTTTATCAAACTGAGAATCATCTATATATGGCGATTTTTCAAGATTATTTAGTATTTTTGTACAGTCCATAAGCTCTAAATTTGCATTTATCTGTATAACATTTCCTAGTGTACCTATGACTACAGCTATAGAATCATCATTTTGCAGATACTCAAAAGCCTCGTACATGTCCATATATTTTGGAGCCTCCCCACCGAAGAATACGACATATGGTTTTATATGAGAGTTTGCGCACTTAGGACATGTCTCATCTATGTTAAACTCTCTGTAGCCTATGTCGTAAACTTCATCACAAGTCTGACAGTGCATTTTTGTAAGCTCACCGTGTACATGTATGACATCACTACATCCTGCACGCTCAAACAGATCATCTATGTTCTGTGTTATAACAATGGCGTCATCTTGATATTTTTCTTTTATTGAAGCTACTATCTCATGTGCCAGGTTTGGTCTAACACTGCCTAATTGAACCCGTCTTTGATTGTAGAACTTGTGGACTTGTTCGTAGTTCTTCTCCCAAGTGTATTGGTTGCAGATATCTTCTATGTTATGGTCCTCCCATAAACCGTCCGCATCTCTAAAAGTCTTTATTCCGCTCTCGGCACTGATACCAGCACCAGAGAATATAACTATTTTCTTTTCTTTCATATTTAAACTCCTCTAATCAAAAGCCCAAGTTATATTTATACGTCCCCAGCCATTATTACCTTTGACATCATAAGATGCTTCTGTAGGAAATACTTCCAATGAGACCTGCAGGTCTTCATAATATATATCAAGGCCAAACTTTGCTGTAAGCAATTTTGCTTTTTGAGATACATCAGCATAACCTGCGTCTTTTGAAGCTTCTAGTATATACATGTAGCCTACATAGTTTGAATATGTACCTGCACTTAGAGCCCATCCAAATTTGTTATTTCTATCTTTAAAGTTTATCTGGTTCGTTGCCGTTACACTCATCAAGGCTGTTAAAGTATCAAAGTTATGTGGCATATTTTGACCAAATCTCAACAATGTACCTGCACCAAAACCAGTATAGTAGTTTCCAACATCAGCAAAAAGGGAGTTGAACCATTCAAGTCTCGTGTTGTGGTTTAAGTTGTATGTATAACTTTTAAGACCCTTTGTATATCCAAAGTTTAGTGCAAAATGGTTGTCAAGCTGGTTATCCCAGCCTTTTGGTTCAGTACTGTTTGTAAGTCGGTGTATATATTTTTGAATGTATTCTGCACCTGAAACTGGACCTACTGCACCTACTGACACTCTAAAGAGGTCAAACTCATATTCATCCCAAGAGTATAGTGAAAAATGAACTCCTACAGTCCCGGCATAGGCTATATCATCATATACAGGTTCACTCTCATTTATATCTTCTGGTGTTATTATCATCTCTTGAAAATCAATAGTGGCATTTAGTTTTTTATCTTTAAAACTGATAAATGGAATGTAGTTGAAGGTATCTTTTAAAGTTGAAGTGTAGCTATATGTAAAACTATCTTTATCTGCTTTTGAATACTCTTCTCCCATCCATGAAAAAAATATCGCAGCAGTATAAGTTTTGTCTGTTTGAAATATCAGATCATTATCTGTTGAAAAAGTATATACATCAGCATATACTATTTTGGTACTTAGTATTAAGACTAAAAGAAATTTTTTAAGTTTAATAGTCTTCTCCCATAATAAATATATCAGTATGATATACAAATATATTAAATATCGCTTACCTTTTGTATTTTTACCGCACTATGATTGTAGTCAGGTTCTAATGATTCCTTATCTAACAAGTCGTTTGTTAGATAGTTGATATCCCTATTACTTATCGGTATAAATATGTTTTTTTCAAGTATGGTATCTGTTATTAGTACTTTAGTTATCAAACTCCCGCGTCTGGAACTGACTTTTATCTCATCCCCTTCACTTAGTCCTAATTGCTTCGCATCTAGTGGATTTATTTCGCAAAAGTTTAACTCTTTAAATTTTAAAAGTGTTGTAGGAAGATTTGTTTTTGTTCCAGTATGCCACTGATCTCTTGTTCTTCCCGTTAAGAGTATATACGGGTACTCAAGATTTGCTTTTTCGCTCAGAAGCTTGTTTTCAACAAAAAACAGATTTCCTTTTTTATCAGGTGTAAGAAAAGTTTTTATATCCTCACCCCAGATAAACGGCTTAAAAGATATATCATCATAGTCTAGTTTATGAATATCCATATAGTCATTTAGTTTTGTCATCTCTTGATACTCTTGAAATATCTCTTTAGGGTTTTTAAAGTCAAATGCATCATTGAAGCCCAACTCTTGAGCTATTAGTTGAAATATTTCCCAGTCAGGTTTACAGTCTATTGAGCGACGTGTCAGTCTCTCTTGTTTAGTAATTGTTCTATCGAGATTAGTTTGCGTTCCCTCTTTTTCACCCCAAGGAGATGCTGGAAGTCTTATATGTGCAAATTTTGAACTCTCAGAATTTTCATATGCGTTTATCTCTACGACAAAGGGTATCTTTTTCATAAGCTCTTCAACTTTGTTTCTGTTTGGAAGATGATATATTGGGTCTGTGTGTGCGATAATAAGAACATCAAGTTTAGCTTCCATCATCTGAGTAGCTGTGAGTCCTGGTTTATTGTCTATCTTATCTGTTTTCCAAAATTTTGAAACTTTATCTATGCTTTGTTTATCAAACCCCAAATGAACTGCAAGCATAGTGGAGAGTCCTCCTACCTCACGACCACCCATTGCATTTGGCTGACCTGTAAGACTCAGAGGTCCATTTCCCTCTTTAAATATCTTCCCAGTTAGAAGATGAGTGTTTAATAAAGCCAGATTTTTATCAACCCCTTGAACAGATTGGTTTAAACCCATAGTCCAAGCTGTTATGATATTTTCACTTGATATGTAAAGTTTAAAAAATTTTTCAAACTCATCTTGGCTTAATCCTGTTCTTTTTAACATCTTAGTTACAGGTGCACGTTTAAACTTATTTTTTAAAAGTTCAAAATTATTTACGTTATCATCAACATATTTTTTATCATATAGCTCTTCATCTATTAGTCTTTTAGATATAAGGTTAAAAAAGTCTATATCACTACCTGCTTTTATAGGCAGGTATATGTCTGCTATTTTTGCAGTCTCAGTAAAACGCGGATCAATTACTACTACTTTTAAACCATCTTTTTTTGCTTTTTTTATCTGGTTGTGAAACACCACATGAGCCTCAGCCGTATTTGCACCGGTAAGTATCAGAAGATCTGCTTTAAAAATATCGTTCATTCTTAGTGGAACAAAGTCGGCACCGATTGCTTTTTTGTAAGCAACAACGGCACTAGACATACATGTACGGCTATTCGTATCTACATTGTTCGTACCTATAAAGCCTTTTCCTAGCTTGTTCGCTATGTAGTAGTCTTCGGTAAGGAGTTGACCAGATAGATAAAATCCGATCTTATCTTTATCTGAGTTGTTTATATGTCGTGCTACCAGCTTTATAGATTCGTGCCAGGTGCTTATGCGATACTCTTCATCTATACTCTCTCTTATTTTAGGACGAAGAAGTCTTGAGGGGGTGTCAAGGCTTATAAGCTCAGACACACCTTTTGAACATAGTTTTCCCTCATTTGTTGGGTATGTAACATCGCCTATTAGCTTTTGTTCATCATACTCTATACCGCAACCGACACCGCAATAACCACATACTGACTTAATCATTTAATCTCCAAAAAAATTAACAAGTATGAAATTATAGCATATGATTTATGTAAAATTAAGTACTAAATGTATAAAATTTATACAATCACTAGACTATAAAATGATATATAATGTAACTTTAAGATTATATCAAAGGTTTTTAATGGCTTCAAATCAAATAAGAAAAACTGCTTTTTCTCTGGCAAAAGGTAAAGAGTTGACCGGTGATGACTTTTACGATGTTGAAACCATTGGAAATCTAACCTTGGCAATAGTATGTGACGGTGTTGGAAGTGCAACAGAGGGTGCCGAGGCTGCAAAAAGAGTTACAAACTACCTGATGAATAATTTTAAGATTAGACCAAAGTCTTGGAGTATTGAAAAAAGTATATTAACTTTTATAAAATCAATTAATAACATCTTATATGAAGAATCAAAGATCAACTATGAATCAAGTGAGCTTGTAACAACATTGACAATTGTCGTAATAGAAGGGAACCGTTTATACGGTGCAAATGTAGGTGATAGCAGGGTATACCTGCAAAGGGAAAATAACTTAACACAGCTATCTGAAGATCATTCAATGGATGAAGAAGGCTATGAAAATGTTTTAACTCAAGCTATAGGGATAGCCGAAGATGTACAAGCATATTATTTTGAAAATATTCTACAAGAGGATGATAAAGTACTGCTTTGTAGTGATGGTCTGTATAATGTATTAGACTTAGATACATTAAAAACAAATGTAAAACTTGGAGCTCACACACTTGTAAAAAAAGCATCTAGATCCGTAGAAGATAATCTACCAGATGATACAACGGCTGTGATACTTGATATTTTACATACTGATGATATTGAGATACTAAAACATCAAGATCTTAAAATTTCTCAGAAGTTAAAAGAGGGTGATGTTATAGATGGGTATGAGCTAAAGAGATCTTTAGTTCAAAATGAGAGAACATGGCTCGTTAAGAAAAAAACTAAAGAGTATGTTCTAAAATATGCACCCTCAGAGTCTAAAGATGATACAAGCATATTAGATCTATTTGTTAAAGAGGCTTGGAATGCAAAACGTTTAAAGGCAGACTTTTTTCCAAAAGCAGTTATTCCTAAAAACAGAACGCATAGATACTACGTAATGCAACTCTTTAGAGGTAAAGATTTAGATACATACTTAAAAGATAAAAAATTATCTATTGAAGAGAGTATTAGTTTAGTAAATGTACTTCTTAATATGTCCCAATATTTACTTAGGTTTGATCTAGTTCACGGTGATATAAAACCTGCAAATGTAATAATATTGAAAAAAGATGATGGAACTAAAGAGTTTAAGATAATAGATTTTGGCTCCATCATAGAGATCTTTTCAAACAATTCACGCGCAGGTACTCCAAGTTTTTTATCTCCTGAACGTTTTGAGGGTGAATCAATTAGTGAGACTAGTGAAATATTTTCTATCGGAGTGACTCTATATTATGCACTAACCGGTAAGTATCCATATGGTGAGATAGAACCGTTTCAAACACCTACATTTAAAAGTGCAAAAAAACCAAGTTATTACAATAAGAACATACCCCATTGGCTAGACAGCGTAATACTTCGTGCAATAGCTATAGATAAACATCAGCGTTATATGCATTACTCTGAAATGAACTACGAGTTGAACAATCCAAATAAAGTAGAGCCGTACTTTGCCAAAAACGTATCATTTATGCACAGAAAACCTGTACAGTTTTACAGAATAGGTTTTGTAAGTATGAGTGTACTCAACATGATACTACTATTATATATAGGCTATATAAACTCATAATTAATGTAAAATTAATATAACTGTATATTATTTATACAGTAAATAGGCTTAAATCTGCTCAATTACAAGTTATAATACTGACATCAATATATACTTAATGTAAAGTTAAGTTTAAAGGAATAGAAGATGGCAGGATTAAAAGACTTAAAAGGACAAGGACATACTCCAACGTTGTTCATGGCTTTTTTATACTTTGATATGAGTTTTATGGTTTGGACAATGTTAGGTCCATTAAGTACAGAGATATCTGAAGCATTAGCACTTGGTGGGCATATAATGACTGCAGGTGAAAAAGCTACATTATTATCACTCCCAATATTATCAGGTGCTTTACTTAGAATATTGCTTGGTTTTGGTGTTGATAAATTAGGTGCTAAGCTAACGGCTATGCTTGCTCAATCAGTTGTTATTTTAGCTCTTTTAACTGCTTATTTTCAAGGTAATAGTATTACATACGATACTCTGCTTTTAGTTGCTCTAGGTCTAGGTTTTGCCGGTGCGTCATTCGCAGTTGCTCTTCCACAAGCGGGACAGTGGTATCCTCCTAAACTTCAAGGTGTAGTTTTAGGTATTGCAGGTGCGGGTAACATCGGAGTTGTAATTGACTTTTTATTTGCTCCAAAGATCGCTGAGATCTGGGGTTGGGAATCTGTATTTGGTGTAGGTGCTGCGATGGCTATTGTTGTTCTTATTGCATATGCGTTCTTAGCTAAAAATGCGCCAGAAGAAGTATATAAGGCTAATCCTAAAAAACTTAAAGACTATGCAAAACTATTAAGAGACAAAGATACATGGTGGTTTAACCTGTTCTATGCTGTAAGTTTTGGTGGATTTGTTGGTTTTGCTGGTTATATGAAAGTTTATCTAATGAACACATATCAGGCAGATATGAGTGCATTTGGTCTTGATATTTTAGATGAAAGCAATGTAAAAGTAATTGCCGGTTATTTTGGCGCATTATGTATATTTGCAGGCGCAGTACTGCGTCCAGTTGGTGGTGCTATAGCAGATAAACTTGGAGGGATAAAATCTTTATACATCTTTTTTGGTGTCGTAACTATATTAGCGGTTTTAAATGCTGCTGTAACACTTCCTTTTGGTGTAGCTATTCTTGTTCTGTTTTTGATCATGGCCAATCTTGGTATGGCAAACGGTGCTGTTTTTCAACTAGTTCCTCAACGTTTTGGTAAAGATATAGGGATCATGACAGGTATTATCGGTGCTGCAGGTGGACTTGGCGGTACTGCACTTATCAAAACTCTTGGTTGGAGTAAAGGTGCATTTGATGGATACGCTACAGGTTTTATGATATTTGCGGCTGTTGTTTTAATAGCTATTAGCGGTATATCATTAGTGAAAACTAGATGGAGAACTACTTGGGGAGTTCAAGCAGGCGGAAGAATATAGTTAAAGGATATATGATGAAGTACACAACATTACCTATCGTTTTAAAAAATCAAAAGATCATCCTTCTAGGGGGTGGCAAAGTGGCGTTGCAAAAGGCTGAAGTCATGCAGAGAAACTCGGTTGAATTTGTTTGTGTGTCTTGTGAGTATATTGAAGAGTTTAAGAGTATTGATGCTCCTAAACTCACAAAAGAGTTTGAGTTAAAAGATATAGAATCTTTTAGCGTAGTTGTTGATGCTACAGGTTCAAAAGATGTAATGCAAAGACTTTTGGAACATAAACATATAAATAATTTTTTATACAACTGTGTTGATGTTCCAGATGTTTGTGATTTTTTCTTTTCTGCTCTTATAGAGTATGGCTCTTTAAAAGTTGCGGTCTCATCTGCAGGAGCGAGTCCTACACTTGCTCAATCTGTAAGAGACAAGATTAAAAGAGTATTGCCTCGTGATCTAGAGAGTTTAAATAATGAACTTAGAGCGCAGCGCGATGATGGGATCATCGATATAAAAAGTGCAAGATTTAAAGCTAAAAAAATACTTGGTAAAGTAACTCTAGTAGGGTGTGGTACAGGTGATGTAGAGCTTTTAACTATAAAAGCGTATAAGAGTATTCAAAATGCTGATGTGGTTTTTATAGATCATCTAATAAGCCAAGAGATAAAAGAGATAATTCCAAAAGACACTATGAAGATACATGTAGGCAAACAAAAAGGCGCACACAGTGTCAGCCAAGAAAAGATAAACGAGATGCTTATAGATTATGCATCTAAAGGCTTGGATGTAGCACGCTTAAAAGCAGGAGATCCATATATATTTGGTCGTGGTGCGGAAGAGGCTCAGGCTTTGATGAAAGAGCAAATACGTGTAGATGTGATACCTGGAATATCTTCTGCTATAGCAGGACCTCTTAGCGCAGGTATTGCCCCTACGGCAAGAGGTTATGCGACAAACCTCTCAATAGTATCAGCACACTTGGCGGGAAATAAAATAAACACACAGTGGATAGACTTGTTAAAGATAAAGAACCATACGACAATAGTTCTAATGGGTCTATCCCGTGCAGATGAGATAGTTGAGTATGCACTAAAAAGCGGTGTAGATATGGACATGCCAACGGCGATCATCTCAAATGCTTCACGACCAAACCAAAGTAAAGTCATAACTACATTAAAGGATCTCGCACTTGCCGCAAAAGATGCACCTAGACCTGGAATTATTGTATTTGGAGATGTCGTGAATCTACATAATGTATTACCTGAGTATGAGATAGAAGTGGAGAACAACTATGAAAAAATTGCATGAAGCGTATGAGCTTAGAAATAAAAAACAAAATAAGATAGAAAAGATAAAAGAGCTAAAAACACCAGCTAGTGTTTACTCTAACCTAAAAAGCATATGTGAGTCAGGATATGAGAACCTGCAAGATGAAGACAGTAAGTACTTTTTAAAATGTTTTGGTCTGTTTGACAAAGGCGATGGCAAATTTATGATTCGTGTTCGTATCCCTGCGGGTCAACTAAGTGTAGAACAAGCTATTGCTATCGGTGAAATATCCAAAGAGTTTGGTGAGGACTATATAGATATAACTACAAGACAGCAGATGGAACTTAGATATATAGAGTTTAAAAATCTCTATATAGTTTTAACAAAGTTGGACTTAGTAGGGATCAGTACTTTCCAAACAGGTGTTGATAACTTTAGAAATATAGTCACTTCATCTTTTGATGGACTCGGTGAAGATTCTATTATTGAATGCTTGCCTATTATAAAAGATTTGCAGAGCATATTCTTGAAAAAAGAGGAGTGGAACAGTGTACTGCCTCGTAAGTTTAATACGGCAATACTAGGTACAAAAACAAATGACTGTAATATATTTGGACATGACTGTTGTTTTGTACCAGCACAAAAAGATGGTGCAATAGGTTTTAATCTTTATCTTGGCGGTCGTGTAGGTATGCAGGCTAAAGACAGTGGAATATTTGTACATGTAGATGATGTAAAAGAGATATTTTTATCTGTAATAAACCTGTTTAAAGAGTTTGGTTTTAGAGATAACAGAAATAAAAATCGTTTACATTTTTTAATTGAAGCAGTCGGTATGGATTCATTTCGTGCTGCAATAATTAAAACTACAAAAGCTAAGCTTGAGAGCAGCGGTGAACTGCTTGTTGAACTCGAACACAAAATTTCTACAGACGGTGTTACAAAATTAAAAGCAAATAGATCGGCTCTGCTGTTTAGTATCCCATCTGGTATATTTTGTGGAAGTGATTTAATAAGAGTTGCACAGCTTTCAAAGCCTATGAATGCAAATATACGTTTGTCGGTTGAGCAGAGTTTTTATATAGTGTGTGATGATGTTTATATGGATGCTTTCAAGCAAAGTGACATATATGCAAAATATAAAAAATACCAAAATCCATATTTTGTACATCAAGTAGCATGTGCGGGTTCTGCTACATGTAGCTTTGGCGTAATACCTAATAAACCAGATGCTATAGAGATGGCAGAGTTTTTAAATAAAGAAGTACCTTTAGAGGATGCAAAAATTAGGATGTATTGGTCTGCTTGTGTAAAAGGTTGCGGTATTCATGGTGTTGCAGATATAGGTTTTGAAGGATGTAAGGCAAAAGATGAAAATGGTGATACATGTAACGGTGTACATATCTTACTAGGCGGTAAAGTATCAACTCATGCACATGAAGCTCGTGTAATATATAAAGCCGTACCCTTAAGTGATGCTAAATATAAAGTTAAAAAGATAGTTGAGATGTATAAAGATCTAAGAGAAGAGGGTGAGAGTTTTGAAGCATTTGATACTAGGGTTCTAAGCTCTTTAGATATACAGAGCTTAGTAGAGAAGATAGAGGCTTAGTCTATTAAATTAACGCCTCTTATCTGATAAGTGATATCACCTGCACCAAAACCGATAATAAGACCGTTATCAAGAGTTTTTAACTCCTCTTTACCTTTTAGTACAGTTATGTTGTTGTTCGCACGTTTTATATTGTCTGCCATAGTTAAGTTGTACTTTGAGAACTCTTTTATAAAGTCGATATCACGAGTAGCTTCACCAGCAGACCATACAGGTAAGATAATAAGCTCATCAGCACCTTCAAAACATTTAGTGAACTCTTCAAGATTATCTATAGTGCGTGAGTATTTATGCGGTTGCCAAATAGCTGTTATTTTGTTAAAACCTTTTAGAGTAGCATATTCTTTTACAGAGTTAAATGTAGCTTTGATCTCAGTAGGGTGGTGACCGTAATCATCGATAATTACGCTGTTAAGCTCACTTCCCACAATATCAAAACGTTTTTTGATACCCTTGAAGTTTAAAAGATTTTTTCTGATATCTTCTATATCCATAGACTCGTGTGCCGCTAAAATTGCAAGTGATGCATCAAGTGCTATATGTTTACCAAATCCCCAAACCTCAAATGTACCAAGGCTTTTAAGAGTAAAGCGAGTATGTGGTTGATCATCTTTTAAAACGTATTCAATATTTGTGATGTCCGTACTTGGGTACAACCATGCAGCATCTATCTCCTGCACAAGTGAAGACAAAAATGGGTCTTCTGCGTTTAATACACGACATGGAGCTGATTTGATAAAAGTCTTATATGAATCATAAAACCTGTCGTAGTTATAGTCGTAATATTCCATATGTTCAGGCTCGGCATTTATAACGATCGCACAGTGAGGATTTGAGTTTAAAAAGCTGCCATCACTCTCATCTGCTTCAAATAACATAACATCATTATTTTCTTCATAGCGAACATTTGAGCCAAAAGATTTTGCTTCAGCACCGATGATAGCTGAGCCTTCCATGATAGATGTTAAGATCGCAGTAGTAGTACTTTTTCCATGTGCACCTGCAACCGAGTATACTTTTCTATCTTTTAAGATCTCTTTTAAGGCTTCACGACGTGCTTGAACTTTAATCCCTTTTGCTTTAGCAGCTACTATTTCAGGATTATCGGGACGGATAATTGCAGAGTGGATAATCAGATCTTGATCTTTAATAGCATCAGCAGAGTGGGGTACTGTGATCTCTATGCCTAAAGAGCGTAGTTTCTTAACGATTTTTGAATCACTAATATCTGAGCCGCTTACTTCGTGACCCTTAAAACGCATATATTGCGCTAGACCAGATATCCCAATACCACCTATACCGATGAAGTGTATTTTCATTAATTATCCTCTGCTGTTTGAGTGTTGTCTAGCAACTTTTGTGCCTCTTGTGTAAAAGCACTTATATAAAAAGTACCTGCTTCTTGAGTAGCGTTTACATCTGCAATCTTTGCAATAAAATCGTCCAGTGATATGTTTTCTGCCGATGCGATCCAATGTAATTTCAATGCGTCTGAGAATCTTGAGTCATTAGTTAAACCTGAAAGTACTTCAAAAAGAGCTGAGGCGTCTTTAATTGAACCTGCACTGTAGTGCTCAACCGCGTACTCATAAAGTGCACGAACAGTTGCAAAGTCTTGAACCTCTTGCATGTCCATACGTCTATGAGCTTCTAGAGTCTCTGTTAATCTCTCTAGCGCTAGATCTAAGATGTTTTGATAAAAGCCCATAAGTGTCTCTTCATCAAGAAACTCATTTGCATCTTGTTCTAGTACATAAAGTGAGGCAATGTCACCGTTAGTTTGAGCCTCTAAGACCTTTTCTTTGAACTCATCTAGCTCTTTGTTTGGGTTAGCCATTTAAACACTCCTTGATTCTTAAAAGCGCATCTTTTGTTTTCTCTTCATCTTCAACTAAAGCTATACGAACATAACCTACAGCCGGGTTTTCGCCCTCTGCATCTGTTCTTGCCAAGTATTCACCGGGAAGAACTTTTACATTATACTTTTCATACAACTCTTTTGTGAATTCTAGTGCATCTCCGACTTTTAGCCAGATGTAAAATGTAGCCTCTGGTATCTCTATACCTAGGATATCACGAGCTAGTTTAAAGTTGTTCTTGTATACCTCTCTGGCTATACTTACATGTTCTTCATCACTCCAAGCTTTAGCCGCTGCAGATTGAAGTGGAAGAGGTGATGCACAGCCAACATATGTTCGGTACTTCATATACTCTTTTAAAATATTTTCATCACCTGCTATAAAACCGCTTCTAAGTCCAGGTGCAGATGATCGTTTAGAGATAGAGTTTATAACTAGAGTATTTTTAAACTCACTATTGCCTACATGTAGAGACGCTTCAAGCAGTGAGGGTATCTTCTGTCCTGTATATATCTCGCTGTAACACTCATCGTTTAAAAGTACAAAGTCGTGCTTAAGTGCCATCTTTACCCACTGTCCAAGTTCGTCCAAACTTAAGACCGAACTGGTAGGGTTATTTGGAAAGTTTAAAATAACAAGATCACATGTAGCTAATTTTTCTTCATCTATAACAGCTTTAAAATCATTTTTTTCATTTAGATTTATATGAATAACTTTTGCACGTGAAGCTATTGCCGAGCCCTCATATATTTGATAAAAAGGGTTTGTATAAGCCATAGTAGGCTCTTTAATATCAAAAAGTAAGAACTGAGGAAAGTTGAAAAGTACCTCACGTGTTCCAAATGTTGGAATGATCTGAGCATCACTTAGTTCAACTGAAAAACGACTTTTCACAAAGCCTCTTTGAGCTTCTCTTAGATCTGCTTCACCACCTGTTTTTGGGTATTTTCTAAGTAAAGTAGAGTTTTGAGAAAGAGCATCTTGTATAAATTTCGGTGTTTCAAACTGTGGCTCACCTATAGTCAAAACGCTAGGCGAATAATTTTTATTTGGTATAATGTTTTCTAGTAATTTAGTTAATTTTTCAAATGGATATGGTTCAAAGTTCATTTAGTTACTTATATATTAAATTAGTGCTATTATAGCGAAAATTAATAAGGATGAGTTTAATGAAAATATTTTTGAGTGTTGTGTTAGTACTAGTAGTTATATTGTCTATGTTAATTGATGTAGATAAAGCGGCTATGGAACTTTACTATCAAAGTTTTGACAGGGCTGTTTACTCCTTTGCTCTTGCTAAGGGACTTAATGCAGTTATATCTGTTATTCAGAGTTCAGAGATCAGTGTAAGTTTTTTCGTTGGAGCTACTGTGGGGCTTGGCGAGATACTTGATCCTCTAAACGATATGGTCGAGAGATTTTCTTGGATCATGCTTATGTCTTCAGTTTCTATTGGGATACAACACCTGCTACTGATCCTTGGAAAAAGTGCGTTCATAAAAGTGGCTTTGGTAATAAGCGGATTGATTAGTGTAGCTGTCATTTGGATTAAAAACCTACATAATTCAACTGCTCTTTTATTACTTTTAAAAATATTCGTTTTGATCTTTATTTTACGTTTTGGAGCTGTCTTGTTTGTGTATGCAAACGAAAGTTTTTACAATAATATTTACGCAGATAATTATAAAAAATCGACTGCATTTATCAGTGATTATAAAGATGACTTAGAAGAGATACAAAAAGAAAAAAGAGAGTTGGATACTTATTGGAACGATTTTGAAAATAAAATGGATACTTTTTCTAAAAAAGTTATAAAACTTATAACTATGTTTATAGTGACAACGGTGATATTTCCACTTCTGTTTTTGTGGTTTTTGATCATTTTGTTAAAATGGATATTTAATCTTAAATTTGACAAAAGTAAGATAATGTTAATGTTAAATAAAAAGGAATTAGCATGAAAACAAGTTTATTAATCATATTAGCCATATTTTTTGCAGCTTGTAACCATGAAACTAAAAAAGATACTGATGTTGTTGAAAAAAAACCTGTCGGGATCAAACATACTATAGCTCCCGCCAGAAGTGATCTAGAGAAAAATAAAAATTAAGCCTTTGGTAATCCAAATTTTTGGGTTATCAGCTCCCCCTCATTGTTAAAAAATAGATAATAAAGCATATCTTTTTTAACACTAAGCCCTGCTAAATATCTAAGTGCAAGATTTGCCTGTAGTGATGCTATATGCATAACTATAGGAGCTGCAATCCCTGCGGGTGTTTTATTTACTATCTTAAAAGCATCGGAGAATGAGGATTCTTCTATAAAACACACTTGTCCATGAAAGGCTTCAACACTTCCATATACCCAAGGAAGAGATTTCTTTTTTGCATAAGCGTTAATATCACCGCGAGTCGGGAGGTTGTCGGTAGCATCTATGATAAGGTCTACCTCTATATCTTTAGCAGCCCAAGAGTTAAAATCACAGTTATGTGAATATGCTTTTACATATGGACATCTTTGCTGAATTATCTTAGCATTTATTTCAGCTTTGTTCTCACCTTCATCCTCAACTTTAAATGCGATCTGGCGATGAACATTATGTAAGCTGACTTCATCAAAATCGATCATATGTATCTCACCGATCCCACTAGCACCCAGTGCATATGAAAGTGAGCTTCCAAGACCACCAGAACCTATGATGGCAATTCTTTTACTTTGAAGTTTTAGTTGTGTATCTTCGCCCCAAAGTTGAACTTGACGATGAAAGTATTGCATCATAGAAAATCCCTTATATCTCATATATTTAAAGTGATAAAAAAGTGATTATATCATAAAAAGTATATAATAAAAAATTATTAAAATTTAGAAATATTTTCTTTAAATCCCCATGATTTCCTAGCTTGAACCACTTCAGAATGACTCATATCAACTATCATCAATTCTTCCTTGTTACCAAGGTGTTCAAGCAGTTCACCATCTGGAGATGCAAGCAGTGAATCACCGTAAAAGTTCCAAGTAATATCTTTGTCTTTATAGTCTCCGATCCTGTTTGCACGAAGAATATACATGTTATGTGTAAAAGCACGTGAGAGTACCAGTGCTTTCCATCTTTCATATGAGTCAAACGTAGATACGCTTGGCAGTAAAAGGCAGTCTATATTTTTGTCTTTTAATTTCTCGAACATCTCATCAAAATGTATCTCAAAACCATTCATTATCGCAAATTTAAAACCGTCTATTGTAAAGACAAGCGGTGCATTTAACTCGTGCGTATTGTTTGAGAAATATTTTTTTTCATTCCAGTGTGAATAGTTAATTAGAATTTGCTGTTGGTAGTATGACGTTGAGTTTGGAGCAAATTTTACAACACACTTATATATTTCATTTTTTTTAACAATAAGCATAGGCGCTACTATGGTTATAAAATATGTTTTAGAGAGCTCTTTGAGCATCTTTATCTGAAAGTCTTCTTGCTCTTTTATCATACTAAGACTCATAGCCTCTAACTCTTTAAAGAATGGGTTTAGTATATACTCCCCTAAAAGTAGAAGTTTTATACCTTTATTGTTAGCTATTCGTATATAGTTGTATAGTTTTGTACTACTCATGCCTTGTGAGCTGAGTTGTAGTACAGCGGCTTTCATTATGAGTTCTTGATCTCTGTGATTTTTATCTGTGCGTCTTCAAGGATCTTTTGAGCTTCTTGAAGTTCTTTGATACCTTGCTCATATGCTTTTACGCTGTCTTGCAGAGTGATCTCAGGGTTCATCAAAACCTCTAAAGTCTTTTTTGCGTTTTCTAGTTTGGTCTCAAAGCCTGTTGCTTCTTTGGTAAAACCTACAGTCTCTTTAGGCATTTAGTGCATCCTTTATGTGGTGTTCAAATTTATCTAATTCTACTAAAAAAGCATCGTGACCGTAATCACTTTTAATATCTATGTATTTATGGTTTTTACTTCCGCTTTTATTTAGCTCATCATCGATCTGTTTCATCTCATCACTTTTAAACAACATGTCATTACTAAAACTGATAAGATAAAGCTCTGCTGTAATTTTACTCAGTGCCTCTGCTAGTGAATCAAATCCGCGTGAAAGATCGTAAATATTTATAGCTTTAGTTATGTAAAGATAAGCTAGAGGGTCAAACCATTTTGTAAAGTTATAACCGTTATACTCCAAGTATGATTCCACTTGAAATTTACCGAATAGCTCATAAAGACCATCTGTCCTTTTATATTCACGACCAAATTTTTCATCCATTGACTCATGTGATAAGAAGCTTATATGACCTGCCATACGTCCAACAGCCATTCCGTTTAGACCGTTTTCTTTAATAATTTCAGGATCATAATAACCTTGCTTAAAATCAGGGTCTTTTAGTATAGATTCAGATGCTACTTTATTAAATGCTATAGCCCAAGGTTGAGTCGCATGTGTTGTAGCGAGTGCTATTATTTTTTTTGCGAAGTTAGGGTAGTGTACGGCAAATTGAAGTGCTTGCATACCACCCATACTACCTCCAATAATAGCTTCAACTCTATGTATGTCCAAACGGTCAAATAAAATACGTTGAGCTTTTACCATATCTTTTATAGTTACAACAGGAAACTTGTAACGATACGGTTCGTGATAGGGATGTTTTGGACTCATAGGTCCAGTTGAGCCAAAGCATGAGCCTATTACATTAGAACATATTACAAAATACTTATCGGTATCTATGGTCTTACCGCTTCCGATAAGTCCATCCCACCATCCGGGTTTTCTCTCATCTTCATAAATCCCGGCTGCATGGTGGCTTCCTGTAAGAGCGTGACAAACTACTATTACATTACTTTTGTCCTCATTTAACTCACCATAAGTCTCATATGTGATGTCGTAAGGCTCTAAAATACGTCCACTCTCCAAGTAGAGTGGATTTGTAAAATGTTCAGTATGTGTTTGTAGGTTTAGACTCAAATTTTATGCTTTTTAAAATAATTTTTATTATTTTAGCAAAAATGGCTTAATTTTTATTTTTAAGCCTCTAAAGCCTGTTTCATATCAGCTATTAGATCACGTGAGCTCTCTAGTCCGCATGAGATACGGATTAGTCCAGCAGGAACTCCACAAGCGTCTAACTCTTCAGCAGACAACTGTTGGTGAGTTGTAGATGCAGGGTGGGTTATGATAGATTTTGAATCACCTATGTTCACAACGAGTGAGTAAAGCTCAGTAGCATTTACTATTTTCTCAGCTGCAGCCATATCTTCAACTTCAAAACTAAGAAGACCTGAGCATAAGCCGCCTTCAAAATATTTTTGAGCATTTTCATAGTTAGAGTTGCTTTTAAGCCCAGGGTAGTTTACTTTTTTAACTTTAGGGTGTGACTCTAAAAAAGTAGCCAATTCAAGCGCATTTTTAGAGTGTTCGCGCATACGAAGACTTAAATGTTCCATACCTTGAATAAATAGCCAAGAGTTAAACGGTGAGCTTACAGCACCAAGATCACGAAGCAGACTTAGACGAGCACGAAGTGAGTATGGAGGTAATGGCACATCTGTATAAACCAAACCATGATAAGATGCATCAGGCTCATTAAAATGAGAGTATCTTGCATTTCCTTTTAGTTTATCCACAAGACCTTTTCTCTCAACCATGATCCCACCAATAGCAAGACCTTGACCTGTTGTGTATTTAGATGCACTGTGAACAGTTATGTCAGCACCACGCTCAAGAGGGCGGCATAAAACAGGAGTAGCTACCGTGTTGTCTACTACAGATAAAATGTTATGCTTATTTGCTATAGCTACGAGTGCATCTATATCTGCTACATCGATACTTGGGTTTGTTAAAGACTCAAAAAAGATAACTTTAGTCTTCTCATCCACTAGATTCTCAATTTGCTTAGGTTCATGTACATCAAAAAATCTAGCTTCAATTCCAAAACGCTTTAGTGTATGAGCTGTTTGAGTAAGACTACCTCCGTAAAGTTGTTTAGCACATATTATATTGTCACCTGCTTCTGCCGCATTTGCGATCGCAAAAAATATAGCACTCATACCGCTTGATGTTGCAAGTGCCGCAGCACCACCTTCAAGTTCAGCAAAACGTTTTTCAAATACATCTGTAGTTGGATTATTGAGACGAGTATATATGTTTCCAAGTTCTTTAAGTGCAAAAAGATTCGCTGCATGTTCTACATCACGAAATTCATAAGCGGTAGTTTGATAGATAGGAACTGCCATAGTCCCTTGAGAATCTTTCTCATAACCTGCATGTAGTGCAGAAGTTTGTAAGTCCATAAATTGTCCTTGAGTTATAATAAAAATTTATTTGATAATTTTATCACAGAACTGTTAATGTTCTTCTTGAATTACAACAGTTCCTGCTATTAAGTCGTGTAAGCCACGTTTATCTTTACGAAAACCCACCATTATAAAACCGATCAAGAAAGGTATAGTTGATATGATATAACCGATAGAGCGGGTAACTGCTTGTTTATTATCTATATCCTCAAAAGTCTTTGCATCTACTATTTTTATGTGTAGATATTTCTTTCCAGGAGTAGCACCGCGCCATCTTCTCCAAAAAATTATAGTAACTAGGAGTACTGAAAATTCAAAAAGCAGTTCCCACTTCATAGATGTCTGAGGTGAATTAGTTAAAGCTAGTTTCGCATTTCCAGCCATTGCGGCTTGGATGTTTTGTTGGTATTGTGAGAAATCAAACCAATTGCCGTCACTTAAAAAGTAAATGACAATGGCGATTGGAAGGGCTAAAAAAACGGTGTCAAAAAATGACGCTAAAAATCTAATCCAAAATCCAGCATATTTTACTTCTGACATGTTATACGTGGTAATTCGGTGCTTCAGCAGTTATTTGAACATCATGTACATGAGACTCTTTAAGTCCTGCACTTGTGATCTCAACAAACTCAGCTTTATCCCAGAAAGTCTCTATATCTTTACTTCCACAGTAACCCATAGATGCACGAAGTCCACCCATCATCTGATGAACGATCCCAGCGATAGAACCACGAAAAGGTACACGACCTTCAATTCCCTCAGGTACTAGCTTATCAGCAGCAGTCCCTTCTTGGAAATAACGGTCATTTGAACCTTTTTGCATAGCTCCGATACTTCCCATACCACGGTATGATTTGTACTGACGACCTTGATACATCACTGTCTCACCAGGAGATTCTTCAGTACCTGCCAGTAAGCTTCCTGCCATGATACAACTAGCTCCAACAGCTAAAGCTTTTGCCAAGTCACCTGAGTATTTAATACCACCATCGGCGATGATCGGAACACCTGCTTTTTTACCTGCTTGTGCACATTCGTCTATAGCAGAGATCTGAGGAACACCAACACCCGCAACGATACGCGTAGTACAGATAGAACCTGGTCCAATTCCCACTTTTACACCATCAGCACCTGCTTTAGCTAAAGCTTCTACAGCTTCAGCAGTTGCAACATTTCCTGCGATAATATCAACAGCTAGTTCTTTTTTGATCTGTTTTACAGTATCTATGATACCTTTAGAGTGACCATGTGCAGAGTCTAGAACTAAAACATCCACACCTGCATCAACAAGTGCTTTTGCTCTGTCCATTTGTCCAACACCTATAGCCGCACCAACAACTAGACGACCAAAATCATCTTTGTTCGAGTTAGGATAAGCGATACGTTTTTTAATATCTTTAATAGTAATAAGACCTTTTAAAAACCCTTGTTCATCGATGATAGGTAGTTTTTCAATCTTGTGTTGGTGCATAACATCAGCCGCGTCATCTAAACTAATACCTGCATCTGCAGTTACTAAAGGCATAGCCGTCATAACTTCAGATACAAGTTTACGCATATCTTTCTCAAATCTCATATCACGGTTTGTTAAAATACCAAGAAGTTTGTTGTGACCATCAACAACAGGTACACCAGATATTTTGTACTCGTTCATTAACTCATCTGCATCAGCTAAAGTCGCATCTGGATTTACATAGATAGGATCGATTATAATTCCGCTCTCAGATTTTTTAACTTTTTTAACTTGTTTACATTGAGACTCTATATCCATATTTTTATGGATTATCCCGATCCCACCAAGTCTAGCCATAGCTATAGCAGAACGGTATTCAGTTACCGTATCCATAGCAGCTGATACGATAGGGATCTTAAGTGTGATATTTTTAGTTAGTTTAGTCTCAAGGTTTACCTCTTTTGGTAAAACTTCTGAGTACTTAGGGATTAAAAGTACATCTTCAAATGTAAGAGCTTTTTTACGAATGTTCATGGTGAATCCTTTTTAGCTGATGTTTTATAAATGCGATTATACCTTTTTTCTTGTTAAAAAGTTCTAAAATATAAGAGCTAGAAAGTTGTGTTGACAATAGTTGTTAAAACAAGTAAAATGGCGTTTGATTTTAGAAGGATATATATGAAGTTTGATATGGACAAATCTTTTGGCTACTTGATAAACAGACTCTGTGTGGCGAATAAAAACAGTTTTAACAAGCAAATTAAACCGTACGGTGTCTCTCCTGAGCAGTGGACTGTGCTTTTTAGAGTAGTTGAAAAAGACGGTATAGCTCAAAAAGAGTTATCTGATTCAACATATAAAGATCAAGGGAATCTAACAAGAATGATAGATAAGCTGGTTGAGAAAGGTTATTTGTTAAGAGATACTGATGCAAAAGACAGACGCTCAGTAAAGCTTTTTGCAACGCATAGTTCTAAACAATTAGTAGAAAAGATAGCACCGCTCTCACAAAGTCAAAATGAAAAACTATCAGAGGGATTAAGTGAAGATGAAAAAACAAAACTTATAGAACTTCTAAATAAAGCATATATAAATATTAAATAGGATTAAAATTGAAAAATATAAACTTACTTGATAGAAATAAAAACTTTAATATCCTATTAGCAGGGATACTTAGTATAGTTGTAGGGGTTGGTGTAGCAAGGTTTGCCTTTACTACGCTGCTTCCACCTATGCTAGAAGATTTTCTAAGCGTTACAAATGCAGGACTTTTCGCATCATTTAACTATGCAGGTTATTTAAGCGGTGCAGTGTTTAGTATCTTTATGAAAGATATAAACGTAAAGGTTAGGTTCTTTAGAATAGGGATGATACTTAGTGTCTTGACCACACTTATCTTAGCTACGACCACGAACGAGACCCTTTGGTTCATCTCACGTGTAATAGCTGGTTTTGGCTCAGCCATGGTACTCATAGTCGGCGGTGCAATAGTCATGGTCAAGATAAACTACAAAGATAAAACAAAAGCTATGGGTATACACTTTAGCGGAATAGGTGTAGCTATCACAGTATCTGAACTTACAAGTCAGTATGTACTTAGAAGTGGTACTTGGAGCGATGCATGGATGGCTTTGAGCATACTTGCTTTATTTATATCTATATACGTTATCTATATATTGTCATTTGATAAAGAGTTAAAAAAAGAAGCTCCAAAACATAAAGTTTCCAAGTCTATGTTCACTCCTTATGTTGTCTTTTTGATACTTGCATACTTTACAGCAGGTGTAGGTTTTGTTGTTCAAGCTACATTCTTTCCAGATATCATAAACTCTCTTAAGGGTCTTGAGGGTTCAGGAAGTTTGGGCTGGCTTATAGTTGGGATAGCTGGTATACCATCAGCTATATTTTGGATGTGGCTAGCTCACAAATATAACAGTGTAGATATTATCATAGTTACTTTTGTACTTCAAATAGTAGGAATATTGATACCTACATTTACTAATGACATCTACATGAACTTACTTAGTGGTGCATTATACGGAAGTACATTTATAGCTCATGTAGCGCTTTTTATGCACTATGGAGGATCGCTTGCAGGTGCAAATCCTGTTATTTTTATGGGTGCTATGACAGCGGCTTACGGTGTAGGGCAGGTTGGTGCACCTTTATACAGTGTAGCTTTGTTTGAGAGGTATGGAAATTACAATGCCTCATTATATGTGACAGCTTTTATCGTCTCGTTAGGTATCGTGTTTTTAGTGAGTGCTAAAAAAGTAGCTAAGGTTACTTAAATAAGTTTAATTCTTTTCTTCGGGCTTTATGGAGGGGACGCTTATATAAAAGCAAACTCCATTTTCAATATTTTTTACATCTAAGCTTCCCTTTAGATGATCTTCTATGATCGTTTTACTCATATACAAGCCCAGCCCAGTACCGTTTTGGTCTTTTGTACTAAAGTATGGCTCAAAGATCTTATCTATTATCTTTTTATCTATCCCAGGACCATTATCGCAGATCTCGATATTTATCATATTGTCCTTCTCCTCAGTTAGTACTTTAACTGCCGGGTTTTCTTTATTATGCTCGATAAGTGACTCTTTTGAATTTTTAAGTATATTTATAAGCACCTGCATTAACTCCCTAGTAAAAGTATATAGTTCTATAGAATCATCAATTTTAAGTGCCATATCGATTTTATTGCTTTCAAAGGATTTTCCTATGATCGATACCACATCATCAAATATATCTTTTAGTTTTACATGTTCGCGTATTTTTACGGGTTTAAAGAAGTTTCTAAAATCATCTATGGTGTTTGATAGTTCTTGAGTCTGATAAAGTATATTATTTGCATATAGCTCAGATACTTTATTGTCTAGTGAATCGAGTGCAATATCTACTAGCATATTGTTGGCTTCCATAGCTATAATACTGATCGGCTGTCTCCATTGATGGGCTATCATGCTTATCATCTCACCCAAAGCAGCGTGGCGTGATTGTGCTATCATAACCTCTTGTTGGTTCATCAGTTTTTGTTGATTTTCATAATCCTTGGTAATATCAAAAGCCAGTGAAGCTATCTGTTTTTTGTTATCACTATTTTCTATAATAAACTTGATTATTCTGTAATGTTTGTTTCCATCTGGTGTCGATATATTAATGATATCTTCACACTTTCCATGTATGTATGTTTGTTCATCTAGATACTTAATTTTATTTACACTTTCTTCATCTAAATATTCTTCAAGTTCTTTGTCTCTCATATTCATATCATCTAATAATTGTTTTGTTAAAGGATTTGCATATGTTAGTTTTGCACTTTTATCTTTAATAGAGACATATGCAGGTATATTTTTCATAAAAAGTTCAAATAGGTTCTTTTGTCTTTTTAGATCTTCTTCAAGCTCTTTTATCTTTGAAATATCCGTATGGGTACCTATCATACGGATAGCTTTTCCGTCTGAATCGTAAATGGTCTTACCCCTGTCTAAGATCCACACCCAACGACCGTCTTTGTGTTTTAGCCTATATATGCTTTCGTAAAACTCTGTATTGCCGTATATATTATTAGTAAACTCTTGTCGCGAATTGATTTTATCATCAGGATGAATCAAATCTCCCCAGATACCTTGCGAATCTTTTAATTCATATGATTCATAGCCGAGTTGTTTTTTCCAGTTGTCTGATAAGTATAATTCATTATTTAGTAAGTTTAGATCCCATAAACCGTCATTGGTAGCATTTAATGCAAAGGTGTATCTTTCTCTTGAGAGCTCTAACTCCGTAATATCACTTAAAACGATTAGGAATGCATTGTTTGTACCATATGACAACTTTTTTGATCTTACAACAAAAAAATGTTTGTTTCCATTTTTATACATAGAGACTTTATGAAGCTTATCTGGATTTTTCTCTACATATTCGAACCAATTCATACCGTCAACTTTTTCTCCGAGACATTCATTTTCTTCTTCAAAAAAGTCACATATACATTTATGTTCACTTAAAAAATCATCGAGTGAGTTATAGTCTAGAAAGTCCAACATCGCACGATTGGCATTAACTATTGTTAGATCGTATATTGTGGCCATAATATTAGGTGTTGTATCAAACAGGTCTTGATACATATTCCTAGTATCTTGTAGTTCATTTAGTTTTCGTTCGTATTCAAGTTCAACATTTTTTTGATAGTTTTCTATTTTTTTAAGTACTAACAGTAAGATAAATAAAATGCTTATTACCAGTATAATTATAAAATGATGTTCATGATTTAATATGATGGATAAGCTTAATAATAAAACTAAAGTCATAGAAAAAAAGATGTATATATTTACACTTCTTTGTAACTTTTTAATGTTTAAAGTTTTCATGTTTGCCTTGTTTTATCTTAGAAAAGCTCGTCTATAAAGTCACTTCCACATTTTAGGTTTTCAAACCATTCTAAAAATTTCGTACTATTATCATTTTCGAAGATCAGTCCATGTTGAGGGGCAATCGTTGATACGTCAAGCTCCTTTACCTTAGCTACCCATGCACGGCAGACTTTATTTGAACCCATATATCTTTTATGGAAACCTTCTAAGAACTCTACATGTGAATCAAAGTCCTCGACTTTTTTATACTCTGCCTCAGATGATACAAGTGCCGCTCCGATATCACCTGAAAATAAGATCTTAGATCTTGAATCATAAAGTGAAAAGTTACCTGGTGAGTGTAAAAAGTGAGCAGGTACAAACTGTAAATAGTCCTGACCAAAGTTGATCTTCGCACCCTTGTCTTTAAGTGATATTATCCTGGTCATCTCCATAAAACCGTAATGACTCATAAATCTGACCCATAAACTAGATAACACGAATTTCGCTTGAGTACTTATAGCCCACTGCGTAATAGAACCAGATACATCCGGATCTTGGTGCGAGAAAAAAATGAACTTTATCTTATCTATCTCTACATGTTTACTAACGGCATCGTAGAGCTCACTAAATGCAGCTTCACTTCCCGGGTCTATTAAAACGGCAGAATCTTTTTGAACTATTAGATATTGGTTTACGGATAAAAAGGAGTCTTCGTGCTCTTCATCATCAAAACTAAACATCACACATTTGTGCACACCGTCGTCATATAGTACTTTTTCTTTATCCATGTTGTAAGCCTTTAAATTCTCTGATTATGTCTAACTGTCTTTTTGCTATGTATTTCATAAGCTCAGACTTCTTAAAATCATCAAAAACGAATATTAAGATATAGTTCTTCTTATCTTCAGTATTGCTAAAAAGAGTTGCCGTTGTATTTATGATTATTGGTCTGCTATCTAGATCTAACACTATATCAAGTGTGACCTCACTGCCTTTTTCCAGACCGGCAGGAAGTGCTGCCATTTTTATTTTAACGGCATTTAAGGATATATCTTCGATACTTATGTTTGTATGAAACTTGTTATCTCCTAAAAATAACGAAACAGATTGTTTATCATCATCTTTTTGATCGACCGTAACTCTGACGGTCTTTCTGTTTACCGCAGATGAGTGGATAAACTTTAGATCAGTAAGTGAAATAGTTTGGTTTTCATAGCTCATTTTTTTTATTTTACTTGCTTCTATATCGTAAGGTAAGGCATCAGATATTATAATAGTCTTTTTCTCAAGCTGGATAGCTTTTTGTTGAAGATATTTTGTCTTAATTGTTATAGAATCATCATCTATATCACTAATGATAGCGTCGTTTGTAACGGTCAAACCTTTATAGAAATTATGGATCTCAATCTTGGCATGGTTTCTATACATGACATCTATAAGTTTAAACATCGCTTTTGAATCTTTAATGCTCTCATCTTCTTTTGTTTGTGATGCGTCATATAGTTTAAGTAGATTTAATTCCGTAATATCGTCAAATGACAAGATACCATATGAGTTCTTATCTGGAATGGCTTGATATTTTAATATAAAGTGTTTGTACTCCCCATCCTTACTTAGCAGTTTTACATTATAGAGTCTTTGTGCATTGTTTTTTAACTCTTCAAACCAGTCATTATCGTCTCTTTGGTATAAAAAACCGTCATGTTCTAAAAATATTTCACTTAAGTTTTCGTGTTTGTCTAAAAATTCCTCAATATCTTTTACATTAAAGTAGTCTAAAAACATCTGGTTGGCAAAGACTGGTGTGGAATCCTTTAGCATAACAACTATAGAAGATTGGTAGTTAAATACATTTTTTAAGTTATTGTTGAAGATATCTAGGTTTTTTTCCTGTTTTATCTCTTTGATAGCTTTATCGATAATATCTGAAAACTCGTTTATGCTAACAGGTTTTTTTAAATATCTGAATACTTTAAGTTCTATAGAGTTTAAAAGGTACTCCCTGTCATCAAAAGCGGACATGATGATAACTTTTGTTTCATGATTGATTTTTTTTATATTTTGTGCAAGTTCTATGCCGTCCATATTGGGCATTTTTATATCTGTTATGACGATATCGTAGTTTTTTTTATTAAATAGTTGCAACGCTGACTTACCATCTTCAGTTACATCTACATCGGTAAAGAATTTGTTTAATAGCCTGTTTACATTATCTCTTAGTTTATCGTTGTCTTCTGCATACAAGACACTGTAGTCTTTTGCGTCTTGAGCTAGCTTTTTCAAATCACTCATAAACAACCTTTGGTATAACATACCTTATTTTGTAGCCCTAGATTGTATATTAAAGTGTTTTAATTTGTTCTTAAGAGTTAGTACTAGATGTTTATTTCCCTCTCTAGGCTAAGTGCTCCATCAAAAAGAGTCTGTTCTTCATAAGCGTTAGCTATTAGTTGTAATCCAACCGGCATACCGTTGTCGCTTGTGCTTATTGGAAGTGAGATAGCAGGAAGACCTGCAAGGTTCACACTAATAGAGTATAAGTCACTCAGGTACATGTCCATTGGGTTTTCAAGTTCACCGAACTTTGGAGCAATTGACGGTGCTATAGGTGAAAGTATAAGATCTACATCTTCAAAGATCTTCTCATATTGGTTTTTTATCATGTGTCTTGTTTTTTGAGCTTTTACATAGTAAGCTTCATAGTAACCGCTGCTTAGAACGAAGTTACCAAGCATGATACGGCGTTTAACTTCATCACCGAAACCTTGGCTTCTAGTCTGAATAAATGTGTCCTCTAGGTTTTTCCCCTCTACGCGGTTACCGTAACGGATGCCGTCATAACGAGCAAGGTTCGTAGCAGCTTCGGCAGTTGCTGTGATGTAGTAAGCAGAGATGTCGAATTTAGCATCCATAAGCTCATAGTTAACTATCTCATGTCCTGCATTTTCAAGTGCTATGATAGCTTTCTCATAAGCATTTTTTACATCGGTACTAGCATTTTCTACATGTTTTGGAAGTACTGCTATTTTTAGCTTTCTATCTCCGTCTAATTTATCTGATACTTTGTCATCTTTTGGTGCAGATGTCGAGTCTTTTTCATCATGTCCGCTGATAATATCATATAAGATAGCCGCATCTTCAACGTTTTGTGTCATTGGACCGATCTGATCAAGACTAGATGCATACGCACCTAAACCGTAACGACTGACACGTCCATATGTAGGCTTCATCCCAACTATCCCGCAAAAAGCAGCAGGTTGACGGATACTTCCACCCGTATCGCTTCCAAGTGCAGCTACAGCTAGACCTGCAGCAACAGCAGCAGCAGACCCACCTGAACTACCTCCGGGTACATATTCAGGGTTTATAGGGTTTAGTGTTTTACCGTAAAAGCTTGATTCTGTAGTAGAACCCATAGCGAACTCATCCATGTTTGTACGACCAAACGGACTAAGACCTGCTCTTATCATCTTCTCAATAACAGTAGCGTTATATGGTGCAACATAACCTTGTAGGATGTTTGATCCAGATGTTACAGACCAGCTTTTAACTTGAATATTGTCTTTTATAGCTATAGGTACACCATCACCAATATTATCGATGCTAATGTATGCATTTAAATCAGATCTTTGTTCTATTTTTGCTTTTAAATCTTCTTTTAGTTTTGCCAATTCTTCTTTGTTTAACTTTAGAGCTTCTTTTAGAGTGACCACAAAATTTTCCTATATATATAAAATTATTTTTTGTATTATATCGAATTATGTAGATATTTTTTATATGCGTAGCTGAGTTTTACATGATATAATAATTGATTATGCTTTTTAATTAAAGAGGAGCGTTTATGTTTCATACTAAAACTATAGAGGATACACTATCTTCTCTTGAATGTACAAAAAATGGCCTTAGCTCACAAGAGGCTGAAAAACGTTTAGCTCACTTTGGAATAAATTCTATTCCTGAGGCAAAAAAAACTACTCTAATAAATATCTTTTTACAACAGTTTAAAAGTCCCATAATATATGTGCTTCTTATAGCTGCTATAGTCTCTATTGTCATAAGAGAATATACGGATGCAGGTTTTATCTTTGCAGTTTTAATCATTAATGCTTTTATTGGGATGTATCAAGAGTTCATAGCAAACCAAAGAGCAGATGCACTAAAAAAAGTATTTAAAACATACGTGAACGTATTAAGAGATGGGAAAAAAGTTGAACTCTTAAGTGAGGACGTAACGGTTGGAGATATCATATTCTTTGAATCTGGCATAAAAGTCCCCGCTGATGTAAGACTTATAAAAGCAAACGATCTACAAGTTAACGAATCACTTTTAACCGGTGAGTCCGTCGAAGTTAAGAAAGACCCTGAGTACACATCTTTAGATGAGGATGAGCCGATAGGTGATAGAAAAAACATGTTATATGCAGGTTCTATGATCATAAAGGGAAGGGGGATAGGAGTTGTAACCGCCGTTTCCGAGCATAGTGAACTAGGTAAGATAGCATTGCTTCTCTCAGGTGAGAAGATCTCAAAACCACCTTTAGTTATGAGGATGGAAAAATTCTCGATAAATATTGCGAAGATGGTCGTTTTGTTTGTTGCATTTATAATACTTATTGGTATTTTTCAGGATATTTCTTTAAAGGAAATATTCTTTTTGAGTGTTGCTATTGCTGTATCTACTATACCAGAAGGTCTACCTGTTGCTATCACGGTCGCACTTAGTGTAGCTAGTTCTGTGATGAGTAAAAGAAACGTAATAGTCAGAAAGCTCTCAGCCATAGAAGGACTTGGGTCATGTACACTTGTCGCGAGCGATAAAACAGGTACTATGACACAAAACAAGCTAAGTGTAGAGAACTTCATCACACCCGACAAAACATTCAAAGCAAAAGAGAGTGTAGATGAGAAGATACTGCTTACATCTATACTTTGTAATGAAGCGACAATAAACAAAGATGAAAATGAATTTTATTTTATCGGTGATCAGGTGGATGTAGCTTTAGCCAAGTATGCGTTAGATGTTGATACAAAGATCATAAAAGTGAAAAACGATCTTAATCCACTTCACATGTTGGCATATGAACCACAAAATATGTATTCAGGCGCTTCGTATAAGATAGATGAGAAGAAGATGGACTTTATAAAAGGTTCACCTGAAGTAATACTAAAAAAAAGCGTTTTAGATGAAAGTGAGTTTGAGTCTATATCAAAGCAGGTAGATACTTGGGCATCGGATGGTTTTAGAAATATTGCCTATGCGTATAAATATAATGATGAAGACAATATCGCAGAAGATGGGTATATATATCTTGGTTTTGCAGCTATTATCGATCCGTTACGTGAGGGTGTTAAAGAAGCTATAGAAATAGCTGCGAATGCGGGTATAGAAGTTGTAATGGTCACAGGAGATCATCCAAATACAGCTCTTTATATATCAAGAGAGTTAGGTATAGCTATAGATAAAGATGAGGTGATGGATGGGGTAGCTGTGAATCATTGGCAAGAAAGGGGTGCACCTAAAGAAGAGATATCCGACAAACGTGTATTTGCCCGAGTATCACCAGAACAAAAACAGCTTATAGTAGAAAAATTTCAAGATCTGGGACACTTTGTAGCGGTTACAGGTGATGGTGTAAATGATGCACCTGCCCTAAAGCGTGCAAATATTGGTATATCTATGGGTAAAAGTGGAACTGATGTAGCAAGAGAGTCCAGTGACATGATACTTACAGATGATGCATTTAGTTCCATAGTTAACGGAGTAGAAGAGGGTCGTGTAGCGTATGACAATATTCGTAAAGTGATACACTTGCTCATATCTACAGGTTTTGCAGAGATGGTACTTGTGATGTTATCAATGCTGTTTTTTGTACCTATACCTCTTTTACCTGTCCAACTACTGTGGTTAAACTTGGTAACAAACGGTATTCAGCATATAGCTTTAGGAGTGGAAAAAGCTGAACCTGGGGTTCTGCAAAGAAAAGCAAGAGACCCTAAAGAGCCGATCTTTAACTCCATAATGATAAGCAGGGTAATAGTTGGCGGGTTATATATGGGTATATCAGCTTTTGTGGTTTTTTATACACTTTTACAGTACGGTTATGAAGAGGATTCGGCAAGAAACATCACCCTTTTATTAATGGTGCTGTTTGAAAATGTACATGTATTTAACTCTAGAAGCGAGAAGCACTCTATATTTAAAATAGACTATACAAAAAACATTTTCTTATGGATATGTGTAATAGTAGCACAAGGTATTCATATAGTTTCAATGTATGTACCTTTTATGCAAAAGCTACTAAACATTCAGCCCGTTGATGCAAAAACATGGTTAATCCTTCTTGCTGTAGCGCTTGTGCTAATGGTAGTGATGGAGATAGAAAAAATTATAAGAAAAAAATATTATTAGACCTTAGGTTCGATTATCTTTTCACCAAAAGGCAAGGAGGATAATAGCTTGACCTTCCCAGACACAACTGAACACAGAAGTGATCTGAAAGTCTCATCATAAAGTTTTTCATATATCTCTTCTATATCCATAAATCCGTCTATTATTAAAGATGAAAAACCATGAAGAGTCGACCAGATGATTATAGTCCTCTCATAAGAGTTCTCTTTTTTTAAAACACCGCTTTTTTGCCCTTCTTCAATAGCAAGCTTTAAAGCGCCAAAACCGCTACAATCATCATTTTTTATACTAATAGTCTCCTCTCTTATATGGGAAAACTTTTTACCAAAAAGGAGTCTGTAAAGGTTTGGATTCTCTTTTGCGAATTCCACATATTTTTTGCCGGAGAGATAAAACCTGTCAATCAACGGTATGGTTGTATCTTGTAGCGTCGGAGCTACTGTCTTGTCAAACTTATCGAACCCGACCTCAATGATCTTTTCTATCAAGGCATCTTTTGATCTAAAGTGTTTATATATAGCACTTCTTGTAGTACCCGTAGCATCTGAGAGAATCTTTAGCGTTAGTTTATCAACATCATCTTTGGCTATAAAATCAAAAGCGATATTTAAAAACTCTTCTTTTAGATTTCCATGGTGGTATTCGTTCTTTATCATATTTGTATTTTATCATAAAAGTAAAGTAAACACTGTATACATTTAAGTTTTTGTATGTTAACATTGTTTACATTAAAATTAAAGGTGTTAATAATGAACAAAATAATTCTTCTAACAAGCCTATATATAGGGCTTTTTGCTCAAAGTTCTTTAGAGATCGCTATAAAATCATATGAGCAAGTGTCTGGATACGGAAGCAGTATCTCAAAAACTACTATGGTCTTAAGAAACGCTCAGGGTATTGAAAATATTAGAAAGTTAGAGATAAAAAAACTTGAAAATATAGACGGTGATAAATCTTTTTTGATCTTTTTATATCCAAACGATATCAAAGGTACAAAGCTTTTAAGTTTTGAGGTTATCGGTGGGGATGATAAACAGTGGTTATACCTTCCGGCATTAAAAAGGATCAAAAGGATAAGCTCTAGAAATAAGTCAGGTTCTTTTATGGCTAGTGAATTCTCATATGAAGATATATCTTCTCAAAACTATAAGAACTACAGATACGAAAAAGATGTAGAGAAGGTCTTTAAAGATGGTGTTGAGTGTTTTAAAATAGTACGCGTACCAAAAGATAAGAACAGCGGTTATTCAAAGCAAGTAATATATATTGATACAAAAACATACCTTGCAAAATACAGAGAATACTTTGACACTCATGGTAAGTTGCTAAAGAACGTGTCTTTTTTAGAGTATAAAAAACTTGGCGGCGTATATAGGGTCCAAAAAATCTTGATGAGTAATATTCAAAGTAAAAAATATACAACTCTCTCTTGGGATGAAGATGAAATCAAAATAGGACTTAAAGAAAAAGAGTTCTCGAAAAGAGCTCTTAGATGATCCGTTTCATACTCTTTTTAATACCGTTTATAGAGCTGTTTGCATTTGAATACAAGTCTCAAACAGCACTTAAATATATCGGTTATGAAGATTCTAAAAATGAGTTTTTAGCGGATGGTGATTTAAAACTAAAAGTGCAAAATGAACTATTTACTACAAATATAAAGTTAGAGTATCTCTATAGCTATGAGTATAAAAAAAGAAGATATCTGCTTCTTAATGAGTTGTATTTAAGTAAAGAGTATGAAGATTATATTTTTGAATTTGGTAAAAGCATTAAGTATTGGGGCACTTTGGAGGGTTATAATATTGCAGATATATATAACCATAAAAACTATTTAAAAGACCCCTTTGACAAGTCCGAAAAACTTGGTTCATTCGGTATGGATATTGGTAAATATTTTGATGAAGATTCACTTGAACTTGGAATAAAGTTTTATGAGGATGATATAAAATACGGTGATCAACAAACCCCGTACTTCCCATTTCCTATAAGATGCGATGATGAGTTGCAACTTAGTGAAAAACGCTACACTCCAAGTGTATATCTTGCTTACAGTCTGACTAGTGAGAACATTATAGAAAGCGAAAACAAACTTATCTTATATAGCGGATATGACTCTAAAAGGTATTTTGTGCCATCTGATAACTTAAGCCTCTCCCAATACGCATACAGAGTGAATAAGCTTGTATTCTTATCAACTATTATTTATGAAGATACCATTTTTAAAACAGAGATGACTTATACGGATGTAGTCGATGATGAAAATATCAGTGATTATTATCAACTCTCTTTTGGTGTTGAAAAAAATCTATATGGTATAGCAGGTTCAGATCTAGGTCTATATCTTGAATATTACAAATACACTTATAAAGAGGATGGAAAAGTAGAGGGTGTGGATATATCTGAAATATACGATGATGATATTTTCTTTGCACTAAAGTTAAATCTAAACGATGTAAAGAGTTCGGAGATAAAAGCAGGGCTCACGTATGATCTACAAAGCTACGAAAAGTTTTTTAAAGCCAAGCTAAAGTCGAGACTCTTTGATAACTTAGTTCTAGAGGCAGAGTATTTGAACATCTCATCTAATAGTTTTGAGAATAAGATGAACTTAGGGTTAGCATATATATTTTAAGGAAAAAAGATGGATAGGTATATAGATTTTTTAGACTTGCATAAACGTAAGATAATTGTGTTGATAACACTTATAGTAGCACTGCTGAGTATCTCTTTAAAAGATATGGCATATGAAGGGAGTTATAGGATATGGTTTGACAAAGACTCGAAGATATTAAAAGATTACGATAAGTTCAGAGATACATTTAGCGGTGATGATACTTTTGCCGTATCTTTTAGAGATGAAAACGGTATCTTTAATAAAAAGGCTATAAATACTATCTTAAGCCTTACCCAAAAGTTCAAGAAGATAGATGGGGTCAGACGTGTAGATAGTCTAACTAATTATCAGTATATAAGCAGTGAAGATGAAGATATCATCGTTGAGGATTTTATCTATGATGATAGTGAATTAGATGAAAAAGCTGCACTTGCATTAAAAGATCCGCTTATTCTTGATCAGCTTATATCTAAAGATGCAAAAACGACCATGTTAGCTGTACGCCTTTCATCTAAAACAGGAGCGAACGAGGAGGTCAATATATATGTAACGGATCGTATTCAAGATATACTAAAAGAATTTGAATCTAGAACTGATTATAAGTTTCATATAACAGGTGCTCCTGCTATCACGGCATCACTAGTAAATATATCTCAAGCTGATGCTTTTATCTTGATGCCTTTGGCTGTAGTAATTGTCGTCTCTTTTTTGTTCTTAATATTTAGAAGTTTTGTAGGGATACTTATCCCCTCGGTGGTAGTTGTACTTAGTTTTTTAAGTGTACTTAGTATTCAGATACTACTTGGATATAAACTTAATAACTTTACGGTAAATACACCTTCATTCATAACCGCAATATCCATAGCAGATGCAATGCATTTGTACCTTGCATGGATATATTACAAGATGAAAGGGCTAGGTGGTAAAGAATCACTAAGAGTAGCTTTAAAGACAAATATACTACCAATAGCTCTTACATCTTTGACTACGGCTACAGGCTTTGCATCTTTGGGACTAAGTGATATCGAGCCTATATCTACACTCGGTATAGCCGTAACATCAGGGGCGATGATCGCTTTTGTCTTTAGTGTGAGTATAGCACCTTCAATACTTTTGATGTTAGGTGATGATCATAAGGTCAAAGATATAAAATTCGTAAATCTTTTAGCTACAAAAGGATACGGTGATTTAATAGCAAGACATGATAAGAAAATAGTACTTATCTTTTTGATCTTTTTTTCGGTTATTTTATATGGACTCAACTTCATAAAAGTTGACAGCAATAGTATGAAATATTTTAGCAAAGATACGGTTGTAAGAAGCGGAAGTGATTTTATAGAGAAAAATCTAACAGGCTCTATGATATATGAGATAATCCTAGACTCTAAGAGCAGTGACGGAGTAAAAAAACCTGAGTTCTTGAACACGATAGTAAGATTTGAAGATGAGTTTAGAGAGAAGTTTGAAAATGTAAAGTTCACAAGCTCACTAAAAGATATAGTACAAAGGATGCAAAAGGTCTTAAATAAAGACTCAACAGATCCACTACCGAAAGATAAAAATCTAGTAGCTCAGTATCTTCTGCTTTACTCTATGAGCCTGCCTCAAGGTATGGAGATAAACGATAAAATAGATACTACGGAGAAATTTTTAAGATTATCCGTCAACACGAATATGGTAGATACCTCAAAAGATCTTGAGATGATAGATTGGGTAAAGAACTGGTGGGATAAAAATACAAAATACTCTGCCGATGTACAAGGTCAAACAGCCATCTTCGCATATATGCAATCAAGCGTTACAGATACGTTAATAATATCTATAGCGGTTACCTTGTTTATAGTCGCACTTGTTATGTTCTTGATATTTAAAAATATAAACATGTTGTGGCTTTTCATACTTCCAAATATCTCTCCTGTTCTTTTAGTAGCGGGTATAATGGGCTATTTGGATATAAATATAGATTTAGGCGTAGCTATATCTGCAGCGGTGATACTGGGTATATCAGTAGATGATACTATTCACTTTTTCTCTAAGTATTTTGATGCTATAAAGACCAAGAGTTTTGAAGAGAGTATAGACTATATCATTTCTCACAGCGGAAATGCGATGATACTCACTACACTAATACTCTCTTTCACATTTGCTATATTTGCACTAAGCAGTTTTATACCAAATGTTAACTTTGCAATTGTGACGGTAAGTGCATTAAACCTTGCACTCTTGTTTGACCTAGTCCTTCTTCCTGCACTGCTTAGTGTGTTTTATAAACACAAGTCACCTAGAGCTGTCTTCTAGTTCAGTGACCACCTTATGCATCTTATACAGTGAGTCTGGGTTTAAAGATATAGAACTGATCCCAGTTTCGACTAAGAACTTAGTTATCTCAGGATAATCCGATGGAGCCTGACCACATATACCTATGTATTTTCCTCTCTCTAAAGATGTATCTATGACTATCTTGAGCATCTTCTTGATAGCGTTATTTCTCTCATCAAATATATGTGCTATTTTCGAACTGTCCCTATCTACACCAAGAGTTAGTTGTGTCAGGTCGTTTGAGCCTATTGAGAAGCCGTCAAACACATCTAAAAACTCATCTGCAAGTATCACATTTGCAGGTATCTCACACATGGCATATACTTCTAGGTTGTTTTTACCTTGTATTAGCCCTTGCTTGTTCATAACCTCTATGACTTTTTTACCCTCATCAACAGTTCTTACAAATGGAAACATCACTTTTACGTTATCAAGCCCCATATCATCACGGACATATTTTAGCGCCTGACACTCCCACTCAAAAGCTTCTTGATAACTTGCATCGTAGTATCTGCTCGCACCCCTAAAGCCTATCATAGGGTTCTCTTCATCAGCTTCATAGTCAAAGCCACCCGGCATGTTTTTATACTCGTTACTTTTAAAGTCACTTGTCCTGACAATGACCGGTTTTGGATAAAAAGCAGCTGCAATAGTACCTATACCCTCGCTTAGTCTATGTATAAAGAACTCTTTAGCGTCAGTGTATGGTGCCATAAATGAGCGTATCTTCTCTTCATCTTTTACACTTTTGCCTTTAGCCATGTCCACTAGAGCCATAGGGTGTGTGTTTATAGAATGATTCATAATAAACTCCATCCTAGCTAACCCCACACCGTCATTTGGCATCTGTGCTAGTTTAAAAGCCTGACTTGGATCAGCTACGTTCATAAACAGATGAGTCTTTGTCGGTTTAAGGTCATCTAGATTTATATCTTTTACGGAGTAGTTTAACTCACCGTCATATATAAACCCCTCATTACCGCTGGCACAACTGACCGTCACACTCTGTCCGTTCTTTAGCACTTTTGTAGCATCGCTGCATCCTACTACCGCAGTTACACCGATCTCGCGTGCGACTATGGCTGCATGACATGTACGGCTTCCTTTGTCGGTAACTACCGCAGAAGCTTTTTTCATAACAGGTTCCCAGTCAGGGTTTGTAGTAGTAGTTACTAACACTTCACCCTCTTTAAAGTCTGAAAACTCTGATATATCCTTTATGATGTGAACTTTTCCGCTTCCTATTCGCTCACCCGCCGCTATGCCTGAAGTGAGAATTTTTGCACCTTTTGAGTCTAGTGTATACTCTTGTATATTTGAGTTTTTATCTTTTTTACTCTGTACCGTCTCAGGTCTGGCTTGAACAATATATAGTTTAGAATCATGTGCATCTTTTGCCCACTCTATATCCATAGGCTTTTTATAATGTTCTTCAATTATGACAGCTTGTTTTGCTAACTCTATAACATCAGCATCATCAATAGAAAAACTGTTTTGCTCATCTGCACTTGTATCTATATTTAGTGTACTTTTATCATCAGCAGAGTAGATGAGTTTCTCTTTTTTTGAGCCTAACGCGCGTTTTAAAATGGTATTTATACCTTTTTTTAGAGTCGGTTTATAAACTGAAAATTCATCTGCATTAACGCGACCACTCACTATGTTCTCACCAAGCCCCCATATGGAGTTTATAACTACTAGTTTATCTGAACCGCTTTGAATATCTATGCTAAACATAACTCCGCTTGATGACATGTCACTTCTAACCATTTTTTGAACACCGACCGAGAGCGCGACCTTAAAATGGTCATACCCTCGAGAGTCACGATAACTTATAGCTCGGGCATTGAACAAAGAAGCAAAACATTTATGTACACTCCTTACAAGTTCAGTTACAGAACCTACATTTAAGAATGTCTCTTGTTGACCTGCAAAAGAAGCATCAGGTAGATCTTCTGCAGTTCCTGATGAACGTACAGCTACATGTAGCACATCAGTTTCGTACTCTTTTGATAGTTTTGAGTAAGCATCTGTTATCTCATCTTCTAATTCTTGAGGGAACTTAGTGTTTAGTATAAGTTCTCTTACCTCTTTTGCTTTTTTCTCAAGCTCGTTCGTGTTTGTTGCATCGAGATCTTTTAGGGTGTTGTGTATCTTTTCTTTTAGTTCATCTTGCTCTAACAGTAACCAGTAAGCATCACTCGTCGTAGCAAAACCGTTTGGGACATTTATATCTTTTGATGAGAGTTTGTTATACATCTCACCAAGAGAGGCATTCTTACCGCCAACTTGAGGTACATCTTTAATAGATAACTCTTTAAAAAAACGTATATACTTCATAGCTCATCCTTTTTTTTGTTTGTAAAGATCCCGTTAACTCCCATATCAAAAAGCTCTTTGGCTCTTTTTTTATCATCTACCGTATATACAATGACAAAGAAACCGGCTTCTTTTAACTCTTTAACGATTTTAGCATCTACTAACTCATCGTCTGGGTTGTAAGAATCGACACCAAGTTTTTTTAGGTATTTTATGAGGTTCTTTGGATGCTCATTTTCAATAAGTGCTGCTGTTGGAATGTTTAGTCTTTGTTTGCATAGCGGAAGATATTCGTGTCTAAAAGAGGAGATAATAACTCTGTCTTGTACATCTAAAGATCTTATAATATTTAAAACAATATCTACTACAAGTTCATCGTTAAAACACTCATGTATATCTTTTATCTCTACATTTATATATAGTTTATTGTCTTTTACAAATTTTAAAGCATCATGTAGTGTAAGAAGCTGCTCACCATCTCCGTAGTCGAGTTTTGCTAGTTCTTCAAAACTAAACTCACTTACCTTACCGCTTGCGTTTGTAGTCCGCTCAAGGGTGTCGTCATGTATGATTACAGCTTTCGCATCTTTGCTTAATTGTACATCCACCTCTATAAAGTCGCAGTGTCCAATACTGCCTCGAAGAGCAGCCATTGTGTTTTCAGGATAGTATGATGACAAACCTCTATGTGCCCCATAAAGGTTTTTACTGTTAAGTAGCTCTATAAAGTTCATAAAATATTGTATCATATAACTCTATAAAACAAAAAAGTATTTATTATAAAAAGTTATTATAGTTTTATAGGATCTTTTTTCATTTGTGTATCTATAGCCTCTTTTGTTTTATCTATTATCTCATCTGTACTAAGATGCTCAGGATATATAGCTTCTAGATATGTTACTTTTATCTTTTTTGGTTTTGGAAAAAATGTTCCAGATCTTAATGCTTCAAACCCGCCATCAACTGCTACAGGTATTATGGGGACATTAAAAGTCTTAGAAAGGATCGCAAAAAAAGGTTTGAACTTAAGAAGTTTTCTGTTCCTGCTTCTGGCACCTTCTGGAAAGATAACAAGGTTGTTTTTCTCTTTTATGCTTAGAGCCGTATAGGTTAGAGTCTCTTTTAAATGCTCATTTGAATCTATTAATATATTTTGCCCATTTTCGGCTATTGGTCTTAATATAGATCTTCCAAAAGTATTTTTGTAGGATAGGAAAAAAGTTCTTTTTAATACACTATATGGAAGGGTGCTCAGAACAAAAAAGCCATCTATCATACTTTGATGAGATGGAGCGAATATACATGTAGTTTTTGGGATATTTTCTTCTCCCTTTAGTTCAAGTCTAAAGTATATCTTGAATATTGGATAAAGAATAAACTTATATAAGAACATATTTATAGGTGAAAATATAAGCTTTTTATCTGTAGGCTCATTTAAGATATTTGAGAGTGTTATCTCTGATCTTTTTGTGAATTTTTTATTTTCTTGTATATATCTACACAAATCCCTCACGATCATCAAGTCTGCAAAAATAGTCTCATCGATCTTTACTCCAAAACTATGTTCAATATATAAAAAAAGTTCAACATAGTTAATAGAATTCAGTCCTAGATCAAGCTCCATATGTGAGCTTAAGTCCACCTCTCTTGAACTAAGATCTTCCATATATGAGATCAACTCTTTACACTCTTTAGAAGTAGTCGTATGAGCTGTATTTGACTCGAAAACATTATCTCTTTCGATCATCTCACTTAAGAGTTTTTTGTCAACGTTACCATCAGCATCTTTAGGTAAGGGGCTAGTTAATATCTTATACTCTTCGAGTCTGTCCGATAACTCAACATTCATATTGTAGAGTTCAATATCGTACCAGAGTAACTCTTCTTCTATGTTGATTATTTTGGCATCTCTTAGTTTTTCAAAGTCCGGGTAGATAAATACAAAGGGTTTATTTCTGAATTTTATAACAGATACCTCTTTTACAAACTTGGATAAAGAGAGTAGTTCTTTTTCTATTTTGTTAAAGTCGGTAATCATCTATTTAAAAGAGTCCCATACATTGTTTTTGTTGAAATACCAAAGTGCGAAAGGTGTCTCAAAAAGAAAAAAACTAAGTGCAGAGAACCAGAACCAGTCAAGTGTAAAAACAAGGGCATCAAACTCTACATGTGAACCGTAAAATAACACAGCAGAGATACTTATGGCTATTACAAATGATATTGCATCGTATTTTGCCAGACTCATTCCATCTGAGCCTGCTACACGAGGGAAAAGCCAGAGGTATGAAAAAGACAAAATAGACAGGTTAACAAGTATAACTATAAGTTCAGGGTTTTGCATGTACTATTTAATCTCTTGAAGTGCCTTAATAACATCATCCACATTTTCAAGTGGAATATGAACTTTCCACTCAGGATTGTCTGATTGACCCGTTAAAGATATTCCAATACTAGCTACAGTATTACTTCCTGCTCCGTAAGGTTCTTCTATTTTTGTTACAGAGATCACGCCTCTGTTTGTTCCACTAAGTTCAATTGTTTTCATATCTTATCCTTTTAGTAAAGTTATATAACATAAGTTTATCTATTTAGTGTGTAAATATCAAGTGGTTTTACACGCTAAACATCAGTTGAGATAAAAAGATAATGATGATAGTCAGTACAAAAGGAAGAAGGTGCCCTTTAAATACAAAAGGCTCAACACCAAAAAATACTTGTAATATACCTCTAAGCCCAAGCCAAAGACCTAAGAACATTTTAATAAGCAAGACTATTTGAAAGTTTGAGAGGCCATTCTCGGAGATGGTTCCAAAGTTTACATGTACAAGATATAAACCACTTATTACAGCTAAAACAAGTGCTTTTGGAACTACTGCTTTTGTAAAGTGTGCAAATAAAGCTCTGACTTCATTGTACTTTTCATTAGATAGAGTTTTTTGCATACGCATTAAAATAAGGTTGTCGGTAAATAAAAAACCACCGTAGATAAATACCGAAAAAAGATGGATCAGTTTAAATATAAAATATGTCATAGAAGAATTATACTCTAATATGATAAAATTTTTAAAAGGAGAGTCTTTATGTCTACATGTACACATTGTAAAGAGATATTAAACAGTACTAAAAGATCATTTATAATGATCGCGCCTATGTTATTGGCAGTAATAGGACTAGTGGGATTGTTGCAAAGTGTCTTAACGCCTGAGATGATACATTCTATTTTTAGCGGTAATGCCGTGTATGATATGTTCGTAGCAACACTTGTCGGCGGTGTATCGGTCGGTCAGCCTTTTATAAGCTACATATTAGGCGGTGAACTTTTACAAGAGGGTATATCACTCTATGCCGTAAGTGCGTTCATACTTGCCTGGGTGACACTCGGCGTTGTACAACTGCCTTTAGAGTGGAGCTTATTCGGTGCTCGTTTTACCATAGTTAGAAATCTGCTTGCATTTGTATTTGCTTTTGTTATCTCTTTTTTAACGGTTGTTACATTGGAGTTAGTACTATGAGTAAAAAACAAAAACCAAAAAATAGAGTCTCTTGGATAATGCTAGCAATCACCGTGGTGGTTTATATCATAACTGCCGTATTTAACCCACATGTAGCTATGAGTGCTTTAGAGAAAAGTTATGAGATCATCAAATCTATCGCACCGATAATAGTCGTAGTCCTTTTTTTAATGGCTATTTTCTCAACACTCGTAAAATCAAAAAATATTGTAAAACACATAGGTGAGGGTAGCGGTATTAGGGGATGGTTTATCGCTATATTTGGTGGGGTTTTAAGTCATGGTTCTACCTACATCTGGTACCCGATACTCGCACAGATGAGAAGTGATGGTGCTAAAGATGGGTTACTGATCGCATTTTTTTATGCAAGGGCTATCAAGCTCCCATGGATACCTGTGATGGTAGCTTATTTTGGGCTGACTTTTACTATCTTACTATCGGTATATATTTTACTAGGAGCAGTTTTGCAGGGTATTATTGCAGATAAAACAAGTGCGGGTTAAAAACTTAAGGTGTCTAATCAAATAAGTTTTTTAATAACTCTTCTAAGTCATCAAGCTCTTTTTGTTCCTTTTTCTGAGCATATTCAGAAAATGTGATCTCCGCTTCACAGTTTTTACAAACCTTTTTACTATCTGGAGTCATATCTTCTGTCTTAATCTGAATGTTATTTTTACATTTAGGACATTCCATATCAAAAATCATCATCATCTAGCTCCTTTTATGTTACAAGCGTTTTATTAATAATAATTATATATAAATCAGCTTGAATAGAACTTAATAAAAGAACACAAAAAATGTTATATTCAATGATAAAAGTGACAACTCGCTCGTTCCTATCTTCTTAAAAAAACCGACGGAATTGAACTCACCGATAGAGCGAAGGATAAATAGGGCTGAGATCATCCATCCAAAAACAACACTTGTACAAAAGAAAAAGCAAGAAGGGTCATATCTATTTCTTTATATCAGTATCTAAAACTGATGCACAGTGTTGACAATAATTCAACTCATTAATGGTCTGTTTGTGACAATTTTTACATTCAACCAACAGCGCATGTGAACAGTGAGGGCAGTATGGTTTTGAAAAGTCTACTCTGTTTAGACATTTTGGGCATTTAGACAGTGAGATATTTCTTTTCTTGTTTTTGTTGTTTGATAGAGTTTTATTTTTGACAGATCTTTTTTGTATAAAGTATATGATATATCCAAATATAAAAATAGCTATAAAGATACCAAAATAGTTAAGAAGAGATATAAGACCTACGTTTATAAAAAACTCTATGATGTTCTTTAAAAGTGTCTTTGGAAGTACATGATAGACAAGGTTAAGCGTGTAAAAAATAAGTGGCAGTGAAAGTAATACAGATAAATGTACACTTATTATCTTAACGACGGGATTATATGCTTTTGAGTGCAGCTCTTTTTTCTTTACGTTTGCATAAATAAGCATCGATATTATCAAGATAGGCAGAACAAATACAAGCAGATGCCCATACTCATAAAACGGCTGCCAAAATCTGTAGTCATCACTTTTTGTTTTAAACAGCTCTTTGTTTTTATCTACAAAAGCTTTGTACTCTGCATACTCTTTTAACTGAGTTATCGGCATGATAGAATTTAGTTGTTTTTGAATATTCGAATTTTTATTTTCTAGAGTTCTATATCTGTTTTGAACTTCTAGAAGTTTTTTGTCATTCTCAACAGCAGCTATTTTTTCAAAAAGATTTGTGTTGTACTTTTTAGATAGTTTATCAAGTGCCTGAGTATTGCTTGAGAGTTGTCTTTTAAGCTCTTTTACTCTCTCTTTGTTTGTCTTAAACTCTTGTGTATTTGTAACTTTGGCAGTGTATGTAAAAAGTTCTTTACAAATTTCACTAACATTGTTGTTGTTTATATAAGAGCGAGTATATGTAAAGTTTTCATAACTTTCTTTGTTTTTTAAAAAGTGTGTTGAACAATTACTAGGGTAGTACGAATAAGACTTTGGAGATTTTGAAGTCTCAGCATCTATACCGATACTTATATTTGTAAATATAAATATATCTAAGATTATAAGAAAAAAGATTGACAATGAAGTAAGTGGTTCATTTTTAAATGAAAACAAGTCGTCTTTTAAGATTTTTGTATTTTTTGAGAAGTTAAACATGTTTTTCCTTTTCTAGCCAAGCTATGGCTTCTTGTTTTTGATCTATTTTGAAACCTTTTATCTCATTGAATTGTTCAGGTATATACATGTTTACTCTTCCAAAGACTCTACAAGCTTTACATCAAAAAACTGTTTTAATAGTTGCGAGTGTAGTTCTATCTCTTTTTTTAGCGGACTGTCATCTTTGATAATAAACACAACTCTCTTACATGTACTCTCTATCGCTTGCGGGCTAAACTCTTTAGCCATCCATTCATTATCCTCAGGTGTGCTCTCAAAGCCATCAGTAGTATCTGTTATCCAAGTAGTGGCTTTGTGTTTGTTGATAAGTTCTAGTCCATACTTTAGCGGGTTTCTATAGTCATTACCACTGCAAAATTTTTTCCACTGACAAAGTACAGCATTTTTATCCTTTAAATATTCGATTTTACAAAACTCTGTTTCAAACAAATTTTTTTCCTAGTTTATTATTTGTTTCGTTTAATTAAAAGTCCACTCATTTCTAGACCATATAAAGTAAAAAATTGTTTACCATCATATATATCTTTAAATGTATTATTCATTTTAAAGTGTGTAATCGCATTAGCACCTTTTTTTATTGCTGTTTCATATGCTAAATCTAATACTTCTTGTGAACTTAAATATTCACTTATCCATTTCCCAGTTTGTCTATTTTTTTCTTTTATTTTTATATAGTTTGCTTCTGGATATATTTTAAATGTAAATATTCCCATTGCAGTATAGTTTCCACCATATTCACCAGGTGTTATTAAAAAATTGTTCTTTTGATATTTTGTAAAATCTAAACTGGAAATACTTTCTTGTTTATCAAGATGGGTAAATTTTTGAGAACAACCGCTAAAAAGTAAAATTAATATTGTAATAAATATGAAACTAATTTTTTTTGTCATTTAAACGCCTTTGGATATATGATAAAAATATTATATACATATTATCTTGATTTTAGATAAATATTGAAAAACAAAAAATGTTAATTTAGATGATTATAGAAAAGTGAAAGAGGGTGGTAAAAAAAGCCTAAGAGTTTCTAGACTTTTTTCCAAGTTTTACAAGCCCTATGCCTACTGCAGTGACAAGTAGTATTGCACCGATAGAGATAAATACAAAACTCATCTCTACAGGTTGTGTAAGATCAGGCATTACGCTAACACCTCAGAACATCTTGGACATGTAGCGTCTTCTGCCTCAGAGTTAAATTTCCAACAACGTGGACATTTGTGCGCTTCAGCTTTGTAGATGATGAACTCATCATCATCTACTTTAAAGCTTCCAAGCTCAGTGCTACCTTTCTCAGAACTTATACCAGATACAACAAACCAGTCTTCAGCTTCTGTAGCATCTAGTGCTAAGATCTTATCAGAGTTAGTGTATATAGTAAGCTCTAGAGTAGCCTTGATAGTCTTGTCTTTTTTAAGACCATCTATAGCAGAACCAAAACCAAAACGAGCTTTTTTCATATACTCGCCATCTAGTGAGCTCTCTACTTTTTCCATCGGTTCATAAACAAAGTCAAATATATCCTCAGCATCACCCTTGATGATAGCAGGAGCATTTTCAACTATCTCATCACATGTATAAGTGATGATAGGAGCCATAATAGTTAGAAGTTGTTTAACTATCATAGCCATAGCACTTTGACTTGCACGACGGTGAGTATCGTTCATACCGTCACAATAAAGTCTGTCTTTAGTGATGTCCATATAGATACCGCTTAACTCGTTTGCTATGAAGTTGTTGAGTGTGTTCATACCGTTTACATAGTTGTACTTAGCAAACGATGCATGTACGCTCTCAAATACATCACCCGCAACACTAAGTATCCACTTGTCAAGCTCACCCATATCTTTTACAGGTGTAAGAGATTCAAGGTCGTCGATGTTTGCAAGTAAGAATCTAAATGTATTTCTTAGTTTACGGTAACTCTCGGCAGTCTGCTTGAGTATTCCATCAGAGATTTTAAGATCACCTTGGTAGTCACTCGAAGCTACCCATAGACGTAATATCTCAGAACCGTATTGTTTTAGTACAGTGTCAGGCGCAACAACGTTACCCTTAGACTTACTCATCTTCTCACCTTTTTCATCAACAGTGAAACCATGAGTCAATACAGCTTTGTACGGTGCTACATGTTCAACTGCAGTTGACAAAAACATTGAAGACTGGAACCAACCGCGGTGTTGGTCAGAACCCTCTACATATAGGTCTGCTTGAAACTCTCCTGCATCGTAGTTACGAGACTTCAACACTGAGTACCAAGTCGAACCAGAGTCAAACCATACATCTAAGATGTCGCTTACTTTCTCAACTTCATCAGCTGAGTATCCGCTTCCAGGATATAAAAGCTGCTCAGTAGGCATTGAGTACCATGCGTCAGACCCGTGCATCTCAAATACCATAGCTGTAAAGTTTAGAACTTTTTCATCAAGTATAACTTCACCAGTTTCTTTTACACGGAAAAATGCGATAGGCACTCCCCAGTCACGTTGACGAGATATACACCAGTCCGGACGATTTTCTACCATAGAATTTAAACGGTTTCTTCCAGTTTCCGGGAAGAAAAGAGTCTTTTCAACTTCACTAAGTGCGATATCACGAAGAGTTTTGCTCTCACCCTCAGGTGTACCGTCAACCGAGATAAACCACTGCTTAGTAGCACGGAATATCAGTGGAGTATGAGATCTCCAACAGTGTGGGTATGAGTGAGTAAACTTAGAGTCATAAAGAAGTGCATCACCTAAAAGCTCTAGAATTCTGTCGTTACATTTAAATATTAACTTACCTACAAACTCTTCCGGGTTTGGTAAAAGTCCGTCACGTACTATCGTCTCATCATAACAACCAGTCTCATCAACAGGCATTACAACTTCTAAGTCATACTTTAGTCCAACTCTGTAGTCATCCTCACCATGTCCAGGTGCAGTGTGAACACCACCGGTACCGCTGTCCATCATTACATGTTCACCTAGTACTACTTTTGATGTACGACCGTTTAGCGGGTTGATAGCTACTTCGTTTTCAAGTGCACTCTGATCTACTTCTTGAGATACTTCACCTTTAACTACGCCTAACTCTAAGAGTGACTCGTAAAGTGCTTGTGCAACGATGTAACCATCAGTAGTAAGTACATACTTTTCTTCCGGGTGTAGAGATATACCAGTATTTGCAGGAAGTGTCCAAGGAGTAGTAGTCCAGATAACAAGTGCAGCTTTACCGCTAAGAGATGCTTTAGCTTTTGCCTCATCACTTAACTCAAACGCTACATAGATAGAGTGTGACTCTTTGTCCTCGTACTCAACCTCTGCTTCAGCTAAAGCTGTACGCTCAGCCCAAGACCAGTAAACAGGTTTGCTACGCTCAACTAAAAGACCTTTTTTAGCTACGTTACAAAGTGTGCGGTAGATGTTTGCTTCGAACTTATAGTCCATAGTCACGTATGGGTTTTCCCAATCAGCAATGATCCCCAGTTTTTTAAACTCTTCTCTTTGAATATCTACAAATTTTGCGGCATGCGCGCGGCAAAGTTCACGAACTTTTGAAACTTCTAGTTGCTCTTTTTTAGCTTTACCACCAAGCTTTTTCTCAACTTGCTGCTCTATCGGTAGACCATGACAATCCCAGCCCGGAGTAAAACGAACACTTTTACCGTTAAAATAGTTGTGCTTGATAATGATGTCTTTTAGGGTCTTGTTAAGTGCATGACCGATGTGAGTATGACCGTTTGCATACGGAGGTCCGTCATGTAGCGTAAAGCTTTGCGCATCTTTACGCTTGAGCTTCATCTTTTCATAAACTTTTTTATCATCCCAAGAAGCATAACGCTTTGGTTCGTTCTCGATCAAGTTTCCACGCATAGCAAAGCTAGTGGTTGGTAATAGTAGTGTTTCTTTGTAGTCCATTTCTGCCTCAAAAATTAAGAGTTTTTATATATTAAAATTTTCGGATTATATCTTTTTCTTGATTAAATAGCTCTTTAAAGTGTTATAATACTCCAAAATGTTGCTAATTATGGAGTTTGAAAATTATGAAATTGCATCTCTTATTTGTTGGAAATAAATTTATTTATAACAATTCTTTAAAAGAATACGCACAAAGAACCATATTAAAAAATTTTGATTTTATAGACAGTATAACCTTTTTCAAAGAGAGTGATAACACTCTGTTTTTACATCTGGATGCGCTACTGCATACAGAGGTTAAAGTGATCATAGTAACCTCAAAACAAAACTTCTCGACCATCGGTAAGGTCATATGTACCATTACAGAAGATAACCAAGTGCTAAAAGACAACATGTTGATCCCATCTGAATCATTTGTATATAAAGAAGCGAGTTATCTTTTAGAGTATAAAGAGTGTGCCATAAATGTCATGCACTTAGATGAGATGCAAAAGTTTCCGTCTATTCTCTTAGAATCTGATAAATCAAAAGAGGTCTTAAATGTTTTTGGTGAGGAAGAAGAGAGCCTAAAAGCTATGCTGAATCCTATGGCTCAGACATATGATGTACGTTTAGATATCTTTAGTGTAGTGGAAGATTGGGTGCAGGTAAATGTATCTAGTAAAAGATATGGTGAGATATCAAATTTTATAAGTTCAGCTAAACAGCTTTTACCTGCCAAGATCATTCAAGCAGAAGATATGGCTACATACATCATAGAAAAACTGACTCACTATGATAAGAAGATTACATTTGCAGAGAGTTGTACGGGTGGACTTTTAGCTTACTACTTCACATCACGCAACGGTGCATCAAATATATTAGACGGTTCACTAGTTACTTACTCAAATGAGATAAAAGAGAACTGGCTTGCAGTGGAAGAGACTACACTAGAAGAGTTCGGTGCCGTAAGCGAGGGCGTAGTAATGGAGATGTGTGAGGGTGCTATAAATGTCAGTGAAGCTGACTATGCATTATCTATAAGCGGGATAGCAGGTGATACAGGCGGGACTATAGAGAAGCCTGTCGGTACTGTTTTTGTTGGTATCAAGACTCAAAAACTCTCATCTCAAATACAGCTTGCATTAGAGGGTGATAGAAATTACGTACAAAAGCAAAGTGTGCTATATGCCGTTAAATTATTGCTTATGAGCGATAAAGATATATTTTTTGAAATTTAGACAAAAAACTCTTGACATTGAAAAATGATTTGTCTATAATTTCGACCTCTAAAGAAATAGAGGACAAAATGTCTTGTTAGCTCAGTTGGTAGAGCACGTCACTTTTAATGATGTGGCCTCAGGTTCGAATCCTGAACAGGACACCATTTACATCTAAAAACATTTATGCGGTGGTAGTTCAGTTGGTTAGAATACCTGCCTGTCACGCAGGGGGTCGCGAGTTCGAGTCTCGTCCACCGCGCCACTGTTTTTAGAATCTAATGGGCGCTTAGCTCAGTTGGTAGAGCGCTACCCTTACAAGGTAGATGTCACTGGTTCGAGTCCAGTAGTGCCCACCATATAATAATATTTGTTTATGCGGTGGTAGTTCAGTTGGTTAGAATACCTGCCTGTCACGCAGGGGGTCGCGAGTTCGAGTCTCGTCCACCGCGCCAT